>Ga0079303_10000054_pt1 | contig 24436 bp, 27 predicted proteins | sample Methanogen_OWC_FD_77073 | JGI IMG/M metagenome (GOLD analysis project Ga0079303, IMG submission 77073) | Enriched soil microbial communities from Old Woman Creek wetland in Ohio, USA - Methanogen_OWC | ecosystem: Environmental > Terrestrial > Soil > Wetlands | place: USA: Ohio | collected...
ATTTTCGTCAAAATTTTTGAACACTCCTTTAAATTTTTGAACATCACCCTTCTCTCTCCCTTCTATCACTTTTAAATTTTTGAACACTTACTTCAAAAATTTAAATAATTATCTAATAAAAAACTTATGTATGCTTCTCTCTATTAGGTTAGTCTTCTAGTCCCTGAATAAAACCAATCATTAACCCCTTCCCCTTGTATAATTGTCTTCCCTCTATTCGCTAATGAAGTGATAAAGTAAAGTAATTTCTGTCCCCATCTCGGCGTCAATTGTGAGACATCTTGTAATATAAAGTCCTTCAATTGTGGTAGTATCAGTAAATTATTGCTTCTCAGAACGTCGTATATGAATCGTTGGCAATTAGTCGTCAATGCGTCGTAATTGAAGAAGGACTTGTTCCCTATTGTCTTCAATGTAGTATCTATCATCTTGTTTATAGTCAATCCTGACGTTAGGGGAATTTCTATACATTCATCTAGGGGAGAAGGTTGGAAGGGTTCAATATTGACATCTTCTACCTTCTCAAACATCCATACACTACCGTCCTGGATTGCTATCACCAAGAACAAGTGATAGAGTTTATCGTGCGGTATGGGTGGGACATGTCCCCCTATCTGGTTAATCGTCTTTACTACCTGCAGTAAGGCAGGTCCTACTGCCCTACGGCAGACTTTTAATTTAGTTATGAGTTGATTACCTATCTTCTGTAGGTATTGACGGACACTAGGCTTCAAGTTAGTGCGTGTTCCTGATAGAGCCATCTTGATACCCCTCAACCTTCGCATAATCTCATCAAAAAGTCCTTGTCCCTCTACATCTCCCTTTGAGAAATGAGGCTCTTTCAATCCGAAGTGTGCCATAACCATCTTCTCATCGGCAGGTGTTGCCCTTCCATCTCCACTGAATAACCCATCAACTATTTTGTTTGCTTCCTGTATGTTGATTTTTCCTTGATGAGCCTTGATAAAGGATTGAAGTTTCTTACAAACCAAGATAGCATACCAACCGCACCATACTGAGTCATCATATTGTGATTTGTTATCGTAAAGGTAGAGTTGTATGTTATGCTTCTTCAAAGTGTTCTTCATCAAGGAGTCATAGGGACGGTAGTTATTCTTGCCTAAACTGTCGTATATCCATAAGATGGAAGGAGAAGTTTTGGAAGGAGAGGACTGCCACCCATTCATGAGACAACAACTAATCCAATGAATGCCTTGCTCGGAAGAGATAGTAGTATTCATGACGAATGGGGCGTAAGGTTTCAAGCACTTCTCAATCGTATCGACAACACACCATGGAAGACCATTACGCTCAATGTCAGTGTTGTTAATGAGCACATCATTGACCATGTCATGCGGTTCTACAGAATTTGTATCTTTAAAGGTGTCGTTTTTTTTTTGCCACCACCCGCGGGGGCAGTTCTTCCGCATGGTAAATCCCTAGGCATCGGCATGGGCATAGGCGGACCACGACGCATAGGAGGACCGCCTCTCATCATTCTTCCCTTCGCCATCAAGGCTCTCATTCCATAGTCCGCTAACTTTGTCAGGTTCTCAGGCGTTGCTACCCTACGCGTCAAGTCGGCAGCCGACTTTCCCATCGATTCATCACCCGTCACCTTGCTAAAAATACGTTCGACCACGCCAGGCAATTGACCGGTGACCTCGGGTCCCATTTGCTTCGTTAATGTTTCGATAATAGGCTTGGCAACTGGCAGTATCCCTTTCAGAAATCCCTTCACTTTACCAAATATGTCCTTCAGTGAAAGACCACCATGTAATCCGAGACCTTTTAATCCTTTCAGGTCTCCCTTCATCGACCGATACATACTCTCATCGAAAAGTTTCCCCATAGCCCACTTCGCTACTGGTCGCCCTAGTGTGTAATCATCATTCTCTTTGTATTTGGAAGTCTTACCAGACCCCTTTTTGCTTTGTGAAATGGTCTTGACAAAGGAACGAGGGAACCCGTTTCGTTGGAGTTGGAAGTCAATCTCGCTAGAACTGATAGGCATTCCGCTCGCCGTCATCACGTCCTTCACTAATTTCTTTGAGTTATCGTAGAGTGATTTGTAGTATTGTTTACCGTATCCACTAACACGATAATTAACTGGGTTAATGCCACTGCCCACGTTGGGAGGCATAACCCCACCCTTTCCTTTGAAAAGATTGCTAATCGTCGATATGATGCTGGGTATCGCTGGTAATAGGGAAGGAAGGAGACCCATGAGTGCTCCAAAAAAACCTCCTTCCATACCGCCCGACATACCGCCAGAACCAAGGACTTCTTGCTCTCCAATCGGTGCGGTATGAAATCCATACCCGAGCCCTCCTTGTCCTGGAAGGGAAGTGGTCTCTACCTTGCCGAATTGAGAGATATCAGCCCTCAGGTCTGGGGCTGATAGGTAATTTGCTTGATAAGGATGAATCAATTGCCCATAGTTGAGAGCGTCTTGACTCATCTGGGCTTTACGTGCTACTTCATCTTGTGTTTGGAAGGAAGGGTCAATGCTCTTTAAGAGCATAATTTCCTCACTGCTATAATAAGTGCCTAACGTGCCTTGGTCATCGTAGGAAACATTACTCGTAAGACTCATTTGTTATTATATATTAAGGAAAGATAAAAAAATATCTTTCCTTAATATATATCTTAAAATGGCAATGTCTCGGCAATTAGTCTATAAGAAAATTATTAACTCAACGGTCGCTGGTGCGGTAGTAGCACAAGACGGTGATGGTGATGTCCTTATCTCCCAGTCCCTTCGTTTCCGTTCTGGTTCTAGCAAGTTGATACGCTTAATTACCGCTCGTATCCCTTCTAACATTCCCAACATCTGCCCCCAATACAATAATCATCTATTAAGTTTTACCCTTAAGGAAGGACTTAATACCTACGGACCCTATACTATCACACTAGAGACGGGCATCTATACTTATTCTTCACTTCAAGGTGCTATCAATTACGCTATCAACGCCAAAATGATATCTGACCATGCTATCACTGCTATCCCCGACATAGGAGACCCTCCTATCAAGATTTTACCTAATAATACCCTTCAACGCATGTATATCGAGTATGATAACTCCAAGATGGATAAGGCCTATGAGATTACCCTTGACTTAACCCCTTCACTCATCTATGAAGTGCTTGGTTTCCTTTCTACCGATGTCCTTGTAGGACCGGTCGCACCAGCAACCACCGCCTCCTTTACTGGGACCCTAGTCGCTATGTTCGATTACTTCGGTTCATCGGCCGATGTCCATATCAAGGGTCTCGGTCCTCTATCTATCCTCAATGGAAAGTCGGATACCGTGCTATGTTCTATTAACCTTGCCACAAGCGTGGTCACCAATGCTTATCAGTTTCCTGCAGCTGGTGAATTCACTCCTGAGATAAGGCTTGAAATAGATTCGTCCCTTGATGGGTTCAGAGTCGAGTTCAGAGGAAGCAATGGGAAGATACTTTACTTCCTCGATGGGTCATGCGATGTCTTTTTCACCATCACGGAGACACCGCCAGAAGGACGTCGGTGATAACATTTTTTTCATGCCCTGACCCAAGTTTTTGCTTTGAATTTAATCAAAATTTGCTTTGAATTCAAAGCAAATTTCTCCATTTTTTGATTCCTCCGTATACCTATTCGGAGGAATATTAAAATCCAAAAAATTGCTTTGATTGTCTTTGATTAAATTAACACCTTGATGTTTATCGTTAATATATTTTCTAACATATAGTATAGGATACATGATCATGTCTAATCAGCTGCCAACCCACGACGGAAATGAGGACGAAAGTGAAAGTGAAGATGAGCATGAATGTGAAGGGGGTGCTATGACCAACGCCCAAAGACAAAAGAAGTTCTACGACATTCACAAAGAGGATATCTTGCGTCATAAATTCATCAAGCGTTTGGAATCTGGGCGTTTAGTGCGTGCCGAGAACATCGACCGCTTTGGTATTACCTACAAAGATATCAAATCAAAGGATAAGATTCACCCTGACGTCAAAACCTACTTATTGACCAAACAAAATAATTTAAAATTTCAAAAATATATAGAAAATAAAAAATAATCATTTTATTAAGTGCCGGAAAAAATTGATTCGCTAATTTCTAAAAATTATTTTGTAAGTTATAGATATATACCAAACATTGACAATGAGTGACCTAAGTTTATCCATGATTAACACCGGAGCATTACGTCAAGCAAAGTATCGGGCAACCGAGCATGGACGCTTATCGGAAGGCAAGAGGAAGGCTCTTTCTTATCTACGAAAGACGGGAGGGACAACCATGAAGTCCCTAATTACCTACGGTATCACCACAGCAGATTTTACCGATGAAGAACTCTCGGCTCTCTCTCCGAAAGTCCAGACCATGCTATCAGAGTTATCTTCGACCAAAGAACCAAGCAAAGAAGTGCTAGTTATTCCTTTCGATAAATTACCTATGAAAGACGTTGATTTCATTGTGGATACCATCAATGATGAATTCGAGACCTCTTCACAGGGTCAAGTCTCCAAGTCAACCCTTAATGGATACAATAACATTCTTCTCAAACACCAACAAATCCTTTCTACGCAAGTCTTAACCAGGTATCAATTATTCCATGCTTACAAATACTTCACCAAAGACGTTATCGCCATTATCCAAGCCCATCAACCTACCATTTACAAGACCTATCTGACGCCGATTGTTTCCTTAATAAAGCATAGCTCCATTTTTGAGCGGTTCCTTGGTGAGGATACTTGTAAGACCTTCTGGGACGCATTCGAACGTGGAAAGGCAGTTTCTAAAATTTGCCAAGCAAAAAAGGTAGCAACCGGTGAATGCCTCCAATGGTCTGACATCATTGCTAAGTGCGAATCATTAGCAAAAGAGAAACCCTTTTCTATCGACCATCTATTACTGAGCCTCATGACCCTCATACCTACGCTTCGTGATGACTTCGGTCTAATTCGAATCTACGATAAGTATCCACGAATGAAAATAGCATGCAAGAAAGAACCAGAGAGTGGCACCTACTTACCTGAGAATTTTTATGTTGTGGAAGATGGTAAATTGTATCTCCAACATTACAAGCAATGGAGAACCAAAGGTAAGGTAGTTATTCCCTTCAAGGAGGACTTACAGACCATCGTGAAGGAATCATTAAAGGCCTTTCCTCGAGACTGGTTGATATGTAAGGAAGATGGGACTCCCTACTTCGATGGTCATTTATCGGGCTTGATTCGTAATCTATACGGTTATTCCATCAATGACATACGACACGCCCTTGATACCTACATACATACCAATCCAAAGATAACCTTCGATGAGATTATCATCGTTGATGAGGGTATGCTACATTCCGTGACAGTCGGATGTGATTACGTCAGGTATGGGGGCAAAACCGATGTAAAAGATAAACCTTAATACCGGAGTGCTTATTAGTCAGCATCATTGAAAGCAAAAGAAAAGCATATCTTTGTGCCTCCTCATCAACGAGCCGCTTAACATGAGTAGGGTCAATATCAAATGATACCTCAAAGATATTTTTAGTCATGACATATACCTCCATAGGGGAAAAACCTAGCTCCAAGAGACCCTTAATGTACCGATGAGACTTTGAAACGATAGCATGGAAGGACTCTAACCTTGCCACTACAATAAGGCCTTTATTAAAGGCATACAAAGAACAATATCCATCATGTGAAAGACTCCTTTTAATCTTGTACATATAGATATATCTCTCACTTTAATTCCAAAGTGAATTTTGGCATTTTTTGATTCCTCCGAGTAGATATACGGAGGAATCAAAAAATGCCAAAATTTGCTTTGAATTCAAAGACGATTTACTTTGAATTCAAAGCAAAATTTTCAATCAGGGCATGAAAAAAATATTTATGAGGAGACAAGGACACTGGTGTCTGACGCGAGTGTGATAGTCCGGAGACGTGTGATGACGCATGTCAGTGTGTCGGTAGGTGGTGGATTGATGACTGATGTGCGTGTCAGCTTGATGGTTAGGTTCTTTGCTTCCTTGGTAAGATGGACACCATTGTTAGCCCATGGGGAGATAAGGCAGAAAGGCATGGTGCGTGAGAAGAGATTGTAATCAACGAAGTTAGTTCCTGAAACAGGGTCCCAAGAACCGCCGCGACCAGTTGCTTTCAAATACTCCTGAAAAAGCTCCTGAGGGAGAAAAACACTAAAACCGTTATCATCAAGACGGTAGGTCTTAATAGGCTGCTGTGGGTAGAGTACGGAACCGTATTCAATGCTGATTTCAGAGAATGGGATACCATAATCAACCGCACCCGCATGGTCACTCCGTTCCACAATCAGAGTAGCAGGTGCTACATTGTTTCCGAAGAAAAACTCGAAGGGAGAGTTATACACCCGGCGGTCTCCTGCCGTTCTTCCGTTGGTCATGTTTTCCGCAACCTGATACAGGAGAACGCTTTGTAAGTCTTTGATACCAGTGAAGACGAACTCATTACTACCGTCCGACTGAACAGTAATCGTTTTGACATCGGAATCGAAGTATGTCAAGATGTCTGAAGTACCCTCTTTCTTGTCCGTAATTTGAGAAATTGTCTCATTGACATTTGGCACGTACTGGTCGAGTCCAATCCATACTTTTGCGACACGGACACGCCCTTGGCAGCTAGCGTCAGCAGAGACCTCTTCGAGTAGGTCAGCATTGCCCGATGAATCAACCGCTAGAGTCAAGCGAATCATCATACGCACCAAGTTGGTAACGATACCACTGATACCAAACAACAGACCAAAAGGAACTGCCATCTGGATAGGACGTAGATATGAGTTGGCACTAGCAAAGATGTTATCGAAACGAGTCTTCTGGGCACCATCAAGAGGACGCACTGACGCGGCCAAGGCCGTAAGGGTATTAGGAGCCGCTTCCACAAGTGGGAGTTTGCCCGTCACGTTAGTCCCATCAAAACGCATCAATCCAGCAGGGTCATACTGAGTCGCATTCGCTTCTGCTGATGTATACTTGGTTGAACCAATTGGGGTAAAGATACAATCTCCCCTCTTAGAAAGTGTCTCTAATGGGAAAGTCCGCAATAAGGTAGCATTAAAGTGATGAAGGAAGGTAGATTTGTCCTTGTTAAAGACCAAATCACTACCATCATTGAGTTTCAAGGAGAGCTCATTGATGAGGCGAGCAACTAGATTTGGGGGTGGTACCGCTGAAACCGGATTACCGTTACCGGCATCATTGCGAATGTATAACTCGAAGAACATCATACAAGTATCGAAGCGAATCCTGCTCGATGTCTCATTACGAATGTCGAAGTCAATCGCTTCTTGACGAAGGGGACTAGCCCATGAACCTGACGGAGTACTAATAGGATACACATACCGAAGTTGTTTGTGGTTCGTGCTTTGGTCTGCTTTGATTAACATATGACTGATGTCATAGATGGGGTCACTTTTCATGACATACGTCGCGGTTGATTTTGTTGGGACTGACATGTTGTTATATTAAAGAGTAAAGAAAATAAAATATCAATTTTAAAATATCCTATAAAATATTTTATTCCCCTTATAATATATCATGGACAAAATCAAAGGCTTTACATTGACATCGACAGGTATCGATATCCTTGACACGGAAGATAAAATCTTTAACCAATTCTTTAACAAGTCCTACAATGACCCCCTACGCTCTTGGGTTACCCGGTATCTTGACTTTGAAGGACAATACAGCAATCTCTTGAAAGATAAAGCGACTGGCTTGGAGACCGCTAAGGTCGCACCACAAGCCCTTGCTCCTAATCCTTTGTCAATGAAAACAGGGGCAGGTAAGTATTTCAAAAGTGCTTCTAAACAAGAACAAGGACCACCTCCTAAACAGCTGCGTGGATTAAAATACATTAAATTTTGAAATTAAATATTTTTGATTTATCAAGAATTTAAAAATTTAAATCCTTGATAAGTATATAATGGATAAAATCGTGGATAACTTTGCAAAGACCCTCCTGAATGTCAATCGGCAATTACAAGTGTGTGGTGTCCCTTGTAAATTCACTTATGACCCTAGTGATGGCTTTCTTTACGTTGATACCAATGAACAACACATGCGTTTTGATGGATTGAAGAACGCTAAAGGTGGGACAAAGGGCTATCAAAATAATCAGCAATACCTTCGTGATTGTCGTAAGGTCATGTCTTCCTTATGCCAAGAGTTAGTCATGACTAAGCTGAATATCGATGCTGGTGCCCTTAAGAAAGTCATCGAGGAAGAAGAGAAGAAGAAAGAATTGATAGAACCAAAGGAGGAAAAAAAGGGAGAACCGAAGGTTATTAAACATAGTTCCTAATGCTACCTACTTAAAGACTTCCCACGTAAGAATCACGATACCCTTTTAATTTTAGATGTAGCTTAGGAGCCTCGATGAAACGGTAATACTTTCCATCGAGACGGGAGAAGGTGCCGTTCTGACGACCAGATAGGCAGTAGCAAATGTTAGCGGTATTAGTATCAATTGCCCTGGAGGCTTTCCATATAGAGGGATAACGCTCTCGATGACCTGCTTCATCGATAGCAATGACTGCTCTGGGTCTTTTCTTCTCTTTCGAATGTACAATTCGATGTAAGTTTTCACTGATACTTAACTCCTGCAGGTTAGAAATGTAATTGTCGTGTCGGACGTTATTGATGTGGTCAATTTGCTTACCAGCTTCGACGCATCGACCATGACAGCACTCCCAAACAAAGACATGAGACATCTTTGAAGTACCCTCCACATTGACAGCTAGGTATCCACCTCCAACCACCCGACCGATGGTTGTTCCTTTACGGAGGTTATAAATCTCGCCCGTTGTCGGCTCACACCCATAATTCGTAAATTTAAAATGTGAAATTATTGTCATCTATAATATTAGGATTTTTTTTATTTTTTTAAAAAAAACCTTAATTTAAATTTATGTCATTCATTATTTATTATCATCGAGGTCTCCTAAGTGGCCCTTGTTCCTTGATTTACTTTGACTTGATGATGGATACTTGCTAAATGGGGAGCCTTGCTAACATACTTGATAGTCTTTTGACAGACTTCACATGTCCATTTATCCATGACCGCCACCATCGGCTTCTTAATTTTAGGAATGGGCACGGAAACTATGCCTTCTTCTTCCTTTTGTTCTTCGGGGGTGAGATAGGTGAAGGTGATATCTGGTGGAAGTCCCTGCCGTATGTGTTGATGGATAATAGGAATGCCATCACACATCTTTTTAATGGTGGGAGAACTAACATGCCACACTTTGGAACAAGCATGAAAGGACTTGTATCGTTCTTCTTTCGCAACGCCATCTACGGTATAAATAACCTTCAATTTATTTTTCATTTTATGTTTTTCTATATATTAAACTCTATATTTTATTTTTTAAAAAATTTATAAATCAAAAATAAAATAAAAATCAAAAAATAGTGCTATTTTTGGGTAATTCTTTGATCCTTGAATTCAATAATTGCTTCATCTAGGGCATTACATGCACCTGAGCACCCTATAGAATAAATATGGTCCTTCCATTTTTTAATGCTATTGCAGCCCTTCATTTCAGCATCATATGCCGCATCTCGTGCTAAATCTCCAATCGGATCATCTCTTCCTTTTTGATTAGACAGCCATGCATAAAATGATGCATAATTCTCCCTATGTTTTTGACTCTTTAAATGAGAAAATTGTGATCCTTCTCTAACATCTTTACACAAAGGACAATGGTCATCGATATCGATTTCTTCACTTGGAAATACCTCTAATTTGAGGGAGTTGTCCTTAATGGATAGCCCTTTCAGTAGTTTTTTGAAGTAATGGACGCTGATGCCGATGCGGTCCACTGCACTTCTTACAGAATGAAAATGACGTGTTTGTTGTTTCCCTTCCCTATCAATCCATCGACACTTAATAGGCTGATTTTTGTGATGCATGTGAATCGTATTATATTATTACTATAGAAAATAATTTTAAGTAATTAAAATTATTATAGGATTATTTTAATTACTTAAAATTATTTTCTATAGTAATAATATAATCAAAATAAGCATGTCAAATTTAGCATTCAATGAAGTTTTAGATAAGAAAATGCTATCAAAGTGTATCTCTCTATGGGAATCTCTTCCATGGACAAGAAAGATAGGGGCCAATGAGAAAGAGAAAGCAATGAAATTATTAAGTGAAACTTCCGATGATGGCCGTCACCCCTGCAAGTATCAAGATAGCAATCTTCCTTTTTATGGAAGGTCTTTCGTAGAGGGAATCGGACTTCAGAATATTTGTCATGAAATTCGCCAAACAATCACATCTAATCTCTACAATGATTACGATATCGTTAATTGCCAACCTTCCATTTTGTGCTTACTGATAATGAATAATGGCCTACATTGTCCCAATTTAGAAGACTATTGTGAGCATCGAGAAGAATGGTTAAAAGAACTCATGGATGCTCATGGTTGTTCTCGAGATGACGCAAAGAAATCAATCATCACCGCAATTAATGGTGGTGATATGTTTTATAAAACGAACAAGACTATCGCACTAGATGAAGAACTCAAGAGATTTCAACAGATACTCTTCAATGATGAAGAATTTTCATGTATCGCTAATTTCGTCAAAGGACAAAATAAGGAAAAACCGATCGGATCTTTTATGTCTTATCTACTTCAAAATTTTGAAGCTCAATGTTTAGAATGTGCTATTAATTTCCTTCAATCAAAGGAAATACCAATTGACTCTCTTGTCTTAATCTTTGATGGATTTATGCTAAAAAAGGAATACACTTTTGATATTGCAGAACTGAATGCTTACATCTTTAGCGCAATGAAAATTGAGATATCTTTCATTAATAAGCCAATGAAGGACCATTTTGTGCTTGGTCAATCCGATATAAAAATCAAAATGAAACCTGCTTCACCAGCGATTTCCATATCCACGACTGACAAATTAACTCACATTGATTTTAGGTATGTTCAATCGTTGACCAAGAAACAAATAATTAAAAACAAGGAAGGTAATGATGTAGAAACGACGGTCGACGACATAAAAAAAATAGTGGATTATCTTAACCAATATCTGATCTTTGTTCAGATAGGCAAGTCATTCGTTATCGAGATAACTGATTTAGCACCGCAAGGATTCATTTTTCATACAAAGACAAGGGGATTGAAGGACGATGTCTTCGCTCCTATTTACCATCAATATCATGCATGGATTTTTTCACCTAGGCGTCGAGTCGTCCATCGTATCACATATGTTCCATATCTAGTAGCTCCTCCAGTTATCGATAGCGATTCCTTCAACCTATTTCGTGGATTCAAACACACAAAAAAATCAGCATTCGATACTAATTTCAAAGTCAATATGGAACTGGTCAATCCATGGATCGATATGATTCGTCACAACTGGTGCTCCGATGATGCAGCTATCTTTGACTATGTGATTAAGTGGTTCGCTCATAAGATTCAAAGACCTGACCAAAAGGTTCTCTCAACAATTGTTATTACTTCCATTCTGGAAGGAATCGGAAAGAATACTTTCTTTGAATTCTTTAATCATCGCGTCATCGGTTCAGAGTTCGGCATCTTGCTAGGGTCTATGGAAGAACTCATGTCAAAATTCAATGACCAATTTGAGATGTCTCTAGTCATTTGTTGTGATGAACTCAAAAACAAAGGTAATAAGTTCGAGTTCGTGGAGCAATTAAAGAAACTATTGACCCAAACACAAAGGAACATTGAAACAAAATTTATGGCGGTACGTAAAAATTGTCCTGACTACAATGATTATATTTTCTTCACTAATAACTGGGGAGTCATTAAACCTTCTATGAGTGACCGTAGATACTTTTGTCTTGAAGGAAATTGTGATCGAGCAAATAACCAAGATTACTGGAACGACTTATATCAATACATGACTGATGAAGCAGGTCTTCATTTCTTTTATTACTTGGCAAAGCTCGACCTTTCCGAATATAATCCGAGGAAGATACCGATGACTCCTTGGAAAAGAGAACTCAAAGAGATGTCAATTGACCCTTGTATCAAAGCAATTATTAAGTATATCGTTCATTTTGATAAATCTGGGACAGAGGATAAAAATTTACATTTAATTTCTGATATGTACGATTTTTTAGATAACAAAATGAAGATTAATAGTCGCTCTTTCAGCGTCTCTGCCCATAAAATGCTAATGATAGAAACAAAGCAAACAGAGATAGATAGTAAGAAAGGAAGATTCTTCGTGACGAGCATTCCATTATTGAAGGAAAAGATAAGGGGGATCTTAAAAGATCCTGAATATCCATTTGTATATGAAGATGAGGAAGAAAATAATGATAAAGAAGATGATAAGACTCCACCATATCCAGTCACTGGGTTAGAACAGAAATGACTAATCTAATAGAGAGGGTATTTTGCTCCCACCGCAAAATAATTGGTCCGAAAAAATATATTTTTTTTGATTTATTTTAGGTGTGTTTATGGTGTTCCCCCCGCAAAATAAGATTCCCCCCACAAAATCCGTTTTTTAACTAATATAAAAATATAAACCTTTTCACAAAAGTTTTTGAAAATGGCCATTTTGCGGTGGGAGTCTTATTTTGCGGTGGGATTGCTTCGTTTTGCGGGGGGTTTTGCGGTGTTTTTTTATTTTTGCGGTGTTTTTTCTTTATTTTGCGGTGGGAGTAAAATTTTTTCTCTTCGTTTTATCTTTGAGTCCTCATGAAAAATTCTCTTCCAATTTCTCTTCCAAAATCCAAAGGACTTTGTATTAGGGAAGTTTGGAAATTGGGTTATTTAGTGCTTTGTTAATAAAAATAATAAGGGAACCTTTTAAAGATGCATTCGGCTTTTGGGGCATTGCTTGGAACAGGAAGGGAAAGGGGATAAAAAAATTGATTCATGTATTTACCGATACTACCAAAGGATAACAAAGATGTCTGAGCCAAAAAGGTTCTTGAGATTCAAAGGAGCAACCGCTTCGACCATTGAGAAATTCTTGTCTCTCAATGGTTGGTGGGAAGATGTATTTGGGGTTGGTCGTCAATATTTACAAAGGACATTTACAGAATACGATATACTTGGTATCATCGAATCACAACTACAAGGTGAATATAAGCATGAATTTTGGCAAAATGGGGAATACCATAAGAGGAAGGTTCGGCTTCTTCTTGAACCCTACCTACAACAATTCTTTAAAGACCATCAAGAGCGTTATCAAGTCCTAGATTCCAAGTAAAGGGTCGTCATTCAAAAGTTAGAAGCATGATCATGCTTCCATTTTTAAAATCTATGCTACCATATATGATTTACTACTGGACGCCGACCCTTCTAGCTGAAGACCTTTGTAAAGTCCTTGATGTCGGAGATGTGATAGAAGAAGTGCCCTATGAATTCTTCTATCAAGAAATTAGCAAGTTAAAGTCCTTCTATCCTTCCCTAGATTACCTTTACGAAGGAAAAAGAATTATCATATGGAAGATTTGACGCGCTGATAGCACTCTAGACACAAACATCGATGATGACAAGTATCAAGTTGAAGCTCTACTTTGTGGTCCCAACAGACAGAGCAGTTTTCATTTGATGAAATAAGAGTATGACTTGTGTTATCACATCGACATAAGGGACATGTGATATCGATATGTATCTCTACATCATGTACCCAATACTCTACAACTCCACAAGGATAAATAGCAGCTGGCCTATTTCCATCTCGGTGGCGTTCATTTTCTATCCACCATTCTTGAGTTCCATCAGCATCGATGATAGCTGGTTTATCACCATCTCGATGTAATTTACCTTCTTTATACCATTCACGATTCCCATTAGAGCATATGATGGCTGGCTCATCATTATCTCGATGTAAATTACCTTCTTTATACCATCTATGGGTTCCATCAGTACATACCATAGCTGGTTTATCACCATCTCGATGTAATTTACCTTCTTTATACCATTCACAAGTCCCATCTGAAAATATGACAGCAGGCTTATCATTATCTCGATGACGACGCCCACACCGATGCCATTCCCGATACCCATTAGATAATATGATGGCTGGTAGGTCATTCTCTCGATGAAGATGTCCATTTCGATACCACCTTTGTGCTCCTTGCTCATCAATCACTGGTAGCCCATCATCTATTGTTTCCATTTTATATTTCATGTATATATAAAAAATTTAAATAAATTTATAAGATATATCACAATGTTCAATTTTCTAAAACGTAAAAAGAAATATACTTTGACGTTGAGCACTGAACAAGAGCACTCCTTGCTGAATGCTATGACTTACATTAAAGAACAGATGGCCTTCATCAACACTCAAATAGCTCATGTCAAGTTCAGTATAGAAGCACTTAATAGAGAATTCAAAATTTATCGACGAAAATATTAAAAAATTTAAAAAAAAATAATTATAGATTTTAAAAAATTTGATTTTTTTAAAATATATGTTATGTATATATAAAAAAAAATGGCAGACGAACAGATACCCATTGGCTATCACCTAGGAGATATGGTTGATGAGGAAGCACTAAACGAAGTGAGAGATATGTATGAAACGGCATTGAGGGCTAGACCCGAAGATGAAAGCGAGTTATTGACTCAATACGAGGAAGAAAAAGATAGGATTATGGGAATCCAGAGTGGGTTCATATGGAGGCGCAGCGGTACTTGTCGATGGTATGAGGAAGGAAAGATACACAGGGATCATGACTTGCCTGCTATCACAAGAGCCGATGGGACTCAAGAATGGTATCAACATGGTCTTCATCATCGAGACAATGATAAACCAGCTATCATAAGAGCTGATGGGAGTCAAGAATGGTGTCAGCATGGTCTTCATCATCGAGACCATGACTTGCCTGCCGTCATAAGAGCCGATGGGACTCAAGAATGGTGTCAATGGGGAAAATTTCATCGAGGACAAGACAAGCCAGCCCTCATATGCTCCAACGGGACTCGCGAGTGGTATAAGGAAGGAAACTTACATAGGGACCATGGTAAGCCCGCTATTATACAGAACAATGGAACTCGTGAATGGTACCAAGATGGAGATAAGCATCGAGACAATGATGAGCCAGCCGTGATACATGCTGATGGCATGCGATACTGGTATCAGCATGGAAAATTACATCGGGACCATGATAGACCCGCCATTATCGATGAGCGTGGAGGACAACACTGGTATGAGAATGAGAAGCTCCATCGAGACAATGATAAGCCAGCCGTGATACATCTCGATGGGACTTGTGAATGGTATCAACATGGTCTTCGTCATCGAGATGATGATAAGCCTGCTATCGTAAGAGCCGATGGGACTCGTAAATGGTATCAAGATGGTCATAAGCATCGAGATGCTGATAAGCCGGCCGTCATCAAGGGTGACGGGGGACAAAAATGGTATCACCAAGGACTTCTACATCGGGACGGTCATAACCCTGCTATCATCGACGCTGATGGTACTCTCGTTTATTATCATTACGGCACCATAGTGTATAATGCTGATATCACATGTCCCTTATGTCGTCAAGACATTAAGAATGTCCATAGGGTCACGTCAGATGATACATGCGTAGTATGTTGGGACCACAAAGTCCAACTTGCCTTCACTCCCTGCCATCATCGATGTCTATGCGTCCGTTGTCATTTACGAATGAAAGACGTTGATTCCCCTGATGGAGAAGATGATACCTAAAAGGAAATTTGACTATCGTTATTACAAAGTTGGATATCTTTAAGTAGTTTTCATAAATCATAAATTGATTTGAATTACCAAATCAATTTTTCAGAGAACATTAAGAATTTAATAACAAAAATTGAATTTGAAATTTTTAAATTTCCATGTAGTCCAAGATGAACAAGACATACACCATCGAAGGGATAACGGAGCATGGGTATCAGGTCGACCAATGGAAGCATTGCTTCCTATCCTTGAAGGTCTCTACTACCGACCTCAATCGGATTATCAAGTCATTAGGGACGTATGATGGATACTTACCTACAAGGGAGTTTCCATCTTATTCAATCATTCAGTTCAAGATAGAGCCCCATAAGTCTTACCCTGATATGAAACCACCTTGTCATGTGGAAATCTCCTTTGTCATTAATGATTGGTCCATACGTGGATACTCGGGTCTTTCCTTTCTTCCAACTACGATTGAAGAAAGGGACGACCATTATGAATTACCCAGCATTTGCTTACTTTAATTTGTGCGTTATGTATATAGAATGGAATTCGCCAAGGGAATCATTTACCATGCTGATGACCAAGTAATTCGGAAGATACCATCGAGGATTGACCACGATACAGGGAAGAAGGGACTATATTTCTCATCGACGCCGATGATTGCCGAGTTGATGTCAGTGGAGTATGATAGACCATTATTTATTAACGTATGCGTCGTTATCAAAGACACCCTACTATATAATGGTAAATATTCGTTCAGGAACATCAACCCACAAAAATACTTTAATTCGGAGGGTGACTTGATTATCAACCAACACCCTACCCAAATAGAAAATATCTCTCACTTTGATATGTCAGCTCTTCCAATAATTGATTGGAAGAACAATGTTAGCCTTCCATCTGAGTTGATAGGCTTTGAAATCTTTATCAGTGATGGAGATATTGAAAATATTAGTTGGAGGGGTGCCTATCAAGTATCACCAAGCGAAATCAAAATGAAGTATAAAAATTATCTTGCCTAATCATATATGACTCATCACGACCTACACGGGAGGCACAAAAGGGAACGTAGGAAACCAATACCCCTTGAACCAATATCTCTTTTACCCCCAGCACCCATACCTTTTCCTCCTTCTCCTCTTCCTTTTGAAAGAGATTTACCGTATTGATACACGTAGTCCCTTCCATCAATTGAATCCCTTTGTAAGTTATAAATTTTCATAATGTATAATATAAATTATGAAAATTTTTTGTAAGTTAATAATATATAATGCCTAAAAAAAAGACACCCACAACGCTCAATGAAACGGGTCTAGAGAAGGATTATGTGCCTCCTGATAACCTACAAGACCTTTTCAAGGATAAAGTCCAAGGAAAGGAAGAAGAAAGTAAGGCACCGAAGGAGATACCACATGTTGAACTAGAGACTGATTGCTTTGGTGGCAAACGTATCAAACGTAAGAATGAACCGGTGCGTCCGCACGAATACCCTTTACCACAAAACTCTTCTTTCTGCCACAGCATATGCGTAGGAGGAACTGGTAGCGGAAAGAGCACTACTCTTTTGACTCTAGTCATGAAGTATAAGACACTATCAGGTGTTATTATTTGCTCTCTCATTGAAGGGTTAGAGATTTACAAGTTAATCGGAGACTATTGCCAAGAGCATGGTATCCGCTACTATTTTGAAACCAATGCCCAAGATGCTTACAACCAAGTGGTTCAAGAGGTAGAGAACAAGAAAGAAGGGTCTCATACCTTCATTGTCTTTGATGATGCCCAGACTGGTAAGAGTATGAAGTCATCATCATCAACCCCAGAGAACAAGGTCATGCTTCATCTTTTCTCTAAGTCCCGCAATTACAATTGCTCGGTGTGCTGCATGACTCAAAGCTACGTGACCATTCCGACCCCTATCCGTACCAATGTTAACATGATGATTTACTTCAAGATTACTAACCGCTCAGCTATTCGGGTCTTCAAAGAGGACTGGTGTAATATGACCGGCTACTCGAAGGGAGTCATTGATGAGCTACTGAAATTAACGAATGAACCTCACTCATACATTCTTACCACTAACGAACCCAAAGTCTATAGCTATGTTCCTTCCCTTTACAAAGAAGGAACGAAGTTAGAGCCCCTTCAAATCCAAGACATCGATGAAGATGAACAAACAACTGGGAAGGGAAGAAAAAAGGCAGACCCGTATGATGTTCCCTTTAATGCTTTGGTTAAGATGGTCAAGGAGCAACCTAGTTATGACAACATCAATATGTTCCGCAACTACATACATGTTTTGATGAAGATAAAGGGCTACGACCCTTATAGCTTCTTTCAAACCATCAAGGACAAGTATGATATCACTTTATTTTAGCTTCTCTGAGACTTTAATAGCGATAGCTTGTTGATGGGCTTTATTCTTGGCACGTTCAGCTCCGATAGGGGTTTGGAAGTAATACTTCTTTTGACTACCATATTGAAAGAAAGAGCCTTTCTTATCTTGACCCTGATGGACTGGCATGTTTATATCCATGACCAACATTTTTTTCATGCCCTGACCCAAGTTTTTGCTTTGAATTTAATCAAAATTTGCTTTGAATTCAAAGCAAATTTCTCCATTTTAAGATTCCTCCGAATACCTATTCGGAGGAATCTTAAAATCCCAAAAAATGCTTTGATTGTCTTTGAATCAAACTTTAATTTCACCGGTGATTTTGGGCTCTTTTTGAAATGCTCCTATCAACCAACCGTAGTACCTTCCACACCTAGAGAAGATGGCTGACCTAATAGCGGGTGCTTTTAACAAAGCATAAACGCCATACGCGATGATAGTGAAGACGCCACCGGTAAGAGTAGTGATTAAGGTAATAGTCATTCCTTCACTCAAAGGAAGGTCTGATGCTATCTCGATGCTGGAAGAATTCATATAGAGATATAAAAGAAAAAAAATAATGTCTTTATAAAAAAAGTCTATGTTCCCGGTAATCCCTGATAAGGTTGGGTATCAAGCAAAGCAATGACCAAAGGAAAGTCCAAATTTTCATCTATAACTAACACAAATATTTTCTATGTATAAGTTATAAAAATGTCAAAGGTCATCAAGGTCGAACCAACGGTAAAGAAATCAGAGTCCCAAGTGATTCGTTCAAAATGCCAGTGTGCCCATGAGGAAAGTATTACCAATCTTAGTCATCTAGTAGATAGGATTTGTCTAGCAGACCTCGGGAAACGAGCCATACTAGAGTCAGGTCAAAGTGATAGATTAACTATTGAAGAACATTCATCGATGTTGGTCAAGATATTTACTACCATCGGTCTTAAAGCAAATCATAAGGTGCTTTGTTCTATCGTCTCTAACGATGAAGACCTAGGTGGGTTAGGTCTCTATGTGCGTGAGTATAAGACTGATGACAAGCACTTCATTGTCTTTGTAGAGAATGATTCGGGTCGTCGTGAATTTTTTATAAATTATTGTATAGTAGAATAAAATCTATGTCTTGAGATATACATGACCGACACACCTCAAGTGAAGAAGAGCGAAATCATATCAGTTGCTCCATTACCATCGATACCAATCGTTATTAAGGATAGCCAAGTGCCAGAAGAGGTTCCCATCGTTAAATTCATGCGGGAAAGGGTTGAGAAATTAGCGGAACGTGGTTTAGAAGTCCCTTCTATCAAGGACTTAGTGATACGCAACTACCAAGAATGGATTGCCGTCCAGGCACTCCGTAAGAAGAAAGACGTTGATAAGACCCAGCAGACCCAATTATTGATGAATAAATTTAAAAAGATATTTTGATTTCCTTTGATTCAAAGGTAATTTTGAAATTCATTAATTCCTCCGTATAGGTATTCGGAGAAATTAATTTTTACTTTGGGTCTTGCTTCCTATGGAAGTAGAAAACAAAGGAGAAAAAAACTTGAGGGCATGAAAAAAAGAACTCGTTATGGGTTCGAGCATATCATCAGCCAAGCACCTTCACCTGACAAGACAGCGGAGTTATAAATGAAGCGAGCCCCTCCAAGAGGATTAGCTTGTAGATTGACGTTAGCACCCGATGCGGTAATAATCTTTTGTCCTGCTGATGCGGAAGCACTTTGGTCTGCGATGATAACGACGTAATTGACAGTGCTATAACAAGCAATCTCTAGCACTCGTCCATTGACTGGGTTGTTGAACCCGTAGATGATACGGTTATTAGCATCTGGTGTGATGAGAAGTAGACCGCCATGGGTAGTAATATCTATCGTAGCGTTAGCGGTCAATGAAATAGGTACCCATGAAGAGTAATACATAACAGGAAACTTAACACGCATTGAGAATGTCCCACCACCGAAGGAAGTAAGAGCATCATTGTTAGGGATACTGACCGTGACGAAATCATTTTGGTTGAAGTAATGAAGGTGGGAAGTAGTATTATACAGCATACCATCGACGGCGTTGGTGATAGTGCTGATAACGTCGTTTTTGGTGATAGCAAGGTCTCCATGGGTGACGATATTCTTGATGACGTTAAGACCACCTTGAAGAACCATACAACCAGTTGCCCCAGTCGTTCCAGTTGCTCCGATTGCTTCCTCACTTGAAGTAATGCCCACTGGTCCATTGATGTAGCATGTTCCTCCGACCCCAAGACCACCGGCAATAGTAAGTGCTCCCGATGTCGTGCCAGTAGCGGATGTAGTATTAGGCACATGAATGATATCACCCGTTCTTCCTGATACCGTCACGTATTGCGTATGGACATCGGTTCCAGTTAGACCAGTCAACCCTGAATGGTCTAGTGTTCCTGATAAGACCCAACCTAAAGTAGCTCCCGTATAGATATAGTGTTGGTTTGTTCCGACCTTGACAATTTGCCAACCAGCCACAGGGGTCTCTTCTCCCCATTGAGCATCTGGTTCAAATGTATAGATACGGTCTTTTGTGTAGGGAGAAGAGTCAGCGATAGCAATGTATCTTTCCCATAGAGTTGGAACAAATGACCCTTGTGTTCCTGCCAGGGAATACCCTGCGGTATATCCCGATGTGTGCTGAATGTTGTTGAACATGATAAGGTCGGAGATAGTGAAGAGGGATTTAAAAGATGCTCCACCCGAGAGATAGGCACTATTACCTACTTGGAACCATGTCGAATTGACACGTGCTACTTGTTCGCCAGGGTCGAACAGAGCAGCCCCATGTTGAACGCCATCAATGAACAAGCGAACAGAGCCTTGAAGGTCCACATTCAACTCAAACTCATACTCTTGGTTGATGGTGTGGTTCCATGTAGCAAAAACGAATGGGTCCACTTGAATGATACCGTTCTGGTCATAAGAGAAGACTGCCAATGACCCATCAGTCATATAGACCAAGATGAAATAACTATTAGAGATACCGCTCCTTTCTCCCCATGAGACAAATCCTTGGTAATACCCGCTTGGGTATCCAGAGTATTGAAGAGAGACTTTGAACTTGATGGTCATGACATTGATGAACTCGAAGTTATTACCAACGTTGTAGACTACATAACCGTTCTCACCGAGGACTAACTTGTTATTGACGATGGTAGCGTCCGAGCTATCGACGTAAGTCAATGTCCCATTGTATTTGGAGTAATCGATGTCCCTATTAGCGTTGTAGCGAATGTAGGCTAGAGTTTGAGCCGTCGGAACATAAGGCTCAACGCCATATTGAGAGAAGTCTTCAAAGGAATTGAATGGGTCTTTAAGGTAGGTCGTGCCTTGGTCTCCCGTCGGTCCTAACATGCCAGTCGGACCGGTAGCACCTACTTGTCCCGTAGGACCGGTGGGTCCAGTCATACCAGTAGAGCCAGTCATACCAGTGGGTCCAGTCATGCCGGTAGAACCAGTCATACCGGTAGGGCCAGTCATGCCGGTGGGTCCAGTCATGCCGGTGGGACCAGTCATACCCGTAGAACCAGTCATACCAGTGGGACCAGTCATACCGGTCGGTCCAGTTTCTCCAGTGGGTCCAGTATATCCGATGGGTCCGATGATACCGGTGGGTCCAGTCATACCAGTCATACCAGTGGGACCAGTTTCACCAGTTGCTCCGGTTTCTCCTACGATACCAGTGGGTCCCATCGGTCCAGTGGGTCCGATGGAAGACATTCTGACCCATTCTGGAGTGGTTGGTTCAAAGACATAGGTGTAGTTATTACTATCAACCAAGACGATATCACCCGATTGCGGGGTGTATTCTATCCATGCTATCGTGACGGAGTCGTAAGTGTAGATATTATTGACGTCATATTGTCCGGAAGTAGTGGAAGCAATATATCTTGCTCCATTAGCAGGATTGATGGGAGGGGTGGAGAAGTCCCAGAAATCAAGTACTGGTTCTTTCCAATGGACGTTGGTAGCTATGTGATTAGTTATTTCTTGTTGTGTTTGGGCGTAGTTAATAACATCGGTTGATTGAGGGTTAGCGACCGTTCCTACCTTGACACCTGCGAAAGTCTTTGTTCCGGCGAAGGTTTGGTCAGCGGTGGAGACGTATCCGGTATCGGTGGCGGTAGCGACGTCCATCGATAAGGTAGAGACATTGAGGTTGAAATTGAGGGGTTTAAGGGTGGTAAGACCCGCTAGTCCTTCTTGTCGGGTCACAGATGCTTGGTCGAACTGAATGGGCGGAATGACACTCATGATATATATTATATATAAGATTTTAATTATAATTAAAATCTTGTTATTATATATAATATCCATGGAAACGCTGACCATCAAAAAAAAACCCGAGTTTGAGTATGAGCTAGTGCCTGATGCTACTTCCGTAGCGGACGCATTTCTCAAAGCAATAGAGATAGTCTATGGTGATACAGTTCAAGCAATTCTTGACACTCGTCTAGGGAGAACAGAAGAGACTGCCAATATTCAATTTGTTCTTCCAGCAGATGATGAAGATACTCCTCCCTTCCTAGGGGAGATAGACCCACGTCAATACTATAATGTGGTTGATGAGAACGGTTATGAATACCGCATGCCAGCCATTAGGTATTTCCGTAATAAGCAATTAACCCCGCAAAGTGAAGGAGGATATTACATGATTGAATCTCTTATAATTGATATCGTAGCGTCCCATTCTACACAGATACCACTACAACAATTACACCCTGAACTGAAAAAGGTCGTTGCTCAAATCGTAGCAGAACAACAACGGCAAAAGGGAGAAGTAGAAGAGATACCGCCGATGGAGAGCGAACAAGGAGAGTTTGCCCCTGCGGAAGGTTTAACATTACTTGGCGAAGAACCAGAAGAGGAAGAAGAACCAGTTTCTCCTCTACCGACCGAAGGAGAAGAAGGAGAAGAAGGAGAAGAAGGAGAGGAAGAAGTAGGAGTTCCTGAAGCAGAAGGGTATCTTACCCAGTCTCAATTACGAAGTGAATTGAGTCAGTTCCTCGATAGTTTCAATGTCTTAACACAGACCGGTTCAAAGAGGGATAAAGACCAGATGGAAGAACTCATTCGTTCAACTAAGGACTTGAGGAAAGTCTTCGAGACTGGTAGTTCAGTCTATCAGACCAAGCTAGGAGCGATAGACTTATCTGGCGGTGTAGCGAGGATAGATATCATACGGCAGAAATTAGATAAGAAGGGAGAAATGACGGAAGGATACAAGACCTACATTAATGCGAACATAGCGGACATCATGAAGGAGAAAGATGTTGTTAAACGCCAAATGATGATACGGAAACTTTTGAAGAAAGTGTTGAAGCAATACCAAGAAGTTAAGAAGAAAGGGAAGACACGCATGGAGAAGGGTCTTTCTACTGCTGAACAGATAGAACGATTAAAGAAGGTAGATTTGGGGAGCGGTATCGAGGGAGTTAGTAAAGCACCTACTAATGAAGGAGATGAAACGAGAGAGCCAGTGGTTGGAACGACAAAGGCAGTTCCTACACCGAAGAGGGGAGGAAAGATTGCCGATGTTCCTAAATCGGTCGTGAAGACCATGGATACAGTTAGGGAAGGAAGATTAGAAACAGTAGAGAAGGTTCCTTTCCCAGTGAAGGATAATTTAACAGGAGCGAGGGTTTATGAAGAGCAGAAGGTAAGGGAAGACCCACCTATTCCAAAGGGAGATAAGACTGGTGATGGGAAGATAAAGAAGAAACGGAAAATAGTAGGTGGAAAACGTGCCATTACGCCTTACAACCGCTTCGTTTCACTTAAAACGAAGGAAATGAAAGGAATGAAACCAAAAGAAAGAATGGGAAAGATAGGGCAGATGTGGAAAAATTTAAGTCCAGAAGAGAAGAAAAAGTTTTAAAAAATATATTGTAGAATATATAAAAGACCAACATGAAAAAAGAAATTACGAGGCTGGTTAGTGATGATGAAGTGATTGATTACTTGTTAAAGGCAATTAATAAGAGAAGGAAAGTAGCACTATCAAAGGACGATGTGAAAGGACTAATATGTAATCCACCAGTAGAGAAAGAGAAGAAAGTTATTGAACCAAAAGAGAAGAAACCAACCAAAGCAATGATTGCTGATTTTCTAATGGAGAAAGACCATCTTGAATATGAAGAGGTTGTAGAGATGATGAAGGAAATGCTCCTATCAACCGATAGAAGCACCTTCTACAATTGGAAAAGATAACTGATTAATTATATTTATTAGATAATTATTTAAATTTTTGAAGTAAGTGTTCAAAAATTTAAAAGTGATAGAAGGGAGAGAGAAGGGTGATGTTCAAAAATTTAAAGGAGTGTTCAAAAATTTTGACGAAAAT
>Ga0079303_10000055_pt1 | contig 24390 bp, 18 predicted proteins | sample Methanogen_OWC_FD_77073 | JGI IMG/M metagenome (GOLD analysis project Ga0079303, IMG submission 77073) | Enriched soil microbial communities from Old Woman Creek wetland in Ohio, USA - Methanogen_OWC | ecosystem: Environmental > Terrestrial > Soil > Wetlands | place: USA: Ohio | collected...
GAGATGGCGGGTCGGCATGGCGCTTCCGAAAGTGTTCGATGAGATCGGCAACGCGCCCGGCGGAGAGAGCGACGGCATCATTGAGTATTTGAAAAAGCCCCGCTTTCTCATTCAGCGGGTTTTCGGCTCTGAAATCCGGCTTGCGAGCACCGAACCCCGCTATTTTATCGACGGGAAATATACGGGCGATGCCGTTCTGCGCCGTCGGTTATGGGATACGGGCCTGTATTCTGACGACTATAAAACGCTCGAGTTGCCTGAAGCGTTCAACCTTCTGACCTACTCTGAAACGACCGTCTCGAAGGACGTATTTGACACCTTCTGACTCCCGTTCAAAACCGCTGGATCACATGGTGATGCGGCGGACACGAAGAGTTCACAGAAGGTCGCTATTTTATCGTGAACAGCCAGCCGTGCTGGGCCGTGATGCCGGTTCTCAGATCCCGCAGATAGATATCGATGAAGCGGTGGCCCGACTTTAACGGAGCTTTGGGCCTTGCCTGGACTTCGCGGGTGGCCGGATCGAATCTGAAATCCAGCGCGCCTCCGGTGGCTTTTACATTCAGCACGTATTTCTGTGGCGAATAATCGGCGAGAGCGGGCAGTCTGCAACCGACGGACGCAAGCGATCCGAGAACTTCTCCCGGCCGTGGGTGCTGGTCGGTCACCTCGATGGCGGCCATGTCGAGCCTGATGAGAAACTTCTCTCGCGAGTCGCTGCGATAAACGACCTGCCGTTTGATGCGAAACGGGTCGAGACCCGGGTAATTGGCCCCCCCGTCGACGGTCATCGCTCCGAGATATCCCGCATCGCGGGCAGCTTTTTCCGCTTGCTCCGTGTAAATGCCGTATGGCCAGACCATGAAGCGCACGGAGGTGCCCAGCTGCTTTTCGATGAGCTGACGTGAACCGGCGATCTCATGCTCGAGCATTTTCGCATACATCGGCGTGCCATACCCCTGGGCCAGGTTCGAATGACTCATCGAATGCGATTCGATTGACCAGCCGGCCTCGGACATCTCGCCAAGCTGATCCCAGGTCATGGCGTTGCTTGAGCCGAGAAAGGCGGGGTAGATGCAGGCGATGCCGACGAAGCCGAACTCCTGCATGGCCGGAAACGCGTAATCATACACCGTCGAGTAGCCGTCATCGAACGTGATCAGGATCGGTTTGCCTGTCGGCTGGCTTCCGTCGCGCAACAGGGACAGAAGTTCCTGCGAATCGATGCTTCTGTAGCCCTGGGCCTTCAGGATGCCGAGCTGTTCCCGAAAGGTTTCGGGCGAGATCTCGAACTGGCCTTTGGCACCTGGCTTGACCTGGTGATAGCAAAGCGACGGGATCGAAAACGCTCCGGCCGGCAGGCCGAGGGTGAAGATCAGCAATGCCGCGAATACGGCTGTCCGGACAACAACGAAGAACTGCTGGAAATTCATGCCGTCATTTCTCTTCTCTTTCATGTTTTTGCATATCATACACATTTCTTCACAGGTATGCATGCGGACAGAACCCGCGTAAACCCTTCAAGGCAACTCCAAACGCTGCATCATGAAGATACTTCGCCGGACATTCCGGGCTGGTGGATTACGGGGAAAAAAAAAGCTGCACTTTCATGCAGCTCAATCAAGGAAAGGAATGATTGAAGACAACTGACGAATAATCGTTCAGTGCTCATTGCTTATTAATGCAAGCATTGTGCCAGGCGGTTTGCTGGGAAAATTGCTAAAAATGTGCTCATCGGAAGCCGGTTTCAGATGCGGCTGCAAAAAAAATCAACACCATGCGGGGTTTCGCTGTGCAAACCTTGATCATTCGCGGCCAGAGCGGAGTGACGCAAAAACACCCCGGCGCATGAAAACGCCGGGGTGTTTTTGCCACTCAAATGCTCTCTTGAACATTTCCTTCCAACGGGGTGATCAGGCTTCGCTGGAGTGGGGCATGACGAAATCGTCAGGCAGCTGAATGGTTGAGACAGCGTGCTTGTAGATCAGCTGACGCTTGCCTTCCGCTTCAAGCAGAATGACGAAGGTGTCGAAATCGAGAACCGTTCCCTGAATCTGGAAGCCCTTCATCAGGAAGATCTTGACGGGTTCACCCCGTTTCTTCAGTATCTGCAGAATGGTGTCCTGGATGTTGATTGCCGGCATGCGGGTTCCTCCTGATGCCTTCGATTATTTCCTACGGTCGGGCGAATCCGGATGCACAGAGCATCCGATCGACCCGTCCGCGTTCAGCGAATAACTGCCACTTGCGGGGCAGGAATTCACATTGTAATCCATCATCACTTTATTTATCAACCCCTCTGAAGGAATATGCCGTTTCATCGCTGTTCCGAATCTTGCGAGAATTGCGCTGATTCTTTCGCGGGTGAACCTGCAGCGGTCCGCGCCGGTTGTGAGCATGGGAAACAACCCGTAGATCGGGTGCTTCGTGCAGGTGAGCGAGCCAGAGGGCCCGTCGATGTTCACGTTGCCGCCTTCCGGGCAGAGATTTGCGAGGTCAGTGGGGGCGCGGCCGAAGAAAAACCTTCGAGCGGTGCATTTCAGAGCAAGAATTCTTGGCTTCATGAGCCATGAAACTGGCTTGAGCGCCTCGATCCACTCGCGAACGCGCGGAATGAATTTGTGATACGTCGCTTCCATTTCGACACAGCCGTTGTTTGCACTCACTCTGACCTCGACCGGAAGGTTCAGCTCCAGCATTTTACGTTTGAATTGGAACAGCTGGTCTGCCAGCAGCTTCATGAACTTCTGGTCGACGATGGTCATTGGGATCAGCTGCGACTCTTCGGTCACATCCAGGCCTTCAAGACGATGTCGGGTGTAGAGAGCCGAGAACGGCCGAAGCGGATTGGCGATCCAGGTCCGGAGAAAAACGGGGATCTGCGCTTCCCAGAGACGCCAGTCGAGATACATGGCGAACAGCGTGTCTGTTTTGTAGGGGAACGTGCCGGCGAGCCGCTGGAACTCCGCCTGCGTGGGCTCGTCACCGGAACCAACCACCAGCCGTCTCCCTGCTTGCAACGCCCAGATTGGCTGCCGGCCGAGGCGGGCATGCAGACCCGGATTGCCGGCAATTTCGATCTGGTTCGGATCGATCGGGCAGCCGAGCATGTCGAGATGAGATCGAACGGCCTTGAGTGCGTCGTGCTGTTCCAGGCCTGGATACTCGATCAGGAGCACCGAACTGCGGGAAGGCTTCCAGAGCCGCTTTATGAACAGGGTGACGGAGAGCCTGCCGAAATCGGGAAAGGCGAGAAGCCGATCGGCGGCGATTGAGGCGGCGGCCGGGCCGATGTGCAGCGCGAGTGGAACGGACGCGACAGCCGGGAAAACCGGCTCTAGGGTGGGGGTCTTTGAGGTTGCCGATGCCACCTCATCTTCGGGGCCCGCAGGTGGCGGCTCGACTCCTTCGCTGCTTTCGAGGTCCTCGCCGTCCAGCGCGGGAAGTAGTTCTTCCGAGGAAGCGGTCTCGCTGGCCTGTTCTGTTGCCGAGGCTGCTGCCATCGCTGTGGCGGAAGCCGTCTCGATCGTGTAGTAATTGAACAGGGGCTTCGCAAGATCGACATTGCCGCGCTTGAGCTGCTCGCAAAGCCTCGTTGTCTCGATGGCGCGATCGAACATGCCTTCTTCCTGGAAGATGCGCACGAGCTGGAGCAGAATGCGATTGAGGTGGGTCGTGTCGGCCTTCACGCCGAACTGACCATGATACTCGGCCAGGGCGCGGTACTGGGCGCGCAGGACGATGGCCTGGTAAAGCTCGCGCTGCAGATTCTCGAGGGCCGGATCGGCCTTGAGCGCCTGCCTCAGATACTCGAGCGCCGTCTCGAACTCGTCCAGCTGCAGATAGGCTTTTCCCAGGTGCATCAGGATCTCGCCGACATCCGGAGCAAGGCTTGTCGCCTTGCGAAGCAGCCGCAGACCCTCGCTTGCGTTTCCCTGCCGGAACAGGACCCATCCGTAGGTGTCGAGATACGAAGGGTTGTTCGGATCGATCTTCGCGGCGCGGGCAGCCATTTTTTCCGCTCTTCCGAGGTCGCGGTCGAGCTCGGTCAAAAGATAAGCATAGTTATTTAACGCCTCGGCCGAGGTCGGGCGGAGCGCGACGGCCTTCTCATACATCTGAATGGCCTTCTCGTGCTGTTTCGTGACGTAATACACCGTGCCGAGATGGTAATGCGGCTCGTAGGTGTCGGGCGACATCTCGACGGCCTTCTGCAGTTCCTGGATTGCCTTGTCGAGCTGGGTGTTCTTGAAGGCGGCCCAACCGAGACTGTCGCGGAAGCCGGGATTGTCGGGCATCTGGTCGACGGCCCGCTGGACCAGCGACTGGGCCAGCTCGCGATGCACGCCGAACTCCGCATACAGAAATCCGAGGTTGTTCAGGGCATGCGGGTTGTTGGGCGATATCGCGAGAATCTTCTTGAAGACGGCTTCCTGGAGCCAGAACGGCTCCTCTTTGGCCTGATTCTGGTAGCTTTCGTGCAGCCCCATGTAGACGCCGAGAAGGGAGTGCTGAAGCTTCCCGTTGCCGGGCGCAAGCGACGAGGCTTTTTCGAACGAGGCGATCGAGAGGAACAGTGACGGCTCCTCGCTTCCCATCATGCGGAAGGCCTGGCCTAAAACGTAGTAGTAGTGCGCGTCCGCCGGTGCGAGAGCGGCTGCCCGCTTGAGGTCCTCGAATGGCTTCATGGTTCCGAAGTAGCCGTTTGGCCGGTTGCGCAGCATCTGGAACAGGAGACCCTTGACCAGGTGATACTCGGGAGTGCGGTCGAACGGTTCTTCGGCCTTGAGAAGCAGCTCTTCCAGCTCGCGATCCTGGGCGTTCCGGGGGTCCGCGTCCTTGTTCGCAGCGATCAGGAGTCCGCGAAGGAACAGGTAGCGGAGTCCTGCGGGCTTTTCAGCGTCGCTGAACGTGCTGGTGGCGAGACTGGCCGTGATGATCGTTCCGAGTTCAGCCGTGCGGGGTGTGTCTGACAGCTTCATGAGCGTCACCCACTGCGACATGGCGTGCAGCTGGGCGAGCGTGTTCTTTTGGTGTTCCGAGAGGTATTTTTTCAGCAGCGAAAGATTGAAATCAGGAGCTTTCGTTTTTTCGAGACGGAGCTCTTCGATGTTGAAGAGGGGAAGGCCGAAATCCAGCTCCGCAGCCCCTGTCGGCAGTGCCGCAAACAGGAGCGCAATGAACAGCAGTGCCGGAATGAAGAAGCGAAACGTCTGGTGGCGGGCCGGGCGTGAAGCGGTGACGCGGGGCTGAGTCTGAGCGGATGTTGCGGACTTCATTCTTTTTGTGGCCTCCGGAAACATTGTCTGAAAATGCATTATAGGTCGGAAGCCTCTCGAAGAGCAAATCAGCTGTCCAGAGAAGCAACCTCGTCGGACCAGGCCTGCGCTGGCTCGGCCAGGCGGCGGCGCAGTTCAGCGGAAAACAGCTCTTCGATGGCATCTGTCAGTCCGTCGAGAGCGCCGGCCTGGCGTGCAAGCCAGAAGCCTGCCTGCAGATGACATACCAGCCAGAATAAAAATCCGCCGCCTATGAACATGCCGGCTGCCGGCTCGTGCGCCGTGAGCAGGGCCGTCACGAAGTAACGGACCAGCAGAAGAATGATCAGCAGGGGAATTGCGTTCAGTGCGAGAGTCGTCATGCCGCCGGGCCTGGATTCGTCAAGAAAATCGCGTATCTGCGCGGCCAGCTTGTGCGTCGTGACCGTGCATGGCTGAGCCGCGTCGATGCGCGAGATCAGCGGAGCCGGATCGAGGCCGGCCCGGTCAACCGTCTCTATTATATGGCGTCTGCCGCGCGTCAAAAGCTCGTCCGTCGCGGCACCGGCAACATCGGCAAGCCGTTCCGCAAGAGGAATGACCGGGTCGCCGAACGGAGAAGCGACGAGGCTCTGAAGCCGGGCTGCCAGCGTCGAAAGGACAAGCGATGTGCGTACATAGGCGCCGAATGGACCACCCAGGCGGGCTGCCGCCGCTGACTCACGCCTGCCGGTCAGTTCTCGTGCTGCTTCTCCCACCGCCTTGCGTGCGGCTTCCCGGATGCCCGCGCGGGATTGTTTCATGAAATCCTCGCACCAGCCCCGCAGCGTGCCGGCTGTCTGACGAGCCGCCGCCAGGTTGCATATCGACTCGACCCACGCCGCCGTTTCCGAAGCGCGTGCCGTCTGGTTCTCGGTATGGATCCGGCGGGCGACGGCCTCGTCGAGCCGCTTTTGAAGATACTCTTCAAACTTCGGGAATTCCCATCGCGGGCCGCCGCCCTGGCCGATTTTGGCCAAAAACGCATTGTGAGCGGAAAGACGGTAAACCGGCAGCTCCTCGCCGAGCGGGGTCTTCAGCGGAAGCGCCCCGATCTTGGCCCGAAGATCCGCGACGATCGCATCCTGTTCCCGGGGAGTCAGCATGCCTTCGTCGAGCCGGTTCAGGACAACGACAACGCGCCTGAAACTCATCGAATCCATGAGAACGCTGTACAGATCGAGAGAATCGTATTTCTGTGCCGTCACGACGCACAGGACGAGATCTGCCCGTTCGAGAAGCTGTGCAAACGTCTTCCTGTTCGCTTCATCGACCCCGTCAAGATCCGGGGTGTCAACGAGAATGAGGTGCTCCAGTGCGGATTCCGTATGGGGAACGATGCGATCGTCAGGTGACAGGACCCCGCCTAGCAGCCGTCTTGCCATTCCTTCCCGCCGCTGATGAACGTAGATCGTCGGTCGCCGTGTAAAACAGGCTTTCGCAGAGGATTCGCCGATGAGCTTTCCGGCCAGAGCATTGATCAGCGTTGTTTTCCCGACCTTTGTTCCGCCGGCGATAATTGTTACAAGACAGTCACAGACAGACTTTTCCCGTTCCTCCAGGATTGAGAGGATGCGCTCTGCTTCCGCCTCATCAGTCGCCGTGGGACGGCCCCAGAGAGCTCGGGAGGCGGCGATCAGCCTGCGCAGCCCTGCGGCTGAAACGGCTTCGGGATTCTGAGTGGAGGTTTCCATACGCATGGAGAATACCTCACACGGATCGGGGAAGGCAACGATATGCCGGGAACGGATTCCATTTATGACCCGGCAGGTATAAACTTGTGGCAGGGGAAAACCCTCAGTGAGAGTTATGGAGGATTGAACGATGAGAAAGCTTTTTCTGCTGATGTGCTACTGTCTTGTCGCCGTTCTGCCGGCCTGGGCGGCATTCTGCACCGGATGCGGCCAAAAACTGGCCGATGCCGCGCAGTTTTGCGCCAAATGCGGGATGAAGGCTGAAACGGCTGCATCGGGGCAGCCGTCAGATGTCGGTGCACATGAAGCGGTGAAGAAATCCGAACCGGCACCACTGGCCGGCTCAAAAGCCGCTATGTCCGACAGCAAGATCATTTATCGCGCAAAGACCGACCTTTTCGTGTATCAGCGCCGTGGCGACGAACACAACATTCTGAAAAAGAATTTTCTGTTCAAACCCCGGCGCTATAAAATTGCCGCAAATTCCGAACTGCGGATCATCGAAATCGTCGGTGACACGATGCTGGTCGAATCGCTTCCGGGGACCAGCAAAGAAACGCATCGCGGCTGGATTACCCAGGAAGAGCTCGCTCTGCGAACCACCTGGACCAAATAATACGGCGGGCCGGGGTTACTGGAGACGCTGAGGCCGTTACCACTCTGCTTTGACGGTTCCCCAGTCAGTCCGGATCTGTTCCAGCAGAAGCGGGATGTCGCGACGCTCGAGATCGACCGGCAGGAGCAGTGCCTCGACTGGCCGGGCAAGCCATTCCACGGGTTCGAGGAAAATCGCGCGGCGCGTTTTCGAGAAGGCGTCGTACGTCCGGGCGATGAATGGCTCGTGCGAAAGACGGTCTGCCATGCCCAGGAGATTGCTGGGAAGCCACTCTTCAAGCCGTTTGTAAATCGGCAGGCCTATGCCGCCCAGAAGATACTCGGTGACGCCCGGCAGAATGACCGCGGTCTTGATCGCGATGACGGCCGCCGCAACGCCTGCCAGGGCTGAAAATCCGGGCACCATGGCACGCATCGCCTGAACGAGCTCGGGATTCCGGTCGCAGAACCCATCGAGCTCATGTTCGAACTTGTCGATCACGGGCTGCATTTGAACTTTTCTGCGTTCATCAAAGTGGGTGCGGAGACGCTCACTCAACGCCGGTGCATCCCACCAGTCCACCAGTCTGAGTTCTTCATGGAACTTGACGGCAAGCGGCCGGCCGTTCTCCGCCGCTGCACGACTTCGATCCAGAAGATCTGCCCGGGCCGCTTCCAGCAACAGGATGGTCGCTTCCATATCACGGTGGTCCCGCTCCGTGATGGGATCGACCGGCTCTTTCCCTGCCGTATTTCCAAAGACTTTACCTATCCCGAGCATGGAAAAGGCACCGCGAAGCGTATCGCCGGCTGTGCGGCTGAGCGAGTCTACAATGTCGCCGACCGAGGTTTTCAGCCGGGGCTGAAGCACGCGGATCAGGGCGTCCTGGAGCTCGAAGGGGGCCTCGTGTCCCGGCAGATCGCGAAGAGGCTGTCTGAGGCCGAGTTCGAGCTGCTTGCGAAAATCCCTGATCATGGCGGCGCACTCATCCTGCCGCGATAAAATAATTTCTGTGGCGCCTGCAAGTGAACCCCCGACGCATTTCAGACCGTGTGATATCGATTCGATCCGGCGTATGCCAGCATCCGAAGCGGCCTCCACCAGATGGCGCCGCAATTCGGTAACGGCGGTTGCCGGCAGAAGCCCCTCGCCGGCCGGAGCCTGCTCCGGAATGGCCAGGACGGCGCGCCTGTGGTCCGGCCACCGCTCGCCGTAACTATGCGTCAAATCCTCCAGCGCCTCGTCGTGGCGTGGAAGATACTGGTTGAAAACGTCGATCCGCCGCGGCAGCAGCTGCATCGCTTCGTCGAGAAAACTTATGCCGGCCTGATCCTTGTATTTCTGCTGCGTGGTCACCCAGACAATCAGGTCGGCAAGGCCCAGCCCGAGCCGTGCCGCCTGGCGGCAGGCTGGATCGGAACTGTCGATGTCGGGTGAATCGAGAATGACCGGCAGATCCGAAGGCCAGTTGGGAAGGTGATCGGCATAGATTGCGTGTCTGCGGGGTCTGGCGGCTGCAAGCTCGGAGGTCGGCACGAGGTGAAAGTCGGCATGAGCCCCGGTAATCGCTTTAAGATCGGCCTCCCGTCCGGTTCCGACCAGCCGTTTCGTGAAGCTGGCCGTGCTTCCCGATGGCGAAACGATACATCCTGCTATTGTATTTACGAGCGTGGATTTCCCCGTGTTCGTCCCGCCGCACAGAATCACCAGCGCCGGCAGCCGGCCGCCTGAAAGAACATGGGGAATCAGCCGGCGGCGGAGAAACGTGATTCCAAGCTCAATCCCCGTGATGTCGAGATCGCCGAACTGGTTTCTATGCGTCTTGATCGACTCCAGAGTCGTCTCACACCAGCTTGCCAGCGCTCCGGCACTCTCCAGCAGCGAGTTTGCCGCCGCGGATCGTGCGCAACCCTCTGATGCCGCGCCGGATGCCGGTGACACCCCGATATCGTGCCTCTTCATCGCTCTTTCCGTTCCACGGACTGCGCAGATACGTTTCCAGAACAGGTAAATATAAAATATGTAATGATATAATTCAAGCTGCTATGGCCACCCGGTCTTTGTGAGACCTCGGGGTTCATTTGATCTCTGTGCTGAAGCCGTGCGTGAGAATTATCGTATTCGGCTGTCTGGATGTGCCCTTCTCGATCAGCGGCGTCGCTGAAGTCGGGTGCCATTCGCATTCACCGTTATTTCGATCGAGAGAGGCAGGCCCTGGTCGGTCGGCAGCGAAACCTCGGCGACCTGGACACTGTTCACGATCTTCGCGATTTTCGGGAACCACTTGGAAAGCTCGCTGCTGTCGGGCACGTAAACGTAGTATCCGTCCGTCTCTTCCGCAAGGCGTTTGAGAATGTCGACATTCAGCCAGCCGAAGCCGAGCACGATGCCGGAAACGAAATGCTGGCGCGAACGAAGAATCACGTCATCGAGGGTATGAGACGAGGCGTTGTCGTTTCCGTCCGTCGTCAGGAGCAGGAATCGCATCCAGCGGCGCGCCTGAATGGCGGCGATCCCCTTGTCGATGCCCGAATAAAATGCCGTGTTTTCCAGCGGAACCGGCTTTTTGACGGCCGACTCGATATCGCCCTTGTTCGCCGTCAGCCCGACCATCTCGTTCACCGTATTGTTGAACTTGATGATGGAACCCGAAAACGGCAAAATCACCGCGTTCAGAAAAGCCGCATAATTGGTTTCGATTGCCGAAATATCCTCAGGAAACATGCTTCCGGAGTAGTCCATGATGCCGGCGAAGGAAACCGGATCCTGCTGGTTCATCATGTGAAGCGGCGCGACACGGTCGATCATCGCCCGTTGGCGCGACGCCGCCTGGCTTCCGAGCTGGATCTCGACGTCGGCCGGCCTGACAATCGTCAGCGGGTCGCCGTTCGCGTCGGTCACGGTGAACAAAACCGCATACCGCTTCTCGCCCAGCTTTTCGATGCCGTGAAGCCTTAATGCCGAAGCCAGATTGTCTTCGGGCTTCGTGCCCGGCCTGAACCTGTTGGCTATCGAAAGATACTTGCGCATCCACTCCGCGAACGGGTTGCTCGCGCCCCAGGTCGAGGAATACATCATCCAGAGCGCTCCGAGACCGAGTAGTCCGAGCAGGAACAGAAAAGCGATATAACGCCAGTAGTTGATCTTTATTTCGCCGGTTCTCGGAGCCACTTCAACCATAGGAGTTCAGCCTCGCGTGATTTGTCGGTTTTGCTTCAATACAGGTGGAGCCAGAATGCCAGACCGGTCAGGACTCCGCCCAGGACGATCAGCATCAGCCCGGGAGCATGAAAGAACCACCAGTCGGCCAGAAGCGACGCGACGACAGCGGCCCAGACGATTCCGGCCGTCATGCCGGTCGGCGCGGCGAACCGGAACACGAGGGCAAAGAGAATGGCCGCAACTGCCGTGAAGATCAGCCATCCCGACTGGATCTTGATATCGGTTTTTCCCGGGTTTACTTCAACCATGTGAAGCTCCTTCGTCAGGCTTTCGGCATCCCCGCCTGCGCTGCTACGCCGGACGGCCTCTGGCTGAAAATCGATTCGTGCTGCTCGTGAATATCCGTCAGCACGCGCAGGATACCACGCTTGATCGACAGCAGCTCGTCGCTTGCCGCCGAGACCTCGTGATTGGTGCGGATTTCCTGCTCGATTCCCGCCTCGAGCTGCTTGACCTTGTCTGTAAATATTGGAAGATATTTATTGATGATCGCGTTCTGTTGGGGAAGCGGCAGCGTGAGCCAGCCTTCTTTGTAGACCGTGTTGATCAGATAGATGCCCATCGTGTTGTTCTTCAGGTAATCGAACAGTTCGGTGATCGTGCGGCCCATCGGAACCGGCTTTTCCTGCTGGTAGTGTAGTTCGAACTGGACCAGTTCGGGGTTGTATTCGATGCCGTGCATGGTTTTCGCCGGGTCGGCGTGGATTTCATACCGGAGCAGCACGTAGACCATATACAGATTTTCGAGCGTCTTGGCCGGGATCAGCCCGTAACTGGACCAGAGCACCGGGTAGGCGTCATTCGTCAGCATCGCGTGACAGTTGATCTTGGCGGTGTTCTTGCGATACAGCGCCTGCCACTGCGTGATCGCGCTGAGATTGTACGGGCACATGCCGTGCAGGGTCTGGAGCAGGCTGATCTCGAACCGGTTGCGCGTCGGCGCGATGGTGACGCCGATCTCGCCCTTGCGCAGACTTTCGCGGATCTCTTCGGCCAGCTTGCTGTTCTCTTCGGCGATGCCCAGCGTGACGATGTTCATGCGCGTCGGCTGGTTGTTGCCGCGGTCGTTGATCGTCATCAGTGGCGCGGACTGGTTCATCAGGCTCTCGATGAGGCTCTTCTTGAACCCGTGCTTCACCGAATCCTTCCAGTGGATGAACTCCTCGATGCCGCCCAGCATGCGCTTACCGATCAGGCCGCGACAATAGCGCACGATATCGTTCTCGAGCGAGTCGCTCTGCGGGTTCGTGTAGGCATCCCAGCTCTTCGGCAGATCGATCGTGACCAGGAACTCCTTCTCGATGTCGTTGTTCGACAGTTCGCCGAGCAGATACTTGTAGAACGGTTCCACGTCGCGTTCTTCGAAGATGAACGTGCGAACGTAGGCCTGGACCTTCGAGTAGGGCTTGATCTTGTCGAGGCAGGCTTCGTAACTGCGCTCGATCATGCCATTTTTCGTGACCGCATCGAGCTTGCGGGCGAACTCCTCGACCTGCTTGCGCAGGTTCTGGGCATGCCCGGCCAGATACTTGAGAAAGTCGGCGGCGCAGGAGAGGCAGAACCGCTCATACTCCATCTCGACCGCTTCCTGGGCCTCTTTTTCGAGCTTCGCGAACTCTTCGCGAATGTTCGTGACCGAGAGCAGCGTGCCCAGTTCGAGGAACTTGCCGCCCAGGCCGAACATCGAGTTGAGCTTGCTGGAAAGCACATCGCGGGCGGCGACATACTCGCGCTGCTCTTTCAGCTGCCTGCCGCGCAGTTCTTCGTCTTTTCGGCCCAGGACATCGCGCGGGAAACGCGAAAGATACTTTTCAAACGCCGTCAGAAAATCGATCGCGATCAGAGCGCCCTGGTCCGGGTGATCGATGATCTCGATGATTTTTTCCTTCAGGACCTTGCCGCCCTCGATCGCCGCCTTCTCGAAATCGACGCGCACGCGACCCTTGATGTCGTCTTTCTTGACCTTGACCCGGTCCATTTCTTCGATCTTGCGCAGAATGTAGGCGCTGGCCGACTCACCAGGCTGCTGCTGCGGCTCGGTGCGCATCGTGTGGAACTGTGGGTTGTCCCAGAACTGGGCGCGTGGAATCAGCTTCCGGGAAAGGGCGAAGACGCCGTCGGGTGTCAGGTCGAGTCTTTCGGTGTTGGCTTCCGCGAACTCGTTCACCATCGCATCGATCGTGATCTTGTCGCTGGAAAGCTTGAGCCAGCGCGTCACATCCATCGACAGTTTGAAGGTGTACAGGTCCATGATCACGTCGAGCGGATAATAAAAACTCTTGTATCCGGCTGTGCTGAGGCATTTGAGCTGCTTGCCTTCGAGATCGGAGCTGAGCTGGCCGAGCACCTGCGATGCGTTGTCAATCATCGAGTTCTGCGCCTGGCGCAGGTTCGTGGCGAGTTTCGTAAAGATGAACTCGGCCGCGATCGTGTCGTAGGTCGCGATATCGTCGAGACTGCTGGTTCCGAGCAGATACAGCTGGTCGAACGGCGTTTCCTCACAGGTGGCGCCGAACGTCGTGGCATCATGACTTTTCCCGATCGGCCCGTAATTCACCATCAGCTTGTTGCGGCGATCCTGTGTGAGAATGTCCTTCGCGCTCTTGGTCGGCGGGAACTTCTCTTTGTTCATGAAGTAGAACGCTTCGACGAGCGACGCGTAGCCGTTGGCTTCAAGCCGGCCGGTTGCATTCACATTCGGATCGATCGCGATCTGCGTGAACGCTTCGGGGGTGAGCTGGATGCCAACCATGCTTGGCTTGCCTCTTCCGCCGGAAAGCTGGTAGTAAGCCATTTTCAGCATGTAGGCGATATCCATGAACATCCCGGCACCCGAGCCGCCGCACAGGGAGCCGACAATATAAAATTCGGGGGTCAGAATCTGGCCCTGCTTGTTTGTCAGTGGAACGATCTGGTCGTCCTGATTCACGTTTTTGCGAGAAATGACACGGCTGATCTTTGCCTTGAGCTGCTGGTAAATGCGCTGCGTATCGACGAAAAGACCAAACCGTCCGGTAAATCTGAACTGGTGCGCGCCCTGGCTGATCTGGCCGAGGTGGTTCTTCAGTTTTGCCGGAAACCACTCGTTGAGATATCCGTAGGTATCGGTGTCGAGATTGCCGGTGATCTGATTGGCGTTCTGGATATTGATCTGATGATACTCTTCCTCTTTCAGCATCGCGCCTTCAACCTTCTCGTGCGCCCGCGAGTCGAACAGATCGGTGTCGATGCAGTAGAGATCGATGAAATCAGGAAGCGTTGGCCGCTGGTCGGCAGCGTGACTGAACGCCTCGCGGATCTGCGGGCTGTTGAGGAAGGCCTCTTTGAACTTCATGAGGACGCGTTTGCCGGTGCCCCCGAGACCGATGATGAGAGCGGGATTGAGGGCCAGCCTATTTTCGAAATTGCTGCTCATGAACACCTCTCCTGATGCACGCGGCGTTTGATATCCAGACGATCTTTCAGTATAGGCACCCGTTTTTCAGACTGTCAAGGAAATCCCATGTCGGTCACCAACCTGTCAGATGCTCAATTCATCACTGCCTTCATAACTCACTTGTTCACATCGGGGAGAAGCGGGAGGATCTCATCCGGATGATGGATGTGAAATCTGGCATGGGGGATCAACGGAACGCCTGGCCGCAAAATCTGCTATCCTCCAGGATAGCATAATCCGGATCTGGTTTCAGATCCGCGCCCTGCCCGGGAAAAATTCAAACCGATGCCGGGTTGCCTTCAGGGATTTTGCGCGTTATGCTTTTGGATGAAAAATGGGGCGCACGGCGCAGTATGAACCCGGGAGGATACGACGATGAAACCCCTCGAACTCAGCTCGATAACCGAGGTCTGGAAATCTGTCCTCGGAAAACTTACCCAATCGATAGCCCAGGTCGGGGCGGACGTTCAGGTCTGGTTTCCCTGGGGCCGTAACTGGCGTGGTCACGACAGCCGCGGTTCTCTCCCGCCGACAGAACTGCCGGTCGAACTGGCTGCGACGCATGCGGGCGCTCATTTTGCCGGCCGCTGGTGGAAGCCTGTTTCGGCCGCGGGCCTGACCTGGCTGCTCAGTTTTCATGCGGCTGAGGGCGGTGAAAAAATGCTGCCCGAATGGAAGCCGGCGACCGAGGTGGAATCGGCATTGTCGTTTCTGGGCGAGATTGTACGCCTCGAATCACTGCTCGGACTTTTCCTGAAAGTGCTCGAAAACAGGGCGATCGAGGAGTTTGGACACTGGGACCGCGTCCGGAACTACTGTGTCGCGATTGGCCGGAATATGGGCCTCTCGCAACGTGAACTTGTCGACCTGGAACTGGCCGGCCTGCTGCACGATATCGGCAAAGTCTCTCTCCCGGCGTCTCTCCTTGAAGAGCGCCGTCCCCTGTCACCAGCGGAACGCCGACAGATCGAGTCGCATGCCTTGGTTGGCGCGGCCATGATCCGGGAAATACCGGGCCTCGACAGGGTTGCCGATGCCGTCATGTCGCACCACGAGTCTCCCGATGGGTCGGGGTATCCCCGGGCGCTCCGGGATCCTGAAATTCCCCTTTCGGGCCTGATCGTGGCAGTAGCCGATTCCTTCGATGCAATGACCCATTACAGGCCATATGCAGCCGAGAGAACCTACCGGGAGTCCATCTCCGAGATGGCCGGTCGCCAGGGCAAATACGACGAGCGGGTTCTCTGGGCTCTTCAGCAGGTTCTCAAGCAGCTTGGCATTCTCGAAACACGTCCGATTGCGGTGCCGGTTCTTGAACAATAGTTGTAAATATATAGGTGTCGCCGGCAATCAGGGATGCAGGGGTGAGAGTGTGAAAAACTTTTCTGGAGGGTTATGCATGCGGCTTGTTCTCAATGCTTTGTTTGTTGTGATGCTCGTGGCATTCAGCTGTACTGCCGGAGCGGCCCCGACTCCCGTCTCTCCTGATTCACAGCCTCAGGCGCTGCGTGTCGGAATCGTGCTGTCCGTCGGCGGCCTTGGGGACCATGCGTTCAATGACGCAGCGTATGCAGGCGTCCAGAAGCTTCGCCAGATGCCGGGCTGCCTCGTGGACATCATTGAACCGGGAGATGTCGCCGCTATCGAGGACGGCCTCGAATTCCTTGCCTGCCGTCGCACCGATCTTGTTGCCGCAGTCGGAATCTTTGCCAATGAGGCTGTCCGGCGCGTTGCCACAAAGCATCCGGACGTGCGATTCCTGCTCCTTGATTCGGTCGTCGAACTGCCCAACGTGATGTCGGTTCTGTTCAATGAAGAAGAGGGCTCCTTCTACGCCGGGGCTTTTGCCGGGCTCCTGACAAAAAGTCAGACCGTCGGTTTCCTTGGCGGAATGACCTCGCCGGTGATTGCATCGTTTGAAAAGGGGTTCCGGAACGGCGTTGCATTCGTGAATCCTCAGGCGAAACTCCTTGTCGAGTATGCCGGAGACACTCCTGACGCGTTCAACACTCCCGAAACCGGCAAAAAACTCGGGTTGAAACTGGCTTCTGAAGGCGCTGATTTCGTCTATCACGCTGCCGGCCGCACCGGCCTCGGGTTGATCGATGCCTCGCGGCGCGTGCCCTTCCTCGTCATCGGAGTTGACGGCGACCAGTCGGGCATTGCCCCGGGAAAAGTCGCCGCCAGCATGGTCAAGCGCCTCGACGTGGCTCTCGATATGGCCGTAAGGGCCGTTCATTCGAATCGTTTCAAAGGTGGTGTTCTTACGCTTGGACTGGCCGACGCCGGCATCGAACTGGTGATTTCCAGGTTCAATCAGGGACTTGTGACGCCCATCGTGGCCCAACGACTCAAAGAAGTCGAGGGGTTCCTGCTTCATCGAATGTCGGGGGCTCAAACGGCCTCGGCATCCACCGTCATTGAAAAGTAATCGGGCATTCATACGGAAAATCGGCTCTTTGTGAGCCTCAAAGAAAAGAGATAAACATGGAAAAACGTATCACGGTTCTGGCTATTCTTGCGGTGATTGTCTTCACCTTCGTGGCCGGTACGGTATCGGCCTCAAATCTGGATAATAAGGTATCCATCGATTTCAAGGATACGGATATCCGGGACGTGTTCAGACTCCTGGGTGAAAAAGCCGGTTGTAATATCATCACGGAAAAATCGGTTCGCGGCAACATCACGGTTCGTGCAAAAGACGTATCCGTTATTCGCCTTGCCAGGCAGATTGCCACCGCCAACGGATTTACCGTCGTCGTCGATGGAAACACCCTGATCCTGACGGAAGAGCGCAAACTTCCTGCGATCTGCATCACGCGTACGTTAAAGCATATGGGAGCTCCCGAAGCCGTCAAAGCAATCGGTGTTGCGTTCCGGAAAGAGCTGCGCCTCGCGGTTGTTGAGGATTCCAATGCCGTGATCATCAATGGGCGGCCTGAAGCGGTGAAAGAAGCCGAAAAACTGCTTGCCTCGATCGACCGGGCAAGACCTGACGTCCGGGCGTTGATACAACTCAGGCGCGAAGGTCATGTTCTTCGTGAGTTCGAGCTGCAGGCGGCATTTGGAAATGAAAACCAGATGGACTGGACCTCCAGAAAACCGGTTGAAAAGATTTCTGATAAACCTCTCAAGGCTCTTCCGGAATCTTCTTTCGTTGGTATCACTCCGGAATTCATCGATGAGAAAGGTCGCTTGCACGGCTTCCTGTCCTGTCACTTCAATCTCGCGGGTGAAACGGCCGGCGCAAAAAGCAACAAGACTGTCAAGACAAGCTTCATTGTCGAATCTGGCAAGCCGGTCACCGTGGCGCGTTTCGGTGGCGATGAAGCCGGTCTCGCGATCGTCCTGACGCTGCATTACCAGGGGCGCTGACCAGTTTCCCCGGAAACTTCAGGGGGTACCTTCCGCACCCCGGGATCGATACGTATAATAGAAGAAACTTTATCGCAACCAGCCCTTCCATCGGAGGTAACTATATGATCATGAGCATCACATATCGCCGTCGCCAGGATGTATCAATTCTTCTGGTGCTGTCGATGATTTTCTCGCTTTGGATCGCAATTCCCCAGCCTGTTCACGCAGGATTCTTCCAGACCGTTGGGAACGCGCTTCACTGGACGGTCAATACGGCGGGCAGCCTGGCTGGCGCCTGCATGGGCGGAGTTCTCGGCATGGCTGTCGGCGGTGGCCCGATCGGAATGGTGGCTGGCGCGATTGGCGGCTATATCGTTGCCAAAAAAGTAATGAGCTGGGCGACATCGAGCTTCGTCAATGTCGCGACAACCCTCGGCGCGGTTGGCGGTGGCCTCCTCATGGTCGGAATGGGGATGCCGATGCTTGCGATCGGAATTGTTGGTGGTGCTCTCATCGCCCGTGTGGTCGCATCCCTGATCAAGAAAGTCACCGGCAAGAGTGCGAGTCTGGTGAACAAGGAAAGCGTGACGATTCAGGAAGAACGCTCAAAATCGATCATCGAACGTCGGTTCTCGGCCGTCAGCACCGACGAGGCGGTCGCCGCCGCATCGCAGCAGGCCCAGACTACCGTCGTCCAGGCCCCGGAAAAGACATCCCAGCAAGTCTACAATATGTATCTCGATGCCTACCGGGCATACATGGAAGCCACCCAGAACGGCGATGCCTCCGCGGCGAAACAATCCTACGAGAATTACCAGAAATATCTGACGCAATATAATCAGATGCTCAAGGAAGGCAAGTAACCTCTCGACTGGAGCAACTTCAAAAACCGCCCGGCGCAAAAACGCCGGGTGTTTTTTTTGCCGATGATGCAGACTCTCGCGTGTGATATCGTCAGGATGTTCACGCCATGTTTTAAATGTTCAATCCACTTCGGGGAGAATCAAAAGATGACCTCTCAAGCGACTTCGCGGGCAGATATCGGCATTTTTGGCGGCAGTGGATTCTATTCATTTGTCACGAAAACGGATGAAGTGAAAATCAATACGCCTTATGGTGCCCCCAGCGACTCCGTTTCCATCGGGGAGGCGGGTGGTGTGCGCGTGGCATTTATTCCACGGCATGGACGCGGCCACAGTATTCCGCCGCATGCGGTGAATTACCGCGCGAATCTCTGGGCCATGCGTGAGCTTGGCGTGACCCGCATCATTTCACCATGCGCGTGCGGGTCGCTCCAGCCTGACATCAAACCGGGTGAGTTCGTCGTATCCGATCAATTCGTTGACCGCACGAACGGCAGGAAAGATACCTTTTGTGACGGGCCGTCCGTCATGCATATCTCATCTGCGGAGCCTTACTGCCCCGAACTTCGCGAAACAGCCGTCAGGGTCATCCGGGAGAACGGCATAAAAGTCCATGATGGTGGCACCATCGTCGTTATCCAGGGGCCGCGCTTTTCAACGAAGGCGGAAAGCCGCTGGTTCACCCGGATGGGATGGCACACGATCAATATGACTCAGTATCCGGAAGTCGTGCTGGCGCAGGAACTCGGAATCTGCATCGTAAATATAGCTCTTGTTACAGATTTCGATGCCGGCCTTGTCGGCAATGTTCCCGAAGTGACGGCTGCGGAAGTCATGGATGTTTTCAAGCACAACGCCGAAAATCTCAAACGCATCATGGAGCCGCTCATCAAAGCCATTCCGGCAACCCGCGCAAAATGCCGCTGTCAGCAGAAAGTTGCGGAGGCGGTCATCAGCTGACCGACACACAAAACGAAATCCCCCGTCACGTTCCTGTGGCGGGGGATTTTGTGCAAGGCCGGATGAAACCCCGGACGTTTCTCAGGAAACAGCGATCATCTCGCGGATGGCGCGGAATCGCTCGTCGATCTGTGCCCGGGTGAGTGTTGCATAGGTATCAAGGCTGAAATTCTCAACGGTGAAAGAGCCCATGGTGCTTCCATACAACATGGCACGTCTGAACCCATTCTCGGAAGTATCGCCGTATTCGGCGAGACAGCCCATGAATCCCCCCGCAAACGAGTCGCCGGCGCCCGTCGGATCGGTGATGTCTCTGCAGGGAAATGCCGGAGCGAAGAACCGGCCTGCTTCCGTGACCGTGAAAGCGCCGAGTTCTCCGAGCTTGATGACCAGCCGCTTCGGCCCCATGGCGAGCAGTTTTGATACGGCACCGGAGAGTTTCTTCTCGCCGCTGAGCATCAGTGCTTCCTGCTGGTTGAGAAAGACAACGTCGACCCGCTTGAGAACCTTTTTCAGGTCATCGAGCGCGCTGGTGATCCAGAAATTCATCGTGTCGAGCGCGATCAGCCGTGGCTTCTTCACCTTCTCGATGACGCGCATCTGAAGGGCCGGGTGAATATTTGCGAGAAAGAGAAACTCTACATTCTCATACTCCGCCGGAAGCTTGGGGTCGAATTTTTCAAAAACGTTCAGGCAGGTCGAATGCGTCGTGGCATCGCCAAAATCCTCGCCGTATGAGCCGGACCAGTGAAACGTCTTTCCTTCGACGCGCTCAAAGCCGGAAATGTCGACTCCATGCTTTTGGAGAAAATCCGTGTGGGCCGTTTCGAAATCAGAACCTGCCACACCGACAAGGCCGACCTTCGTGAAGTAGCTTGCAACGGTCGAAAAATAGGTGGCCGATCCGCCGAGCGCGCGATCGCGGCGTCCCTTCGGCGTTTGCAGGGTGTCATACGCGATGGATCCAACCACGATCATCTTGACGCTCATTGATTCTTCCTCCGGTAATGATGCGGGTTTAAAAGCAAGCAATCTTATCAGAAAATGGGCGTCCGGCGCAAATCGAAATGCACCCGAACCAGGCAGATTACACGGGAGATTTCTTCACGAGGTCTTTTCAATGCCTTCGGATGCCGCTTTTTCTGTATCCTGGAGTTCTATGCGGCGGGGATCTATTCTGCAAAAGATACTACCCACCGCAAGAATGATCAGAACCGAGAAACACATGGTGGAAACGACCGTCACATCAACCCAGGGGCCGGCACCCCAGACGGCAAGGCCCCACAGCAGCAGCACCGAGGAGAGGCCGTCGCCGGCGCGAAACACGAGCGTATCGATGAACCCTTTTCCCTGATACTTTTCGTCATGTGAAAGAGGTGTGAAAAACAGTTCCCGCACGGCGCGGCCGGTCGAGTAGTTGAGGGCGTAGCGGATGACGCCGATGGCGGCGGCGATATCGAGAAGTGGCATGCGGATCAGCAGGAGCGAACCGACGATCTGTGACAGCGGAAGGAGAAGAAGTCCGATGGCCGGATACGAGGAGCTCATGACGAATCGTGTCACGAAAAATTGTGTCAGAAGCGAGAGGCCGTTGATCATATTGTAGATGTTCGCCCAGTAAATGGTGCGCGCATCAGAGGAGAGATGGGCTGCTTCCATCAGGGCGTTCAACTGGTAGGAATACATGCTGCTGGCGAAGGTATACATGAACATTTCGAGTGCCATCAGCGTCAGGTACGCTGAAGAGAATGTTACGGCAAAACCGTCCCAGGGACTTGCATTCTTCCCCGTCCTCATCCCATCGCTCTTCGCCGGTTGTGTGCCAGGTTCCGGAGCTTCCGGGAGCGATACCGCCTGGCTGGTGGAAATCGGCTTGCAGCGTTTATCGATGAAGCGCATGCACCAGATCGTGGGTTCAAGCAGCGCCGCCGCGACGAGGAACATGTTTGCCGTGCCGAGCAACCCCGTAAGCACGACCGTCATGATGCCGCCGCAGAGTCCGCCGATCAGGCCGCCGTATCCGACCGTCGTATAGAGCCGCTTCCCCTGGTCTGTCGAGAAGGAATCATTGATGAACGACCAGAACATGCTTGGCGAGAAGAGTCCGAAGAGATTCACCCAGATGAAATACAGCGTTATCGCGCACACCCGGGAAGTCGGAACCGGCAGCCACCCTGGTATCCACGCCGGCAGCAGGGCCGGGTCGATCCAGATGGCGGTTGCGACGGTCGGGTGCTCTGTAAACCGGAATATCACCCAGAACACCACAAGGGAGATGCTGCATGCCCGGGTTATCCAGGTGATGAACCTGTCGCGGCTGTACCTGCCCACAAGCCAGCTGTAGCCTGCGTTCGCAGCGATGAGCGACAGCATCGAAAGAATGTTGAGCGCCGGGATGCGCTGGGAACCGAGTTCGATCGCCAGTCCTTCGCGGATGGGCTTTAAGACATAGTAGGAGGTGATGATGAAGAAAAAATACATCAGCGAGACCGCGGCGACCGGCCCTTCGCCGGCGCGCGCGCCCAGCCAGGATTCCCAGAATGCCGGGGCCTGGCCGGATCCCGCGTTGCTTTGAGGCTGTGCCGGCATGGCCGCCATTATAGGGACATTCGGCCCGAAAGGGAAGATTCTTCACCGGAAAAGAAAACGGCCCTGCGCTTTCGCACAGGGCCGCCGGACCATCGTATCAGAAAATCAGTTGGGAATTGCCGGATCGAGCGGGGGCAGAGGCTGACCACCCGAGATCGGGGTCTGAGCTGGAGCCTGGCCGAGGGTCTGTGAGCTGCTGCCGGAATGCTTGTGGCCGCTTTTGACCCGGCGCCAGTGGCCTTTGGTGTGCTTCTTGTTGTGAGTCTTGTAGTGGCCTTTTACCCAGACGCGCTTCGGCTTCTTGCCGGTGATCTTCGATTTTGTCTTCACGGCGCTGTCCATGATGCCGTTCTTGATGTTGCAGCCGGTTTTGACAAGAGCTCTGCGGGCTTTCTTGGCGGTCATCTTGATCTTGTGTTTGACCGCTCTCTTCATGCGGGTGAAGAACCCGACCTTCTTGTGGCGCCCTTTGGCTTCAGCCTTGTCTGCTTCACCACCGCCAAACAGAACGCCCATGGCCAGAAGACCGACTGTAAGAATCTTTGTAAATCTGCTTGTCATCTTTTTCCTCCGTATTTTTCTACTAGCTGGGGGAATTATGTTTAAATTGTACAGACGAAACCGGGGGTCTGGGGAAAACGGAACATTATTTTTTGAAAAAGGTACCGTGGATGCGGCACTCGATGCGTCCATCCTTGGTGAGATCACCTGAGGAAAAATACTCGCAGCCCGGCTCGGGAAGCGGCAGATCATTCTGGAGATACCCATTCTTGATCAGTGCGCCGCCGGGCTGATAATCCTCCCGTATGAGAGATGTCTTCATCGTTGCATTGTCCATGTTGTACATCTCGATGGCGCCTGTCAGAACACGTTGATTCGCAAAGCAGGCTTGTCTTTTCGCATTCATCCGGGCTTTGTGAAAATTAGGAATGGCAATCGCTGCCAGAACGCCGATCGTAGCCGGCACAAGCATCGGATTGCTATCTTTGAATGGCTCGGGAAGGGGCATTGAAAGCGTCAGGCTCGTTGCGGTTTTTTCCAGGGAGATGCGCTTGAGGAGGGCTGTCCCCAGGACCAGAAGCGTTTTCTGAAACCGCCATTCCGTCAGCAGTTTTGCGGGCTCCATGGAGTCTGCCTTCTGATCGAGCTTGATGGATTCTTCCTGGAACTTGGCCAGCCCGATGCTTTTGAACGAATCAAACATCGATGCCCCGACTTCGACCCCGTTTGCTTCGGAAAAATCGAGCCGGATCCTGACGATGCCCGATTCGATGGATCCCTTTCCGGTCAGAAGCGAGGAAAGCATCAGCCGGAAGCCTTCCGGAATCTTTCCGGTTTCTTTCTTCAGGTCCGGCTGCCGCTCGAGAATGCGGCCGATCTCTGCCTGGAAAAACATCCCGGCCGGTCCTGATTCCGCGGGAGGATTGAGAAGTCCGAAGAACGACTCGCCGGACGTGATTGCCGCTTCTGCGGTCTTCCAGGAAGCAAGGCAGAGCGTATCCGGCGCGGAGAAAAAGGCCATCAGTCTTCCTCCTTTTGCCACGGACTTGCTGCCTATTTTTACAACGCCTTCCCCCTGGGGCTGATGCTCTATCTGGGCGATGAGCCCAGGCAGAATCGGGAGCAGCCGCCCCTGGTCGAATTTGCCCTTTATTTCGATGAACAGCAGATCCTCGCTGAGGGGACCCTTGCTGCCGTCATCCAGAAGATAGATTCGGACCTCTTTCAGGTCCTGGTCCGGGAGGAAATCGATCCGTTTTCTGACGGTGTCTTCGATTTTTTTGATTTCATCTTTCGCTTCGGGTAGCGCCGAAGTCATGGGATCTGTGCTGAGCATTCCCGCCGGAAATGGCATGCGCAGAATCATCAGCGGCCTGCCGAACTCAGGCTGCGTTGCTTCCGCTGCTGTCCCGGTGAAGAGAAATGCCAGGACTGCCATGCATATCGCGCCTGTCGTGAAGATCCGTCTTGATAATTTCATCCTGTCTTCTCCTTGCACAATCAGTTCCGGTCAGCGACCGGCAAGGGCATCATAACATGGAATTTCAGGAAATGACCGGTTTGCTCGAGGCGAATCTTCCGAAATGAAAAAAGCCCCACGCTTGCGCGCGGGGCTTTTGAAATCGTTTTTCTTACTGCGGCATTGCCGGATCGGAGGGCATCATCGGATCGGAGGGCAGTGGGGCCGGAGCCTGGCTGAAGCCGCCGGAGTTCTTGTGGTGGCGCTTGGCACGAGTAAAGTGACCCTTGGTGTGCTTCTTGTTATGGGTCTTGTAATGCCCCTTTACCCAGACCTTCTTGGCCTTCTTGCCGGTGATTTTTGATTTTGCCTTCACGGCATTGTCCATGACACGGTTCGATACGGCGCAACCGGTCT
>Ga0079303_10000057_pt1 | contig 23673 bp, 32 predicted proteins | sample Methanogen_OWC_FD_77073 | JGI IMG/M metagenome (GOLD analysis project Ga0079303, IMG submission 77073) | Enriched soil microbial communities from Old Woman Creek wetland in Ohio, USA - Methanogen_OWC | ecosystem: Environmental > Terrestrial > Soil > Wetlands | place: USA: Ohio | collected...
GAATGTTCTTTTGTAGTTTTATGAGTATGTTCCCATTTTTTTAAATGATGTAAAAATAATTCGCATCTCTTGAATTTTTTACCACAGCACATACAATATGTTCCAAAAGTTTCAAACAACCAGTTTTTCACAGGTTTTGCATTATTATCATTACGTTTACCCATTTTAGCCACTCCTTTAATTAAATTAGTGTGTTTTGTTATATTATATATCTAATTTAATTACTTGTCAACTATATTTTGGTAAGTCCACCACTCCACACGAAATTATTTTTTAAAGAACGATACCAAATATTATTACCGTTTATGTTTTCACCTTGAACTGTACCATTTGATGTAAAAGTGTTACCTTTGTACAAAGTGCCACTTCCAGCAATTGCAGATTGCGAATTTGCTTGACTTCTAACTATAGCTTTATCTTTATCTACTCTTACAGTAAAATTGCCACTTGATAATCCTAAAGCATTTTGATTTTGTGGTCTTAATACACATCTATAACCGCTAAATGGTGTGTTCCTGTAAGATATTCTTCTTCCTACTATTCCATTTTGGTCATAGTATTTATTGTTAACATCTATTAGACCAATATGTCCATATCCGCCACCGTAATTTGAACCATAAACTAGTATATCGCCTTTTTGTAAAGGTGTAATAGCTGGTAGCTTAGTAAAACCATTTGGCACATTATATTCCCAGTCTTTAGCGTGTCCATGTGCTTGAAATGGTATACCAAACACTCTATATAAATATTGTTGTATTAGACTTACACATTCTCCTAAAAATTTATTATTAGGCGGTGGATTAGCAACTTGTCCTTGTCTTAATCCCCAACTTCCAAATTCAGCTAAATTCATATTATTCATCTCCCTTTGTTATATCTTCAAAATCTGTTCCTTTAAAATCTTCATCCATATTAATCACTCCTTTTCACGTGAAATATTACTTTTCTAATTCAGGCAATCCAGCAACTGATGTTAATATTGATAATATACCAGCTAATAAAGCCGTTGAGCCTACTATAACCCAATTTACATCTCCAATTGCATATGATGTACCTATTGTCGCTATTGCTGTTTGTGCTATTGTTTTTAAAGCTCTAATTAAAGAAGCTTTTATCCATTTTTTCATGTGAAATTCCTCCTTATTTTTCTAATTTTGTTAATCTTATTTCATGTACTTCTAACTTATCACAAGATTTTTCTAATTTGCTTCTATCTTCATCTTGTCTTTTTATTACATTTTTTAATGTATTATCTAAATTTGTTATAGTAGAATTTAATTTTATTACTGGTGCACCTATTGTTATTATACTTATTATTGTTGGTAATAGATACGAAAAAATTTGACTATCCATAATTTTATCCTCCGTTTTTTATTTTCTTGGCTTCCTTGCTTTAGGTTGTTTAGGTTGTTTTCTTGCCATTTAAAACACTTCCTTTCTAATAATTTGTATTTGTATTTTTGTTTTCTATACTAGGCGCTTCATAATCATAGTTGTAAGTTTGATATGTTATATAACATATTGTTGCACTAAACATAAATGTTATTGATAATATGACAAAAATAAGCATTTTTATAACTGTATTTTTGCTAGTATCTATTTCTTTTATTATTTGTTTTTTTAAATCTTCCATTTCATCTCCTTAATAATCCAAAATAGCTTTTATAATGGTTGTGCCTTGATCACCCCTGAAGCTTACACTATTTTGACCTGTTACTAAAGTTTTAGCATTTAAATAGAAAGTTGTTGGGCTATTTATTCTCATTATTTTATATTTAGATTGTTTTTCAGATATTGTAACACTTCCAGTAGCGGGTGCAGTATTCCTTGAAAATGACGTAAAATCTATATCAGTTTCAGAATTTACAGAAGTTGAAAGCGTTGAATAGCAATTTGCTTGATTTCCAGAAGTGGTTGATCCCTCAGCATTAACATCATATGCTATTGTCCAATCCCCAACTTTAACCGGAAGATTAAAGTCGCCTAAATTGTACCAAATATTGCTAGTTGGGGTTGTTTTAGATAAATTTGAATTAGATTTCGAAATTAGGGTCCAATTATTTTTTGCTACAGGAAATTCTAGTGGATTATATATTCTACTAAAATATACATTAGTTATAGCACTATTAGCTAAAGCATAATAAGCGTCGTTATTAGGATAATTTATCGATTGTATAATAGTTATAGGTGTTACATTATTTATATTATCGTAAGTACCAACATACACTATTTTAGCATAACTAACATTAGAGTTATTAGTTAATTTTAATTTATCTGCAATTTGATATTTTGCTGTTACATCTCCCGAAAAATTTATAATAGCACTAGGATTATCAACACTAACATAAGTTAATGTTTCGGTAATAGGAATCCATCCACTTAAAAATTCTTCATCATTATTATTCACAACTTCTTTTATTTCATTTATATTTGTATCTTTAGTTTTGTTTATTTCAGGTATATTAGCATCTATATTTATACTAACCTTATCTGCATATGTTATTTTAGCCATTTTTAAATCACCTCCAAAATTTCTTTAAATTTATAGTATTTTTCAGCCGATAAACAGGCTGTTTCGGTAGAGTTATATTTTATTGTTAAATTAGCCTTAGGATTACTTAAACTAGTTATCACTGTGTAATCTTTGTATGTTTGTATTTGTGGCAAAGTTATAGGTATATAAACTGGTGTTGCTAATTCATAGTATATATTTGCATATATTCCACCAACGGGCATAGTAAATGTAGTATCAGTTAAATTTCCAGAAGGTGTGATATCACACATATAAAATCCATTAGTTTTAGCATCTGTTATACTTCCTGAACCTACTAAAATATTTCTACTTACTCTTTTAACATAATTCATAACATTATCTATAATTTCTATTGTATCTTCAGTTCCATTGCTTAATTTAGGTAATTCTGCGTAATTTGGTAATGTTATAGGGTAATTATTAGTATTTATACCATTACTAGAAGTTAACGTTAGTATGTTGTCTGTTTCATTAATTAAAACAATAGAATTACATATCATATTAGTTGTTGCTACTGTACTAGCAAATGCGACAGTAACAAATCCATTTTCTGTTGCTATAAATGTTCTGGCATTTAACCAATTAACACCAACAGAACTACCAATTGTTGTTAATCTTACTTTACTACTATTATATGTTGTAACAAAAAAACGTAATCCAGCAGATATACTATTTAATATTGCTTTAACAGTGTATGTCTTTCCTGCAATAATTGGAAAATAATCAGATCTTACACCTTTAAATGTAGTAGTTGTAGTTATATTAGCACTAGTTGTTGTACTACTATTAATTGTTACATTTCCTGTTCCATCTACTGGATAACCTAATCCAATATTAACTATTTGCCAAAAAGATGTTGAAAAATTATTATTTTTAGTATTTATAGCATTATTTATTGTGCTTGGATATGGTACACTTGGGCTTTCAGGATTAAAAGCTATATAACTTGTAGCAATTGTTCCTTGTTCTAATTGTACATTTGGTAATCCAACACTTGAATTTATAGTAAATCTAATATATCGTGCGTTAGATGGTGAAGTTAAAGCATTAGTAACGTTTAACCCACCACTTATGTATGTTTTATTTATATCATACCAAGCGTAAGGTGTATTAGTAGGTTGTTCATTACCACTAAATTTATAAGCAGTAGAAGAATTAACAAGTATATAATCACTAAAATATGCAGTAGCAAATGCTACTAATCCACCAGTATTACGATCTATAAAAGCACCCAATATTGCTCTGTTTTTATCAAATAATTGTTTATTAGCAGTACTTGTATTTTGTTTACTATTTCCTGTTATTTTTTTTATCGTTGCAATACTATCTTCTGCATCTATTATTGTTATGTCTGTGCCTGTTGCCGTTTTTTGTATTTTAGCAGTAGTTAAATCTTTAGTTAAATATATAGCAGTTTCATCATTGCTTAATATTTGTACTTGTTTAGGTACTTTATAAGCATAAAATAAACTTTCGATTGTAGCAATATTATTTGTTATATCTATATTAGTTATATTTTTCATTTCGTATGTATCATCTGTATATATTATTTTTATTTTGCCTATTTTACCATTTTCATATTGACTATCGGTATTTATACTAAAGTTTAATTTACTTGCGCCATTTGCATATAAAGTATTTGTTTCATTATCTTTAATTTTTATTATATTTACAAAGTTTAACAAAACGCGTTCATATATATTTTTATTTATAGTTTCAGTATTATCTACTAATTCAGTATTAGTTAAACTTAATAATTTTTGTTGTGTTATATCTATATCATTTAAGTAATAATTTTGTATTTCTAATGTAGAAACGGTTTCGTTATTATTTATAGTTTTATTATATAAATTTCTAGCGAATATAACATCATCATTATTTTTTAATATACTAGAATTAGGTATTAAACTTGTTTCATTTTCATAATCTAAACCGTTATAATTAAATTGATTATAAATTTCTTGTACTGTTTTTATCTCATCTCTAGTGCCATTAATAAAAACATAATCAAACAAGTTATATACATTAAAAATATAAAATAAAACCGCATTTGAATAATCACCATTTTCTAATATATAAATATTAGAAACATCATTATTATTTATTCTAGCTAATTCTAATCTAGATGTGTTGTTTATTGAAACATCTGCATATTCTTTTAAAAAATAAATATTTTCATCTTTATATTTTAATTTTGTTTCAGGGAATACTTCAGTACCTAAATCTTCAGACAAAATTAATGTAGATATATTATTTTCTATATGATAAAGAAGTATTTGCGCGTTAGTACCTAGTTCTGAATCAGGACTAAAATAAATAGTAATATAACTTTCATTTTGATTAAGAATAATATTATTTATTCCACCAATAGATATTATATCTACGTAATCATTTAAATTTATAAAGATTTTTTCTTCTAATGTAGTGTTATCTATTTTTATAAATTCTTTATATTTTTGATTTTCTTCAGAAGTTTTATTACAAATACAACTAATACGAACATTATAGTCATTTTCAAGAAATTCTACATTGTTATCATATATACTATTAAAATTAGTTATATTATATTTATTATATATAAATTCTGTTTCACTTCCAACATTTATATTTATTTCAGCTATTAATACTTCATAAGTAGAAGTTAATCCACCTACTAAAATATATTTTGCAGAAGAATTTTTTTTATATATTTTAAAATTATAAGCGTGTTTTATATCAGCATTATCAATTAAATCTAGAGGTGTTATATAACTTTTTCTTAAAACAAGTTTATATTCTCCGATTAATGTCTGGAACAGTGAAATCATTAAATAAAACAAATCTTTTATCAGTGCCTTTAATATCTATACCGTAAAAATAACCATTTTCATCATAATTTAAGTATTCTATAGTTTCTATATTAGTTCCAGTTGAGTATTTATCAATTGTTGCTATTACTTTAAAATTCAAATCTGTAAGAGTTATAATATTATTAGCATAAAATACAAACATATCTTCTCTTTTATTTAAAATAGGTTCACTATCCCAAAATTCAGGTACTTTTGTTTGCTCATTAAAAACTTGTGATTTATTACTTTTGATTTCACTTACTAAATTACCAGTCAAATATTTTAAAGTTTTTTCTTTAAATTCATCTGTCATATTACACCTCTTTAAAATTGAAATCTAAATTAGCATCTAATGTATTATTTCCTAAAACTTCTATCTCTCTTAATTCAAAATTATCAAATAGAATAGTTGCTGTATTAGTTATATCTATATTTCTTGTTATATATTTACCTTTGTCGAGATTACCTTTTCTTTTTCTTCTTTGATTATCAAAATAATTAATTACATTTTCAGCATTAAAATTAGAACTTAATTCATAAGTATATTGAATAAATGTATCTGTATCATTTGCTGTTATTAAAGTTTTTTTAGTTTTAACTAAATAATCCGTTTTTAAATCAATTAAATTTAGATCTTCTATATTAAATACTACTTTTTGGCCCACATTTAACAAATCATTGTTTCTTGTTATTACTGTTAAATTAATTTCAGGTATTCCTTTATATTTTATAATAGAATTTGCTGTTGCTAATAACTCACTTTGTGTTGTTATATCATTTCTGTTTTCATATCTTGTTATTTCACCATTTCTTAAAATTTGTGAAGAAATACGTTCGATTTCATCCCTATTTTGTGAAACTTGTCTTCCATCAACCAAAGCTGTATATATTACAATTATTTCATTTCCGGATGGTATAACATCAATATTTGTTTCAATATAGTTATTACCTTGAGTATAATAAAAATCTGCATAAATTCCTAAATCTTTTTCTGTATTTGTAGCAAAACTATAAATTGTATCATCAATAGTTATACTTTTTATTTCAGCAATATTATTTTGTAATAAGAAATTTTTAGTAAATCCATCTGTTAAAACTAACTCTGTTGTATCTATGCTAGCATATACATTATCACTTAAAATAAATTGCTTATTTCGGTAATCTCGTGTGCCAAAACTATATTGTATGTTCTCAATATTATTAGCAATAAAATAACTTTCATTAAATTCTATTGTTTTACTTGTAGTTAATAAATCAGTGCTAATAAAATCTATAGCAATTGTATCTTCATCTATAACTCTAGTACTCCAGATACTTTCACTAATTTCAGCCAAATATTGAAACATATCATAAGGTGCTTTGTCTAAAGTTGAATATGCACCAATTATAGTATCATTTGTTATATTTATTGTACCAACTTCAAATCCATAATCTTTAATATAATCTACTACTTGATTTATTGCTTCTGTTATTGTTTTATTTACTATAACAAAGTCTAAATTTTTACCTTCACTTAACAAACATTTATAATCTAAAACTTGTAAATCAATAAATTTTGGCTTTGCTGGATTTAAAATAACATCTCCACTGTTTTTTATAATACCGTTAAATTTCAACACGTTATCTATATAAATTTTGCAATTTGAGTAATCTTTTGGCATATAAAAAGTATATCTATCATTTATAAGTTGTACTTTATTTAAAATAACAGAAGAAGTGTTTAAAACTTCTTCATTAATTTCTATTTGGTTAGAACAACAAACTTCTTGATTTGCTATGTATATTCTTACTATATTCATTGTCTAGCCTCCTTGGTAACTTAATTTAGATCCATTCGAAAATGTTTTTATATCATTTACAAGTTGTCCCAAACTATCTCGTGTCATATTATTTTGAATATTAATTATTATATTTTGATTATTATTATTAAATTCACCGACTGCAGGATTGTATTTTTTAGGTACAACTGCTTCGCCTGAATGTAAATATGCTAATCCCTCACGTTTAACATTATTAGTACCTGTTGCAAGTTTTGGTATATTTAATGTACTAATTGAGCCAATACCAACACCAGGTATTTTATTTATAAGGCTAATAACATTATTAAGCCCATTAATAAATCCATTTATTGTTGTTTCAGCTATATATAGTATTCCATTTACTATACCTTTTATAGTTCCCCAAATTGCTTTTCCTATTGCTACACCTATTGAACCAACAAATCCAATTATAGTATTCCACATCCATTTTGCACCATTTACAACTGCATTAAAAGCTCCCATAAATATATTTGCAATCCAAGAAGCTATTCCACCAATAAAATTACCTATACTAACAAATATATTTTTTATAAAATTTACTGTCATATTAAATAAATATTTAAGTCCTGTTGTAAAAGCTTCCCAATTTGAGACTGCATACCAAATAGCAAATCCTATTCCGGCAACAATTAATGCTATTCCTGCAGCAAATATAGCTCCAATAGCTACTACTCCACCACCAATAGTTGCTAAAACTCCAGCTACAGCGCTACCAACTCCAGCTAAAACACTGCCTATTGTACCTCCCATAGATAATACAAATGTTCCAAATGCATTCATTGCACCACCTAATCCAGCCATTATTCCCCATAAAGTACTAAATGCTGTTATTAATCCATTTGCAACTAAAAGAATAGGACCTAATGAACCTAATACTAAAAGTGCATCTAATATTTTTTTTTGGTCTTCAGGTTCTAATTCATTAAATTGTGATGCTAATTGCGAAAATTTATCAACTAAATCTGTAATTACAGGTAATAAGTTATCTGTTAATTCTCCAGTTGCTTTACCAAATTCATCTTTTAAAGAACTTATTTTACCAGTTGTTGTTTCGCTAGCTTTATCCATGCTTTCAAAAAATGGTTGTCCTTCGCTCGTAGCAAATTGCATTGCTTTTGCTATTTCATTAAAAGAAACCTTACCATTAGAAACCTTATCTCTTAAATCGCTCATACTTTCGCCTGTTTGTTTTGATATATATAAAAGTGGATTAAATCCTTGGTCTACCATTTGATTTATATCTTCCATACTTGCTTTACCAGAAGCACCCATTTGTCCAAATGCTCTTGTTAATGCTTCTAATTTAACAGAATCACCCATTGAAATATCTCCTAATACTTGAAGATAATCTTTAGTTTTATTAGCTTCTATTCCAAAAGCTAGCATCATTTGAGTTGATTTTAATAAATCTCCTGTTTCAAAAGGTGTTTTTTTAGCCATTTCTTGTAAATCTGATAACATTTTTTGTGCTTTTTCAGCACTTCCTAGCAAAGTAGTTAAACTTGCTGAAAAATTTTCTATTTGCATATTGTATTTAACACCAATACCAATTAATCCAGCTATAGGTACTGTTAATCCTGTAGTAAGTATTGTTCCAGCCTTATCAAAGGATTTTTGTAATTTTTCTGTTTTAGATTGTAGTGCCGAAATACCACTTTCAGCCTTATTAGTATCTAATTTAAGTTTTAAAATAATTTCTGCATCAGTTATAAGTCATCACCTACTTTCTTAACTTGACTTTCTGCATATCCCCAAAGTTTTGAAAGACCTTCATCTATATTATAAGTAACTTTAGGTAACTCATATTGTTTTTTCTTTTCTCTATAAAATACCTCTTCTTTTTGTTCATTTACTTTTTGATTTTTAGTAGGTTTTTCATATGTTCTATATTGAATTACTTGTCCTATTGCACTGTGTTTTTCTAAAAATAAACCACCCAAAATACTATCGAATTCCCACCACGAAATATCATCTTTATTTAAGTTAATTCCTAATTTTAAAAAGTCATAAAAGTAATATTTATAATCATATTCATAATCAAATACTTGTTTTTCTGTTTTTGTTTTGTATTTAGTATTAAATAAATACTTTATTATTTCATTTAACAAAAATTGTTTTGTTTCATATGATATTTCAGTTTTTATTTTTAATATTTCAAGTGCTTTAGTTATTTTAAATTCTTCAGATATTTTCATTTCAAATAAATGAAATAATTTAATAACACTTTTAAATGTTAAGTTTAATTTTATTTGTTCGTTATCAATTTGAAGTGCATCTAATTCTTCGTAATCTTCGTTAGCTCTGAATTCATAGTATTTACACGTTTTTGATTGTTCTTCATAATATTTATTAACAAAAAATCACTTATCATTTCAACCATTTGGATGTATTTAACTTCTCCACCTATCTCAATAAATTTTTCTTTATTTTCTTTAAAACATAATTCCCCAATTAATTTAAAAGTCTCTTCATTCATTTTAGATGTAATTTCAAAAACCTCATCAATTTTTTCTTCATTAAGTTCGCCATTTTCGATATCTTTAATTTTATTAGCAAGTTTTAGAGTATCTTTATTTAACAGCGCTTTATTTAGTTTGTTTAACTCATCAGATGTAAGTTTCATTGTAAATCTAAATAATTCTTTGCTTTCATCTTCATTATTTAATAATATATCTTCTTCAATTTCATATTTTCTTGTATTAATACTTAACATTTTTCATTCCTCCTAAAAAAATAATGGGAGCAATTAAGCCCCCGTTTAACTAAATTGATGGTGTAGCATAATCACTTTCTACAAAAGTAGTTCCTGAATTAACTTTAACATCTGTTGTTACTTCTAGAATTGTTGGTGTTTCAGCTTCATATGTTATATTAGTAAATAAACCTACAAAGTCTATTTGTTTTCCATTCGCACCTTTTAATTTATTAACTATTCTTATTGCTGCAGTTGCTGCTGCCCCAGTTGCCCATTCTTTACCTAAAACGAATTGTTTAGCAGGATCATCTTGTTTGAATTTAAAAGTTAATCCAAAAGTAGGATCATATGCTACTATTTCATTATTTGCAAATTTAGAGCATAAATCAAACCAAGTATCTAAACTTTCGCCTTTATCATGAGATATGTTTGTAACACATAATTTTGTGTATGCTGGTGTTTCTGTTGCAGATATATCAATTAGAACTTCGAAGTTTGTTGCATTACCTTCCATTTTTATTCCTCGCTTTCTACGTTAGCTTCAAAGTTGATATCATAATAAATATTTTGATTTTCATCTCTACCCACAAAAACTGGTGTTCCTGTTGCATATATATTTATTATTTTACCATCTGTAAAACTATAATTTTTAAGCAAATGTAAAGTATTAAATACTTCATCCGCTAGTTTCCTTGTATCTGTATCGCTCATATTACCTAAAATAAGCACTCTAAATTGTAAAGTATAATAATCTATCTCATTACATAAATTATTGCTTATATTTCCGTTTTCAAGAGTTACAGCACAAGTATTTGTTACTGACTGTGGTAAATCAGGAGAATATGCAGTTGTTAAACTTGTGTCAGCAATTATTTTTGTTCGTATTGCTGTTATAAATTTTTCTGTATTCATCTATTTACCTCCTATTGCTTGAGCAAGCATTTTTTTATATGTTTTAATGTGTTTTCTTTTTGTAGCATCAAACCATTTAATCCTTGCTTTTTTATTCTTTTTACCTCGAGCATCTACATAATATCTAATTCTAACGTACGGACTTCTTAAAATAATAATTCCATTTTTAAAATCACTATTAGTTAAGCCACTTTTGTACATTGTATCACTATCTAAATATGTAAATTCTCTACTATCTTTATAAATTTGTTCTGTTATTGTTTCAAGTGCTTTTTCGGTACTTTTTTTTAGGTTGTTTTCTATATAATTGAAAGCCTTACTAAAACTATCAAAACTTTTCATTATTTTAATGTAATTTCGTAATGATGAGGTGTTGAACTATCAGCATTTAATATTTCAAGGTCTACAATTCTATATTCGCGATTATTAAATTCTATTTTACTATTTATAATTGGCTCGTTTGTCAGTCCTGTTGAACTTACTAAATCATAAAACATTATTGCATTGCCTATTAACTCACGACCGTTATTAGAATATGAAAATCTTTTTAAATCTTCTATTTTAACGTACGATAATGTAACTGCTGTATTCCAAGTATCTCCCTCGCCATTATTACCTAAATAAGCCTTATATACGGCTGTATTAGGTAGTTTTATTCTTGGTATTGGTTTTATCATTGTTAACCACCTTCAATTCTTTCCAACCTGCGATTTCATACCATTTCCTAGCACCCTCTGGGACTTCTCTTATTATTGCGCCTAATTTAAACTTTAACATAAGAGCCTCCTAGCATAACCCTACATATAACAATCCTATATCTAATAAAATTGTATATGTATTAGGACTTATTCTTTTTATTATTTCACTTGTTTGTCTTGTTGAACTTGAACCACTTTCGCTAAATTTACCTAAAGAATAATTAGCACCATAGCCACTATCTTCTAATAAATCGCTATTTTGTTCTAAAAAATATATTTGCTCACACAGAGCATTAACAAAGTCTTGATAATTATCATCAGTTTCAGCAGGTATATCACTTGTTATTATACTTTTGATTAATTTAAGCGCTAGATATTCAAGTCTTGTAAAATTAGAGGGAGTAGTATCACTCCCAAAATAAACTTCGTATTCAGTTTCAGTTATCATAATACTACTCCTTTTTTGATTATATAGATGTTGCTCTTGTTTTGATTTGTACTCCAAGAGGATTAGTAACAGTTAAGCCACCAACCATTCTTCCTTGTAAAGCAGAAGCACCGATGTGTTTACCATCAGCAATATCTTTAAAAGATGGTTCTACTGCCCATACTTCGTATTTTTGGCAATATCTTTTATCGTATACCATAAATTCAACTTCATCACCCATTAAATAATTAGGTTTAACAGGGACTCCGTTTATTTTACCAATAACACCTTCTCTGATTAATTGTTCGCCTAATGTGCCAGCAGTATTTGCGAATTTTTCATCAGTTAATAGTAATAATTCTGTATCAGCATCTACGACTATTCTCATTGAATTAACTTTCATGTTTCTTTTTTTCATGTTTGATACTTCTAATGCTATTTTATTATAAACAGTATCAGTTGTTAAAGGTGTAGTATCAGCGCTAATTGTACCAGTTTTTAAAGCAGTTATTGCAAAATTTTCTTTAGTTATACCAATTGAATAACCTGCACTTTCAACTCTTTGTGCTCTAATATTATCTGGAACTGCTTCCGCTTCATAACCATCAACTAATTCGTTAATACCATAGTTTTTGTCTATTGCTAAAGGTAAGTACTCTGTTGCAGATTGAGTTAATATTATACCATTTAATATATCATAATTTGATACTACAACTTCACCAGCTCTTGTTGGTACATTTATTTGTCCTGTTGCTCCATCAATTTCATAATCTGTTGAAAAATCTTCGTATAAGTTCATCTCACTTCTTGCTATTGTTAAAACTTCATCAGCATAAGTTTCTCTTCTTTTGTGTGTTCCATTTATTGCTATTGCATTTGCCATGTTACATTCCTTCTTTCTTTTTTTAATTGAATAACTCTGGATGTCTAGCTTTTAAAATAGCCTCAACACCAGTTGATTTATTAACAACAGTTTTGTTATTCGCTATTCCTGTCGTTTCTTTTTCTTTTTGTGTAAATTTTTCATTTTCTTTTAAAAACGTTTCTAAATTATCTTCAAACTCGCCATCCATTTTTGATACTTTAAATAAAACATAATCTACATCATCAGAATTAACGCCTTTTTTTAATAAAGTGTTTTCTCTTTGTGTGTTAACTTTTTCTTGTTTTAATGTTTCAAGTTCTTTTAAAACTTCAGCTTGTTTTTCAGTTTCTGTTTTTTGAGCTTCTTCCCAATCTTTGTATTTTGCTAATTGTTCCTTTGTTGGCATTTTAGCTAACTTTTTAGCAACAATTGCATCAGCCATTTTTTGAGCTTCACTTTTAACATCAACTTCATTTGCAACTTCATTAGTTGCCCCAGTTACTTCAACATTTTCGTTTTCTACCGTTTTAATTTCTTCTTTATTATCTTCCATAATTTCCTCCTGTTTTAAGTCCATCGACTATCCCATTTATTTAAGGTTACAATGTTCAACCATATTTTATTCATATTTTATAAAGCAATTGCTATTTTGTGCTGTTATAGTTAAAAATAGTCCAGTATTAAATGCTGTACCACCTGACCCATCAAAATCAACATTAAATGGTACTGTTTGATTAGTCATAGCACCTGATGACCATAATAATATACCAGCTGTTGAAGTGCCATCATATAATGAAACAACACTATTATTCACAACACCTGAAACTACTAATCTATGTATAGAACCAACACCAAGTTTTAAAATTCTACCTGCAGTTAATCCTTGTTGAAATGTAGTTTTCGCTTGTGATATAGGTGTTCCATATCTTGACACAGAAGCACTTACTGATGAACAACTAACTGTGCTTCCAACACCTGTATTTGTATTTAATAAAAATGCTCTTAAATGTAATGTACCCAATAAAGATGATGTTGTTGCAGTAAACGTATGAATTACTTTTCCATCTACAACAAATTGTATTCTTTTATTTGTATAGTATATTTCAAAAGTATGATAATTAACATCTAATGTAAATGTTGTGCTTATTCCGTTAAAATTTCCTGAACTAACAATAGTCTCAACTCCAGCTCTAATTAAAACACAACTAAAAGTTGTATTACTTATTTGAAAGTAAGCACCATTTACGACAGGTATTATATCACAAACACCACATCTTCTAACATTATTTACAGCACCTAAATCGTTTATGCGAGATACAGCACGATAATAATTCATATTACCACCCACGTATCTTGCAAGTGAATTTGAATAAAATCCAGCACTTGAATTAGCTGTTGTTGTTACTGCTAATATAACTTCACTATTAACAACAGTAACAGTACCACCATTTGCAGTAACTGGTGTGTAAAAATTAGTATCTAAGTTGTCAGAATTGTAAACTCCACCAGATAAACGATAATTTTGTGCTACTTTTAATTGATTAAGCATAGTACCTTCAATATCATTTTCATATTCATCAACTAATTTTGTATTTTGCATTTTATTAGTTTGATTATTTTTTATTTCAGTCAAAATATCAATATTATTATTTTGGTTTTCTAATAGTTTTTGACTAAATGTTTCAACTACTTCAAATACTGAAGATGTATCTTCTGTTCCAGTATTGAATTTTGCTTGACTAGGTGTTAAATCTATTCTCAATTTTAAATCATATGTTTTTCCTATTGCTTCACTGTTAATTGTCCCATTTCCGAGAAAACTTTCTGTTATTGTATCTCCTATTACAATACCATCGTATTTATCCATTTCTGCACCTCCATATTTTGATTTTAAGCCACTTTTATTTATTAGGTAGTATAAGTTTATTACTTACTTATTAATTTTATTTTGTATTGCTAAATAATCTTTTATTAAAGAAGTTTTATTAGCATTAATAGTTAACTTTTTAGCAACATCTTCTATTTTAGTATCACCAAAAGAAATTTTACTTTTCCCAGATTTATAATATTCAGTTGCTAATTTTTCAGTTTCTAATTTTAGTTTTGATAAAGACATTTTATTTAATTGTGTTTTATTATATTTTTTTATTTCAGTTTTAATTTCTTTTTTAGGTTTTATAATATCATTAGGTATTTTTTTTGTATTATCAATATTCTTACTTATAAATTCTTTAGTAGGTTGTCTTACTAAATCGTTTTGTTTAATAAATTCTCTTGTTTGTTTTTGTTTCTCAAGTATTTTTTTATTTGCTTCTTTTATTAGTTCTTTATCAGCATTTGCTTTTTCTAACATTTGCTTTTCACGTTTAGCATTTCTTATTTGTCTTTCATAAGCACGTTGTTGTTGAGATAATTCGTATTGTTTGCTATTTTCTTTTGAATTTATAACTTCTTGATTATATGCACTTAATTCAGGTACAAATATAAACTTACTATGTCCACAATTTATGCCAAATATTCCAGCAGGTTTTCCATAAGTGCTTGAACTCCAAGCTCTAGGTTTTATTGTTTTTCCGTTTATGTCTTTTATAGGTTTTGTATTATTACTTAAGCTAAATATATCGCCTTGATCCAAAGCACAAAGTGGTCTAGCACCAACATAAGAATTTATTTCAATATAGTCTGCACCTGTTGATTGTATTCTTTCATCTTGACTTGCATTTGAAATATTACTTATATTAGTTTTAGTTATCATGTTAACGTATGCTTCAGTACTCCACATTGCTCCATTTTTAGCCCTAAAACCAGTTAAACCATTATCAGCAAGTTGTTGTATACCTGACTTAATAGAACTGTTTATATCTTTAGTTCCAGCGAGTACACCAGTTGTTATATTATTTATTATATTTTTATATTCTTTACCTGCTGAAGCAATCATACTTTTATTTACTTGATTTAATGTTGTATATACTTCTTTACTTGCTGTTTTAAGTATCTTCTTAACAATTACACTTTCATCAAGCCCGCTTGTTAATATACCATTTTTAACTGCTTTATCTATTATATCATTATCTATGTTATAACCAATAGTTGCAGATTTTAAAAGTATATTTGTTACTTCTTCTTTAGTTTTATTACTATTATCAGCAATTACTTTTATATTTTCAGCATTTAGTCCGTTTAATTGTTTTAATCTTTCTAACTGCCAATCTTCAACATTATCAATTGTTATTTTATCAACTTTTAGTTTATTAGCAATATTAAGTAATAAATCTGTTTCCATGTTAGTATAAAGTAAAACTAAATCTTCACTTAATTTTTGTATTTCTTCTGGTGTCATATATTACACCTCTATTCTTCATCTTCTTCTGCTTCTGGCGTTTCTTCTTCTTCGCCATTCATTAAATCAATACTTTCAGGCATTATTATTTTATTTTCTTCATTTATTCTTTGCAGTTCTTCTTCTGCTTCTTTTTCAGTCATACCTTTGTACTTCATTAAATAAGATTTTTTGCTTAGTAATCCTTTATCGACTTCAATTTGCGCTTTTTCCCTTTTTGTATTTTCATCTTCGATTATACTGTCATCAAATTCAATTTTTATCTCTTTAAATTCTATATTTTGAAGTTCGCATATTACTACTATTAAATCATATAATAAATCTTTAATCATTATTTGGTGATTGCATTTTGCTCTGTAAGTATCACTATTTTCGCTTATTACTTCAGTTGCTGTTTTCATACTTACACCATCAAACGAATAATAGTTTTGACCAAGTCCTACTCCAGCACTAAGATAATTAAGTTCTGCATTTATACTTTCTATATGTTCTTGATGTCTTAAATTGAAATCTATTTCTTTAATAGGTTGCATTTCCATCCCGTTTATTGCTTGATAAACTTTATCGTTTCTATCAAAATAAGATACGTTTGAAATATTGCCTTCATTATCAGCAACAATATTTTTTCTAAGAGCAGATTTATCAACTAATATTCTCTTTTTACCCATATCAAATTCATTTGTAAAACTATCGTATTTTTTATCAATTGCTTTTAATTTATCTATATGATTAGCAAATATTGATAATCCCATTGGGCTATTTAAATCAAAGTTATTTACTATATTCGGTCTTAATATTTGAAAATGTGGTGTACTCGTTTGTATTTTGTAAGGATTTTTAACTTTAGGAAACTTTTCTTCAAATGATACTAGTTTTCCAAGTGTACTACTATCTTTTGATTTATATAGTTCATGTCTAACTTCATAAATTCCATCTTTATAATCATGATACGTTAAATGTGTATAACAAACCTTGCCTTCTTTAAACTGGTCAATAACAATCATATCTGTTACTACTCCATTTTGGTACGAATAAGGTATTATTAAATCAGCATCTATATAATCTATCATTATTTGGTCTTGGTCTTTATATTCAATTGTTGCTCCAGTACCTAAAGCAAATACTTTTTCTATAAACTGCGGAAACATTATACTAAAGTTGTTCTTTTTATTATCTAGTACAGTCCAAAGTTGTTTTGTTTTTTTTTCATCATCTAAACTTATTTTTACTTTTTCACTCCAAAGTAATTTTTGAAAATCTTCTGATATTTTCTTAGCCATATTTAAAGTTAACATTTCACATTCTGTTGTTGTTCCATCTGCTAACTGTACATTGTAATAATGAAAATCATTAACATTCCCTCTGTACCAAGACTTCCATATCTCAATCATGTCGTATATATCTCCAACAGGAATATTAATACTCGATTTCCACAATGTTTCTTGTATGCTTTTATATATATCCATTTTATCCTCCTAAAATTTAAGTCCTAATTTTTGCAGATTATTTTTAATCCAATATTGAAAACAGTCACATAAATGATCTGCATAAAAATAACTGTAATCTTTACTATGTGTATTATAATATATCTCATTACTGTTAAACTTCTTTTCATCTTTATTAGGCTCAGGCTTACCTTTTTCAACTGTGTCTTTTTTCCACATGTAATTTTCTACTTCTTTTTTAAATATACTATTATTTGGTGTATCTAAAGCCCTAAACTTACCTAATGCTAAAAAGTCTTGAGAGTAGTCTACAAGTTCAAGTTTGTTTTTACCTTTATTAACAGGTGTAAATCTCTTACCATAATCTTTGAATAATTGATTTCTTAAAGCACCGTTCAGCACTATCTATCGTTTCAGTATCAATCGTTGCTTTCCATCTTTTTATACACGCTATTTCAAAGTCAAATATTTCTTTACTTAACTCACTAGGCGCTTTTTTTACTGACTTTTCATGTGGGCTGTAATAATAAGTGTCTAACAAGTACCAATTTCCATCGTTTGCATAACCATAACAACCACATACTGTTGCAGAAGTTTGATGTCCTCCATCAGCACTAAAGTCTAAATAAAGTATTTTTAAATTACTTTGTTCTATATAATCAGCATTAAACCATTTTATATGTTCAGGGTTATATATTAATCCCTCTATACCTATGACTTGCCCTAAGTAAATCCAATTATAACGTTTTTCATCATAAAATTTTAATCTTTCAGCTTCTTCTATAAACATTTTCCCTAACCAACTGCTAGGGACTGTTGTATAATCTGTTTGAGTTACTAAACAATCATCTCTTATCATCATTTTTTCAGACCATTTGTTAACCCAATCAAATTTATTTTTAGGTGGGTTATATGAATATAAAGTTAAAAACCAATCATCATTCCCTCTTGAGAATGTTGCTATTATTTGTTGTATATCTTCTTCATTATCAAATTCTGTTAATTCTTCAAACCATACAATTTTTATAGGATTATTTTCATCTATAAAACCTTTAACTTTTTCATAGTCATCCCCACCAGCAAAATATATTTTATTACCATTACTTAAAATAGTAATTTCCATCGGGCTTATACCCGCTCTATAATCTATATTTTCTTGCAATCCTAATCGTTTTAAAGCCCTTTTTATTTCTTTATATACACTATTTCTTAAAGTATTAGAATAACGTTTTAATATTATAACACTACAATTTTCTTCATTTATAACATGATAAGATATTTTAAGAGATATTTTACTCGTTTTAGTTGACCCTCTTCCACCTTTATCAATTTGATGCGGTTTTTTAGATTTAAAATTACTATGAAAATGTGGTGCTATTATTTCAGTTAATTTTATAGCATTATTCATTCGGTAAATCATCAACTATATATATTCTTTTAGTAGTTTCTATCTCTTTATCTTTTAACTTTAATTCTTTTCTTTTTAAATCAAGTTCTATTATTTTTATTTCTTTATCTATTATAATTCCATACGCAGTTGCTAAATCTTTAATATTAGTAAACATATCTACTTTTAATGATTTTTCATTCATTGCTTTTAATATATTTTTTATTAATTCTTTTTTAGTATTATGTTGACTTTCCATATATTCTAAAGTAGACTTTGTATTCTCTTCTTGTTTTTGTGCAACCTTTTCAATAACATTATCTTTATTTTTTTTCAATAATCTTCTTACTGTTGTATCTGTTGTGTTATTTATTCTAGCTGTCTCTCTTATATTAGTATTCATAGCATAATCTGAAATGATTTTCTTTTTTTGTTTATCTGTTAATTTAGCCATTTCATCATCTCCTGTATCAAATCTCTTTTGTTTCTAAAGTCTAATGATTGTCTTTCTATTAATTTTTTAGATTTAGGTTTGTTATCTATTACTAGTTTAAAATTTCTTGTTATTCTTTTATATTCTTCATTATAGCTAATTATAGATATTATATTAACTTTATATTTTTGAGACATATTTGTGAATAGTAAATTTATATATTTATCTATATTAATCATCTCCTAAATATTCAACTGCGTTATTATCTATTAAGTAGTTTAATCTATCTCTATTTTGTACTATAAATTCTGTACCTACTACTGCATTTATATTTTCTTCTGCAAATACTATATTTTTTAAACTTCTTACTGGATAACCTTTTACTTCTTCTTTTTTATAGTCTGTTTTCTTTTTAGCCATGTTTAACACCTCTTTCCATTGTTTAGGATTATCTTTTTTAGTATATTCAAATCCTTTTAAGTTGTTATTATACATTTTATTAATTACTTCATCTATATTACTAAAGTCTTGTTTTACTATATAACCATTTATATTTTGAATTAATCCTTGCTCATATAATACTGGATATTCAGTTGCTACTACTGGTACACCTAATTCAAATGCTTTTGCTGTACTGTATCCCCAACTTTCTGTATCTGAACATGTTATATAGTAATCTGCATTTGCTATATAGTTTGCATCGTTTAATACTGCTTGTCTAAAACATAATCCATCTACTTTTTCGGCTGGTATATTATCAACAAAAACAGTCCAAATAAATGGTATTTTGTTTCTTTTTAATTTATTAACGAACAACTTCATTTTTTCATAGCCTTTTTCTTTTGATAGTCTAGTACAAGTTATTAAGTTTAATACTCTTTTAAGTTCTTCTAGTTTTAATAAGTTATATATTACTTTAACATCTTTTAAATCAACGCCATTTTTTGCTACTTCTGATACTGCTATATGCACGTTAGTTTTTGGATGCTGTCTATAGTTCCAATTCATAGCCTTATAATCTGCTTGTATTATTATACCATAGAAATTATCAATTGAATTTATATTGTCAGCTATGTTGTCTTGATTACTTGCACATATATACTTATTACATTCAAATTTTTGGTTATTAAATTGTACACATTTTACTAATTCTTTATATTTATTTAATTGTTTATAGTCTGCTACTTTATATACAAATAGTATTTCATAGTAGTTGCTAAACTCTTTAAAAAATTCATATAACCATGTCTCTATTCCACCTATTTTACTAACTGCTTTTTGATATATAATTAATTGAGATTTTATAACATCACTTACTTTTTCTGTTATTTCTTTTTTCATGTATCTACCTGTTAAATTATCTTCTCTTTCTGTATAGTAATAATATAATATATCTTCTATATTTGCTCTTTTACCTTTTCTTGCTTGTTTATTGAACTTTTCATCTTCTCCAATTTGCAAAGTTTCATCAAATCTTATATTTTTAATATTATCTGATTTATATACACAGTTCCAAACTGATGTATTCCATATAGGTGCTTCATCTTTTATAATAAAGTTGCCTTTTATTCTACCTATACCTTGCCAGCTAAATAAACAATAGTCAAACTCTTCTGTATCTATTTTATTTAATATGCTAGACACGTAATTTGTGCTTATTTTGTCATCACTATCGATAAAGCATATATATTTACCTTTTGCTAAATCAAGTCCTTTATTTCGCGAATTTGAAACACCTTTATTGTCTTGATGTATTACTTTTATTTTATAATTATCAATTTCTTTTTCATAGCAACCATCATCAATTAAAATAACTTCAACTTCTTTTGTTAATTGTGGTATTAATATATTCATTAATTCTTTAGTATATTCTAATGTTTTATAATATGGTATTATTATAGATAGTTTTATCATAAAAACCACCCACGTTTTGAATAATCAACTTCAATATTTTCCTTTTTAAATAGTTCTTCAACATCTTTAGTCCATTTTCTTTGAACAAGTCCCCAATGTGTCCTATTTTTATCAGAGTATCCTATATCTATTATAAAATCTTGTGAATTTATATAATGATCATATTTAGTATCTAATATTTGTAATTCCCATTCATGAGGTGTTATATCTTTTTGCAAGTATTCTATTAATATATCTTTATTCCAAACACTTGGTTGACAAGAACATAAATACATTGATTTATTCTGCCTTTTTAAAAAGCCTTTAAATTGACTTTCTGTGTCTTTAGTATCATATGTTTTTTCAAAGTTAAAACACGCTATATTTTCATTTATAGAGTTTATAGCATAGTTTAATCTATCAATATCTACTTGTTGTCTAATAAAGAAATCATCTAATAATATTATTACTTTTTTTGTAGGTATTTTTTTTAACGCTTTTCTAACTCTTGTGGTCCAACTTCCTACTTCTTTTATTGTATTAGCATATTTACAATCAATTGTTTCTGTTATTATATAAGTTTCAAAATTATTTTTAAAGTATTTATTATATAACTTAAAAAATGGTTTAAATAAATCTTCGTTTTTATCGCAACTTATTATTACAACTGATGTATCCATACTATACCTCCTATAATTTATAATCTAATTTAAAATCTATAGATTGTTTAATTGTTTCTATTTCTTCTAAATATTGTCTAATATCTATAATTTCATCACTGTTTATATATTTTTCTTCAATATTTTTAATAAGATTATTTAAACAACTTTTTGTATCATTTCCATAAGCTAACTTATCACAATTTGGATAAACTAGTCCATATCCATTATAAATTTTTTTATCTTTATTTTCTATATATTGATCTTTATAAGTAACAAAATATTTATATGAATTACCCCAAAATGGAACTATTGTATATTTATTTGATATTATTATCATAAAATTTCTCCTTATAGATTAAATATTAATTCTTTTAACTCTTCTTTTGTAAACCTTTCAGCATTATCACTTGTAAATGGTTTATCATAATTATAATCATTAATTGTTTTTTTACCAATTCTAAAATATTTATTATTATATAGTTCACTGTGATTTAATTCTGCTAAAGTTAAAAGTGCTTCATCATTTTTTTCAACGCATCTTAATCCTACTTCAATTTGATTTCCACTTATACAATCTGCTAAATCTTTTATAGTACATGATTTGTTATTATATACCCATAAATCTTTATTTGAACCATTTTCAAGTGCATATAGTACCAAATCAACTGCTTGTTCTATACTCATGAAAAATCTAGTCATATCTGGATTAGTTACTGTTAAAGGTTCGTTATTTTCTTTTTGTCTTCTCCAAATATCTAAAACTGATCCATTTGAACCTAAAACATTTCCGATATCTAGTCGTTAAAAGTGTAGTATTAAAACTTTCAACAGATTTTATATACATTTCAACAAATAACTTACTACAACCATAAATTGTAGTTGGATTTGTTGCTTTATCTGTACTTAAAAATATAAGTTTATCAATATTGTTTTGTATTGCACTATTTATTACATTTATGCAACCATCGATATTTGTTTTTCTACATTCATCAGGATAAGCTTCTGCTTTATCTATATGCTTCATTGCGCTTGCTAACATTATAATGTCCGGTTTATATAGTCTAATCACATTGTCAACTGTTTCTTTATCTCTTATATCTCCAACTATTCTTACTATTTTTTCATTATTTATATTTTGTTTAGATAAATGTTGATTTTTCTCATCTCTATCAAAATGTATTATTTGTTTAACATCATTTATTATATTTTTAGTCATAGCAGTTCCGAAACGTCCCACTACCTCCAAATATTAAAACTGTTTTATCTTCCATTCTAAAACCTCAAATCTCTACCGTGATACTTCTTACAGTATCTTTTACCTTGCATTATAACAAGTTTGTCCTTTATATATTCTATTATTCTATCTATCATACTTATCACTCTTTTTCTTAAAACCTATTTCATAAGACTCGTTTTGTTCTGTTATTTCTTTTTCTATAATATAAGTTTTATTTTTGTTATATATTTCTATTTTATAAGATTCACATTTATTTAATAATGTTTCAATTTCATTTATAGTACTATGTATATTATTTTTCATTCTTATCACACTTTCTTGTACAACTAGAGCAATTTTGAGTGCAACAGTCAAATATACTAATATATCTTTCACATTTTTTAGTTTCAATTGATAATGTACATTCTCTATCTTTAAAATCATAGTATATGCAATGCTCACAATTTTTCATATTAATTCTTCTTTCGTTTATTTATTCAATATATATTTCTTATAATA
>Ga0079303_10000058_pt1 | contig 23604 bp, 45 predicted proteins | sample Methanogen_OWC_FD_77073 | JGI IMG/M metagenome (GOLD analysis project Ga0079303, IMG submission 77073) | Enriched soil microbial communities from Old Woman Creek wetland in Ohio, USA - Methanogen_OWC | ecosystem: Environmental > Terrestrial > Soil > Wetlands | place: USA: Ohio | collected...
ACCATCATTTTCAATTAATTGGTCTTTATAATACTCTCTCCTACTAGCTTCCAATTCAAATTCCTGTAAATTCTGATCAAATGCAGTTACAACAGGCGCAATAATGCCAACTCCCCCCTACCCTTCTCAGTAATCTCAATAAGTCTCGGGCTCCCCTTCATCCTAACGTCAACCAGTCTCAAACTCTCCAAAATACCTACGCCATACCGCACTTGACACGTTTCCTCACCAAGGTCTTTTGCTAGCTTATTGACGTAGGAATTTTCATTCTCGGATAAATATTCAAGTATTTTTATATTCAGTCTATAATAATTATTATTAGGAGGTTCGTATAGAGATGTCATTGCGTCACCTTTTCGAGTCTGAATCTACACATACCTATTTTCCAATGAATGCCGTCCATGAAATATGATTTGTACGAGAATTTGTTACATTTTGCACAACGTTTCAGGAAATTGTTATACCGTAACTCTACACTGTCCGGTATATCCTCAAAAGGCGTTACAGGGAATACTTTCTGTTTTCCAGCATTGCATCTGTAAAACGCATTCACTTCCGAATCCTCCGGAAAGTACAGTACCCAAATTCATCTACAAAAACAGGATATTTACATGACTTACATGCCTCAAATTGAGAATCATATTCAACTAAAACTAGACGTCTGACTTCTTCTTTGAGTGAGTTGATTTCTAGGAGTTGACCGGCTTTACATTGATAAGAGGTCATTTTTGAATATTCCCTCCATTTTTCAATCCAAGCCCGGCCAACACACCGACAAACTCTTCAAGTGACATTGAAAGCCGTTTTGAATCAATCAAATATTGATAAGTTGCAATGATGGCCTCATATGTTGAATCGTCTGCAATTCCAGTAAATGATTTCATAAATCCACCCCATGCCAGAATTCACAATAACCAACTACTACAAATTCAGGATTAATCCTATCAGTAAAACACATCTCATAAGTAGGACACTCGCAATCCTCGCACATTGATGAAAAATAAGTACTGCTCTGGTATTTCCACGGATCCTCCGTTTTAGCATTCCATTTGTGTATAACAGGCTGTCTGACAAGCATAGGAGCGTTTACAGAAGCTTCTATTTTTGGATAGACTATAATACCCTTCTTGCAGGAATAATACTCCGTCATTTAGCCTCCAAAGGACACTCATACATGAATCTTGGCTGCAATCCAGATAGACCGCATAGTTGCACTCTTCCATCAAACACGCCTTCGCTAAGTTGTTTAGGCTTCAAATGGCTGCAAGCCCCACCGTTATTTATTTCTCTACAGATATTTACAGAAAGTACACATTCTTCTCTCCTGTATTTTTTGTATCTCCAACAGAACGGCACGGCTTCCTCCTTTTGGTAGCCGGAACAGGGATACAAGTAATGTTCAAAGTCCTTGCATCGGATGGAATACTTGCACGTCATAAGCACGCCACCAAATCTTCTAACAAACATTCAGGCAACTGTTCCACTTGACTGCACGGATCTCCGATTTTGCAACATTTCCCTTCGTTACACCATCGCCATTCACTGCACGAATCACAGCATTCATGAAGATCACCGTAGCCACGGACTACTAGATTTATAATTGGTTTAGCCTCCGTTTTGTCCATATTATAACTCCAATGTAAAAACAGAAACTTAGGAAGCAGGATATGACTTGTGTTTGAGGTGTCATTGTAACACCCCGAGAGAAGCCCGTACAGCCTTTAACTCTTCTAAGAGCATAGCTTCTTTACGGAGCAAGAATTTTTTATCATCATAGGGCATCTCATTAAGTAGTAAAATATCGGAATAGTTTTTCATGATCCATTGACGGATCAGGTCCTTATACATCTGAATAGATCGATTCCTAGTCCCAGCCCAGATAACATGACATCCTCTGATCTCAATACCTGCAACAGTAGCCCGTTTGGTTTCAGCAGACAATGAAATATGGTTTACATTCCGGACTTTTCCATTGAATCTAGGGGAAAACTCCATGAAATCTTTAAAAGAGCATTCTGCAATGAGGTATTTATACAAAAAACGTTTATCCTTATTCATTCTGTCTATTTCTTCATAGATATTTTGTCTATTGTCTTTACAGGACAATGAACTGTAAATGTCCTCTGCTCCGCTTTTGCCTTCGTGCCCGCCCTTCCGTTCAACTACTATAGGTATCCAGATTACCCGACCGTTAATGATTATGTAACATTGGTAATCCCCACATTGCGGCTGAACATCTTCTTTTTCATAGCCTCTGAATAGGTCTAATTTATCTTTATGCTCGCTTAACCATCTCTTTGAAAAATATTGATTCATTTCAACGAGGGTTAACATATCTTTTGTTTCGTGTCCAAGTTCGGCACTGGTCCACGGATACTTTTCTTGACCAGATACATAAAATGTCTTTTCTAGTTTGTATTCAAAAGCTGATAATTGAATGTATAATTTTTTATCAATTGTTTCTAAGTCTGGATATTGTTTTTTTATTTCGTGAAGGTCTTTTATTTTTTCTATATGGTACTCCAAAGGTTTCTCGGAAGCCATTAAACGACCCCCAAACAAGCGTACCTTACAGAATTATACCCTCTAACAAATCCTCTCTTAAACCCCTTCTTAAAATCATTAATATACTTCTTAGTCCAGGAAATCAAGATAGGAGCTTTTGGGATTTTTACAAATGAATCAGATGTCCCGTACTGTTTACAATCAGATTTCCCGTATTTTTCTCCGGTACTATATCCCTTCTGATAACCAGCCAGATATCCAGGGCTAGAGGCTCCTGCTATACCAGTGAAAAAAATAAAAATAACAAAGAGGGAGATTATCTTCTGAATAATATTTCAATCCCCCTGTTATCAATATCGTGTTTTTGATATTTTGGTATTGGATTAGAGTGGAGTGCTCTCTCTTTTCGTTTTAGTTCGTCATCTAGATCAAGGAGATTCATGCGCCTGCCTCCTTCATGTTACTCATGTATAATCCAAACAAAACACATCCACTAAAAAATATTATATGTGCTATGCCCGTAGGTAAAAAAGTTAGTAGAACATATAATAGTCCAAAAGTAAACAGCAGAGAGGCCACAATACCGTATGCAAATGAGGTGATGAAATTCATTATACTGCCTCCATATTCCACGTGGGACATTCCATTGCTTCTGAAAACATTTTCTCAATTTTCCAGTTCGCGCCATCAATTGAAGAAAAATAATCTGTAACAGAATCTGGAATATTGCCCAATACTACACATTTATGCACAATATGGTGGCAAGTTGGACAGAGCATAACTGTTTTAGTATGATCTCCGAACCTACTTTTTGGTACGATGTGATGTTTTGTCAAGAAAAAAGAAAGAGGAAATCCACACACCGAACATTCGGTTTTATTGTCTTCTATGTATATATCTATGTTTTTAACATCTTTAAGTTTTTCACTTATGAGTCTATACGAATTGAGTGTTTGTATTGCTTCTCGTGTGCCTAGTTCTCCGGCGTTTTCAAGTTTTCTCAGTGCCTTTACTAAACCGTTGTTGTAATCAACCCATCTTTTTATTTTTTCATCTTCTGTTAATCCAGTCTTCACGGTTTCAAGCCTCCAACGGAGCAAAACAAAGCCATCCATGTTTATATTTAGCAAACAACAGGTAGAGTACTAGTTCGTCATCCGGAAGCGGGACGTTTGACAGATAATATTTAACTCTTCCGAGATCACGTATGTAGTCTATAATATCAGCATCATACACAGCCCTCTTATCTTTTGAGTGTACGATTATTTTTGAAAGTCCGATGTCAATTTCTTTTTTGCGGAGCTTGCTCTTGTCTGAAAAGTACGCCTTTATACTAACAGGGAATAATTCAGGGTCTCTTGTTTTCATTACTACGTTGTCAGGAGTCGATAGGAGACCGTCTTTTATTTCAACCAGGTTTAACATTGTGTGTCCACCTCGCCGAATTTATCGAGAAACGCGATTTCTAAATCTTCGTTTGCCCGGTTAGCAATTCCGCCTAACAAAAATTGCATGTCCGCGAGTTCCTTACCGAGGGGTTTTCCATCTAGGAAATCCTTACAGAGTTCCCCGAATTCTTCACCAAGCATTATTAATTTTTGCTCAATTGTTTCGTCTTGGAATCCGTTTCTTAGTTCTATACGTGAAATGCAAATTTGAAGTTGTGAAAGTGTTAAGTCACTGTCCCCCATTCAAATCCCTCCAAACAATTATGATAATTAAAATTATAATTCCAGAAAATAGGAGGATGTTTGTTTTGTCTAAGAAGTTCATATCAACCCCGCCTTCAAAATACGGTTAATCTCGTCGCCATCGGAATCCACCCTTACATGAGCATTGACATCATGAAGCATTATCTCCCCAGGCTTTACCCCTACCTGGAATGCTACATATTCAAGTAGGTAAGAGAATCCTTTCAAATCCGTTTTCATGGCTATTGCTACTTCATTAGATCTACCAAAAATAGTCAAATTAAGAACGTCTTCTCCGTCTTCTTCTTCGATGTCCCAATTAAGGATCACCATACACGGAACATCTTCTTTCTCATAATGTTCAGGTTTAAAAAGAGGGTTCACGGCTCGTCTAGTACCAGGAGATTTCTTTAATATCTCAATAGTGTGATCGAGCCCGTTGTTCTTATGAAGTTCTTCTCCATAAGTGTACACATGAGCTTGAATTCCAGTACCAGAAGGTTTCCCTGTAATTAAATTTCTTCCAAACTCAAAACCACATATAAACGTTAATAGGTCGTCAGAATCCTCGCAACATTCACATGGTATTACTATTACTGCATGTTTGTAGTACCTAACTTTATCCCCACGCTCGTCTATTGTTGTTTTCCCCTTGCTATTCACAAGTTCAACTGTTTTGTACGTGGCTCCTTTTATCGATTTACAGTTTAATGCTTGGAGACGGATCATAGACCAACCCCCTTAAGTGCCTTCAAAACGGTTTCAACTAACTCTTCAGGTCTTCGATTGTTCTCTAAAAACAGTCTTTTTTCTGAAGGAATCTTGAAACCTTCAGAATAATTCATTTCCCGGATACGTAACTGATCATCTGAGAAAATATCACGGTTAGCTGAGAAGTAATTACCATGCAGAATTATTGTAAAATCAGGGACCGGGAGTTTTGAAATCAACTCATTGACATCATTTTCACATAGTCCCTTTAATATCCCATGTATTTTCTCTGATAATGTGTATCTATCAAAAATATAAGTCCTGCTTTGGTCAAGTGATTGAATTGTATACTTCTTGTTTGTGTTTTGGAGAAACTGAAACTTTACAGCATCGAAATGTTCTTCGCCTTTTAGAATTCTGTAAATATGTTTTCCAGAACACAATTCAGTATTTGGAAATTTCACTCGCGTGTATCCCGTAGCTTTGGAGAGTAACAAAGACAGTTCAGTTTTCCCGGTGTTTTTTGCACCATCAATAGCAATGATCTTCATTTGAGATCACCACGTTCTATTTTCTCTCTTATATCCCGTACGGTTTTAGGAGCGCAGTGTACTTCTCTAACGATATCTGGATTTTTCTTTCCATCGTTTATTGCGTTGATAATTGCTTCCTTCTTCTCTGGAGGAAGTATCTTACCGGAGTTCTTTCTCCTCCCCATTAGATACAAAAGTGAATTATAATTCTCTCTGATTTCTTCAGGCGGTGTAAAATTAACAAGTGGGGCTGTCATGTATTACCACCACTCTTATACGCATCTCTAATTTTCCTTACAGTTCGCAGAGAGCATTTGACTTGAAACGCAATATCGTAAATTGGAAGTCCTTCGTCTATCTTCTCGGTAATTTCTTTTTGTTTCTCGGGTGGTATCGGCTGTCTACCACATTTTACGCCTTCTGAAACTAAAGTATTCAGTATCCTGGCCTGATCCGGATTGAGTTCTAGAGGTGGTATACTTCCACCTCCAAAACACTTATATCAAAAAAAGTGAATTCAGAAGAGAGGTTTTGTGAGTGATGGCCGGCAAGCACAATCATTCTGAAACCTCCTCGTAAATTTCATCAAAATGTTTTCTGCATTCTTCTAGAGAAGGTCCGCGAACTTCAAGATTTAAGTATTTGTGACTGTCAGTCGATATCTCTGTTTTTTGAAGTACTATTTGAGGGAGTTCTGTAACCGAAGCTCCGTTGGGTTGATTGTATGACGTTCCACACATTACACCCACTCCTCATAATCAAAACAGTCCATGAGCCATTCGCGCTCGTATGGGTAGGTAGAATGAGATGCACGGGTGGAACAGATAGAGATGTATGGCATTTTAAGCCTCCATCTCTTCAGCAGACACTTCCCCGGCTGCTATCATATCACTTATACATCTGTTTTTTGCGCGGGTATGACATGTGGTATAAACATCGTGTTCAGGATGTGCAAACTTTTTCTCAGTCGATACGCATATAGCAACGCCTTCGGTTTCACGTCCGTTTGGAGCTCTACAAACTACCTTTATCTTCCAGCTAAATGCACCGTTGCCTAGATCCTGCCTGGTCTCTTCTACAATTTTATCAGTGAGGTTGTAAAACGTCGCAAACTTTCTCCATCCAGATTTCTTCACATGATTTTTCCCATTTATCATTTGAATATCAGATGGCTCGATGATATATTTTTTAAGTTCTTGGAACTCTTTCCATGCTGCCAAAGCCTGCTGAGCGGACACGGCTGGTCTCACTATTCCACTCATACCCATTGGTGCTGGAAGTGTCTCAGCTACCAATCCATCATCATAATTTATTTTCTCTGGGGATCTTTGTTTATTTGATGGAACGGACCATGTTTCGGTTGTATTTTTTGGTTCAGGCGGTTGTTTCACACAATTGTGTGTTTCTTCGTTATCGATTTGACTCTTATTATCTTCTTTTAACTTCTCTGCCATATCATCTACTGCTTTCAGTTCAGCCTCTATTATCTTGTATATCGGATCGTTCCGTAACCTACCGGCGGACTCTGTATTGATCTGTCCTTCATTTTCTATATCTACAGACCATCCGACTTTTCCATTGACTTGAAATAGAGTGTAAGTGTTTCCTTTTCCGTCGTCATAATCAAGTTGTTTCCTCCACTTCCCACCAGATAGCGAGAAACAGCACTTTTCAAGAGCTTCGTTTTGTAGGGCGCTCATGAATTACTCACCTTCCACTCTTCGTTGATTCCGATATACATTAACAGTAGACCAAGTGTAATATCATCAAAATTAGAAAACGGACTTGTTCCAAAAAAGATCGCCTTTACAACTACATAAAGACCTAAAATATCAATCAGACCCCATATGCACTGGAGTGTTATTTTCTTCATGCTCATCTCATATCTCCCCCACAAGCCTGACAACTAACATTCTTCCTTAATTCCAACTGATAAGCCCGTTGTTCATTTCCAAGCTCTATTTTTAACTTCTTTATTCTCAATCGGAAAACCTTTATTTCTGTTTCCAGTTCTTTGAGATATTCATGCTCGGAAGCCAACTCAATATACTTTAGATCCATTTTCATCTGGTTAGTCAGTTTAGCATTCTTGTCGTCTGCAAGCTCTTCGACTTTCATCTTGAGTTCGGTATCTATTCCTTTCTTCGCTGCTTCAAGTTCTTCCAAAGCAAATTCATAAGAAACAATCTGTTCTTCCAGATATGCTATGATATCCTGTTTTTGTGCATACCCATCGGGTCTTTCAAGAGACGGAATTACAGAAAAAGACATTCCAACGTCTTCGTATCCTTCTTTTAGTTCGTTGATTACACTTTCACTTAAACACATTTAATACTCACTTCCACAATACTTTCTAAAATATAAATATCGGATCAGTCTCTTCGAGTGGATTTTTATAATACAAATGTTCGATTTCTTCCCACTCTTTCAACTGAACGCAAATCTTTGCAAATATTCCAGGTTTTGTAACTCCAAAAATTAGTAAATTAAAACTGCCGACATCCTGTTTTTTAAGTTCGTTTGTTATTGAATTTGAGATACTCTCTAAAATAGCGTCAGTGTCATTGACGCCATAATACCTTTTTACAAACTTTTCATTTAGCGTTATACCGACACTTCGATCAACATCTTTCAGAAGATCAAACGTCATTTCTCCGACTTTTTCCATTTACCACACTTCCGTTAAAATAAAAATCCGTTTTTCCGAACTCTCAAAAGGACTTTAACCTTTTATTTTGTACAATGAGAGTACTCTGAACCTGAATCTAGAGTCTGTTCGCACGGAAGATTCAGGTTTGTGTTTTGGAATGAAACATTGATATTGTTACACTTATGCAATTTTTGATTTAATTTCACTATTAATCGTCTTGGTGGTCCAAGATGCTGTATTCAAGACTTGCACTTGTGGGAAAGCTCAATTGGTTAGGATGTTATGTTTTGTTCTTCTTGCCGTAGATCCAAACATGTTTTGTAGCATGTTTTGACCGGGATCTGGGCTGGATGTATAAAATGGACCATACATACGGAATATGTTTACCGCATTGTCCGATTGTCTTTCATACAGCGCGTTTTGATGGTGCAGAGGTGGCTGCACCAAATGGGGTTTTTTGCCAGACGTTTTTGGATTGGATCTGCGGGAACTTCAGGACTTGAACCCTATAGTTCCCAATAAGTAACTCCTCTGTCTGACTCAGAGGAGAGTTTCTTAGGAGGTTTTATCATCGACTAGAAAGTTTTTCTTAGAGGTTATTTATTGGCTAAATAGGCGGTATCTGGAATTTCACCAGCTTACCACACGATGATTTTCTTGAGTTCTCAGCGTTACACTAAACGTTTCATCACAATACGGCATTCTGTGAAGTATTATCACGCCTCCGAATCCCGCTTCTCTGAGATTATCAAATAAAGTCTGACTGTTTGGGGCTCTTGTTATTAGTTCCATTAATCATCAACTCCATATACTGCGTCATACAGCAGATCAGACAGAATTTGTTTTTCAGTACTGTCAGGCGATAACGCCCGGTATTCTGATTCAGTCATTCCGGTTGGATATCTTGTTTTCATCATAACACCCCAGATGTATTCTTTCTAATAACATCGAACACGCCACGCTTGTAAAATCAGACCGACTTCCGAATTTGTCTTGTTTTACAAGCTCGTCCATTTCATCTAAAATGAATTTAGAAACAGAAGCGTGTAAACTCTTTTTAGTTATTTTCTTCACTGCTTTAATTTGACTTAGTGTCACAATTATGTCATATATATGACATGAAATATAAACTTTTCGGTTCTATATACGATGGGTGTAAAGATATATCACAGATATAAAAAACAGTACACGAAATAATTTAACATTCTTATCTATCAATAGGCACGATTGAACAAAAACGTTCATATAGATGTAACGTCTATGTCATCCTGATGACATGGCACAGATAAAGCGAAGTAAAGATGACCTGCATATCACCATCAGTCCATATATAAAATTGAAAATGAAACAACTTATTGATGATTGTGTATTTACCAGTGAGGCTGATCTAACATCTACAGCCTTGATTGAATTTTTAATGAGATTTGATTGTGAACAAGAAAGATCATTAGTAATTGAAGTATTAATGGAAATGCTTGCCATACCAGAAGGTAAAATCGCTTATGAAAAGGTTATGGAGAACAGAAAAGGTTATAGTAATAATGGTAAAAACAAACCTCAATCAACTAACGATGATAGGAATCTTATAATATTTGACTAACATTGGTCTAATTTTACTATTGAAACTGTTTTATATTTAGACGCCTAACACTTTATGACGTGTATTAGCATGTCATTCAGAGGTGAGGTTGTCTGTTCCTACCGGTTGAAATATCTGGAAAACTCTATTTTGTAGATGTAACTGTGATTGGATATGAAACCCCGGTTGATGGTAACATATCAATGAAACAGTTTACATACCGAAATGCTCTTGTAAAGGAGGTCATCGAAGCAGACGTAATCATAAACATGGTAGTCCCTGTTGCGATAGACCTTTTGTTTGGCGGATTCAACATGGTAACAGTATTAACTAAAATACAGGAAGCGTTTAAAATGTCTTCTGAGTGTTTGCCTTATATAAAAGAAGCAATGTATAAAGAATTGGGAAAAACACATGTAGACGGACTATTGATAGCTTGATTCAGTGCCCACCGAGAATGCAGGGTTTGGAAATCAACATTCTCAATGAGCATTAAAACATAATCAATTAAATTATAAAACTCTTTTTATTAATCTTCGATGTATTCTAATCTTATTCAATCTGTTTTTAGATATCGTTTTTCAATTTGATCGCTATTGCACTATTTCCAAAACCGCGTACAATACATATAGCTCTGTCGTTTTTGTTCAGTTTTCTACTATGATACTATCTGTCAGGGCATCTATCGAGACACATTCAAACAAAAACATAAATTCAAAAAATAACAATTGTTAAGAAAGCAGTCACCGCCAAACCTGCCACCATTTCTTCTTGGGATCTTCTGTTTTCTTCTCTATTTCTTCTGTTTGTTTCCATTCATCTTCCATGCTCTTTTTCTCATTTTCAATACTTCTTTTCTCGTCTTCTAGGAGTAGAACTTTAGTTTCTAATTGTTTCTTATCATCTTCCCAATATCTTCTTTCATCGTTGACTTTATTAATGAGATCCTGAGTTTGGCAGGTATGGAGCCTATAATCTTCTCTCAGTTTGTCAATTTGGTTATCGGCTCTCTCTAATTGACCGTGGACTCTCACTAATTCGTCTTTGAAAGTATCATATTCTAATAGCCTAGCCTCTAAAATCAGAATCTTCATTTCGTATTCTGAAATCTTCTGTTTGTAGTATGAAAGTTTCTGATAGTCTTCTGAGAATAGTACGTCAAGTCCTTTCTTAATTGCTTCAGTTTGACTATATTCAGAATCTTCTATTTTTCGTATATAATCTGATGAAAGTAAGACATAGACTTTTTTGTTTGTAGGTGGATCTTCTGATTTCTTCTGAGTGGAAACTATAGGTTTCTGTTGGGGTTCGTCTGGCATGAATGAGGTTAGGGACAATGGGAAATATTAATCTTATGGAATTGACTGATTATTAAAATTAATCATATTATATTTATTTATAAAATTAAAACGATGTATATATTAAAATTATAATAAATTATATTTTTATTTTAATTTGTATTACTCATTTAGCAAGGTTTTATCTTAAATCATTGCTATTTTCAAAGCCTTCTTTTTTGAGTTTATATATTGGGTTAGGTGTCAAAAATATAATATTTGTGGTATATTTTTTATTTGGTAACCGACAGCAAGCTTTTAATACTTCCTTGCTATATGTATTGTAAAGATATTATAGGTGATTTAATTGAGAATGTATCCAGAAGAAGAATACGAAAAAAAAGAGGCCGAAAAATTAAATGCAGAATCTTGGATGTTAGAGTTATTAAAACAGAATCCCGAATATGTGTTTTGGGGAAATTTTGAAGATTATATGATAAAAGATGGATCTGGTTGGGATCATAGACTACAATTTGATTCATGGAAAAGTTTTGGACCCTGGGAATTAGGTGATTACAACGAAGTAGTGAATTTTTACTTTGAAGTAAACAGGGATTCAAAAGAATGTGAATTGTGCGAGCATACAGGATATAACGAAGGAACACTGTATGTATATAATACTTTTTATGACCACATGAACGTAGATGGAATAAGATGGTGTAATAACATAACTCAAGATGAATTCGAAGCATTAAAAGAACATGGTAGAATAAGAAAGTTCAACTCTGTAGATGAAGTAAACCACGCTAACACACGGGGATCATATGACCTTCTACACAGTCATGATGCTATCAATATGTATATATTAGTGGAGACTAGGGCTAAACGTCTTGGAGTATATGGAACATGCGAGGAGTGTGACGGAAGAGGTTATATTTTCACTGAAGAACATGGCCACCTTGATTTACAGTTATGGGTATTGCATCCCAGAAAAGGATGTTCAAGGGGAGTTTATATAAAAAATATCCAACAAGAAGAAATCAAAGAAGTTATTGCATTCTTAAAAGGGGCAGCATTAAGAAATGCAAAAAGGTTCTCTCTGTTGAGGGATTGAATGCAAAATGGCCTAGTAACCTCCGATGGAACAAAAGTACTCACAGTCGAAGAATACGACAAATTTATTCAATATATCCCTGAAAACAAACGAGTAATTTTTGAAATCAATGTAATCACAGGAATGAGATATATCGAAATCCAAAGACTCTATGACAATCCATCCTGGTACTACAAAGAAAGAAACCAAATAATTCTCCCGAAGGAAGCGCAGCAAAAAGTTAAACAAAAACTTGTAAAGAGAACAATTGACAGACTTCCCTCAACATTTCCTTACTTATTTAAGGCTTTCACAGAAGGCAATAGACCGCCTGAATACTCATGGTGGTATAGACAACTATCAAACTGGTCAAGAAAAGCTTGTATAGAGCCTAAGATCGGACCGAAAACACCGAGGAAAACGATTGAAAGTTGGATGTTAAAGGCTGGAATTAATGAGTATGAAATTTATAGTAGGCAAGGACATGACCCCGTAACGTCTCTTAGACATTATCAGAGTTTGTCTTTTACTGATTATGAAATGAGGGACATAGAAAAGAGATTGACGGAATGGGGAATATTAAGGAGATGAGTATTAATGTGTTTACAAACAGAAAGACATCAACAAGATTTCTTTAAAATATATTACAATACTCCATTATATGCAAATGATATACATCCGAATGATATGGGTGAAATACTAGATATATATTCTAAAGCAAATTCTTTAGAAGACAGGGACTTTTTCACAATGTTGCACTTTTCAAATTGGATTAATTATAAAGTAAAAGAAAATCATGCATTTGGTTTGTTGTTTCCTACTAAAGAAATGCTTGCTCTTGTTTTTGTAGTTGAGCAGGTATATAAAATTGAAAGCAGTTGGAAAAGAAATTTTAGGACACATGAATTGGAAGGGGGATGGAATTTAAAGTGACTAAAATTTGCACATACGAAGTGACGGAATGTTCATGTTGTAAAGCTTTGTATCACTCTACAAAAAGAGGCAATAAAGGATTTATATGCTCACTTTTGGACAAGCCTGTTCAGCATGTTAATAAAATAGATGATAGATGCCCATTACCTGATACTATTTACGTCTTAACTTCAAGAGAAGTATGAAACATAAAGATGGGATTAGAAAACTATAAAATAATTGTGTTTTTATAAAATATTTTTCCAAATATTCTTTTTCTTTAAAAACGTTATCAATAAACATATAATAATTTACCTATGTTTTTCTCATTATTTTTTTACATTTACTCACCTACTGCTCGGTATAAACAAGTGTATTCCTATATACTATGGAATGATCTGGCAAACTGACACATAGGTAAAAAGATCTGAGTTTTTGAGTGAGTAACACGATGGATTGCGTCTTCTTTGTGTAAATGTATTATAATGAAAATATATATCTGTTATTGATTCACACATATTACTTTTTTATTCATTTGTATTATTCTACTTAGGTTTTGAGTTTTCTAATTTGTTTGAAACATGGAAAATGACAAATCATGATAGATTACCAACAAATTAGAAATAAAATTAACAATAAAATTAGAATTAGCGATAGAATTAAATACTATAATGTTGTTTTAGAGTATAGATTAAAAGTAAATTATAGGTGATATCAAATGGAAGTAGAAATACGATTTATTAGAGATGCAAATAAAGCAAAAGCATTGATAGATTTTGACAACCTTCTTCAGTGTACATGTATGTCTGATAAAATGTTGCAGAAATTATACAAGTATGGTGAACTGCTAGGGAGAGTTGCTATGGATAATTATCCTTCAGCTACAGAGCTTGACAGAGCTATCGATGAGCTGATAAAAACAGAAGTGATTAAAACAAAACGTGAATTGTGGCTAGAAAAAAGTAAAAACCATACTATCTACAACTGTGCATGTCATCAAAGTGATTATGAGGGTTGTGAATGTTCTACTGAAAATTTAAGTGATTGTTATGATTGTGAACATTGGGAGCCTATAAAAGAAGACAACAAGAACTGAGGACATATGTTCAAAAAACAATTTTTCAATTCAGACTTCTTGAATGTACTATCAAATGAATGGCAGAAAACGTCAGAAATAGCAAAGAAAGTAGGATGTTCTAGGGCTTTTGCTTCAAAGACTCTCTTGAACATGGAAGAAAAAGTTGAGTGCAGATGGGTAAAAGGCGGGAAACAAGGGACTAGGGAATGGAGATTAAAGGAGATTGAGTAATAAACAGACAGGAGGTAGAAATAATCATGGAACCTATAAAAGCTGCAACAAGTATAAAATTCATCACGTATTGTGACAACGATGAAAAACGAAAAGAAGACGATTTTTATAAAGAAGATCATAAACGACTAAGATACCGTTTTAGGCTTCCTTGGTAATTTTTGATTTTGTCTCTTATGGATAAATAATAAATTTAGGAAAAATTGAGAACTGGTTACTGATTAATAGGTTGGAAATTTAAGGAGATGAGTAAATGAAATCTAACACAATGAAAATCCCAGAAATACCAAACTATACTGAATGGCTGGCATCATTAAAAGTCGGTGATACTGTAGCAGTTGAAATGTTTTCTGAAAAAGAAGAAACTGACTACGATGTCATTACAATTGATATGATCGATGGCAAATACATCATAGGAAATAGATTTCAACGTTTTAAAAATGGAATTATAAACATATTCGTTGGACATTACACTAGAATATGTCCGGTTACTCAGAAGGTAATCGATTGTGCAGATAGGAAAAGATTACTTCGAAACTTGTATGATTTTAATGCTAAGAAATATCCCACTGATAAATTGAGACGATTTTGGGCTATTATTCAGGAAAAATAAGTTTGGTGGGGTTTAAATGAACACTCCAGAATACATCAACTGGTTAAACTCCCTTAAAGCAGGTGATAAAGTAGCTATCCAAAGCTTCATTCCCGGCAGGGGATTTGATTATTCCATAGACACTGTAGTAAAAATTACACCAACTGGCCAAATACAAACAGCAAAACAAACTAGTAAATTTAGAGATGATAGAACACCAACCGATAGATATCGTGATGGGTGTACATTACAACCGCTAACGGACGAAATACGAGTAAATGTTTTCAGGAAAGTTACTTGTATCAAATTGAGAACTATGAAATTTGAAGAGTTGTCCACTGATAAATTACGGAGAATGATGGAGATTGTTACTGAAAAAGGAGATGAATAAATGAAAACTCTACTTGAAAGAAATATTCAACTTAATGGTTATCGTCACTGTGACATTTGTAAAGAACTGCAGACGTGTGATGAACAATTGCGGTTCATTACAAATTTAGCTTATCGTTGTGGGAAATATTCTAGGTGATGGATAAATGTCTGATAAAAAACTTAGAGTAATAACATGTAACGATTGCCGCAATACATACAAAGAAACATATTATACAACTGATAATAAATGTAAATTTGTAATTTATAAATGCTGTGAATTATGCAGAGAAATAGATTTGGATGGAATGCCTGACGATTGTCCTTTAGAAGACTATCGAGTGATAACCATGATAATTATAAACACGGGATTAAAAATATGTAAACATCAAAAAGTTGCAGTTATCCAAATACAAAATACTGAAATTGGAAGACTGTGCTTCGATGACTATACAGACGATGGCAAGTCAGTAGTCTTCTTCATCGATGGAAAAGATGTAATTAATATTGATTATGATGAATTGGTGGAGTTATAGACATGGCAAAAGACATCCTTAACAAATCTCATCTTTCAGAAATAGATGAACGCATCCAGAGAAAAGTACTCAACTGCAAGGAATACAAGCCGTCGACATTCACAGTCATACTCTCAAAAACTGGAGATTTGATATCACCAAGACTCTGGATATCAATGGCGGTGTCTCTGGTATCTCTTATTCCAACTGTAATTATTGATGGTGTGGAGTTGCAGTCTTACGAGTTTCCTGCATGGGAGTTGTTGGCTGTGATTTTTGTAATGAGATTTGTAATAACGTATATAGTTTTGAAATTGTTTATGTCTGATTTAGAAGTAAAGAAGTTATCAGCGATGCTGAAAAGAATCTAATTACACTTTTTTGTGTTTACGAAGAACAGTCTTTTCTATTATTGTATGGCCACAAAGCCAACATTTCCAGATTGCGTTCATTGTGATGTTAATATAATTTAAACATATATAAACTCAATTTTTCATTGTATACATCTAGATAGTTTTATATAGTATGTGTTATATCTTAGTGTATACAATAAGACAAACGAGGAATATTATGGATTTAGTCACAGACACTCATTATAAATCTGTAGATAAATTTTCAATAGATGCCGATGGGATAAACAGATGGAAATTTAAAGAATATAAATATATTCCAAATCCAGCGAACTCATCTAATGTAAACCCCTTTGCTGCACAAGCTTATATTGAACACGGCTTAGGTTGTTGTGCTGCATGTGGGCATTCTCCAATAGTAAATCATTTTTTTATTTCACATCATGATAAAGGTACTGTAGCAGTTGGTAGCGAGTGTATAAAGAAAGTTTTAAATGTAAGAGTAGAGAAGGCCCTTAAAGCTGCTGTAACAAGAGCAAGTAAGGAATATCTTACCAAAATTAGAAACTGGAAATTTTATAATGACTTTAGACAATGGTACAATGAACATCAAGAAATGAAAAACATAGTAACTGGCCATTATATAGAGAAGTGGGAAAGGCGTTATGAATGCTGCAATCAATCAGAGTCTATTTGTGAAAAGTGTTATGGTGACCGTTGGGCAGATAAGAAAGAATATTTCAAAAACAATCCCGAATGCCCCAATAACAATAGATGTCTGTATCATAATCCAATAGAACCACAGTATACAGTTGATAAGATATTTGGAATGATTGAAAACGCTTACATTAGAAACCACAAAGACGTATCTTACATATTTAGGGAGATTGAAAACTTTAATGAAAGTCAAATAAAAACCAATTCTTATGAATATAATGGTGGCATTCCTCCTCAAATACCTGGATTCATACTCAGAAACTTTAAGAAAGAACCTCTTAATGAAGAGGAACAAAAAGGAAAAGAGGAAGCAATAGAAGCAGAAATAAACTCTATGAATATAAGGTTTTAAATATGAATACCAAATTCAAACAGCAGGGCAAAATCCAAACCGGAAAAACAGAACCCTCAATACCTAAATCCGTATGTCAAGTATGTCATGAGGAATATCTTAAATTTTTATATGAAAGGGTATCCAATGGGAAAAAGAAAAACTGGATTCCGAGAGCTACTAGGTGTCCTAAATGTGGAGATATTAGGGAGATTTAACTATCTTTTTTCATTTATCTAAATAAATTATATCATCTAATGAACGTGTTTTTACAACTTTAAGTTTTCTACCTAATTTCTTTTCTAGAAAGTAATCAATATCAGTAGTTGAATTGAAGTTTGCTATGTTAGTTTTGTAGACTTTTTCAAAGATGATTGTTTTCATGAATTATTTCCTCTTGGTGACTGTAATTGCCAATCTGGAATTACCTCCATCCCGGAGCATTCTACACCGTTCCATCCTGACCACATATATATAGTACAATTGTTTACATTATCATGAACTATAGATATCGATCCGCCAACGTCTACCTGCTCACTTGTTATAGATGTGAATCTTCCACTATCGGCTTTTCCCTGTTCCACACATCCTGCAATCAAGAGTGTTGCAAGTATTATTAGTGCGATTATATATTTTGATTTCATGGTTCCCTCTTTGTAACCCTTCGTAACCAAGTTACTTACTTTCCTCAAAAAATCTATCAATCATTCATTTTTAATTTTATTTTATATTATTCTATCTATATATTTACCTTGTAACTTACACATAACTTACTTACACTTAATTTTCTTTCAAATTAAAACTTTTATTCTTTTTATATTATTATATTTAATATATTCACAGCTAATCATTATTTATTTAGTTATTATTTAGTCAATACTTGACTTTTTATTTCAGTAGACTTTCTTTTTAGTATCTGGATTTCATGAGATCCTGTTAATTGTAGTCGTTGGTCATTGCTGATATAGGAGTAAGTAACGAAAATTTAACTTACGCAAAACTTACGCTTTAATGCTTCAATGTCAACTGTAGCGGGTATTAACATTCTTATCCCTCTATTATTTCCCAATTTAACAAACTGTAATCCTTGTATCATCTTTTCAACAAATTCAAAAAATTCCTTTTTCCATTGTCGATGATTAACTGTTTCCGGTCTCAGATCTTGAGAGAGGTATTTTAGTCTAAATTCATTATGTAATATTTTAGGGGTAATTGCTCTGATGCCATTTTTGACTTTCGTTGAAATAAAATTTATAAACTCAACGAATGTCTTTTCGGTTTGTGTTTCTGGAATGAAAGGATGTTCTTCTTCTTGAATAGGTTCTGTTGATACAGGTCTGAGGGCAACGTTTTCTATCTTTTCTTCGAGCTTACACAGGTCATAATCAATATCCAATAATTTTTCATCTAAAGAGCTATCAAGTTCGTTATGAACTAATATTTTGACATCTGGTAAAATAAGTTCTAAAAACTCTCTTTTTTCTTCAGGAGTGGCATTTCTATATGCTTCAGTAATGTTTCTCAGGGATATCATATAATCACCTGATAAAAGATGGCAGTCTGAAAGCGAACAAAAAGTATATATCCTAAGATACCGTTGTAATTATTGTCCTTTAACATATTATTTCCTCTTATACGGGGATAAGGGGTTACAGTTGGTACCTGTAACTCCAAACAAACTTCTTTTATTTCTCTTTTAACAACTCGTCTAATTTTTCCGATACTATATAATTTTCTAAGAGCATTATTATCTTAACCTTTTGATTGTCCATATTCAATTGATAAAACTGCACTCTTCCTGCTTTATCCTTTTTTTCAATTACGCTCTCTAAAAGTAATTTGTTTATGTGGTTAGTTACCGTTATTGTATTTATTCCTGTAATTCTAGAGATATCCGCAATAAACTGTTTGTCATTTGGATTTTCTATAAAAGTTTCTAATACTTTTAATTGCGGACAATCTCCGAACAATTCAGATAAAATGCTCATAAATATCTTTATGTATCATGTCATATATAATCTTTGTTAATTCATTAATCATTTTGTGGAATATAGAGGAAAACTAAATGATCAAAGAATTGCAATCCCCCAATGGAAATAAAATCATACTAGTCGGAACAGCACACGTTTCTAAGAACAGTGTTGATGAAGTCACGCAAGCAATTAGAACTTTCAAACCTAGTGTTGTAGCAGTCGAGGCTTGCGACAAAAGATATGATCTAGAAAACGATAAGCTCATACACCACGAAGATTCGTTTCTATCGTGTTTAAAAAACAAAGAATTTTATCAGATATACGGATTGGGAATAGGCACAGTAGAACACCAATTGTCATTATTGTTAGAAGCCGACCTGGGTGCAGAAATGGAAACTGCCATAAAAGAAGGGAAGGTAGTTAATGCGGAAATCATTCTGGCCGATCAGGATATCGATGTTACACTAAAAAACATATGGGATGAACTGTCTATCATCCAAAAGATAATAGAGCCAGCTAAATTCATGACACTCGCCGCACTGATAAAAATATTAAGACTTGCAAACGCAAAAGCGCATATTGATTTTGATAATTTAATTTCAAAGGCAAATGTAAATCCGGAATTATTTAAATCGCCTGGAAACAAATCTCTGGTCGAAGACCGGAACAAAATATTAGCTGAGAATATTTACAAAAACATTGGAAAGGGGGATGTTCTAGCGGTTGTCGGTGGATATCATGTTTCTGGATTAATAGAATTACTCAAAGAGCGTGATCCTAGTATAGTTGAGATCATAATACCGGAAGTTAAAGAAGAAAAAATTATAGATTATAATAATAAATGCAGTGCATGTGGGAAGGGGTATAATACTAATTACAAAGGAATTGTTAATAGAGAAGTAATCAAATGCGAATGTGGGGCTATATACTATTATGTATCTGTCCATCTTCTTGTTTTGAATTTTTCTATGGAAATGAAGCCCAATACTGAAAAGGATGTTAAATTTTTGAAATTTGTTTATGGGAGCAAGTTACATGAACGAGGATATAAGTGACGGCTACCACGCACTCCAAGAACTCTACTACCAACGACTAATCGTTTTCTTAGTAATATGCAACCAAAACAAAGAAAACGCTTGGAAATCCCTATATCATGCAGATGGAACGAGGTACGAAGGATGTTTCATAGTCGGGATAGAAACACCAGATGGAAACCATACTTACTACTGTGGTACTGAGTATTGGGATTTGTTTAATGTTACAGAATTTGATAGGGCTCCTGAATGGGATGGACATAAGCCGGAAGATGTTAACAGATTATTAAGTCTAATGGGGTAAATACGATGCCTAGATACAACGTTAACTATAATGACAAATTGGCTTGTTTCTCTTCAATAGTTGATGGATTCGTTTCTGAATTCATGAATGAATATGATTACAATGGATGGAGAAATATACAACGTGGTGATCATGCAGTGTCACCGCGTAATATAATGACTATGAAAGAAGCAGTCTCTTCAATAAGGATGCACAATTCACACAACGAATCGGTAGAAGAATTAGTTGAATGTGGGATTTCTCAAGAAGAATCTGAATCGCTGATTTATGATATTGAATCCGAGCATTACTGTCCTATTCCAAAGGAAAATGGAATGTACGAATGCCCTAATTGTGGGAGCGAAGTTGAGAAAGGGCAGGTTGAATGTAAAGATGAAACATGTGAACTTGAATTTGTTTGGAGATGATAATATTCTGTTGGATGTTACGGATAATATACACTATAACGATGGATCAATGACTAACACCGAGCCTCTTGGTTGGTTCTTAGATCTAACTAATATTAGATCAGACGATATAGTTACTTTTAGATGTAGTTGTAAAGTTCTATGTGATTTAAAAATAAGGACGTGGTAAAATATTAACACTCCCGATCAAAAAGAAATGGTTTGATATGATCATATCTAGGGAAAAGAAAGAAGAATATCGCGAAATAACAGATTATTACATTTCAAGACTGGATAGATATGTCGGAGAAGTGATTCCAATATGTATTAGAAACGGTTATTCTAAAACATCCCATTCGGCTGTAATATATGTGAAAGTGACAATAAACGAAGGAAAAGTGGAGTGGGGAGCAAAGGACGGAGAAAGTTATTATGTTTTGGAAATATATGACGTGTATTCCAATTGTAAACCAAAAGACGACAGTTGGAAATATAGTATTGTCAATACGTCTAAAATAGTACTAAATCAATGATTATTTACATTTATGTTTATTTCTATAGTTTCCAAAATCACATAGATTTGAGAAATATCTTATATAACCACACTTACCTTTTTTATACAACGTTTTCCTATCATAAATAGGCGGTTTCTAAATGAATTCTAAAGACACGGGAACTATTTTTATTATTGTTGTAATGATTATTGTAAGTCTAGTTACTGTATATGGCTTTTCAAACATCTAATTGGGGAATCGGTAACCCAGAAAGCATAACTGAGCTACCAACGCTTATTGCATTTACACTTTTTAAATTTCAAAATATATAAACTTTTACTGTTTTATAGGTGTAAATTAATATTTTCAAAAAAGATAAAACACAATTTGTTTTTTAGTCTGTTGGGTACCAGCCAACCGACTGAATTCAATAAAACAATTATAGGATAAGACAAAATATTAAAAGTGATTAATAGTATTTAATAGTTTTCTATGTTCATCCAAACACGTTTCCTGACTGAACCACCTTATACTTTTTTGTAACTATGTTTCCACCTGGACAATTCGAAAATATATTATTTGTTATTGTTACTGTCCCTGAAGGGTCTTCATCTTCATAGATCCCAACGCCCTCGCCTCCACTACAGAGCATATCATGGAAGTTGTTACCATCGATGAAGATGTTTTTAAGTGTTCCTTGAAGCTGTATTCCTCCGTTACCGTTTTCATTATTGCTATAGAACTCATTGTTTTTGATGTAAATGTTTTGGCAGTCAGCTAACCCGATACCGCAATTTGATTTCACATTGAATTTACAGTCTGAAATATGCCAGTTCCGAGCATCCCATAGATCTATGCAATCGTGATCTGTAGTATCGAAAGTACAGCCAGTAACATAACAGTCTTTTGTTTTGGATGGATCGCAATAAACTCTCATCCCGTCATCTGAGACAAGGGTGAATTTGATATTTGCAAACTTCAATCCCTGACAGTGATTAATTAAGAATCCATTCTCTGAGCGGATAGAAGGTTCTTTCTGAGGTGCAACTCCTGACAACGTAAAGCCCGTGAAAGTTCCGCTGTTAAGGTCGTAGAGTTGAATCATACTCTTTGTTTCATCACTTCGTCCGCCCAAGAAAGCTTTATACGAAGACGCTTTTATAACAGTCTTGCCTATTCCATCCCCTTTAAACACGATACCGCTTTTCTTAATATTTACGGGTGATGAAATTACCAAGTTCCCATGTAGATATACAGTATCTCCAGATGTTGAATCTGAAATAGCCTTGTTAATCTCTTTTTGATCATCTTTTCCATCAGTCGAGTATGAATATCCTTTCCCAACGTGTTTTATATTTCCCGAAGGCGTTTCAGTATTGTTTTCCTCGGGTTCCTCGGTTGGCTCCGTGGTTTCAGAAACCTCGTTTAAATTACCATCAATTGTAAACTTATCCCCCCAAGCCGTGAATGCAAAAGGAGTTTTCAGGTTAACATTTCCTGATTTCAACAAGGACGAATAACCATTCACTCTAGACGATTCCGAACCCAACACCGTCTTTCTAGCAGTAATTAATTTTTGAAGAAATGTATTTTCATCAGTTCCTTGTTTCGGCGTCTTACCTGCTTTCTTAATGATAGTTGCTGCGTCTTCTGAGCCATGATTGATGCACGTATCATAGATAAATGCTAGAGTAAGATAGTTTTTGCAACCAGCGTCATTCCATAGCTTAACTGCAGGATTGTAGTACAACTCATCTAATTTATACAATTGAGCCTTATAAAACAGAGGATCTTTACAGTTCTTAACATCTGTTACAAATCCAGATAATCCCGCAACTGATGGATTACTATCTCCACCGTTATATGTATGTTTTCCAGAATCAATCTTATTTAATGCTGGAATATACTTTGCAAGTGTGTTATCCGGATTCAACGTAGTATAATACTGTATTAATTTGTTTCCGTCATAAGTACCTGTACAGAACCCTATACAGCCGAACGTATAACCTCTATTGTCGTTTATATTTTCAATATAGTTATATTGCAATTGCGTGTCGCTATTTTCCAGAGTAGTTGTCATCTGTAGGATCGCGCCTTTTGTGTAAGCGGAAGCCGGGTTAATGAGAATGATTAGTGCAAACAAAACTAACAGTATTTTCTTGATTTATATCACCTCTTTTTTTGAAAAAAATAAGAAAAAGCCTGTATTACAGGCTTAGCCGACCTTATCGGAAACGAAAAGTCCGCCACTTACAAGGATGGTTCCGACTCCGGCTATC
>Ga0079303_10000059_pt1 | contig 23056 bp, 12 predicted proteins | sample Methanogen_OWC_FD_77073 | JGI IMG/M metagenome (GOLD analysis project Ga0079303, IMG submission 77073) | Enriched soil microbial communities from Old Woman Creek wetland in Ohio, USA - Methanogen_OWC | ecosystem: Environmental > Terrestrial > Soil > Wetlands | place: USA: Ohio | collected...
AGAAAATAAAGAAAGTCATATCGAGGGAGATAGAGGGCGCGCCTCACGAGGTTCTTCAGGTGCTGGACGGAACCACAGGGCAAAACGCTCTTTTTCAGGCCAGAACATTCAACGAAGCCATCGGGATAACCGGAGTGGTCCTGACAAAGTTAGACGGAACCGCCAAAGGCGGAATCGTCATTTCGATCGCCGACGAACTGCGAATTCCTATCAAGTTAATAGGCATTGGCGAGGGAGTCGACGATCTTCGCGAATTCAACGGCGCCGAATTCGTCAGGGCTATTTTTGAAAATTAAGCACGAAAAACCGGACAGGGGGGAGTGGCATGGACAAGGAATCAATGCTTAAGATCATAAACGACCAGTCGGTAGCCAGAAAGAAAAAACTCGCCGACGCGCTTTTCGAGGTCGCCACCGAGGACGCGCTCTCCGGCCTTTACCAGCTTCTGGGCGACAAATCCGAATTCGTAGTGCTTTTCGCAATGGAACGGATTGGCGACCTTGCGTTAAACAATGTCCAGATCAATATCAAATATATCACCGACGTTTTATCCAGGCACAAGGACGCCGAATTCATAAAAATGGCCGCGGCGAGGGCGCTCGGATATTCGAATAATTCCCTCGCGATAAAATCCCTCGTCGAATTTCTGCGGGATATTTCCGCCGGCGTAAGATATTACTCGGTCGACGCGCTTACCAGGTTCGGACTTCAGGCTACTCTTCCGCTGGTCAATCTTTTTACCGAGGAATACGTGGAATGGCCCACCAGGGAATCGGCCGCGCTGGCGCTGACCTTTCTTTCAACGCTTAAAGGGTCCGAGGTCGAGATTACCCTGAAGAATGTCCTGACGGTGAAATCCGAAAATGTCCAGTTTTCCGTCGTGCGGGCATTCAAGGAAGTTGGCAATCCCGGACTCGCGGACAGGATCAAATCTTTCCTCAAGATCGAGACGCTTGAGGACCGCTACGAGATAAGAAAGATGATAAAATCTATTTCAAAGAAAGACGAGATGGAAGGCCTGATACGTCAATTGACTCTTCTGAATCAGCAGGTATGCCTCGACCTCGTCATGGCGTTGAAGTCCAAAAAGAATGAAGACAATCAGGAAATGATAACCCGGATTATCAGGAGCGCTGACGACAAGCGGGTAAAGTCCATTGTGCTGCGCATCGTCGGCCTTTCCAAGGCCAAGTTCGCCGTGCCGGTTATCGCGGAATGCGTGAAGGACCCTGACAAGCGTGTACGCGCCAACGCCATCGAATCGCTCGCGGAACTCGGGAACGAAGACGTTATAGAACTGATCAAACCGGCTCTCAATGATTTCGACAACAGGGTCAAGGCGAATGCCGCGAAAGGGCTATGGAAGCTAGGAGGCGCTCGTTCGCTTCAGATTCTTCGTGAAATGCTTTCTGACAACGACAAGTGGATGAGGGCTTCGGCGGCATACGCGCTCGGCGAGATAGGCGTGATTCAGGTCGCAGAGATACTTCAAATGGCGTTAAACGACAGCGATAACGATGTCAAGGTTAATGTGATAAAAGGTCTCGGCAAAATAGGCGACCCTCATTCTCTTCAACCGGTTATGGACGTCGTCAGGAACCGCAATGAGGATTGGATCGTGAGAAAAACCGCGATAGTCACTCTCGCAAAATCCACATCCGAGGAAGTTCTGGAGTTTTTAAGGGCGCAGCAATCCGAAGCTTCGGAAACGCAGCTTTTCAGGGAAACCATCAAAGTAATTCTTGAGGAAACCGGCGCACTGCCGCCGGCGGACCAGGCCTCGTCGAAAGATCAGGCCGCCCCGAAAAATCTGCCACTTGATTAGAAGGCGGTTGAAAAATGAAGTCGATTATTAAACTTTTGTTGACAATATTACTGGCATCGTTATTTTCCGGTTCCGGCGTTTCATCGGCCGTTGAGTTTGAAACATATTCGAAGCGTTCGGAATATCTTAATTTTCTGGGTAAAACCATCCCGTCAAACCTTGTTCAGTGCCTTGCCGTGGATCCGGAAGAACCCGATTCAGTCTATATTGGTACGAATGCGGGATTGGCGAAATATAACGGCAGAAGTTTCAGGACCTTCGGCCAGGATCCCGGCCTGTTCAGAGATGCCCCTGCGGGAGATAAGATTAATTGCATACTGCCTGGATCTAATGAGATATGGGTTGCGTCGGATTCCGGGCTGTCGAAATACAGCAAGCTTACTTCGAAATGGATATATTATCAAAAGGGCCCCCAGTCGCAACTGCCAACCGATTCGGTTCAATGTCTTTTTCTGCTCCCCCCTTTTTTATACATAGGGACATGGGGAGAGGGCCTCTGCGTACTTAATACCAGGGATGGGAAGTGGAAATCTTATGATCAGAAAAAAGGCCTCGAAGGGAAATATGTCACTTCCATCGCTTATGATCCCGTTAAAAACGTGGTCTGGGTGGGCACTCACGATAGAGGTTTATTTTCTCTTTCCGACGAGCATATCAGATCTTATAATTCGAAAAATTCCGACCTTTCCTCGGACCGGGTCGATTGTCTTGCTTTCTCTTCCGGAAAATTGTATATAGGCACGGTCAGCGGCCTTACGGTATTCGACGGACAGAAATTCAAGAACTATTCTAAGAAAGGCGGCTTCGCTTCCAACGTAATATTATCTCTTAAAGCTTCGAAATTCGACGTTTTCGTTGGAACGGCATCCGGGCTTTATAAAATATATAATGATTCGGTGACGAGCTATCCTCTCTCGAACCATCTTTCCGGTACGAAGCCGTTCAGGGTTACTTCGATAGAGTGCACCGATTCCAGGATATATGTCGGGACCCAGCATTTCGGGCTGGTAGAAGTAAAAAGATAGTTTTGAAATGAAAAAAAGTACGCCCGCTATTTTATTACTTGCATTTATAATTCCCGCTTTATCAGGAATTATCTCATTCCCTGGTTCGTGTATTGCCGCTGCCGGTGATCATGCCGAAAATCTCTCGGTTTACGGTATATTATCTCCGCGTTCGGCGGGTGATACGGTTTTTTCGCCCATTCTGCATTCGAATATCTCCCCTGCCAATCCTTCCTTCCGAACGCTTGCCGGCGTTATGATGCCTTTTTTTTATTTTCTGAACGAAAAATATCCGCTTTATCCCGAGGATTCGCTTGCGGGAGACAATAAAGACCAGAGCCTGAAAAAATATCTTCAGAAGGCTCCGAAAATGGCCTGGAAGTATATATGCGTTTCGTTTTCAGGGAAATTTCTTTCGCCTTTTAACTTTTTTTTATTCGATATTATATCTAATTTTGGATCGTCGTTTCTGACCGATCGTTTGCTTTCGTCGTATATCGCCTCGAAAGTTCCATGCCCCGTTACCGTCATGTCGCCTGCCGGTGTCGACAGTTATCTGACCTATGCCTTTATCGAGGCTTCTGAATATTCCGTCTATTTAATTTATTCTCCTTTCGAACCGCCGATTTCCAATCAGGATCTTTATTCGCGGATACTGGTATTCGATAAATCCGTCAGTCGTTTTTTTATATTTTCACGTCAACGGTCTGTGACGTTCCGTGATCCGGTTCTTGCCTTGTTTATTCACGACTTTACACTTGAATACAAGAATCTTGACAGGTTTGACAAGCTTTTTTCGGGCAGTTATGGATTTCGCGACGCATTCAATTACCTCAGGCTCCAAATTGAAAAGAAGGTCATATCAAGCGAAGAACGTTTGAAAAGATACCGACTGTATAATTTCTTGCCGCGATCCATGAAAAACGAGCTTGCGACGCTTATGAAGACAGTGAAGATTTCGGTTTCCGATCCTTTGCCGGCGGCCTACATCGATAATTATTCGCGCACGAATCCGCTTCAGATCGAAATGAACATGATAAACCAGCGAGAACAGGAAAAAGCCGTACTGAAAAGATTCGTTTCGGTCGGTGAAAAATTTTCGAAATTAAAAATCAGCCTTGTGCCAAGGAAAGAATTCGATCTTGTCTTCAAGAAGATCCCTTTAAAATAAGAATTTTGGTTATTGGCGTTTCAGTTCACGCTGTCTATGGCATATGAATTGAAAAGCGGCATGACCAGACCGTCGCTGAATTTGAGCGAACTTATGAAGACCGGGAGCACCATTGACTCGTAAGTCGCGCTCTGGTTGCCGCAGAACGTGGTCACCTGAATCAGAACGAGCGGCACTTTTCTTCCGCTTCTTTCAACCGTGAAAACCTTGAAATAAATGCTGCGTACGGAATCGAAAATTTTTTTCGGCTGTCCGGAATTCTTTGCTTTCATCATCACCTGATTTTTCGACAGATAATACGTTTCAGTGGCCGTCTCGTAAAATTCCCCGCCGGCTTTAGGTTTTCCTTCGTTCCTGGTTATGGTGTCGAATTCGATGCCTGAGGAAAGGCCGGTGGGAGCCTTTTCGCCGATATTGACCGTCTTGATGCCCGATACCGCAGCGAAAAGTCGCATGCGGAAATACGAAATTATCTTTCGTCCGTTGCGCTGGGACTCAAGCTGATTGATGCCGTCCGTGAACTGCCTTATGCTGGATGAAAGCATGGCGTAACCGGCGATGAAGATTATCGCCGATATAGATATCGCTATCAGTATTTCAGGCAACGTTATGCCGTTTTTATGACTCGATTTTTGCGCGAAACACATTTTCATATCATTCTTCCATTATCATCGAAAGCGGCAGTTCGACGTCACGTCCGGTTTCCTTGTAAATTACCTTTATCTCGACCTGGTAGAGGTCGTTCGACAGCTTGATTATTTTCGATTCAACCTTGAATTTGTTGCGTTCCATTGAATAATCGGAGGATGAAAAAGGCGGACAGTTCGTAGGCCCCGCGGCGGCGATCTGGTCCATCGAGACGACGGCGAGATTTAGCGCGGTCGAATGGTTATAGATGGTCTTCGTGCTTCTGGTGGCGAATATGAAAAGCTGGAAAACGGACACCGACGCCATCGCGAGTATGGCGGAGGCTATTATCACCTCGACGAGCGAAAACCCGAATATATTCAGTTTTTTAAATATTCTTCGGTCGTAATGTTTCATCTGTATATTTTACCTTGGCGGGATGGGAACGGGCGGAGAAAATGTCAGCGTATAGCCCTCGGTGACGAATGCTTTATTGACCATGACAAGTCCCGCCGGGTTCACCAGAAGCGCCCTGAATCTCGAAGATTTTTGAGCGGCCTCCCTGGCCGCTTTCGCGTCCGCGCCCGTGTAAACGCAGATGCCGTAATATTTGCCCGTGTTGAAGCTTCTTACGTCGGATATCATGGCCGACGCCCTTTCGGGCCCCACTTTGATAATTCTCGCGTCAGCCTCGTATTTATCGAATATGACGGCCGCGAACCTGACCAGAACCTCGCACTCATGCCTTACATTGAGCCCGCCGGCATTGAGCCTGGCAATGATTCCCATCCTCAGAGTTTTTTCGCCGGTCCTTTCGAAATCCTTGAACGGAATTACTTCTCTGACTTCGTAGGAGATGCCGAGATCCTTGCTGCCGTATTTTTTGAATACTTCTTCCATCAGTTTTCTGGAATTTTCAGCTTTCGCCTGATAGATTTCATAAGGCCTTATAAAATCTTTCGGCGTGATGGATTTGATCTTGTTAATGAAAATCTGATTGTCATAGTTGAGGATGTATAACGATTCCGTGATCGCGGAGCGCAGGATGAGCGAAGCGGCTTCGTATTCCTTTTCCCGTTCGAGAAGATGAACCTGGCTCTGAAGATAATTCGAATATCCGAAGCCGAATATGAATATGACAAAGAGTATTCCCATGACCATCATGAGGGCGGAGCCCCTGCGTCCTGTGCGCTCAAATGTCAATGAAGACAGTTGTCCCGGAAGCGCACGGTAAGCTCGGCCTCCGGCCGGTGCCTGGAAGGTATATGCGCGCTCAAATGTCAATGAAGACAGTTGCCCCGGAAGCGCACTATAAACCTGGCTTCCGGCCGACGCCTTCCGGGAAAATATATTCAGCGTTCGCGCGTTAATCATTGAGCCTCTTCGTATTCGCGAATGATCTCATTTTTTCGATCAGCGAATGATCGTCCTTGAATTTTAGAAAGATTTCGTTGCGGTATTTTTCTATCATCGTCTTGTCGTTTTTGAGATAACCGAGCGAGAGCAGATTGAGAAGAGCATCTTTCGACACGGGGTTTATTTTCAACGCTTTGGAAAAGCTCTCTGAAGCGCTGTTATAATCGGGCGGATTCTTGCTCAGAGAGATTATTCCGAGGCTTATGTGGGCGGGTTCATAATTCGGATCGAGAACGATGCATTTTTTATAGTACGAAATAGCCTCAACCATGTATTGGTTCCATGGCGCCGAGTGAGCCTCGAATTTTTCGGAAAGGCTGACCAGCGATTTGGCGATGTTGTAATTAGCTTCCGTAAGGTCCGGTTTCAGCGAAAGCGCCTTCGAAAAATTTTTAATCGCCTCCTCGAATGCGCCGGTTTTCATTTTTATTACGCCATAGTTGTAATAGACAAGAGGCTCGTCCCTGAATTTTTCAACGGCTTCGGAATATATCGAATTAAACCCGCCGACGTCTCCGGCGTCGCCGTATGCCTGGAGAAGGGAAAGCAGAGGGTCCAGTGAATCGGGCCGCGAATCTCGCCACTTCGAAAAATATCTCGCGGCGACAACGTGCTTTGAAAGTTTCGAAGAAAGGGAACCAGCCCTGATGCAGGCATAATCATAGATATTCTGAGCGGGCCTGGCCTTGACCACCCCATCGTAATAATTGAGAGCTTCGTCGAGGTTTCCTGACACTTCGAGATAATAAGCGCACGCAAGCAGCGTTTTAGGATCGGGATTCTTGATCTCAAGAGCGGTGTTATAGAAGGGTTTTCCTTCTTCGACGAGGTCGCCTTCGGCGGCCAGCGTTATGGAAATATTCAGGCAGTAAGGCCTGAAGCCGGGGACTGATTTTTTTCCGAAACGCAGCGCGGACTCGAATATCCTTTTCATTTCATCGCGATTGCGGGACCCTGAGGTCCTCGCGCTCATGTATTCGTACTGGATTTTCAAAAACTCGCCTTCGGGCGAATTCGCGATTTCGGCGGAATTCTTCGAGAAAAAATCGGCCGCGGATTTGAGGTCTCCGGCGAACATGGCGTTCCTGATTTCGGCGACCCTTAACTCGGGCGAATCCGAGCGAAGGTTCAGCATCCGGTTCAATATGTCGTTGGCTTCGACGATCATGTAGTTCTCGCAATACAACCTGTGAAGGGCGGCCAGAATACCGATACTGGCCGGATACTCAAAGGAGGCCGCCGAAAGAGACGCGATGGCCTGCGCTTCATTGTATTCATCGATTAAAGCGAGCGAGCCGGCGAGGATATTTCCTTCCCTGAAAGAGCCGTAAATATGGATCGCCGCGAACAGAACAATGCCGACGGCGATGACGGACGCCGCATAATAAAGCGTTTTAGGATTTCTTACGCCTTCCGCCACCATGTCGGCGATGACGATCTCGTCCTGGCCTTTAATCTTCTTTTTTTCATATTTTTCGAGTCTTTTGTCCCTCGCCTGCCGCCTGACGATATTGGCGTTTTCGATCATTCTGGCGTAATCCACGCTCAGAAAACGGCATTCGCGCTCCAGGAACGCAAGGATTTCCTTTTCCTTCGCGCTTTTTCCGGCGGCCGCCGCCTCGAAATATTCCGGCAGCTCGCTTCTGTCGAGTTTTCCCGAAACGCACCTTACGCAAAGTTTCAGATTTTCAATATCATCTTCGATCAGAACGAGCCTTTTCAAATAAGGGACCAGTTCGGCGGCCTTTTCGGATTCGAAGAACGATATGGCGAAACGCCTCATCAACGGCTGATCGCCGTGGATCAACTGGTCGAAAATCAGCATGGCGGTTTCACGGTCGCTGGTGAAAAGGCCGGCCAGCTCTGCCACCAGTTGAGGCCTGTCCGAAGACGTTTTAATCTTTTTTATGAACTGAAGGGCGGTCAGTTGTTTTTCCTGAACGATTCCGTGATCCTGCGGACCACTGGATTCGATTATTTTGTTCACCGACATTGCTGATCAGCCGCCATATTCATCATCAGGCGCTACCGGCACGCCCCGCATCTTCTGCAGGCGGACGGAACGCATACTGAAGTAGTTTTTTCGGTGCGGGCCGCTTCCAGCTCGGCCGCGAGAAATTCTTTTTTCACTCCGGTGTCGATTATTTCCCAGGGTAGAAATTCTTCGGTGTCTATCTGCCTTGCGGCGTAAGAGAAAATATCAATTCCGGCGGAGGAAAAGGCTTTTTTCCACGATTCGAAATTGAACCTGTCGTCCCAAGCATCGAACCTGCAACCGAGAGAGACCGCCGCCGGGAATACACGGCATAATTCTCTTCCGCCGCGGGCTATTGCGGATTCGAGCGTCGAAACCAATGACGACGTGAACTTCAGAGTTACTTCGCGGTGCCTCTTGATCTCTTCCTTTAATGTTTTCTGCCTGGCCCTCACTTCCTCGACCGAAGCCATTTTGCACCATTGAAAAGGAGTGTGGGGCTTCGGGACGAAGGTCGATACCGTAACGTTTACGGCGAAGCCTCTGGCTCTTTTTTCCCTGGCGATCGTGGAGACTTCAGAGATCAGGCGGGCCATGGCCCTGATGTCTTCATCGGTTTCGAAAGGCAGGCCGATCATGAAGTAAAGCTTGATGAGTCTGTAGCCCGAGTCGATCGCGGCCGCAACCGTGTTGCGAAGATCGTTTTCGGTGACGTTTTTGTTGATTATGTCGCGCATCCTCTGCGAACCGGCCTCCGGCGCGAAAGTCAGACCTGATTTTCTGTTCTGCGAAAGCGAACGCGCGAGTTCGACAGAGAATGTCGATATCCTTTGCGAAGGCAGCGAAACGGAAAATAGAGTGTCGCTGAATTCATCGTTTTTATTCAGGTTGAGAACGTAGTCGATAAGTTCCTTCAGCTTCGAATAATCGGTCGCCGAAAGCGAAGAAAGAGTGAATTCCGAATATCCCGTGTTGCGGACGATCCTGTCGATCAGATCCTTTACGGCTTCAAGAGACCTTTCGCGGTACGGTCTGTAGATGTAACCGGCCTGGCAGAAGCGGCATGCGTTCTTGCATCCGCGGGCGATTTCAACGATGCCCCTGTTGAAGACCGTCTCGAAGTTCGGGACTAAAAGCCTTACCGGATGCGGGCAATCTTCGAGGCTCACTGCCGTTCGAACAGCCACGTGAACGCCGGAGCCGCCCGATTTTTTAACCAGCCCCGACTGACGTCCCGCGTCGTCGAAAACAGCCTCGTAATATGCGGGAACGTAAGCTCCACGTATTCCGGAGAGCGCCGCTATCTTTTCTCCGCGCGATGCGCCTTTTTCCTTCGCATTTTTAAGCGCCGAAGCTATTTCAGGGAGTACCGGCTCGCCGTCGCCGATAAAGAAAACGTCGATAAAATCCGCCATCGGTTCCGGATTAACGCATGCCGAACCTCCGGCGATTATTATGGGGTGCGATTCGTTCCTTTCAGATGAGCGAAGCGGTATTCCGGCAAGCCCGAGAAAATAAAGAACGTTAGAGAAATTCAATTCGTATTCAAGTGTGAAGCCAACGGTATCGAAATCGCTGACCGGAACCCTTCTTTCGAGAGATGAAAAAGGATAGCCCGTCTTTTTCAGCAGGGCGGCGAAGTCGTCTTCCGGGACGAACGCCCTGTCGACCTCGACGCCTTCGATTTCATCAAGAATTTCATAGAGAATCTTCAGGGCGAAGTTCGACATCCCGATTTCGTATGTATCCGGAAAGCACAGAAGGAACCTGAAATTATCCGGATTCGTGGCAGCCCTTTCCTTCTGGCCGAACTCGCATCCGATATATTGTTGCGGCTTGTTCACGTTCTGAAGTATGTATTCAAAAAGGTCGATATTAATTTAATTCCCTCCAGTATTCCTCGAAAGTATAAAACGTCCTGCACAGGGGAATGGAATTGTACAGGTCCCGAAGATAATTCATTCCGATGAGTTTGGAGTCGGCGATCACGAGAAGGCCTTCTCCGTTTTTATTTCCGCGCAGCCGTCCGACGGTCTGCTTCACCTTCAGTATCGCCTTCGGGAGAATGTAATCCTCGAATTCCAGTCTTCCGCTTTCCTGGGCGAGCCTTTTTCTGGCCAGGACTTTAGGGTCTTCGAAAAACGGGAAAGGCAGGCGCTCGATGATCAGCGTGTCGACCGACTCGTCGTCCATGTCGGTGAAGTCCATGAGGCTTTGCGAGCCAAGAACGACGCAGTTTGGAGTCCGGCGAAGCTTGTGGAGCGTTTTGGATTTTTCCGACTCCGATTTCTGCCGGTAAAGGGCGATGCCGGTTCCGGCCAGTTCTTTTTGAACGATGGAATAGACCTGATTCATCCTGTCGGTCGAATTAAAAAGAACCATGGTTTTGCCGGTTTTCTTCGTTGTTATCTTAACTATTATTTCAGCGAGCTTCGCGATGAACGGAGCGGTGTTTTTTACGTCGAATACCGGCATTTCCTTGGGGATGAGCAGGCTGTGCGGCACCGATGAATAAGTGCGGATCGCGTCGACTACTTCGAGATTTTTATATTTTTGAATCCCCAGTATCCATTTGATGAAATCGTATCTCATGTTGACGGTAAGCGAAGAGGATACAAAAGCGACGCTTCTGGCGTCGATAAAGAATTTTTGCGCCAGGATCTTTCCGACGTCGACAGGCTCGGCGCAGAAGAGCCACCCGTTCGATTGCCTGTCGTATTTCATGTATGCGGTATAGGTGGAATCTATCGAATGTATGAGCGCGGAAAAATACTGCCTGAATTTTCTGACGCATTTCAGATATTTTCCGGCCAGATAGACCTTCGCGTGTTCGTATTTGCCGTTATCCTCGCCGGTTTTTATGAGCAGGGACAATGTCTGATCGAGAGATTTTTCAAGCTGAATGAGATTGATGGAAAAATTGATCGCTTTTTCGAGAAAATTTTCCTGCATGAGGGTGTCTTCGAATACCCTTTGAAGCAGGATAGTGGGGTTTCCGCTTTTCTGGCCGTCGCCATTGTCGAAACGTCCGGAAGTGATAGCTGAGGAGTAGGAGAAGAAGTCCGCCGCGTGCTTGATGCAATATTCCGATGCCTTGAGCGCCCTTTCCACCGGCTGGGATGAGACGCCTTCCTTTATGACGAGAGAGAGAAAGTCGGCGGCGTCGAAAAGGGTATCGGTTATCTCCGGCCGCCCGAACCTTATCGCGAAAGATTCGGCGAAGGCCTCCTCGATTCTGTGGGCGTGGTCTATGACGGCGTTCAACGGCTTCGGGACCGCTTCCGGCATCAATTCCTTCCACTTGAAGAAGGCGGCGAAGGGAGTGGCGATAACGTCGGAATTGAGGAACCCTTTAACGGCCGCGTTGAAAAAACAGTCGTTATAGAACGGGCAATGGGTTCCGTGGCATAGAGCGTTAGCCGCTTTTATGTATTCGAGCTTTTCGCGCAGGGATGGATATTTATTGAAAAGGAACGGGGCCACGTTTTCGAGTCCCGAGTCGGGCGATGACGCTATATAAGACTTAATGTACAGCGTGAAGAGTTTCTCTTCCCTGGTTTGCGCCGATCGTATCAGCTCGTTAAAATTGTGCATGCACACGTAATTTTCAGGGTCTCTGAGCACGAAAATGTTCACGTCGCCTGAAAACGAGCCGGAAACCGCGGGCGCGTGCCTTCTTGAAATCTCCTCTATGTAATGAGTGTGCTGGGGCTCGAATATGAACACTTTTTCGTGCGTCCTCTTGGCGTGAAGGGCCGCGGCGTGAAGTATGCAGGCCGTCCTGTTGATCCCGTGAGGGATCTCCAGCATCAGAAATTTTCCCTCGGAAAAAGCGGAGACGAGATTTCCGACCACCGCCGATTGAAGGTCGGATTCGCCTTCGAGCGTTCCCGCGGCGGCAAGCGATTCGGAGAGCACCGGCTCTTCCGAAAATTTCAGAAAATTCTGGCCGTTGTCGCCGTCTTTTTCGGCGCGCTTTTCGGAAGTCCGCCTGTTTTTGGCGCCCCTGACCTCATGGTACGACACGGAAATGTTCGTGAAAAAATCAGCCGTGGCGCCGCCGTCGAATCCCGATACGCCTTTGACTATGCTGTCGAGCCTGTCGGCCGGATATTCGCGTATGACCTGGGATACCATGTGGTTGATCGCGAAATAAGTGTCCACCGAGTCGGCAAGGCCACGGTGATCTTCGGTTTCCTTTATGTTGTAATTGTTCAGGATCTTTTCGAGATTGAAATATTTCAGGCCCGGCAGAAGGATTATCGCGATTTCGCACGTGTCAACGAAATCGACGCATTTGGCATCGGGAAGATGCCTTTGTATGAAATTTTTTTCGAAGTTGGCGTTATGCGCGAAGATCACGGCGCCGTCGACGAAGTCGTAAAACTTTTTTTTGACTTCATCGATGCAGGGCGCCGAAGCGAGCATCTCGTCGGTTATGCCGGTCAGAGATGTTATCATCGAAGGCAAAGGCACGGATGGATTGACCAGCGTGCTGAATTCCTCGCCCCTGCCGTTCCCGGAGATGGCCATCGCTCCGATTTCGATGATTCTGTCGGAATCGAAATTGATTCCCGTCGTCTCGAAATCCAGGAAGACTATTCTTTTTTGGAACTTCGACCAGAAATCGAATTTCAGTTCGTTTTCCAAAATCAGCGAGTTCAAGTCGTACTCTCGATTTTTTTTCTTCTTCAGCATTCCTCGGCCACCCCCTCACGCCTGACTCTTTCGACGCGCGTCGGAGGGCGCTCCGGCGTTTTTTCGCCGAGGAAAACGCCTATCTGTGAAATGTCGGTCAGGCGTCTGAACGGCGGAAGTGACGAAATCATCTTCCTGCCGTATGACGTGTCGCGCAGCCTTGTGTCCAGTATGACGAGAACGCCCCTGTCGTCGCGGTGGCGTATCAGCCGGCCGATGCCCTGCTTGAGTTTGAGTACGGTCGAGGGAATGGCGAATTCGCCGAAGGGGTCGCGGTTCTGCTTGCGGTAATATATGTCGCGCGCCTCGTTCAGAGGATGGGACGGCACTTTGAATGGAAGCTTCGTTATTACGAGCGTGGAGAGGGATTCGCCCTTTATGTCGACGCCTTCCCAGAAGCTGTCGAGGGCGAAGAGGCTCGATTTCACGTCGTCCTTGAATTTTTTCAGAAGGGACCCCTGCGGTTCCTGGCCCTGAATGAGAAGCCTGAATCCGTCGACCTTCAATTTAGTCGCGAGCTCCGAATAAACGTGGTCCATCATTGAGCGGGACGTGAACAGGACCAGCGTGCGCCCGCCAGAGCCGCAGATGGAATCCTGTATCCACCGCGCGGCCTCCTGGTTGAAGTTGCGGTCCTTCGGCGTGCAGCCCACTGGCGGAATTATGAACGCGGTCTGTTTCGCCAGCTCGAAAGGAGAATCGAAGATCAGGTCGATGGTGTCGAAAGTGCTGAGTCCGACTTCCTGCTGGATGAACCTGAAGTTGTTGTCGGTCGAAAGCGTGGCGGAAGTGAGGACGGCCGACTCCTTTTTTTCGAAAAGTTCCGTTTTAAGGATTTTCGAGACTACGAGGGGCGATGCCAGCAGTTCCATTCCGCCGTATACCTGGGCCGGATCGAAGCCGGAGCCGTTCGCTGGAAGCGATCCCCACAGGACGTAATCGGACGAGAACTCCGGCGCCCTTTTCCAGAATTCAATCGTCCCGGTCATATCGTCGAGAACCCGGTTGAGCGCGGGAATGTTTGCGGGGGCGTTCTTGTCGGCAAGCATTTCGCCCGCTTCGGCGACCAGGTCTTTCATTCTCGATATTTCGTCTAACGCTCCGGCCGCGCAAGGGTTACGCACGATCATTTCGGCGTGATGCGGCCTGAAAAGAAGCTGTCTGGAAAGGGAATGGGACGAAACTTCGCCTTCCTGGGGAAATGACTGTCCCTCTTCCGGCCTTTTTCCCGAAAAGTCCTCGAAAAGCGATGACCCCAGGTAATTGAAGTATTCCCTTAGCCTTTCCTCTATCCGGTACTTTCGTTCGGCGAGCCTTTCGGAAAATTTCTTCATTTTTTTGCCGACTGCCTTTTTCAGGGTGTGCGATATCATGTTGAGGTACTGGGCGAACCTTCCGGGAGACAGTGAAATCGAGAAATGTTTCTGAGCGGAGTCCGGAATGTGATGCGCCTCGTCGAAGACCACCCTGTCGTGGTTTGGAACGGGGTTCAAAAAACCTTTTTCGGCGTTTTTAAGGTCGCGATACGTCTGGTCACGAAGCTGAACGTCGTCGCCTTCGATATTGTCTTGCGTCGGTTCAATGAATACAGCCTCTTCGGGGCAGGCGACGGGGCCCTCGGCGCCGAGCATGAGGCATGAAAAATAAAGCGCGTGGTTGACCACGACTATATCTGATTTTGCCGCTTCAGTGACCGCCGAAAAATAGTTGCAGTGCCTGAAGTGCTCGCACTTTCCGGCCGCGCAGTCGACGCTCTGGCACGCGAGCATCTTTATGAACTGATGGTCGGCGGCCGCTTCGTGGGAGAGGTTTTCAAATTCGGGTTCGTTGCTTCTGGCGATCTGGGAAGCCGCGTCAAGATAAATATCCGCGCGAAGCTTAACCTTCGAGGCAGTGAATTCGCTGAAAAGGTCCAGCGGTATTCCATTGCGACTAATGTCGTCGAGTTTTCTCAGACAGATGTAGTTGCTTTTTCCCTTGAGCACGGTGTAGCTGAAATCCAGGCCGAACGTTCTTGAAATCGTAGGAAGGTCAAACCTTTTAAGTTGCTCCTGCAAAGTCTTGGTATTCGTCGAGATGACGACTTTCTCTCCCGAATTTTTCGCGTATACCGCCGAGGGTATAATATAGGCGAAACTTTTTCCGACGCCGCACGGAGCCTCGAGCATGGCGTGACGCGATGACGTGAATGCCTGATATACGGCGCAGGCCATTTCCGCCTGTCCCGGTCTTTCCTCGAAACCCGGCAGCGCGCGAGACATTATGCCGCCAGCTCCGAAGAACGACGCGATGCGCGGGTCGATGATGATTTTGTTTTTATTTAACATTTGAAAGCGTCTTCTCCAGTTCAGCCTTTATTTCCAGGATTTCCGAAAGGTCGGCGTCGCCCTCCCGGCGCGGCTTGATATATGTTTCGGCCCTGTCAAGAGCGGTCTTTTCGAGTTTCATCCTTTGAAGAGTCCTCAGCTCGAGGAGCGTTCTTACGGCCTCGTTTTTTTCATATTCGGATTCGAACTTTTTTATTTCATTTGAGAGAAGCCCTTTTTCCTGCGGCGTTAATATGACTTCTTTTTCCTCGAACATTTTAAGCATTTTAAGGGAGTTTCTTGGATTTTTCCTGCCGATGAATTTTGCGTATTCGGCGGCCTCGGATAGCGGTCTGGCCTCGATTTCGTACATCCTGACGCCGGGACGGGCGAGTTCCGCCGCGAATATGGTCAGTTTTGATTTTCCGGGTGAAATGCTCGCGGCGAAGGACCTGAAAACCGCCTGGGAAAGGTAAGTGGCGGTTTCAAAGTTGCGCCCCGATATCCATGTTCCGCCCGAAAGATGCGCGAAACCGGGGTTGGCCGCGGAGCCTTCGAAAGAAAGAGCCATAAGATCGGAGGGATACAGGTTTGAAATGAAAAGGGCCGACGGATTATTCGTTCTGATGTTCAGAAGGGATTTTTCATCGCCGGTTTCGAGGTTCATCATGCAAAGCGAATACTGGTTCCTGAATTCGGCAGGCGAAGTCCCCGGCGGCTCGGGATTGCTTTTGAAGTAAAAAAGATATTTGCTTTCAAGGACCGAGTCTACCGAATATTTTTTCATTTCAGTCGAGAAGGCGATGAATGAAAAATCATTTTCACGGAAGAGGCAGTCGGAAGATTTCGCCGTGGACTTTCCGTTCAGAAGGGAGACTACCTCCATAGAACATTCGCCCGTTTTTTTAGCGGAAGGAAATAATTTTATGGCGTGTTTCCCTGACGGCGAAATTGCCATTGGAATCGGAAGGTCCGCTTTTCCGATATAAGGCGGCTCGAATCCTTTTTTGAAGGCTGAATTCCTGATAGGCGCGAACTGATATTTTTCGCCGCTTTTTACCATTCCGATCTGGGAAAAACCGAAAATTTCGAAACAACCCGCAAATGAGATTTTTTTGTCGGCTGCGAGCGGGTAGGATGCCAGAAGCCTTCCGGTAATGGAATCTATCTCATGCATGACATCGGCCGAATCCCTGGCGAAAATCGTTCCCGGAGAGTTGACGGATGAAAACAATCCTTTTACGGCGGAGCGGGCGTTGAAGAATTCTGAATTTTTTATTGAAACGACTTTTTTGCCGCCCAGTGCTCCGGTGCGTTCGAGTGTGTAAACTGTGTTTTTATATTTAAGATTATCGGGAGACGATGCTGTCGATTCTTCCAGAGCGATAATTTTTTTAATGGGTTCAATCTCGGATTTGAAATCGGCTACGGCGATGACGTTGTTAAGTATCCTTGTCGCTTCCTTGATAAGTCCCGCGCCGAGAGCCGATTTTGCCAGTTCAATCTTTTCTTCGTCCTGGAGCTCGATTTTTGTGTCGGAAAGAAGTCCGGATATTAACTGGCGGGAACGTTCGGCGGCTGAATATCCGAACAGTCTGACGAATATCGATGCATATTCGGCGGGGGCGATTTTTGGATTCTTGATCTTCGAAAAATCGGCATGCGCTTCTTTGAAATTGTTTTCGGCGAATAAGGATATTTTTGACCGCATGATTCTGAGAAGATCGGCGATGTCCGGATCGAGTCCGGCGATTTTCAGCTTTTCGGCGGCTGAATTCATAGCGTCGGTCAATTTCCCGGAAGTGATAAGCTTCTGGACTTCCACGGTGTCGGCGGAAGCGTAATTTGTTTGCGCAGGGGCGCTCGAGACAGAATTTTCTGAGGTCGGGGGGGCGGGTGATAATATTGCGTTTTCAGACGTTTTGACGTCGGCTGCGACTTCCGTGGTTGCCTGGGAAGGTTTTTCGGGTGCTTTTAAAGATGCTTCGGAAGTTTTTGAAGTGGAAATTTCGGAGGTTGATGCGAGGGCGACCTCGCGCGTGGCGGGAAGCGAAACTTCGTCGGTCGCGGCCAGCTTCACTCCTTCAGTGGACGGGACCGCTATGACGGGCTCTTTTGGCCTGATGTTTTTTGGGGCAGGCTGGGGCGTTCGACTTTTTAATGCGGCGGCAGGTGTTTTTTCTGGTGGTCTGTCTGAAACATTTTTCTTTGCCGGAACGGTTTCCGGGGATTTCTCCACGGAAGGAGGTTTCGTGCCGGCCTCGCGTTTTTCAGACGGTTTCGCCGATGGAATTTTTTCCTGTTTTACGGTCTGGGCGGGGGTCTCTTCGGAGCGTTTTTCCGAACTGGTAATGAAATAATAAAGATATGCGCCGCAGCCGGCTCCGAAAATAATAATGAAAATAACGACCCAAAGTATGACCTGATTGTAAAATCGTGCATTACCTGAAGCTTTCCGGATGCTTGCCAGGTCGATTTCACTTTCGGCGTCGGGTTTGAATTCGTTGTTTAAATTTTTGTTCGGATCTTTCATATTTAAATCGATAAATTATATCATATTCAAGCTATAAATTCAAGAAAAATGAAGGTTTTTGTTAAGTATCCGTCTTCGGTGTCGATAACATTTGCATAACAACCTGAATGGTCGATCGGAAGATACGCGTCAGGTTCCTCAAAATTTGTCCGATAAAAGTATTTAATTATTGTCTTTTACTGTGGTATTTTCAAAAATAGACTCGAATCGAGGAATAGTGAATGGTACAAGTTGAAAAAGAATCCAGAATTTCCGTAATGTTTAAATATACTATGGCTTCCGCCATGTTTTTCTGCCTTGCGGGAATTGTTTTCTTCGCCATCGCCCTGGTTCTTTCAATGGATCTTCCCGAAATGAAGGACATAAAGGCGCTTCCGGTCGAAAACGGAGTGGCAGTGGAGCTTGCTGAAATGCCGGGGAATTTCGTGAATTCGGTTATAACGGCTTTTGATCCCGAATATTATAAACACTATGGTATAAAACTTTCCGGCCTTTCGTCTGTTTTTTCATCCGGAAGCGGCTATTGCGGAAAATTTAACGGCTCAATGACCATCAGCCAGAATCTTTCGTCGTATGTGCTTTCGCGCCATAAATCGAAAATTTCATTCGATGGCGTTCCAGGTCGAATAGTGGATACCGTTAAAATGCTTCTTCTCACGCTGAAGATTGAATTCAAATTGAAAAAAGACAAGACGCTTGAAGCATTCTTAAATACGGCGCGCTTTGGTAATAATGTCAATGGGCTGTTTCAGGCTTCGGCCACATACTACAATAAAAAACCCTCGGAATTGTCTCTTGCGGAATGCGCATCTCTGGCTGTTCTCATGTCTGATCCCGATGGTCTGGATCCTTTCGGTAATCCGGATGGACTGATGCATAAAACCAATGAATTACTGGAAAAAATGAAAATAATCGGTTTCGTTTCGTCGAGTAGCGTAAGTAAATAACATTTTAGTAAGTAATTTAATAATTACACTTGGTTTGTGATAAAGTTAAATAATTAGCTTTTTTCCGCTAAAAAAAACAATATTAAATTCAATTTAACAGGCTTATATGAGTTTTTGCGAAAAGCATGCCCTCGGGCATGCTTTTCGCTTTATTTTATTTGGAAGATTAATCGAAACAGGACTATTTAAGTCCAAATGAAGGTTTTTGGTCATTTTTTTATTTTAAATTGATAATATTTATGCTATAATGAGTATTATTCTGATTGTTAAACATAGTATCTGTAGTAAAAAATTAATAATATAAAATTATTATATCAGGGGTGGTGAATTTATGAAAAAATCAAACTTTCCGCGTTTATTATTCTTTGTTATCATCCTTCTTTTTTCGCTTTATTCCTTTCCTTGTGATTCCTTTGCTGCCAATAACATAGGCTTTTATTATTCTGACCTGACGGTAGAGACTGCGATATCCGCCAGCGATGTAAAATCTATTTGCCCCAATGATAATATGGGGCTTTATAATTTCGAAAATAGCGGCGGTAATCCTCTTATAATGGACATTGTCGGCCTGGACGGCCAGAACGATCTTATCACTGGCTCTCCATATTGCTATTACAACGGTCAGCAACCAAAACAGGGCACGATATTTATTAATAAGGGAGCGATTTCATCGACATCCCCGAATGCCAATTATTACTGGGATAACGGAGACTGGGCCAGCGCCGCTCCTGTTAATAATGCCAGCAATGCGGCCTATATCGTAGGCGGATATCAGAACGAACATACTGGATACGCTCTCGAAAAAGCCACTTTCAACGGCGCATCCGCGTTAGTTTTCGCCCAGCCCGGCGAAACTAATGGCGCGTCTACGGTGGCGGTCCTTCTGGCGCGAACCGGAACTTTCAATCAGGTTTTTGTCGGACCGGCATCTTCGCTCGGACCTCAGTTCGCGTCGAACGTAATCAACATGAAATACGACCTTGACCTTCGGAATTTCACGCTTTTGATCAAAGGGCTCGATGGCGGCCAGATTCCGTCATACAATCCAGCTACCCAGAATCCTCCGAGGAGCGGAATTTCCATTGCCTGCGGTGACGTGAATAACGACGGAAAAGACGACATAATTATCGGCTGTCCCAATGATTCGAATGGACACGTTTATGTTATTTTCGGAAAAGACGCGTGGGGAGCGCATACTGTTAATACCGATCCTTTGATTATCGATGTCGATGCGATGACCACGGCCGACGGTTACAGAATCGACGGCGACGCCGGCTCCGAAAAATTCGGAGCTTCCGTGTGCGTCGCCGACATTTACGGTGACGGGAAAAAAGAGCTTATCATAGGCGCGCCGGATAATTCTTCGAGCGCCGGCCGTATCGTAATAATCCCTGACAGTACGGTAGTCAGCGGGGCAAATGGATGGGCCGGCTCCGTGGCGATATCCATAACCAACATTACCAATAAAAAGATCATCAACGGCAGTTCGGCCGGAATGCATTTAGGCCACAAGATCGTGGCCGGCAAATTCCATGATTCCGCCGCGTCAAATAACGATCTGATCGTTTCGGAATATTCGGACAGCACTACTACCAGGTCCAAAGTCAGAGTTTTCTACGGGAATGCCACTTATCCTACCTTTCCTCTTACGAGCGGTTCGAATTCCGATGTAACGCTCATCGCCACTGTCGCCGACGAGCTGTTCGCGTACTCACTGGCGTGCGGCGATGTAAACGGCGACGGATTTGACGATCTTGCCGTGTCGGCTCCCACCGGCCCGCCTGTCAACCCTAATTACGCTTCTCCGCAGAACGGAAAAGTATATCTTGTTCATGGAATGAATTATTATTCAGGGACCGTCGTAGATTATTCAAATTTGTCGGTGCCCAGTACGACTAATGTCGCTTATCGCAGCGCCACTCTGAAAATCGAGGGTTCCAACCAGCTGCAGACTAACAATCTATTCGGATATGGAATGGCGATAGGCGAAGTCGGCGGGCCGACTGCGGCCGGAGTGACGCATAACGAGCTTGTCATTTCCGGTTACAATGAATTGCCTTATCCGGCGGCCGAATTCAATCATTCATTATTCGCCGGAGCCACTTGCGTATTTTATACGTCCAAGGTCCCGAACAAACCTACGATTAATCAGCTCGATTCTCCGACAAAAGTGTCGAGCCAGACCGTCACATGGAGCAATTTTTCGGATCCGGAATCCGATACCATGAAATATTATCAGGTCCAGTTTTCTTCCGACAAGGATTTCAAGGACTTTACAAAAATTGTAGACTCCGGGATGGTCTTTGCCAATAGCGTGAACGTTACGTCTCATACGTCAACGCTTTCCGGAGACGGCCGTTACTATTACAGGGTGAGAGTCGGAGACAAATATTCCTTTTCGCAATTTTCCGATACCAAAGAAATTATTTACGATACCACTCCGCCATCTGCTTTGAGCGCTTCCGCGCCGGGCAACAATACATATGTCGCGGCGTCGGCCGCCAGATCGATAAAAGCGAAGGTTACCGATAACGTATTGGGCAATGCTACGATAACCGCCGAAATATGGATCAAGAGAATACACGATGCGAACAATAACGGAATCTGGGACATCGGAGATCTTGACCCTGCGATCGTGATAATGAACAAGGATAGCGGTCCCGACGCTGTCACGGATTATACTGGGACTTTTGATGAAACATTTTACAGCCTTGGCGGCGGACAGCTCGATAAGGTCGAAATCATTTTCTCGGGTTACGATTCCGCGAAGAATAATATTCCTCAGACCCAGGAAATCGGTGGCACGAAAGCCAATCCTAAAATAACATATTATGTACATTCCACCAATGGTCCGGTTATAAACACCGGTTCCCTTACGGTTTTCAAAGCCGACAATACGACTCCGGCGCAGGCTTTGCCGAATGGCGATATAATCACCAACACCGACAAATTCAGGCTTTCCACTATCGTTGACGACGACGACACCGATGTCGTCAGCACTACCGTCAGAATGACGTTTACTCCGAACGGGCTTGAATACAGCAGCACGAACGCGGTGACATTCTCGCAGGTCAATCCCGCTAACGTTCCGCCGAATAAAAGTCTGAATGTCTTCTTTAACTATGTTACGTCGATCAGCATGGGCGCCGATGGAAGCACGGTCGCCTACAAAATGACGAAATCGGAGGACGCCTGGGGTTATACGATATCTAATTCCGACGCAACTCAGCGCAATATCATAATAGATAAAACGCCTCCTAACAACGTGGTCGAAACCACCGTTCCGCTTCTTGAAAATCGTAATGGCGTTATTACTTCGTTCCTCGCCAAAAGCAACAACAGGCTGATTAAGTTCACGGTTGCCGATGCGATATGGATTGACCCTTCCAAGATCGTATGCAACGTGAAGATCGGTTCTCAGGTCCCGGCGCAGGCCGCCATGGTTCTTCCGGCGCCCGCCGCGGGGACAAACCCGGAATTCACCTTTAAAATCGACGATACGACCGCTCTCGGAGGAGACTCGATATCGGTGTGGATCACTGGAACGGATTTCGCCGGTAACGCCATCGATGCGGCTATAGGTGGAAGCGAAGCGAATCCCAAGGTCAAGTATGGCGTTCATTCCGACATAGGTCCCATCGTCAGCACGTGGAAAGTCGAAGTCAACTCGGGACTCAAGAAGTATACCAACGATGTCGCCGGCCGGTATTTCAATGATCCGAGAGGGCAGATTTCCTGCGTTCTTTCCGATGACGATACTGATATTTCAAATATCAAGATGAAGGTACAGGGCGTCGAGTACAGGGTCGGAGTGAATCCCGAGCTCACTTTCATAAAACCGATGTTATATTTCACTCCTTCTTCTGATTTGAGCGACGGAACGGTTCAGGTGTGGGTGACCTCCGCGCAGGATTTCTGGGGGAACACTCTGAATGTAGCCGGTACTGTCGAAAATTTCTTTCTTGATCGGTTGGGACCTACCATCGCAACAAATCAATGTCAGCCTCTCGACGGGTCCAGTACCGGTGAAGTTCGCCCGATAATAATATTCGCCGTGAACGATTCTCTGGCGGGGCTTAAAAACGGCTCCATCGAAATCACGCTCACGGACAAGAACAACTGGAAGACGACTCACACTCCCGCCGGTTCCACCGGAACGTTTACCGACACGAACGCTATTTCTTTCGTCAATTCTCCCACCGTTCCGGGCCTTACTTTCGTCAGGATAGACCTTAAGAACAATGACGTCAGAATATTTCCGGACGGAATCGTCAAGGCCACCATCAGAGCCCAGGACAATCTCGACAATCTGCTCGACACCACCACATACACGATTAATTTTATAGTGAACACGGTCGGGCCCAAGGCCCAGAAACTTGAGCCCCAGCCGGACGGCATTAAGATCAACAATAACAAAAGCAAGATCAGAATCAAGATCTGGAGCGATTCCGGAGTGGGTATCGATACCACGAGCGTCGAAATCAAAGTGGTTTCAGGGGCGACCACGGTTTTTGATCTGACCGGAGCGAACAAAGGATGTAATACGACATACCT
>Ga0079303_10000060_pt1 | contig 23009 bp, 19 predicted proteins | sample Methanogen_OWC_FD_77073 | JGI IMG/M metagenome (GOLD analysis project Ga0079303, IMG submission 77073) | Enriched soil microbial communities from Old Woman Creek wetland in Ohio, USA - Methanogen_OWC | ecosystem: Environmental > Terrestrial > Soil > Wetlands | place: USA: Ohio | collected...
GATGCCGACGCCGGAACAAGAACCGTTAATAAGCAAAAAAGAGCGGAGAGAATGAGCGTTGAGAGAGAGGTTATGCGTGAGCCAAAGCGGTGCCGCATCTGAGTATGTATCCTTTCTTAACGGCAGGTCGGACGGGTTTTCCAGGCGATGATCATCGCGAGAGCCAACCCGAACCCGAACAGTATATAGGGAAGCGGCGAGCGCGGGTGGTTGACCTTCGCCTTGTCATCAAGATGGTCTCGGACGCTCCGCATCCGGTTGAATCGCTCTGAGAGCTGGCGTTTCAAGGGGCCATCCGGAAGGGATTCTATTGTCTTGTTGAGATCTGCGATTGCTTCGTCGAGGCCATCCATGGTTTTCGGGTCAATCATGCGTTCCTCCTTTGCATATGCGCTTCTGGTATCAGAATCATTCGGTGGGAACCTGTGGTGCGTCCGTGCGCTCGCGGAGCTTGGCTAGCTGAGATTCTGAAAGGTTTGTCCCCTTGAGGCGGCTGAGAATTTCTGTCGCTTCGGTCCGCCGCCCGAGGCGGTTGAGCCGGTCGACAATACCGAACATGCTGTCAGGATCTATCATCGGACTTTTGAGAGCCGCCTGATACTGGGCGACTGCAACATCGTTCTGCTGACGGGACGCGAAGAGATCACCCAGTTTGATGAGCGGTGCCGGACTCTGCTTGTCGATTTCCAGCGCGCGCTTATAAGCCGCTTCAGCCTGTCCGACCTGTCGTAGAGCCAATAATACATCACCTTGGAGAAGTGCCAGTTCCGGTGACTCGGGATTCTCTGTGACTCCAATGTTGATGATGGAAAGAGCCTCCTCCGCGAGGCCGTTCGCCAGGAGGGCGTTGGTGACGGGTTCGAACGCGCGCGGATTGCTTCGAGCCGTTGCTGCCGGCGCCCCATCCTCTTTGCCCCCGGCGCGGGCTGTCAGCCCGGCCGCATGACCGCGAAGGCCAAGATCATCATAGGAGCGGGCAAGCGCATTCAGGGCATTCTGGTTATTCCGTTCCTGCCTCAGCGCTAGCAGGTAATGTGCTGCCGCATCGCCCGGCTGGCTCATGGCCATGTAAACGTTGCCGAGGTTCATCCGGGCATTGAAGCTGCCCGGATTGCGTGCAAGAACCTGCTTGAAGCCCGATATCGCTTCCTGATAGCTGCCGGCGCGCGCCGAATCGAGTGCCGATGCATATATCGGATCGGATGCTTCAGATCCGGATGTTGGAGGCGTTACAACGCCGCCAACAGAAGTTGGCTGCAAGGCAATGGCCGGAGGTGTGGCGACGAGCGTTTCAGCTCCGATTTTGCGCGGAGGCAGTGCCGCGGGAAGGGGTCTGCCAAGCGCCGCGGCGATACGGGCCGCATAGGGATCGGTGGCAGGAAGATACGCTTTCGCGCTTTCCCAGACTGCCTTCGCTTCGGGTTCCATCCCTGCCTGCTTGAGATTGAGTCCTGCGAAGTAACGGAATTTGAGATTTGAAGGCTCCTGCTGAAGCGCCTGGTCGAGCCAGTTCCGCGCCTCATCGGCTTTTCCCTGCTCCATGGCGAGTTGACCGAGGTTGAACAGCGTCGGAGCAAAATGCGGATCAGAGGAGATGACCCGCTTCCAGCAGGTGGCGGCATCCTTGAACTTGCCCATCTTCGCATACACAAGGCCCATCTCGTCAAACACCTGCGTGTTTGCCTTGTTCTCGGCTTCAAGCGCCTTGAGGGCGCTGAGGGATTCCTCGGACCGGCCGACAAGCTGAAGGCACCGGGCACGCAGAAACTGGGCGCGAATGTCGTCGGGTGAGCCGGAGAGATACGTCTCGATCAGGGCCAGAGCATCTTCGTTCTTGCCCATCCGCTCATACAGCATCGCCTGGCGAAACTTTGCCCAGGCTGCATCGGGGTGAGCGGCAAGATACTCCTCTAAAATCCCCTGCTGGCCGGCAAGATCACCGACTGACTCAAGCTGAGAAAGCGCCTGGATGGTATCCGGGTCTGGCTCGTTGAACTCGGCCGTGGCTGGCTCGGAAGCCTGTTTGACAGGCACCGTGTTTTCGAGATCTTTTCGCAGGGCAAGGGCTTCCCTGTTGCCTGGCGAGAATTCGAGGACGCGTTCAATCTGTTTGAAAGCACCGCGGACATCGCCCATGCGTCGAAGAAGATGAGCGTAAGCGACAAGGCCTGCTTCGAAATTGGGGTTGGCTTCGACCAGTTCTTTCAGCTCCCGCTGGGCTTCGACAAGTCGGTCGGCATCCATGAGTAACCGTGCAAGATCCAGTCGCGGAACCGGATTGTCGGGCAACAGCGCAACCGCTTCCCTGAAGGCTTTCTCAGCCTCTGCCGGCTTGCCGGCGCCGGCCTTCAGCTCGCCCTGCCGGCGATAGGCTTCTGCGAGCTGCTTCTCGATCTGACGTGGCTTGTATTTGAGTGCCAGGCATCGCTTCCAGAGAGGAATGGCTGTTCCCGGGTCGTCGGCGGCAATGGCTCCCTGTGCCTCCTGGTCGAGCAGCTCTGCAAGCTGTCTGCGCACGATCGAATCCCCGGGGTGAAGCGCTTCTGCCTTTTCCAGGGCCTGGCGCACTTCATCGGCCGGCTTCTTCTGTTCCGACAGGCTGCGGGCCAGCAGTCTGTGAGCTTCTCCGTCAGCCGGGTGTCCGGCGATGCGTGCCCGGGCCAGCCGTTCGGCTGTTTTTGCATCGCCCCGGTCCAACGCTGCGCGAATACGTGAGTTAGCCTCACTTGCGGGCGCCTCTTTCTCGGATTTTTCCGGCCGCTCCGTTTCCGTGGCGACCGGATTGCGACGTCGGCCTCCGCCTCCGCAGCCCGTGAAAGAGATCGCAATGAGGGCGACAAAAAGTCCCCCGATCAGGAGACGATGTGAGGACAGACGCATGACGGAAAACCTCCCGTAGGGGCTATGAATGAGGCTTAGAGTTAGAGAAAGAGTTCGCTGACCGAACGCTTGTCGTAGATACGCTGAATCGCTTCGCCAACCAGCTTGGAGAGAGAAATTGTATGAACGCGGCAGGCTTGACGCTTTTCTTCACTGATCGGAATCGAGTCGGTCGTGATGATCTCGGTGACCGCTGATTTGGCAATTCGCTCCGCAGCCGGGTCGGAAAGCAGGGCGTGCGTGCAGCAGGCAATGATCTTCCTGACGCCTTTTTCCGCAAGAGCCTCGGCGACGCGCACCAGAGTGCCGGCTGTATCGATGATATCGTCGATGATGATGACATTGCGATCTTTGACTTCACCGATGACGTTCATGACCACAGCTTTATTGGCTTCCGGACGGCGCTTGTCGATGATCGCCAGCGGCAGGCCGAGTCTGTTCGCGAACTGCCGGGCGCGATGCACGCCGCCCGTATCGGGTGAGACGACGACAGTGTCCGTGAGATTCGATGCCTTGAAATAATCTGCCAGCAGCGGAGCTGCCGAGAGATGATCGACGGGGATGTCGAAAAAACCCTGCAGCGCGGGATCATGCAGGTCAACCGACACGATCCGGCCGGCCCCGGCAGTACAGATGATATTGGCAACCAGTTTTGCTGTGATCGGTTCGCGGCCTGTACTTTTCTTTTCCTGACGGCTGTAACCGAAATATGGAACGACCGCCGTCACACTGCCCGCGGAGGCTCTGCGAAGCGCGTCAATCGTGATCAGAAGACGCATCAGATTCTCTGTAACCGGTGGACAGGTCGGCTGGATGATGAAGGTATCGCAGCCGCGCACCGACTCGTCGATGCGGCAATAGAGCTCGCCATCAGCGAACAGGCTGTGCGTGATCTTCCCTTCGCGGACCTGCAGATAGTTGCAGATCGACTGTACGAGCGCGGGATTTGCGAGACCGGAGAAAATCTTCACCTGTTTGCCGTTGACCATTGCTTTCGATGCCTCCGTTGGCTCGTTCAGGGTACGGGTCAGGCGGGCTCGTTCCCCGAGATATTCGTGAAAGGTGCCAGCGAACTGCCGGCAGGAACGGCAGCATGCTGAACAATGCAGAATCTTACTGCAGCGTCGTCACCAACTTTGGAGTCGGTAATCATGGTTTGGGGGCCGATGATCGCACGGTTCCCGATGCTGGTTGTGCCGGTCAGGGTTGTTCCGGGCCAGATGACCGTTTCAGGCCCGATGGTTACATCGGGCTCGATCCATGTCTGGTGCGGATCCAGGATGGTGACCCCCGCCGCCATGTGGCGGGCCAGGATTTGCCGGCGAAGAATACCGGAAACGGTTGCAAGGTCGGCGCGGCTGTTGATGCCGAGCGTCGACTGTTCATCGCGCTCGTGCACGGCAAGAACCCGAAGCCCATCGGCCGTCAGCATCTCGACCATGTCGGTCAGGTAATATTCCTTCTGGTTGTTCCGGTTTGTCAGGTTGAAAAGTCGCTTGTAGAGCTCTGGACCGTTAAACAAATAGATTGCAAGATTGACTTCGCGAATGTTCTTCTGCTCCGGTGTGCAGTCTTTCGCTTCGCGAATGCCGATGACGTTGCTCGCGGAGTCGCGGAGGATCCGTCCATAGCCGCCAGGCTCGGCCATGTCGAGCGTCATCATGGTGCAGGCAGGTTTCTCGCGCAGATGCGTTTCAACCATGGCCTGAAGGGTTTCACGCGATAAAAGAGGCGTGTCGCCGCAGATGACGAGCAGATGAGCTGGAGGCGTAGGACATGCACGAGCGAAACACTGTGCGGCATGGCCGGTTCCAAGCTGCTCGAGCTGCTCGACGAATGAAACATGATCGTCCCGCAGTGCTTCCATCAGTCGGTCTTTGCCAAAGCCGACGACGACATGAACCGGATTGGCGCCCACGGACCGCGCCGTATCAATAACGTAACGAACCATCGGCCGACCAAGAATCGGATGAAGCACCTTTGGCAGGTCGGACTTCATCCGGACTCCTTTGCCGGCGGCGAGGACGAGGGCTGTAAAGGCGTCGGCTGCCATGCTGGCGACCTCCCGGAGCATTCTTCAGTTCGCGAATGTGGAAAGATAACAGCTGGGGCGCCAGGATTCGAACCTGGGAATGCATGCTCCAAAGGCATGTGTCTTACCGCTTGACGACGCCCCAATAGTGTTAAGCAGGCGCTGAACGCCGTGTCACACGGTAACATAAAACCCGTCCGCCCGCAACGCCCGTCCCGGATATTGCTCTACGAAATACACACGAAATGCGGAGATTCGTCGTTGGAAAATTTCACAACAATGACAATCCACGAGGTTGCAGACTCACCGAGGCAATTCCGGGAAGACTTGAATTCAGCCTTGCTGCGGACGGGAGAGTTCGTCTTCGTATGCCCGCAAGATCTTTTCCTGGATCCGTTCGCGGAATTCGCCCGTAATCGGAATCACGAGATCGTGAAAACTACCGTCGGACGCGCGGCGGGCCGGCATGCTCACGAAAAGGCCACGCGGAGTCTCGATCACTTTGAAGTCGCGAATCGCAAGCTCGCCATCAAAAACCAGCTCGGCAAATGCCCTTATCTGGCTCTTCGGCTCTTTGAGCCGGAAAATCCTGATGTCGGTGATGTTCAAAACTTCAGGATGAACTCGGTCCAGACTTTTTTGTCACCGGACGGTTTGTGATCTTTGGTGTCTGTCGGAGTTGTCTCGTTGCGGTATCCGGCTTTTATGATGACATCACGGCCGGCTTCGACGATTCCTTCAACCTGAACGTTCTCGTTGGGGGCAAGCGTCTCAATCTCTGAGCGTTTATAGGAAACTTTACCCTGCAACGATGGCATGAAGTTGTAGATGGCTTCGAGATAATAGTTCTTGAGGGCGAGGGCTGAAACATTCTCGGTTGCGGCATACGTGTCAAGGGGCTTGGTAAGCGCGGCATCTGCGGATTTTTCCGCCGTTCCCGCCGTGGATATGCGGGCAAGGCTGTTTGCAAGAAGAACCGGCTCGACTGATGGCCTGACTGATGACGGTTTAACGAAAACTTTCGAAACGGTATCTTTCTCGAACTCGCCGTAGAGGGAAAGACGGCCAAGCTTGTGTCCGGCCATGATCCGCGAGGACTCGCTCTCATGATTATGTGTATAACCCGTCGTGAGGGTCAGAGTCGTCGTGAAGTCTTTCGGATCGGTCTTGCGGGACTCTCTTATCCTCCGGATCGGCGTATCGAAGGCAGAGGTGTCTTCCTCGAGCGAGGAACTGCGAAGAACAAGCTCGCCCGTAAATGGCTGCGAATGAGCTTCAGGAAGTTGAAACCGTTCCGCGACCGTCTGCTCGACGCGTGGTGTGAGAAGCTGACTGTCGAGAGAAATTTTGAACTCGCCCAGATCGCCGGCATCTTCGGACTCACCGGCTTCTTGGGGAAGGTTGTCGCCGGCAAGATTGAGTTCCATGAGGGGGGGGTGCTGTGCGAATAACGGACCGATCGCGCAGAAAAGCAGCGCGATCGCGGTTAGCAGTCTTCTGAATATATCAAATTGGCGGAACATCCTATTCCCTCTAATTGAGAGAATATATCAATTATTCACATTTACGCAAGGAAAAGTATTCTGGTCTAATCCAGTTCCAGGTCGCGATGACGCCTGGAGACGAGAACCTGCGGATGCTTCAACGTATCCGCAAGGTACTCGGCAATCGCAACAGATCTATGGCGGCCGCCTGTGCAGCCAATCGCAACCTGAACGCGCGTTTTGGGCTCCCGCACAAACTGGGGCAGCAGATATTCGAGAAACTCCTTCAGACGCTGCATGAACTGCATGCCGACCTCTGATCCAAGGACGAAGTCGGCCACGGGTTTGTCAAGACCTGAAAGAAATTTCATCTCGGGCACGTAATACGGATTCGGCAGAAATCTGACATCGAAGACCATGTCGGCATCGAGCGGAATTCCGTGCTTGAAGCCGAAACTCACGATTACCAGCGACATCGACTGCGATGCGGATTCATACTCGATGATTTTGCGGATCTCTTCATAAAGTTCCTGGGAGGAAAGATCGGACGTGTTGATAACGAAATCGGCTTTCGAGCGTATCTCGGTAAGACGTTTCCGTTCGAATTTTATATCATCAATGATACGACCACCGGAACTCAGCGGGTGTTTGCGCCTGGTTTCCGAAAAACGCCTTACAAGCACGTCTTCCTCGGCTTCGAGGAAAAGGATTTTAACCTTGACTCCCATATTGTCGAGCTGCTGTAGCGACTCGCTCATGCTCTCGAAAAATTTACCCCCGCGCATATCGATAACGATGGCAACACGGGTAATCTTGCCGTGCGTGTCATAGCAGAGCTGGGCAAACTTTGGCAGAAGTGCCGGCGGCAGATTGTCGACGAGAAAATGCCCGGCATCCTCGAAAAAACGGCTCGCTTTCGTCTTACCGGCTCCGGAGAGGCCTGTGATAATGGTCATTTTCAGCGTTGGCTGAGGCTGTGTGGGTGTCGGTGCTGTGTCCATGATTTCTTTCATCCGGTTTTCGTGATCAGGTAAAGAGATCCAGTACCAGTCCGCGAATGTCGTCGAGCGAACTGAGAAGCCCGAGGGCCTTGTCTTTCTGCAACGTTTCGCGGGTCAGTCCGTCAATATCATGTTTGACGGTGTCTACGAGCTGATACACTTTCTGTTGGCCGTCTTTCATACTTCCAAGCTCCTGACGAAGCGAAAACGTCTCTTTCGAAACGCGCTCGAGATACTGGGATATCGCATCCTTGTACTGATCGAGTTTCTCCTCATCGGGTGACTTGAGAAACGTATCTCCGAAATTGCGTACCTGGTCAAGCATCTGGCGCAGGTCTCCATCGAGAACCTGTCGCCGGGCCGATTTCATGGCCGTTCCAAACTGCGACTGAGGGACTCCGCCTGTGGCGCCTCCGCTTCGCTTCGGCGTTTCGTGCCGGGTGGTGTCGACGACCGGGCTTTTCACCTTGATATCAACCATGGATTTCTCCGCCTGTCATGAGTCCATTCCGCAGAGGACAACGCGGTTGCGCCCCTGACCCTTGGCCTGATACATTGAGCTGTCGGCTTTCTGAATGAGTTCATCTTTCGAATCGGCGTTCAGCGGGAAGCCGGCCACGCCGATCGAAATCGTACAGTGAAGCGGCGCCTGACCCGGCGCGAGTGCGGGAAAATCGTACTTTGCGGTATCGCGCCTGATGCGCTCTGCGACGATGCGAGCGTCGGACTGGGTTGTTTCGGGAAGAATGATCACGAACTCTTCGCCGCCGTAGCGGGCCGCGATGTCGGTCGAGCGGATGTTGCGGCGCAGGATCTGGCTTACTTCGCGCAGAATGATGTCGCCCTGCTGGTGGCCATACTGGTCGTTGATCAGTTTGAAATGGTCAATGTCGCACAGCAGGAGAGAAAGTGTGGAATTATATCGGCGGCTACGTTTCACTTCCTCGTCGAGACGCAGCTGGAAATAGCGATGAACATAAAGCTTGGTGATCGAGTCCGTTATGGCAAGAGAATACAGTCTGGCGTTTTCATACGCGATGACGGCCTGTGACGCGAGTGTGATGAAAAATTCGAGATCATTTTCCGTGAACGGCTCTCCGTTGATCTTCTGACCGATCTTCATCACACCGTAAATCTCGCCCTCTTTCAATAGAGGGATGTATACTGCAAAGGGAATCTGCCGGTTGACCGTCGTATAGCTTTGAAAATGTGATGCTGAAACCAGCTCGCGGGCAAGAATCGGCTTTTTCTCCTTTTGAAGGGTGGTCATCGCCCAGGTTTCAGCCGGGTCTTTCATCAGAGACTCAACCTCTTCAGAAGTGATGCCCTTGAATGCCTTTACTTCAAGTTCTGGCCGGTCTTCGGCGAAAAGCATCAGCACGCCCTTGTTGGACCAGACGGTTTCGAGGAACATGTCGATCGAGCTTTTGATGAGTTCATCGAGATTCAGCGTCGAGCTGAGGACCTTGCCCGCCTGCTGAAGAGCCATCAGATTGAATACCTTGCGGTCGAGTTCGTTTTTCGTGGTTTCGGATTTCTCGTAAAGAGTCGCATTGTTGATGGATGTGCCGGCAAGTCCGACCACGGCCTGCATCAGTTGCCGGTCGGCATCGGTATAGGGGGTTGCATCCTTCTTTTCGCCGATAACGACGATCCCGACAAAATGATCCTTGATGCGCATTGGAAACATCGCCCGAACAGCCTTGACAGAGTCTGTTTCGAACTCTGCGGTGAGAAGCGTGAGTGCTGCCTCGTCGGGCGCCCAACATTGTTCCTCAGAAAAAATATCACTGACTATTTTATTGTCGGAGTAAAACCGGAACTTCGCGAACAGCTCGGGCGGAAAGCCGAGAAGATCTTTTACCGTCACCATGTCGGTGCGTTCATTGTAAAGCATGATGGCGGCACCATGGGTTCCGATCCGTTCCATGAAGAGGGTCAGGAGGGTTCGAACCAGCGTGTCGATACTGAGAGTCGCCCCCATGGAGCGGCTGGCAGAATAGAGCACGGAAAGCGAGTCGACCTTCTGCGCCAGTTCCTTATTCATATCACTGATCGTCTGCATATAATTCTCGATGGCCCCGCGTGACTCGACCAGCGTGCTGACGATCTTCTCAAAGCCGTGATGAACATCCTCAACGGCGTCGAACTTGATGCTTTCGAGATCCTGGTTGATGTCACCGTCCGCAATGTTGTCCGAAATCTCAACAAACCGGCGCAGCGGCTTCATGATGCGGGTGTGAATGATGAACTGAACGACAACCATCGTAGCGGCTAATATGGAAAGATAGGGCGTGATCGGTATGACCACTCCGAACCGGTCGAAAATCATCCAGCCTGCCGCCCAGATCGCCAGCAGACAGGCCTGAAATTTCAGAGTGAAGCTCATCCGACAGCCCTGCTGCTCAAATTCCAGTCGAAACGGGCGTCGACGGCGATGCGTAATTGCCGGGAAACTTCAGTGATCTCCAGATCGGCCGGAATGACGCAATATCGGCCGGGTTCGCCGGCCGCTGCCGCAAGATATCCTTCCCTCACCCGGCGGTGGAATGCAAGGTTTTCTGATTCCATGCGATCGGGCGCACCGCGCCCTGATATCCGTACCCGTTCGAGACCTTCTTCCGGTGCCAGGTCGAAGAGAACGGTCAGGTCAGGCAGAAACTCCTGGCCAAGAAACTCGATGTGCAGCCGGCGGACAGCTTCGATATCGATTCCCCGCCCGTATCCCTGGTAGGCGAGGCTGCTGTCGAAATATCGGTCACACAAGACAATGCGTCCTTCTGCTCTGGCTGGCTTGATGACCTTGCGCCAGTGCTCGGTACGCTGAGCGAGCATCAGAAACATCTCCGTCTCCGCTTCCAGCATCTCGCTCGATCTGTCGAGAAGAATGCTGCGGATGCGATCTCCCGCCGGCGTGCCACCGGGTTCACGGGTGAGAAGCACGGAGCGGCCAGCCGCTTCCAGATCTGCGACAAGCTGCCGTATCTGAGTGCTTTTTCCGCTGCCTTCGGGCCCTTCAAACGTGATGAACACCCCCGATGTGGCAGTCGGGGTAATCGCGGCGGTCGGGGTTGTCATCATATTCAGTGCGTTTCAGCTCAGCTCAAAAAATTCGTTGAGTTTGGTGAGGCGGAACACATTCAAAACAGCTTCGGTTGGCTTGGATATTACAAGGCGTCCCTGACTGCGCAGGATTTCCTTCTTGAGATACACGAGCATGCCGAGGCCTGAACTGTCGATGTAGTCGACCCGGCCCATTTCAATGACGTAGGTCCAGACGCCTTCTTCAATGGTCTCCATGACCACGGACTTAAGCGTTTTGGCCTGATGGACATCCAGCTCTCCGTCGAGAACGAATGTCTTGCGCTGACTGACGGCGTCTACCTGAAATTCTATTTTCACTTGGGGCCTCCGGTGGTGGACAGGGGTTTCAGCAATTTTACCATACGAAGAGTCACGGTACCCGTCGGGGTGTCTGTTGAATATACCACGTCATCCATGATGTTGCGGATGATATAAACGCCGAGCCCGCCCACCCTGATGTTATTCAGGTCTGGAAGCGGGATCGCATCGGGTTTGAATTCGGTATCTTCATAAATGACCCGAATCAGATACAGGGTCGGGGAAATCTGGATATTGAGTCCGAACCGTTTGCTCGGATCGTATTTGAAAGCATGTTTGATGACGTTCGTGCAGGCTTCGGTGACTGCCAGTTTGATATCGTTGAGCAACACTGAGTCGAGAAGCATCGAGTGGGCGCTGGCTTCAAGCAGACGGCGCACCAGTGCCAGACAGCGCGGATTTCCCGACAACTCGAGATCAACCAGAGTCGTTTTGTCGGGCGCGGAAGCGATCAACCGTTCGATATCGTATTCGCCGGAAACGGCCACCTCGGGTAAGATCCTTTCCAGGCGCGTCACATCTTTAATGACAGCTCGGGCTCCGATAGTATCACGGTCTGTCGTACCGCGTCCACCCGCGCCGACCGGCCGAGCTCACGATAGGTTTTTGCGAGCAGCAGCTGCTGCTCTGCTGTGTGAGGTTCAAGGAATACGGCTGTTTCTAGATGTTTTGCTGCCCGGTCGGTCTGGGCAAGATCTTCGAAGCCAAGATAACAGCGCGCGACCGCCGCATGGGCCGCCGCCATATCCGGATGCTCGCGGGCTATTTTTTCGCAGGTCTTCAGGTTCTGATTCAATGCACGAAGCCGTTCGGCACCCTTGAGAAATTCCAGTTGCGCTTCCATGAGGCCCCAGCGGAACCAGGGCGGCGCGTCGTTCATCGATGCCGCTTTGTTCCAGCTCAGCAGGGCCCGTCTTGCCCACTCTTCGCGCTGCGTCGAACGGCGGGCAATGATCGTTTGCGCCATGGCGAGATCGTAGGCAGCCCAGAGATCAAGCTGCGAACTTTTGACACGTTCCTGGGCCGTTCCCAGAAAGTCCATTAACAGGTTCTTGCCGCCGGATTCGCTTTCCTGGGAAAGCATTTCGATGATACGGCGGTGGTACAGGCCATTGTCAGGAAAGAGGTTCTTGAGAGAGGAGTAGCATCGGTGCGCGTCGGCGTAAAACTGGAAGTTTTCGTGAAGTCGTGCCAGCGCATGAAGTTCCGCTGGATCGGAGCTCTGTTTGACCAGTTCCTGGAGATGATGCGCGGCCTTTTTCACATCGCCCCGCACCCGGAATACCAGGGAAAGCCCGCGCTGAGCCCACGGATCATCGCTGTTGCGATACAGCGCTTCCTCGAACAGTTCCTGGGCGCGGACCAGAGCCTCACTTTGGAAGCGGGTTCCCATGCCGAATATATACTGCGCGTATCCTTCCACAAGTGCCGGAACCGGGCTTGTCTTGCCAAGCGGGGCAAGCTCCGCCTGCAGGTGCCTGAGCATCGAACTGTGCATGTCCCGCTCGAACCGGTCGCCCTTGATCTGGCCGCGCTTAAGCCTCAGAAGCGTGATATGCGCCTCGACATCCGCCGGTTGATCTTTCAGGGCTGAGGAGAGGAGTTCTATTGCGAGCGGCTGCTTCTCTTCACTTTCGTAAACCCGTGCCAGCTGGCGACTTATCCACACGTCGCGAGGATCGGCCGCGCGGACTTTCGAAAGCATCTCGGCGGCACGGCCGAAGGAGCCTGTTCTGAGGCTGACCTCGGCAAGAAGCCGCATCCATGATGTTTCGCGAGGTACCAGCTCGAGTGCGCGTTCGAGCCGTTCGACAGCGGTGAGAAGAAACTTCTTCTGAATTGCTTCACGGGCCTGCTGGGCAAACTTTTCGCCATCAGCCCGGGCTTTTTCGATACGTATCAGTTCGGGCGCCTGGTAGGCGCGGACGCAGCTCGGATCGAGTCGGGCTGCGGCCTCGAATGCTTTTTCCGCATCCTGGAACATGCCCAGCCGGATCAGCGTTTCGCCCAGGTCGCACCAGGAATCCGGCGTTGCATGCCCGGCCTCGATGAACGCTTTCTGAATCTTGGCAACCCGCGCAAATTCGCCCTGGGCACGAGCGCAGCGAATAACTCCCTGCATGGCCCACACAGTGCCGGGCAGACCTTCAAGAAACTGCTCATACTCGGCAAGAGCCTTGACCATGTTGTTCTCGGCTTCGAGAAGCTCGCCGAGCATTTTGACGACTTCCGGGTGGTGAGGGCTGCAGTTTCGTGCCCGTTCGAGTTCGATTCGTGCCCGGACCGGTTGCCGGCGGCTCTGGTAATAGCGGGCCATTGTTAAAAAGATGTCGCCGTCGCGCGTGTTCTGTTTTCGGATGCGGTCGAATAGCTCTTCGGTCTTGTCTTCCATGCCCATGTCGCCGTACAGCCGGCCCATTTCGAGCAGGATGGCGACATTTGCCGGAGCCGCTGACAGGGCGCGTTCGAATTCCAACAGGGCCTGGCCGCGTTCGCCGGTTCCTAGGTAAGCCCGGCCCAGGCCGAGTCTCAGGTCGAAGTCGTCGGGGTAAGATGCCAGCGCTTCGCGATAATGCCTGATCGCTCCATCATGGAACGACTGTGCCATCATCGCCTGGCCCAGCAGAAGAAACATCTCCCGGGATTCGCCGGTCTGCTTGCGATACAGAGAAAGATCGTTCTGCGCCGCGATTGCATCGCCCAGGCTCAACTCGATTTCGGCGAGTCTCAGAAGAATTTCAGGCTTTTGGGGAGCGGCCTCCCGCAGAGCCTGAAGCCGTTCCAGGGCTTTCTGGCGGCGTCCCGATTCATGCAGAATCCGCGCCGCTTGGAGTGCGGCTTCGAGATCGCCGCCATGGCTCAGTCTGGTAACTGAATCAAGCGATTCCAGTGCCTCGTCATGCCTGCCGAGTGCCTCGAAAACCTGCGCCCCGAGCCGGTGAACGCGCATGTCGTCAGGCGCGATCGCCTTTCCCGCGCGATAGGTGGAAAAAGCCCGCTCAGCCTTGCCCGCTGCCAGTTGCGCCATTCCAAGCCGAAGATATGCATCCGGGGAGGTGGGCGAACGCTTGACCTCGGCCGTCAGAGCGTCCAGTTCGAGCCTGGCGGCCACACTTTCCTTCGAGGGCGTGCCGTCGTTCATTGGGGCCGTCGGCCGTGAGCCGACTGGAGGCGCATTTGCAGGGTCCATGCGCGCTCCGCAGGAGCCGCAGTAGCGGCGGTTGGGCTCATTCGACTGGGCGCAGTTCGGGCAAACCGGCATGATTTACATCTCCTGAGGCGCTTCGATACCCAGCAGATCAAGGCCAAACGCCAGCGTGCGACGTGTGATCCGGCACAGAGCGAGGCGGGCTCTGCGTTGCTGCGGGTCGGAGGCCGTGAGTACCGGACACTGATCGTAAAAACTCGAAAACGCGGAAGCAAGGTCGAACAGATACGTGCAGAGCGTGTGAGGCCGCAAATCAGCCTCTACCGATGCGACGACATCGGAGAACTCGAGCAGTTTCACTCCGAGCCCGCGCTCGGCCGGCTCGATCAGGATCGGATCACCAATGTCCTCGGCATCTGATATGCCGCCCTTTCGGAAAATCGAGCAGATGCGTGCATGGGCATACTGCAGATACGGTGCGGTGTTGCCCTGTAGTGCCAGCATGCGGTCGAACGAGAAAACATAATCATTGTTGCGGTTCTGGCTGAGATCGGCATACTTGATGGCGCCGATGCCGACCGCCTTCGCGACGTGCCGCTTCGTCTCCTCGGTCAGGTCCGCATTCTTTTCGCAGACCACCGCGTATGCCCGTTCGACCGACTCGGAAAGCAGATCTGAAAGCTTCACGTTCTCGCCGGTGCGGGTTTTGAGAGGCTTGTTATCCTCTCCCAAGACACTGCCGAAGGGAACATGCTCGAATGAAACTTCGCTGCCGTCCGGCCGTTTTGTCCAGCTGCAAACCGATGCCACATCGAACACCTGGGCGAAATGAAGCGCCTGGCGTGCATCAGTGACATAAATCACGCGATCAGCGGCGAGTTCTCCAACACGATACCGGATCGCGGCAAGATCGAACGTTTCGTAATTGAAGCCGCCGTCTGATTTGCGGATAATGACCGGCAACGGGCTTCCGTCCTTGGCCTTGAAATGTTCGAGAAACACGCATTGGGCGCCCTGCGACTCGACGAGCTTTCCGCTGCATCGTACCGCTTCAACGGCTGCCGCGAGCCTGTCGCGATAAAAACTTTCGCCGCGCTCGTGCTCGGGGGCAAGCTTCACGCGCAGCTCACCGTAAATGCGGTAAACCTCCGCCATCGAAACCCGGGTCACCGTGAGCCAGTCGCTGACCAGCTGCTTGTCGCCGTTCTGAAGTTTCACAAGAATATCGTGACATATAGATGCTGCGGCCGGGTCTTCCTTGCATGCACCACTTGCTTCGCGATACAACGCTTCGAGTCTCGCGAGAGTCAGTCCGGTTTCGACGGCTGCGCCGCGCGCTTCCAGTTCCCGCAGGATGGGGCCGGTCTTCCAGAGGACCATGGCGATCGGGAGGCCCCAGTCACCGAGGTGATTCTGGCGGATCACCTTCTCGCCACGTGCTTCGAGGACCCGTGAAAGCACGTCGCCGATGATGGTCGACCGCAGGTGCCCCACGTGCATTTGTTTTGCTATATTAACGCTCGAGTAGTCGACGACGACGGTTTGCGGCTTGTCCTCGCGGCTCACTCCCAAGTCGGATTTGCGGGCTGTTTCAGCCAGAACGCGGCTGATGACGGATGTTTTCAGAAAAATATTGATGAAACCGGGCGGAGCGACTTCGATACGGTCGAACCAGTCCGTTTCGGTGCGGAGAATCGTCGCGAGCTCTTCCGCAAGTTCGAGAGGCCGCTTTTTCGCGGGCTTGGCGAGTCGCATGGCCGTGTTGAGGGCAAAGTCTCCTTTGGCACGGTCGGGCGGCACCTGCAACTCGAAAACGCCGGCCGGATCAACGCCGTATCGGCATACTGTTTCTGTCAGTTTTGCTGCGATAAGTGAGGTCAGAGGTTTTTTCACGGAAGGTCTCCTGGAACTCAGGCTTTGGCGCGCATGATCAGCCACACGCCTATGCTGCCGATAATGAAGTTCGGCAGCCAGACGCCCACGAAGGGCGACACGTAGCCGCCGGTGGCGAACGCTTTCCCGGCGGCGAAAAAGACGTAATACATGAAAATGATGACGACCGACATGCCTATGCCGATGCTGGTGCCCGAACGGCTCGTCTGCGTGCCGAGCGGTGCGCCCAGAAGCACGAAGATCAGGCCTGCGAATGGAATCGACGTTTTTGTCCAGAATTCGATCCAGTTCTGCTTCAGGGCCTTTCCGGACAACCCCTTGCCCTGAAGATCCTGAATGTAGGTGTAAAGTTCGCTGATGTTCATTCTGCGAGGGTCTTTGTTGTCCGGGACATCGTCGGGATTCACGTAGTGTGTGTCGATCGGGTAATCGAGTGTGTCGAAGTATGTATAGTGGTAATCCGCACCGGTGCTCCGGATGTCGGAGATTCTCCCATCCCAGAAGGTGCATTTGCCGTCATCTATTCGGGCTTTCGAGGCCTCGATGACACGCGGGTAATCCTTCGGCTGGCCTTCATACATGATGACCCCGAACATGTCGCGGCTTGTCTTTTCGAACTCGCGCACGAAGAATTTGCGGCCGGGGCCGGCTTCGAAAAATCTGTTCGCGGCTATCTTTGGAAGGGGGCGCTTCAGGGTCACTTCGCGCCGGAACAGCTTGCTGAACTTGTCGTTCGCGACCGGCACCACCTTTTCATTGAACATGAACGTTATTGCAGTGATCGCGAGGCCTGATATGACCGCGGGCGCGGCAATTCTCGTGAAACTGTATCCGCCCGCCTTCATGGCAATCACTTCCGAATCTGAGGACAACCGGCCGAAAGCCACGAGCGTGCCAAGCAGAAGCGCCATCGGAAAGCTTATGACAAGCGTCGGAGGAAGGTTGTAGATGAAGAACAGGAAAACGACCGATGGCGGAACGCCTTTTGAGAAGACCAGGTTGATCAATTCCATCATGAGATCGATCAGCCAGATGGCGACAAAAAATGCCAGCCCGAAAAGGAACGGCTGTAAAAGCTCTGAAAAGATGTAGCGATCGATTGTTTTCAGCATTCCCTCTCCCGAAACGGAGGTGACTGACGGCCTAATGTACCGTGACCCGCCTTCGAATGCAACTCTCACATTGGCATCCGTAATTATCTCAACCGGAAACAGGTTGGAATATGATATACTTCCCGCGCGTTACCAGTCATCGCATGCAAAACTATTATCAACTTTTTGGAGTGCCGAATTTCGCCGGTCTGGACGACATCCAGAAGGCATATAACCGCATATATGCCGAACTGTTCACCTCTGAAAGCCCGCTTTCCAATATTCCGCGCCTGAAAGAGCTGAAAGATACGTTCGATCTTCTGCTCGATCCGGTGCGCCGCGACGAATACGACGCGAAACTGCGGGAATTCATCGATGAACTCGAAAAACGGTTCGAAACTGCGACTCAGGCCCTTTCTGAAGAGCGGTATCAGGACTGTGTCGATATCCTGAAAGACTGCATCAGATCGAGCCCCCGGGAACCCGACTTTTATGAGACGATCGGTCTGGCCTATCAGATGGCGAAACGGTATGACGAAGCCGTGAAGGCTTTTCAGCAGGGGCTTCAGATCGATCCGAAAAATCCGTTGTTCCACTGGTATCTCGGAGACCTTTTCAGAGGCCTGCGCGACGATGACAAGGCTGACACCCATTACCTCGATGCCGCCGAAGGTTTCAAAAAAACGCTCGAGGTCGACCCCCGTAATGCCCAGTCCCTTGAACTGCTCGCGGATACCTACGCGAAGATGAAATGGTTCGAAGAGTCGCGGGATGTATATATGCAGCTGGTCGAGCAGTATCCGTTCAAATCAGGATACCATCGCGATCTTGGAGGCGTTCTATACGAACTTGAAGACCTGGACTCTGCGGAAGAACATCTCCTGGAAGCTCTGCGCATTGATGCGGCCGATGCTTCTGCACTGCTGTTTCTCGGCCTTGTCTATTACAAACGACGGCTGCTGACGCTTGCCGTGCAGACGCTTGAAACTTCCCTAGACCGGAATCCTGACCAGCCCGAAGTTACCCAGCTTGTTGAGAAGATCAAAGAAGTTCAGGCCCAGATCGGTCGCACCGTCGAGGAGATCATCTATCAGCCTGAACCCGATGCGATGGTCGAGGGAATGGTCAAATGGTACAACATCGAGACAGGAATGGGCGTTCTGACGTGTGTTGAATACCCTGAGGTTCTGCTCCACTTCACGGCTTTGAGGCCCGAAGACCAGGAGACCCTTTCGAAAGGCGATGTCGTGCGTTTCGGCGTCGTGAAAGACAAGATCGGACCCGTTGCCGTGCAGGTTGAGCGGCTTGGCGCTTCGCCTGATTCGGATACGATGCCGGGCACGATTTTGCGGTATGATCCGCATCTTAGGATGGGAATCATCAAGACGATGGGTGATCGCGAGATCATGTTCCCCTTTTCCTCGCTCTCCCAGGACCTGATGGAAAAAATCGAAATCGGCCAGGATGTGCTTTTCGAGACGAAATCGACCATAGGCCTTTCTGACAAGCCCATCGAGCAGGCTATCAACATCCGGCCCAGAAAGAAAAAGAACCCTTCGAAGCCGGTTAAGCCTGAGCCGTAAGAGCGAAGAACGCTTTTTCAAGCGAGTTTTCGTGCGCTGCGCAGACTTCCGAAAGGGTTCCGGCCGCGCGTAGTTTCCCGTCGTCAATAATCGCCGCGTGAGTCACCAGCTTTTCGACCACTTCGAGAACATGGCTTGAGAACAGCACCGTCGATCCTTCAGATGTCATGCGGGTCAGCATCGAACGGCAGTCTTTCACGGCCTGCGGGTCAAGCCCGTTGAAAGGCTCATCGAGCAGCAGAACGGAAGGCTTGTGCATCACGATCCCTGACAGAGCCAACTTTTTTTTCATGCCGAAACTATAATTGACGGTATATTCTCCGGCGGCTGATGCCAGACCGAAAAATTCGAGCAGTTCCCGGATGCGTGCATCGCGTTCTTCACCGCGTATTCCGCGTATGTCGGCGACAAACTCCAGAAACTGCTGTCCGGTTAGATAATCGTACAGAAAAACCTCGTCTGGCAGATAACCGACGCAGGCACGCACTGCAACAGCATCCTTCGTTACATCGAGACCCGCGATGTGCGCGCTTCCCGAGCTGGGCTGCAAAAGCCCCATCAGCATGCGGAGCGTGGTCGTTTTACCCGCTCCGTTCGGACCGAGAAATCCGAACATCGCTCCCCGAGGCACGCTCAACGTGAGCCCGTTGACGGCAACTTTGTCGCCGTAGCGTTTCGTCAGGCCGTCGATCTCGATCATCAGAAAACCTCTCTTCCCCGGGGCGCGATTCTTTGTGTTCGTTACGCGCGGGCGAAACGCTCCTCGTGGCGACGTTTCAGGGTGCGGGCGTAGGCGGCCAGTTCGGGGAACTCGTCGAACGAAGCGAACGTCGATGCGTTGTCCCAGAAATCACCGAGGGCGCGAAAGCCGGTATGCTCGTATTCAGAGGCGGTGATTAGCATCTCGAGCTTATCGATGGCACGGACGAATCGCGCCTCGATCGTGGCGTTGCCCTCGAACTCGGCGAACAGTTCCTGATACCGCTTGCCAGCGTCGCCAAGCGGGGCTGTCATATCGGCGACCGCCGCCTGCTCGGCTTGTGCCTTCTGCGTCCAGTAACGGAGTGCCGTGTAGGGAATGTCCCCGACGCGGCATTCACCGAGTTCGTGGGTCATCGCAAGCTCTAACGCATGTGCGCGATCGAGTTTGTGGCTGGTAATCCGGTCGGAAAGCAGCATCGTCAGAAGCGCGACTCCAAATGCGTGATCGGCGATCGACTCGCAGTCGCGGATTCCGCGAAGCTGCCAGCCGGTGCGTCGAATCTTCTTGAGATTCAGAAAATCATGGAAAAGGCTGTCGAGAGTCGTCAGATCGATACTCATACTTTGTCTCCGTCATACGGTGAATGGGGTGCGCGTCATGATACCCGGCGGCAGAAGATGACGCAATTGGCACAAAAAAGAAGACCGGGGTTTTATCCCCGGTCTGAATCATAAGGAGGCAAACAAATCCATAAACCCTATCGCCCGAAAGCGGTGTTTCCTTAACGGTTATTCGCACCGACACCCGCAAACCTCGGCAAACATTCACAAACAACAAAGTCATTCCCCCGGAGGCCCGCAGGCTTTGCCGGACCGAACTTTTCTGAAAGAATTTTAAAAAATCTGAAAAGCAAGCCGTCGTCTGATTGTTTGCCGATGGCCGCCGGTGGTGATATGGTGCCGCCATGGCTGAAGAGAAACTCAGGGTTATCATAGATGATGCCCGGCCGCCGGACATGAATATGGCGATCGACGAAGTTCTGACGCGTTCCATGCAGATTCGTGGTGGTAGCCCATTTGTCAGATTCTATCGCTGGAATCCGCCCTCGATGTCGTTCGGGTATTTTCAACCCGTCGAGCGGCTGATCGACAGAGCCGCTGCCGCTGTCGCCGGAATTGGTGTGGTACGACGTCAGTCGGGAGGCAAGATGGTGTTTCATGCCGATGAGATCACATTTTCGATCGGAATGCCGATGTCACTGTTGCGTGATCGCGCGGCAGGCACCGTCTATTTTCTGGGATGTTTCCAGTCATTGATGCAACCCCTGATTGAGGCGCTGGTCGCGGCCGGCGTACCAGCGAGATTTTCCGGCGAGAGTGAAATCGAGACGGGGCGCTCGGATCGCGTTCACTGTTATGCCGCTGCCGCCGGTCACTCGATTTATGCGGGGGAGAGGAAACTTGTGGGAGCCGCCGGTATCATCAGAGGTGATATTCTTACCGTTCACGGCTCCCTGCCGGTCAACAGGACCGCTTTCCCGAGCAGCCTGCTGTCGAACCCGGCTCGTGGCGTGAATGGCAATGATCGATTGCCGGAAATATCGGTGCTCAGCGACTTCCTTTCGCTCCAATCCGTTGTTGCTTTGCCTGAGGGCATTGCAACCTGTATTGCCTCAAAATTCGGACTCGAAATGGTTCATGCAGGACTCTGCGAGGTTGAATGCCGCGAGATCGATATTCTCAGCCGCGAAAAATACTCTCGTCTCGACTGGAAAACCCTCGATCCAGCATCCTGGGAAGGGAAAATGGATAAAGGAAAGTCTGAAGAGTGAAGTCTTGAAGGTTGCATTCGGGTAAAGCTTCAATTATCTTTCCTTGGTTACGGAACAGACAAGAGTCAAAGCAAAGGTATATGCCTGAAATCGAAGTAATTCAGCTATCTCGCGGTGGAACGCTGATCAAGACACCGTCAGGGGTGCTGCAGGTCGGGGCGACGCCCGAGACCATCAAGGATACCCTGCATCTCATGGGCGAGGTGCCGGATACATTCGTGCTGCCGAATCGCCTGTTCAGCACGGAGCGCGGTGTTTCGCTTGCCGATATCGAGTTTCCGGCTTATTACAATTATTTTCTTAAACATCGCAGTATTAAGGTCATCGGCCAGTCTCACCAGCTCGAAACAATCTTCGGCGTGCTGAAAGAAGCCGTTCTCGGCCCCGACACGATATCGCTTCAGCGCGAATATCCTTACGGTGTAAACCACGAACTGATCCCGGATCTTCGCGCGGAAATGGAGTTTTTCCGCGCGAAAGACTCGAGTGGTCTGCGGAAGATGGAGATGAGCGACATCGCGACCGGCATTCCGTGGGGTCCGAACAACCGTGTCCCGTTCGGAAACCTCGCTCTCGAGCGCACGCCGAAGGGAATGCTTCGCGTGGTCGACGGTGCCAGGATACTCGCAGAAGTGCCTCTGGACGTCTCCTTTGGCAGCAACCGTGAATTTCCTGAGCGGAAAAAACCGTTCGAACCGCCTTTGTTCGGTGTGACTGTCATCGGCTCGGGGCATGGCTTCGATCCAAAGGAGATGACAAGCGGCTTCATTGTCTGGGTGAACCGGCGCGGCATCCTCGTCGATCCACCTGTCGATTCCACGCACTGGCTGAAGGCGATGGACATCAACCCGCGTCTGATCGAGGACTGCATTCTCACGCACTGCCACGCCGATCACGACTCGGGTATTCTTCAGAAAATCCTCGAAGAGAAAAAAATCAACCTCTATACAACCGAAACGATCATGGAAAGCTGTGTGCGGAAGTATCGTGCCCTCACCGGACTTTCTCACAAGACCTTCATGGGCCTTTTCCATTTTCATTCGGTGACACTGCAGGTGCCGATCCGCATTCATGGGGGCGAGTTCCGCTTCTTTTATACCCTGCACTCGATTCCGACCATTGGCTTCGAGGTCTACTACCAGGGGAAAAGCTTCGCTTACTCGTCGGACTCGCTCTACGACCCGCCGACAGTGCGTAAATTGTTCGATATCGGCGCGATCAACCGGTATCGCATGATCGAACTGATGAACTTCCCATGGCATCACACCGTCATCTTTCACGAGGCGGGCATTCCGCCGATTCACACGCCGATCAAAAATCTGGCCGCACTGCCGGAGAGCGTCCAGCAGCGGCTTTATCTCATTCATGTGTCCGAACGTTCCATCCCCCCGGACTCGAAGCTGCGTAAAGCTCCGGCCGGTCCTGATGACACGATCGTTATTCCCGTCACGCCACCCGGAAGCAATGAAGCCCTCGAGTATCTCGATGTGCTGGGCCACACCGACCTTTTCTCGGAACTGCCGATAGAAAAGGCTCGTGAGTTCCTCACGCTTGTGAAAGTGGAAACATTCAAGGCGGGCGATGTCATCATACGAAGTGGAACTGTCGGTGACAGGTTTTTCATGGTCGTCAACGGGCGTGCCCAGGTGCGTCGTGGCAACGAGATCGTGAAAACCTACTCGAACAACGATTACATAGGCGAGACATCGATGATTCTCAATGCGCCGCGAAATGCCGATGTCGTGGCCGAGACGGATCTGAAGGTCCTGGTCATGGATAAATACGATTTTCTTTATTTCATTCGCGGCTCTGAAATCGCGCGGCATATGAAAGTCATTGCGGAGAATCGCGAATTCAATACCTGGGCACTTTTCGACGACACCCCCCTGCTGCGCGGCCTTACAGCCGCTCAGCGCACCCAGCTTCAGGGCGTCATGACGAGATTCGAACTCGCTGGCGGG
>Ga0079303_10000061_pt1 | contig 22879 bp, 30 predicted proteins | sample Methanogen_OWC_FD_77073 | JGI IMG/M metagenome (GOLD analysis project Ga0079303, IMG submission 77073) | Enriched soil microbial communities from Old Woman Creek wetland in Ohio, USA - Methanogen_OWC | ecosystem: Environmental > Terrestrial > Soil > Wetlands | place: USA: Ohio | collected...
TATTTTTCCGCGTCCGTTGCTGAAAAACTTGACGTTCTAATGGATAAAGCTGAAGCGCTGGCAAGTGAGCTGACAATCATGGAGTATGATAAAATCGCATAAATAAAAAAACCGCCCTACTCCTGGCAGAGTAGAACGGCTTTACATATACCGGGATATAAATCACAGTATACTGTCTATCAATATTATACTTTATATCCCGGAGTTTTACAACTACCGGGCATTTTTATGCCCAAAATTCTAAGGAGGTATGAGAAAATGAAAATCAGTAAAAGAAAAGATGGTCGTTTCGGCACCCAGATCCGCACCCCGGACGGGAAGTATAAAACGGTCTATGGGAAGACGGCAAAGGAATGCCGCCAAAAGGCTTATGATCTGGTAGCCCAGCTGGAAGATGGGACCTATGTCAAATCAGACAAGACCCTGTTTAAAACATGGGCAAAGAGCTGGGAGGAGGGTTATTTAATCGGGATCAAGGATTCGACTCGGCTCAGCTATACCGGCCACCTGAGCGTCCACATTCTGCCCGAATTTGGAGAAAATCAGATACAGAGCATCGAGCAATCAGACGTTCAAAAATTTTGCACAAAACTGTACAAAGAAAAGCAGCTGTCGCCCAAAACGGTTCGAAACATCCACGGTACCCTACACCGCTGCCTCTGTGACGCGATCACGGCCAAACTGATACGGGTAAACCCGGCGACCGGCATTATTATGCCCAAAAAAATAAAACCTAAAATAACGCCGCTGGAAGAGTCTGACCTGCAGGCATTTTACAGCGTGGCCAACAACGACCCTTACGGACCGGTTTTTTCATTCCTGATTCTGACCGGCCTGCGGATCAATGAGCTGACCGGGCTGACGCTGGACCGGATCAATCTGGATAACCAGACCATGATTGTTGACCGCCAGCTAATCGGTACCGCGCCGGTGAAATTCGGCCCTCCGAAACATGACCGGACGCGGACCGTATCGCTGCCCGACTCGGCAATTAAAATTATCAAAACTGAACGGGCAAATCAGGCCCGGTTTAAGCTACTCACCGGCGATGCAGATTTCAACGCCCATGGTTTTGTCTTCTGCCAGAACGACGGGTCCCCGATCGGGCACCGGTCCGTGTACGAACATCTGAAAGTAATTGCCGCCCAAATCGGGGTGCCGAAACTCAGAGTGCATGATCTCAGACACACCTATGCCGTCCTATCATTACAGGCGGGTGTGGACATCAAAACCGTACAGGAAAGTCTGGGCCACCACACTGCTGCATTCACGCTGGATCAATACGGGTTTGTCACGGACGGGATGCGGTCGGCCAGTGCGGAAAAATTAGACAAATATGTCAATTCATATGTCAAATGATTTACAGACATTAAAAAAACGGCATTAGATAGCCGTTTTTAGTGTTAAAAATTGGTGCGAGAAAAGGGATTTGAACCCAACCAAACGTCTTTGTGAGTATATATAATGTAGGTTATTTTCATCGATGCCAATAAATTAAGGGTATAACGTTTATTGATTTTTAATAACAATCGAACATTTCAAATAAAAATATGTCAAAAAATATGTCACAAGCCCTGACTAAACACCAGGGCTTTTTCTTTGCAATAAAACCTGCTAAGAAAAATCAAGAACTTTTTTAGCAGATTTTAATTTTTTATTCAGTTTTATTGCATCATAAAATGACTGGATTTATTCAGCCAGCCTTGAAATATGTATTCACTTTCTTTATTGATATACTTCTTTTACCCTTGCATAATAAATGCGCAGGAATTTATTGAGGCCAGCAATTTTTGCTACCCGTTTCGCTTTGCCTTCAGCTTCTTTTTTTAGAATATACCAATATACAGCACTGTCTTCAGGAACACCATGCGTTTTTAGAACGCGCATGGTTTCATAACCAATTTTTCGTAGGGTTGACGATCCTCGCTTACTAATTTTTCGATTCGTTCCTACGAATTGTCCGGATTGATACGGTGGTGCATCAATGCCGGCATATGCAATTAATGCTTTACCGCTGTGAAATCTTCTTATATCGCCTATTTCAGCAATAAGTTTTGGTGCCAATACATCACCTACTCCACCCATTGCTCTTACAATAGGGTATTCCGGTAATCGCTTGGCTAATTCCTTCATTCGTGCTAAAATGATTGTCAAAGTTGTATTGACTTGTTTCAATACGCTTACTGCCTGCTGTAGCATTATTTTGGTTGATTCCATATCTGCAGACAGTGTAGGGATACCTTCTTTTGCCAGGGAATAAATCTTGACGGCTTTATTTTGGCTTTGATGGTATCCTTTTTCTTTCGCCCAGTTCACATAACTATTGATAAAGTTTTCTTCCGACATATTTGTTATGTTATCAAAATGCCAATATTCTTCAACAAAATCCGATAATTTGTCTTTGCCATTGGCATCCTGCCATCCCTTCAGCAGTCCTTTAATACCCGGCATGGTATAATCCAGTAAATGTGTCAATGATTGCACACTTTCTATCCTCATACACATATAATGACTATATTGTCTTCCCAATATTTTAAGCTCCTGATAAATTTCCGCGGTCACTTCATATTTCCTAAGCCGAAACCAATAATCTATTCCATAGTTCGCTATTGTAATGGCGTCCTTTTTGTCTGTTTTTACCGATCTTAGTCCCTGATTACGATACTGTTTCATCTCGAAAGGATTGATCACTGCTACAAAAATTCCTTTTTCCTGTAAATAACTAAGTACCGGCAGATGATAGATTCCGGTAGCTTCCATCACAACTTTAACTTCTTCGTTAAATCTTAAAATCATCGTGGTTAATTCTGACAATGCTTTTTCTGCATGTTTTATTTCAAAAGGCATGGAAATTATTTCACCGTATGGTTTTAAAATACAAACGGTACTCTTTTCTTTTGAAATATCGATACCTACACTTATCATTGAGCGTTATTCCTCACATTCTAAAAAATTTGTAATTGTTTCCATCCACACTTATTACAATTCATTTTAGTTCGTTACACGAAAGCTCATCCTTGAGTTCCAACCTGCTTAATCGAACGCTTATAATAAGGGGTGGTTGACGGTTTTTATGACGGATGTGGTTAATCCAAAAAAGACCACGCCAGACCAATTACTTCCCTTATTATAAAAAAATAAGTGCAAATGTTACAGCACTAATGATGTGCTTAACACTTACACTTTTATGGTACTAAAAAGACCACCCTTTCGGATGGCCCTATCCAATCAAGAAAGTCACTTATGCTACTGTGTAATCCTCCTCGGTTATTTGCTTATACTCTTCCGTTGAAATTTTTTCTTTAATGACGGCGTTTTTTACCATTTCGACAGTCCAAAGCCCGTTATCATAGTAACGTTTTATTTTATCGAATGTAAGCATTAAATTAGCCCCCCCATCATTAAAGCGTAATTGGAAATCGCTTGATCGACTTCGAGTGTCTCGACCCGTTCTTCAATTGTCAACGGTTTTACAAACTCCACAAACTCTCCGTCGCTCTGCTTGATCTCGATTGGCGTATCACTGATAACAGTTTTAACCTCAAAACCAACGAATAACACCCCGTCTTTTTCGACAGGTTCCTTCTCAACCAGATACTCTGTCAGTTCATCAAACACTGGCTTTTCCGCATATATTTTTTGCATTATCACTTACCACCTTTCTTGCTTCACTTAAACTTACGTATTTTTTAATGTATTTATGATAGAAATTGTAACTATTGCTCTTTTTAATCCATCCCCAATACGAGATCACCGCGCTGGCATCGGATGGAGTCATTTTGTCTATTTCATAGATTTTTTCATAAATGAATCCAATTCTTTTCATCAAAACCTTCTTCTTATTTGTCTCGCGGTGGTTCGACTTTGCTACTAAACCGTGCTCTTTATCGACATAAATTTTGGCAAGGGCCAAGGAAAGTACAGTGCATAGGTGATATTTAATAAATAAGAGTCTGCGTGCCGTTGTTCAAGTTCGCATTCGCTGAGGAATTGTTCAGATTCCAGTAGAACATACCTGCATTGGAGCTGTTGTTCCAGGTACTGCCTAAGTGGGCAACGCTTTGCACCGTAAATCCCTGATGGTTAATTAGTTTTTCCGGGGGAGGTTTCCCCCGGTCCCCCTCTAAAGAGGTTTTTTAACAAGCCGCGCGCCGCCGTACAAGGTCGCATCCGCCGAGGAAGAGTACAGAAGCCAGCAGAACACACCCGCACTGGAGCCGTTGAGCCAGGTACCGCCCAAGCGGGCAACGCGCTGTCCAGTATTTTGCCAATAATTATCGCAATAATAAGTAGACGAGCTGCCTCCGGTTGTTGTTTTCGGTAAGTTTACAAATGGGAGATTGACGTCATATCCGAGCTCAGTCACGGATCCATCTGCGCTGGCATCGACATATCCAAGTTTTTCATACGGAGCAGTAAACAAATTTGACGCGTAATTATCGGCGTTCTTGCAAACCCATGCCTGCAAATCAGTAATATTAATACCATCTACAAACTGCCACATGTTGCCGAACAGGTTTTCGATCCCGTGCCATACAAATGGATATTTACCGCTCGTGTTTGAAACTGGACTTCCGATCGACGAAACAACAGAATCACACGCGCCGGTTTTGTATGCCATATTATAGCAGATATTCCCGATTGCGATATTGACAGGTGCGCCATCGAACGCGATTGCTTTGTTGCTCCCATCATAGGCAGCAATAGCTGTTACAACCCGATTGTAGCAAATTTGATTACCATTCAAGGTCGTCCCGATACCGATTGTCTGGCCAACAACGTAAGAGTCAGCATTTGCGGTTGCTAAAACAATTCTGTTTGTGTTTGTTTCTGCCACGGTTGCTGTGTGTGCAGCATTGTTTTGACCACTCGTGAATCCTGCAACAACCGCCTGTGAATTAAGAGTGGCATTCTCAATAACGAACATTGTTTGTAATAAATCAACCACATGCAAATCCAACTGCTGATACCCAGCGCCATTCGCTTTGGCTAGATTCCGGAATTCAATAATGTTTTTATTGAACAGTGGAAATTTACCGGTTTTAGACTCTAAGCGTGTGCCGTCATCGGAAAGGCTACCGTTATACTTACCGATGTCGATATAATCCAACTCTTTGTTATTAACGAAATCCCAGAAACACCACGGCAGATACCAGCCAGAACCAGATTTACCCCTAGACACTCGACGGGCGATGAATCCTGAATTTACATCTTTGTTGATGTAGGTTTTCGGGAAGCGACTGAACACGTTGCCGTATGAATCTGTTACTTCTTCAACGTCTTTGAATATTGATGACAAATCCAACCCATTAAACGCGGGAGTTGCATCGATCCCTGCGTTGACTGTTTGCCCGATGTTTTTGTCGGTTCTGATCAATGTCGGGCTTGACCCCTTGTTCCAGCATGTGCCGTAAATGTCTGCATTGCCGTCTTCAATATTGGCTACTCGCTTGCTAAGCTTTTTGTTTTTAACAAAATTGAACAACGCCATATTATCCATCATTCGTCCGCTCCGATCTCGCCCCACTCTGTTCCGTCAAATAAATACAACTGCTCTGTATCAGTGGTAAAGGCCGTTGACCCCGTGCCACAGCTTAAGCTTGCAAGATTTGGCAAATCGGCTGCTTTGCAAATAAATTCTTTCGTGTCGCCGTCTGTTATTGTGCCAACTCGTTTTATCATAATTGTTTCCTTTCTAAAAAAAGGCTGCCCGAAAGCAGCCCTAAAAAATCTATTCCTGGCAATAAACTCCGCATCCAGGTAGCTCAAGGTGAGTAAACCCGCTGGATCTGTAATACCTCGCCCCGCAACCGGTCAGCTCGTTTGCGGCGACCGCTACCTCATACGGACTGAATCCCGGCACCACAATATCAACCGCCTGCCATGTTGTGTGGTAGCTGCCCGGAATACCGCCCCAATGATCGTTGCAATCCTGGCAGCGGATCATCGACGTGACGATAATCATTGCCCCGAGATATTCCCGCAAACGATCCAAAATATTAATTAAATACGGCGCATTCTGATTTTTTAAATCCTGTTCGGGGTAGCCATCGCACCAACCGAACCCATATTCCGGTTTAACGCAATCACAGGCCAATTCAGCCCATGCGAAATATTTCCCCGCCATATTTGGGTTGACAACCGGATCGGCGGCTGGCGGGGCCACATATTCGACAAATCCCAGCACGCCATCGGTCTTCAGGCTCACTCCCTTCTTGAATACCATGATCCGGATCGCCTCGGCTTGCAGGTCTAATCCGACGGTCCCCGCCAGTTCGCCGCCGCTCATCCAATTCATCCATCCGCGGTTTTTTACATGGACCTGGAACCAAATTTCATAATCGGCCGCATCGGCCCCGGACAGCTGCAGCTGGATAGCTTGCAAGGCTAATCCTTCCCCGACGGTCCCACAAATGGCGCCGTCATAGACCGGATCTAACCATCCCTTTTGGGCGACGTGGGCTCGGCACATGACGTGCAGATCCACGCCATCTGGTACTTCCAGTTTGCAGGTAAATGCTTCTAATCGCTTATTCTGCCCGGTGGTCCCAGCATCCACCCCGTTTCGGACTTCGGGTTTCCAGCCATCGTTCTGGACGTGGGTGCTGTAGACGGTGTTAATATCGAATAATTGATTACTCATCTTACCAATTCTCCTTATCGGCTGGGTTGTTGAGCAGCCCGACCATGGTTGCTATCTCGACGACTGATGCCCCTGCAATTTTGATCGTATCCGCAATATCAGGGTTAAATAATGCCACCAGCAATACAACCTGCGCCACGATGCCAACCCACACAATTTTACTTTTCAGACGATCTTTGATTAATTCTTTGTTCATTTTCTATTTCTCCTTACTTCTCATGTGATTTTCTGAGCATATACTCATCAATTTCGTTGATCGAATCATCAACATTGCCATTACACCGTTTCCCGGACACTGCTTCAAGTGCCGCTTTTTGCGCCCTGAGCAATATCATTCGTTCCTCCAAGCTGTCATTAATACATTCGTCATGTTCTTGGATCTTTTCCTCGATTTTATCCGCACGCCGGCAAAACTTATAAACAACTCCAAATAGGGCGCCTATTGTCAAAAGTGCCCCGGACCAATTCCCAATAACTCCGATGTCGATAACCATAAACCGCCCCCTTTCAGTTAATAGGGACGGTTTCCCGCCCCTGAGCAATAAAAAAACAGCCTATGATAAAGCTGCTACTTCTCGGTTTGCAATTTCAACAATCACTTCCGCTCTAAGCGTGGTTTTTGTTCCATCGCTCAATTCCCATTCTGTTTCCGGCACTTCTTCAAGTTTTTTTCTTCCTGCCATTACCAGGGTGGCATAAGCGTTAACTAATCTTTTTTGTAATGCTGTCATTATAATAGTCCTCCTTCTGTTAGTATTTCGATGACCAATAATTCTGTTTCCGCTTTTCTTATTTCTTCATTAGACGGAACCAGGCTATCTAACACCTCCTGTTCTTCAGACGCTTGAATTTCTGATTCACGCTGTGTGATTTCTTCGACAGTTAGTTCAATGATTTCTGTTGTGCCAGTTTGACAATTAAATATAATTTTTTTCATCAATATTCACCGTATACTTTCACTTTTAATCCGGCCATGATGGGGTAGGATGCAGAATTGGATCCAGATATTTTTATGTTTGTAACCTTGTTGTCAAGATTTTTCCAAAATCCGGAACCTTCTTTTAAATATGCGTCTACTAAAGACCTGACTCTACATGATTTATAAGCTTTTATAGCACCCTGCTCAATTTCTATTTCCGAATAACATTGTATCAAGCTATCACCAAAACGCATACAAGATCCTACGCCGCAATCTATTGCAGTTAATATTGATGAACCAGCGGAATTTCCATATCCGTCCCATAACGCTGTTTGATAATTTCCGTTTGTAACATCACTGTTAAATGACAACTGTAAATTTTGCGCTGTAAGTGCACTTAGTGCATTTTGGATTACAACTTTAAGCCTTGAATATACAGGAGGTATATCAGAAATTATAATTGATTCTGCATTTGCGGTTGTCTCAACGTCAGCAATAAGATCAACGCCATGCTTTTTAATCCGCTTGTAAGTTAAGCTTGTATTATAAACAGCAGGAGAATTAACATTTTTATTGTCCCTACTCAATAAAAATCTGACTTGCAAAGATGGATAGTCATCTGCTGACAGACCTGATAAATCAATTCCCGATTCAACATCATTCAAAACAGCTTTTATTCCAGCAAAGTATCTGAAGCATCTGAACTGAGTACCATCTACACCATTGGCAACTCCGCCAGTAATAGAGATATCGTCACCCGTCGTCGGGACCGCTGTACTCACATAACCACAAGACCAAGATGATGGTTCAAAACTCACTATGTAATAAGTCTCGCCAGCGCTTAATGGATAATGGATCGAAAATGCGCTCCCAGATGCAAGGGTAGTGTTTCCGTTAAAAGATTCATATTCACGTAGAACATTTTTATTTGAATCAAGAAGTTGAATGACGCTTAGTGCATTTGCGTAAGGTGTTATTTTTAACCCCTTTAGATCTGTAAGTGGCTGTAATTTAACTCCTTGCAGTAAGTTGGCAGTTCCTGTCACGGTACTTGTATACCCGAGGTTGAGAGTGGTTCCCTCTTTTATAAAATCGCATTGAATATCAGACCCTTCACCTAACGTTTGTTTCCATTCAAAGTTACCCCATTTTTCCAAATCGAGTGGTTTAACTGTTTTTATGACAGTTCCTTCAATGGCACTCACAACCTCGTCTATAAAAGTAATTTGAATCCTGTAACGGGTTGATGTCGAATAGCTTACGCCAGTCATTGATAAGTCATTGTAACTAACAACATCACTTAAATAAGAATGTAAAGTAGATGAATAATACTGACTGACTCCAGCTGTATTGGTTATTTGAAACTGGATTTCAATAACGTCACTTTCTCCGGAATAACTGACATCATTTGCATCAAAATAATACATTGGTTGTGATGATGCGTTTGGATAACTAGCGTGTAATTTCCATGGGCCAAGTTCTCCTGTTGTTTTATTTCTTAAGCGTGCGGCTGGTAGTGTGACTGCTGACGGATAAAAAAGTGATGCCGAAAATACTCTTTTTGTAATCACAGAAGGGTTTAGTATAAATCCTATATACGATGTCGCTGTGGTTTGATTTGAACCGCCTGTATCAATTGTTTCTGTTTCGCCTGAATAAAAACTTCCTAGCTGGAATTTTTTATTTTTCAACACACAATTATTTAATGCAAAATCTTCCACGTTCGTATTATTGGAATATCTACCTAATTCTTTTGATTCCGGGAAAATCAAGTTCCCACTTGCGTCAACCCGATCGGTTTTAACGTGCCCTAAAACAGAACTCCCCGATTTTAGAATTTCGTGTGCTGCAAAATCGTCGTGGCTTGTTTTCCCATCCCATTCCGCCTGCTTCTCCGCCGTGACGTGGGCGGCGGTGTCGGCGATGTGGTCAGCGGATTTCTTCAACTCACCGTCAATAATATCCATGTTGTCGCTATTGATCGTCTCTGTATAAAACTCATCCTCGTCTTGTTTTCGTAAATGGTAATTGGGTGTCAAAGTCTCCATTACGATATCACCTCATTTCTTAATTGTTTGTTGGTATATGCCGATAATTGTGCGTTGGTAAATGGATGCAGCGTTTTGTTTTGGTTGTAAAGCAAACTCAAATCAATCACCATATTTGTCGGACGTTGTTTCAACAGTAGCAATTCAACCGCATCATACATCCCTTTTACGCCTAACGCTACCCGGACTATTATTTTTCGTGCTGAATGATCAATATTTAACGAATACCCATCGTCACCGCACAGCGCTGCCAATTGTTCCGGCAATGTCCATTTCGTATAGGGTAACTTCTCCTGTTTTCTGGCCAGCAATCGGAATCGCCTGATCTCAAGCGTATCTGTTCCCTTTGGCACAATCCCCATGATCTTTTCCAGTCGTGAAATCCCGTTTTCAGTTGCAGTTTGAATAAACTGATCAGCGAACAGATTGAGATATGCTGTTCGCAATCGTTCAATCTCAGCATTTTCGGCGGCACAAATCGCTTTAAATTCTTTCGTGTCTGCCAGAATCGGGGGAACGTATTCGATCAGATTAATTGTTCTATCCACTCGTTGTCCCCCTCACTGCGATATTGTCAACGCCTAAAGTCAGATTGCTGGCCGTACCATTTAAGGTCGTTCCGGTGATATCCAGAACGCCGGTAATGTTCAAGAGCCGTGTCTCAATCTGCGATATTCGCACGATTAAACCATTGTTTACCGTCAGTGTCTTTGTAGATTGCCATGTCTGGTTTAGCTCTGTAAAATAGGCGTCTATCGCTGCATTGACGTAACTCTGTATGTCTGCCCAGGTATAACCGCTTTGATAAGTGATCGTAGTTGCAATATTGACCGCTGTTGTCGTTACCCCAGCAATTGTCACAACATGATCAATCGGGGCGATTCCATAACCTTGACCAGAATAAGCCGCCGGGTCGACCGCTTCTTGAACCGCTGCGATCAATTCAGCTGCTGGCTGACCAAACAATGAGTTGATGATTACCGCTTTAACCGTGCCGGCCCCGTTCCAAACAGGATAGATCTTTACACCTCCAACACCATCTAAATCATTAATTTCTTTGGTATAGTCAGCAACATTACCGCCGTACGCTTTATCATCGAATGAATCAAAATACTCTGTTCTGATGCTCTCTGTCGCCTGTTCATCTTCGCCCGGTATCAACACCTCGGTCAATTTACAGGTTTCAAGTCCTGGTACATATAGAACCGGGATCAGATCCCCCAGGTATTGATTGCCTACAACGCCCAGAGACTCGCATTGCAATCTATACACACCATCACTTATTTTCTCTGTGATGGCGTAATTTACGCCATTTCCGCTGAATCTGGTACCGATTATCATTTCTAAACTTGACGGTGTAAAAACGCCTTTTAGAACGGCATAAGTTGCCGGATCGGGAGTCATGCCAGTTTCAGCCGTTCGCTTGATTAAATTATCCCGGCTGGCTGTATCTGCGAAAGTTTCGTTAAGTGTCACGTCTAATTTGATATACATCTGTGCCAGCTCCGCGCTGTTCCCAGCTGTGGCAAAATGGATCATCGAACCCTCCCGGGTGTCCAGTTCGCTGCCCCCGTCCATTGCCTTGATAAAGTCCATTTTTCGGGCTTGTATGACTTCGAAAGTCTCATTTTCATACACTTATAAACTCACCTCGCTTTCCTGTGTAAAATCGCCGTATATTGTCACAACACGATAGTTTGCCAATAGCTTGCTGCCTTGTTCTGTAAACTCGAAATCAACCACATCATTGATCCGATCATCTTGTGTCAATGCTTCACGAATATAGCGTTCGGCTTCCGGGATGACCAACTCCATTGGCTGGCCGATTAATTGGTTTAATTCATGACCAAAATTCCACGAAACAACCGGGTTGTCGAATCGGGCAACGTCAAGGATAATCGCAACCGCCTGCTTGACTGCTTCGATTTGGTCGATGTAGCCCGGGGAGCCGATAGGGAATGTTTTGGATGGTTGGGCCTCAGTGTTTATCGTTACGGCATTATTGTATTCTGGTAACATTTAACTCACCACCCGATCTATAACTGTGTATTTTTGCCCGCCCTGGTCCCGGACCATAAAAACGGATTCACCGATTTTCAGACCGTTTTTTATCGTGATCGTGTAAGTTCCAGATGCATAATCACCGTTAGAATCGAAAACAGCGGGGATAACAACCTCGGTGGTGTGATCTTTTACCGCATTGGTCAACCTCAGCATCGACGCATATAATGGGGTTTTTTGATCTATCATAATCTTCAGGGGATTAACTGAAACGACCACCCCCGCCGCAATGATTACCGGGTTTAATGCTGTGCTATGTTCAGCTGATAATTGTTTTAAAGCATCAACCAGATCAGCCATGTTCAAAGCCTCCTTCCAGATCGAGATCCATTACATGGAACCCGGTTTTGAATCGATGTATAACTTTCTTTACCATCATCCAGCCATGGTAGGTTATACCGTTATAGGCAAACCCCATATTGGCGTAAGTGTCCAGGTTGATTACCACACTTGATCCGCCCCTAACCCTGGCATCGCCAAAGCAATCAATCATCCTCAAGGTAATTTTTTTCCACTCTTTTTGCTTTAGCAGAATCTCTGCTTTATTGTCGCCGTTTTCGTCATCGGTGAGGGTATCGCTATACTGTAGTAATCCCCACTGGCTGATTCTACCCGTGTTTGATTTAACAAATACTTCCCGAGTGCCGTCATCCTTTTCCCTAAAAAGCTTGATCTGGTTGTAGGTGTCATCATCAATGTTTGTTTCAAAATCAAAATCCCCCGCCGTGTCGTTTCCGATCACCAAGGGGATTTTGTGAAATTCGGTATCGTGAAGGGCCACCTCACCAAAGTTATCCCAAAGAATGTATTCTTTTCCTGTATTTTGAGCGGTTAATTGGATGGCTGACACGATCATATCGAGATACGCTTTTTGTTCTTCAATCCGGGAAGGAATCACATATCCGGTTGTCATAATGTCAGAACCGGCTTTAATCTGGCAATCGCCACAAATCATCCGCAATAACTCTGCCAATGTCTTATTTTCATAAACATAGGTATCAGTATTTTTAAGGTATCGGATCTGATCGTAGGCCGTCACGCTAATAAATCCATTTTTATCTGGCCTGAGTCGAAACACAAACCCCTTAAAAAGAGCGTGCCCTGATCCTTTTGGCTCGATCTCATCTGATGTGAAAGTGACCAGATTCCCTTCTGCTATTTCAAGATTTTTCTTATCAGATAACAGCTTAAACTCAAGCACCGACACGCCATTTTTCTCCCGGGTGAGTGTGATATCGCCCTGAACAACCGGCAAATAAACCCGGTCGCCGCTTTGTGTTCTTAATTCAGTAGCCATATCATACCCCCGTTAAATCAAGAACCTGTCCGGGCTGTATTAAGTCCGGGTCTGCAATGCCGTTCTTTTTAGCAGCCGCCATACATTTTGACCCGCTACCCAGTTCCCGGGCGCATATGGCCCAAAGTGAATCACCTGATTTTACTGTATAAGTTCTCCGCTGGTTCGGTAGTTGCACCAGGGTTGGTTCAACTGGTCGGTCTGGTTCTTCGGGCGTCGCCACGTCGTTTTGGATCTTAAAGGTTTTTGTTCCATAATCGGGATAAGCCTTTAAAACAATACTCATCATGATGTCAACACCATTATCGGCACTTTCGTTTTGCTGCAGGTCTTCAATAGCGACCTTGATATTGGTATTAAATGAAGTGTTTATTTTCCCTTTATCGGCTTCTGTTTTTGGTACATACCGGGACAAGATGAACTGAAATGGTGTTTTTGTAGCCCTCAGTTCTGTCAACTTCTTAATGTAGTATTCCGCCGTTCGGAACTGGTTTCTTTGATACACCGCAAACGGGTACCGCACTTGAGGCAGTAAGAAATCAAAGGTTATTTCTTCCAGACCAGGGGCCCTGAGAATATTCACCTCAGAGCCGTCGATTAATTCAAATGTTTCATTTTTCCCTGGGGCGTGAATGCTGATCTCGCCAGGGGTTACGGGAAGCAATATTTTATTAAGATATACTAAATATGACAAGTTGCCCCCCCCCCCTATGCCACGCTTGCGCGTGTTCTCATTTTTTCAACAATCAGTGAGCCAAGCTGATCCGCTACTATTTCAATGTCCATATCATTCGCAATGGTGACACCGTTCAGACTAACCTGAACGTTGACGCCACCAGGCCCTGCTACTGAAAAGTTACCGCCTCCACTTGATGCAGCCATGAAGCGTTTTGTCTTTTTCGAATTAAGGACGGACTCACCGCCATTGAATCCAATTACCTCCGGTCCATTTTCTCCGACCAGGTGTAATCCCGGACGTGCTGACATCGTCCCGGATGAGTAGCCCCACAAGGCTCCCGGGTCAATCGCCACGCCGTCCTGGTATAGCCCAAAGTGAAGATGTGGTCCGGTGGAATTACCGGTTGAGCCCACAGTCCCGATAGTCTGCCCGGCTGACACTGTTTGCCCCAGTGAGGCCGCAATGCTTTCCATGTGGGCATACATTGACGATAGACCGTTGCCATGATCAATCATGACGGTGTTACCATAACCGCCGTTCCAGCCTGCCATAGTGACTGTACCCGCCCCAGCGGCCCCGATCGGCGTACCAAAGGCGGCTCCGATATCGATACCTTCATGGTATTTGCTTGACATTTGGCCGCTATCAGTCATGAATGAATCGCGATTCCCGAAACCTGATGTGACATCACCCGCTATAGGTGTGATCAATTGGCCCAGCGAAGCGCCGCCGATACCGATCGATTTAAAGAATTCAGCCGCACCGGTTCCAATGTACTCAATGCCTGCCTGAAGGTTGAAACTTCCAGCTTCAAAAGCGGCTTTCATATCAGCCACGATACTTTCACAGAATGTCATGAGTTCAGTATCACTTAGGCCCTCGATCAATCCGTCGATTGCATAGTAACCAAACTCCCTGAATACAGTTGACGGTGAGTTTATACCCATTGCCTTTTTAAAGCTGTCCTTTAGTGCTGTTGCAGCGGAATCTCCTCCCGCGACGATTGAATCCTCTCTTTCTTTAAGCCCTTTAATCAACCCGTCACCGGTGTAATTCCCCATCATCTGAAAAACTTTTGACGGCGAATTGACATCAAGGGTTGAATTTGCGGCGTCAATTAAAGCTTGGGCAGATGTTTTCCCTGCGGTTGTGACACCGGCTATATCGCCCAGAGTGCCTTTTATAAAACCGGCAGTTGTCTCCTGGCCCGCTTGTTCTCCTGTGTATGGTATAGCAGCAAACCCTGCCTGTAAACTAACTCCCATGCTTGTTGCGATGCTACTACCAACCCCGAGGCCAATTGTATTCCCAGCGGCAGTCGCGTTGGTGGTTAATTCAGTCAAAGGAGTGCTGATGGACGTCACCATATTCGCGGCAGCAGCATCTACCAGTCCTCTGTTAGCCTCCATCCCATTTGCCAAAACGGTTGCTGGGTCTGGCGCTTCACTTGATGCTTTTGCTATGTTTTCGTTCATCCTGATTAAGTCTTGATCGAATTGAATGGCTGCTTCTTTGAATTCCTCGGGCCCCTGCCAAAAAGCGGTCTTCATGTTTTGAACATCTGTAATGATGGTCCCTAAATTGGTAAACATTGAAATCATTGAGCTTATTTTATCGATTTCGAAATCCATCGCTGAAACAAGACCACCTTGCCAGTCGACTCCTTTTAACGCCTCGTTATCCTCAGTAATCCGATCATAAAACAGAGTCCATGAACTTTTTGCATGGTCAACGGACTGTATCATTTCAGGTGATTTTTCTTTTATTTTTTCGGTGATCTGGTCGATGTTTGTTTTAAACATCGCTGAAGCAGTTCCGAAATTTTCACCGATATCATTAGATAGGTTCTGAATCTCTGGTATTGAAAACACAAAGTCAATACCGTTTCCAATAGACGAGACAATCCCTGCAGCGGTTTCAACACCACCAGCCAAACCATCAAGAAAACCGTCCAGCGCATCACTGTTGGCCAGCTGCCCCATTTGGGTAAAGACACCCTGAAACGCCCGGTTTGATTTATTCTGAAAGATCGTCCAGGCTTGGCCAAAGGTCATGCCCATGGCTTCAAACTTTGCGTCTGTGGCGTTTGCCGCCTTGAACATTGCGTTTTTAATAATGTCCGCTGTGATCTCGCCTTCAGAGGCCATGTTTCGGATCTCACCGATTGGCACGCCCAAATAGTCCGCAATGGTCTGAATCAAGGTAGGGGAGTTTTCAAAGATGCTGTTAAGCTCATCACCCCTTAAAACCCCGGATGCCATGGCCTGCGTTAATTGGAGCATCGCATTTGACGCTTCGCCCGCACCGGCTCCTGAAATAACAAACTGTTTGCTTACCTGTTCGGCAAAATCAACAATCTCATCGCTACCGCTAAAGGCGTCACCCGCCATCAGGCCTAGCTTAGAAACCATGTCAGACATCGACTGGTAACTGGCGTGGGAATCATTGGCAGCGTTGAATATTTCTGTTTGCAATTCAGCGGTGGTCTGCAAGCCATCGTTCATCAGCCCCAGTCTTGCTGTAGTCTGTGAATATGTATCGGACATATCCATAACACCCTGAATCGCCCGCAAAGACATATAACCCGCGGCCAGAGCCCCGACTTTACCGATCAGCCCACTCACGGAGCTGGTGGTTGCTTTCGCGGTGCTGTTAAACTCCTTTTGACTTTTTTCAGCTTCTTCTACGGACTTTTCAAATTGCTTAAAGGCCGCTCCCGCTTTCGCCATTTCTGATCTTGCCATGGACATGCTTTTCGTGTCAATGGCCCCGGCACTGGCGGTCTCCATTCGTTCGAAACCGGCGATCATGCTGTTTATACCGGTCATCATGGATTTTATAGCGGGGCTCATTTGGTCAGATAGCCGGATACTACTTGATATCGAACTCATCTTTTTTTACCTCCTTTCTTTTTGCGTTCTTTCTCGGCTTTCTTGCGGGCTTTAACTTCCAGATCAACCGCCGCCATGATTAAGGTTTTCTCCCACACGTCCATTGCCATATAATCGGCAGGTCTGATGTGGTATTCCCTCAATATGAATATGGCGTAATTTGCGTCTGGGTCGCCACCCTCGATTAGTTTTTTGCTTCGTCAACCTTTTCCTTCGTGATTGCGGTAAAGCCGTTTACTTCTTGGATCTTGTCGAACAGACTCTTATACTCTTTGATGTTCAGCATCGCGTTCAACAATGCCCCCGGCTCCATAACGTTGTAAAAATTCTGCAACTCTGCGTCATTTAAGTTCGGAAAGACAACCGACTCTACCATCAGGTTTTTTCGGTATTCACCCTCTCTAAATTTTGTGATAGGATTTCCTTTCGCGTCAATATCAGGGAATACCGCCTCACTCAACAGCTGGTCGTTTTTCTCAGGGGTTACCGGTCTAAGCACCCACTCTATCGGTTCGCCGTTTTCACCGGTAAAATCGACCGATGCGGGGTATTTCGTCGGCTCCTTAATCGCTCTGTTTTTAACCATAAATGCTTTTAAATTATCTACCACGTCTATTACTTCCTTTCAAATAAAAAGAGACGCATTAAGCGCCTCTTACAGCATCCCGTCAAGCAGGGAGAATTCTTCTGGCATTTCCACACTCTCGAATGTGAAATCAAGTGTTTCCGTTAAGTATGTAGAATCTGCGTCAAACTGGGCCATCGTTGCTGAATCGAGGTTGCAATCCTTCAGGATGACAGTCTGTCGACCTACCGAAGATGTCGGGTCTTCATTTGTTACCTGAATATCAAAATAAAAATCCTCGCCTGTTTTAGCATATCGGATCATTAGTTTTCGCAACATAGAAGTGTTGTAATGCACCTCCATGCTTCCCGAGCCTTTGCCGCCGGTTGCTTTATTCCCTTTTGTCTGTCTACCAAGAATTGGAATTTCTTCTTTTGTTTTTTCAAAAGTCGATTCTAGACTTAGCGCATGCATGAAATTGTATCGGTTGCCGTCGACGATAACATAACATTTTGCGTTGGACCCGGAAATCGAGTCCTGCACCCGCATGATCGCGTCAGCAAATAGCTGTAAATCCATAGGTTTCTTCATTTTCCAACCCTCCTTAATTAACCACAACGGTCATATACAGCTGACGCATTGCTTTGTTTGGTGTGATGGCATCTGAGACATACACCTGATCACCATCATCATTGCCGGTGACAACAATATCCGCTGGGTCAAAGTTCTTGATAGCCTTGCCCATGGACTCATGTTGCTTGACGATATCGTTCCATAAGCTGACTCGGCCGTCTTCATCGCCATCGATTTTACCCAAGTACTTCGCATTAAAGATTAGCGAACCAACCTCTATTGCGACCTGATCCAGAACCCGGATAACCTGGTTTTCTGAAAAACTCTTTCCTTTTGCCTCTGTGAACGAAATAAAGCTATTAATATCATCCAGCACCGATATAACGGCACCATTTCGATGGTAGGCATAAACCCCACCGGTAATAAATGCAGCAAGTTCTGCCTGTGTGTAGTCGGTATTAATCGTATACTCACCAGTGTAGGTGGAGTTAAGCAGACTGTCTGTAATTGCACAAGCTGCCTGTGCCCCGGTAGTGTAAAATACCAACTCATACCCCGTCGCCCCGGCATCGGTTACCGTATTCGCAATCTGGATCACGCCCTCGTAGTCAATAGCCGTCGCTGATTTTGGACGGATCGTCTGGAATTTAACCCCCATATCATCCCGCAGCCGTTTGGTATAATTATCAAACAAGGCGTGAATTGCGGTATCCGCAGACGGACAGCCCAAAGCATTGAATGAATACTGCTCCAATTTCGACAAAAATGTCGAAAAGATTTCGCCGGTGATAGTGGTCACGTTGGTACCACCGGTTAAGGCTAGGCCAGCATTAACCGCCAGCGTTGCGCCTGTTTTAAAATCAACAAATTCGTTGCTGACAAGGGCCGTAGCTGCTGCAACAGTTTGAGTTTCATAGACCGCGTCATCGATCAGTGTTTTGACGTCAAACTTTGTCTCGTCATCCACATTTACCGCAATGGCAATTTTGAAATCATTACCCCGGGTTCCGGCGTATTTTGCAGTCGCAAAAGTGTTTTCAGCCTTAACACCGCCGCCGTTTAGCCGGTAGCAGTAGACCTTAATTGCATTTGCGAATAACTCCCGCAAGTTTTTCATGTTTACGTGGGTATTTGCGTACCCGAAAATTTCTGCACACTCGGTCACAGATAAAAACTGTTCCTGAATTACCTCAAAAACCTCGCCACTTGGGCCCCAGTCCAACAATAACGGCATCGCCGCTATTCCTCTAGTTGAAGCACCAGCGGCTGCACGTTTGGCGCTGATGCTGTTAATGTAAGCGCCGGGGAGTGTTTTGTTATAGGCTGTAAAAGTTCCGCCTCCTAGTGCCATTAGTTCACCTTACCTTTCAAGAATTTATCAACCAGCTTGTCAACCTCGCTGGCCGAATAGGTTTCAGAATCCAATAAAACAGCCCCCAAAACATCAGCTTTAGGGGCGTATTTCTTAGACTTTATCAATTGTTGTTTTGTAAATCTGTTCTCAGCCGGGATTTCCTCGACTGTTTTTTTAGTAGCCATTTATTTAATCCTTTCCGTAATTTCAATTGTTTGCATTTTCGCCACTGCTGGGCCCTGAACATATAGAGTGGCGTCATAAGTCACAAAAACATGACCGACTCCATCAATCGGCTTTCCGCTGATCTCAATCCCTCTGATTTTGGTACCGTCAGAAAGCGATATAGTACGCAAATTAGCCAGTAACACTGGCAGGGTAGCATAGATATCAGATAAGCCGTTTAGCGGGAAATAGACCACCTCAAAAGGCATGGATTGCCTGAATCGTTTTGCAATTAAATCCGACTGATCGACGTTGACACAGTGAATATAAAACGCCGGTTCGACTAAGCCCTGTTCAACCGGTTCGGTGTAAATTGTGCAATCCGGATATAGACCGGCTATCGTTGTGGCAATTCCTGTAATAATCTGATCAATCATTCGAAGGCCCCCTTCAAGTATTCCATTAAACGCTTTTCGAGCAGTGCCGGTGCCAGAGCATTGACTTCATTTTCCGAAATGTCGAGAAAAAATTGCCCATCGACCCAACCCCCGCCGCCTCTGGTTCTGTGTCCGTAGTTGACGTACGAGGAATAACTCGCGGTATTGGTCAGGGTACATTGGTAGGCCCCGTCGATCCGTTCGACATTAATTTTTAAGCTTTCACCTGCTCCACTTGAGCCAACCGACCAACTCCGCCTCAAATTACCGCCGTCTTCTTCACCAACGGGGGTTCTTTTAATAACCTTAGCCAAAAGTCTTGATAAAAGTTCAATCGTGCAGTCTTCCATAAACTTCTGCCTTGAATCATTACTCAGCGTCTTTTCCAACTTCTTCTTAAACTGCTCAAACTGCTTGTAATCAACATTCTTTCCCATATCAACCGTACTTATCAAAGATGATCAATGATATCTCCTGGTGGGATGGGTAAACAGCGGGAAGACCGGACCGTTTAAAGTCCGCCGTCCTGCCATCCTGTGTGATTGTTACTTTAGACCCGGGCTTAATTTCAATATCCGGGGAGATCAGCAGCTTGATTGATTGTGACTGGACCGCCACGCCATTTACAACAGTTGTGGTGTCAGATGATTTATGGGTCATCTTACAGGGTTGATCAGTCAGGACAACCACCGGGGTTTGTTTTAAAATGTTTGTCACCGGGTCTTTTACCCCTTGCATTTCTGTTATGGTGCATTTACCGTTATAGCGGCTTTCGACCGCTGTTCTCATGTCCATGACATCGCCCTGTACCGATTGAGTTGAGAATAGTGGTTTTTCAACAAAGACTTTGTGAAAACATCATCCGCCCGGAAACTAACAGAAGTATCACCCTCTGATTGACTGGCAATTAAGCCGCCATCAGGGTTGACGCTACCAAAGTTTTCACCCCTGTACAGGTCCATAGCCATGCGGTAAGCAGTGTTTACAAGTCCTGTGGGTAGTTCTTCCAGGTTGCAGTAATTAAGGATTGCCTCGGTAGTGTTGTCTAAGCAAAATTGCAAGGCGAAATTCTTATCTGCTCCCGTTATTCCCAATAATTCTTTGAGTTTTTCAATATCCATAACTTAACCTCTCGTTAAAAAAGAGGCTGTTATTAGCCTCTTGAAAGAATTCGTGCAATTGGGATCGCTTTGTGGTCGAAATAGGTTCCAGCGCCATCATTCACCAGTTCCCAGTTAGCGCCGTTTTCAAACTCTGCGTTAGTTGGGGAGAGGGTGGCCTGTACTGCTTTTTTATACGAGAAGCCATAAGGTGCCAGACATTTTCGTTGACGGCTGTAAAGAGTATCCTCGCCACCATTAACAGCAGGGTCACGATCCATTTCATAGGGAACTTTTGCGCCGATATCTTCATAATCGAATGCGCCTAAGCCCATGGCGTAGGTGGTGTACTCGGTGTAGGCAGCAGCGGCAGCAACAGCGGCAACAGCGGTTACGCCTTCGGTTGTCTCGGTGATGGTGGCCACCAGTGTTCCGTTGGTATCGTTCTTGTTCACGATCAGAGTAGGCGCATCTTCAGACAACGCGACTTTTTGAGTCAGTGTGATTGATCCGCCGGTCCCTCCGAAGGTGTATTGCGGGAAGTCCGCGGCCAGCAAGGCTTTCAATGCGGTTGCATCAGCGGTTGTAGAAGCCCCGGCATCCCATCCATCGGTGGTTCCGCAAACATAGGTCTTTTCGCCAAGTGTCAAGGCATCGCCAGCGATTGCTTTGGTGGTGATCGCCAGTGTATAAACGGCAAGGATCCCAGTTACAGCGGAAACAGCATCCACGGCTGGCACTTCGCGAACTGGCATGGAATCATCCACGATAACGGTTCGGCCATTCCAGGTCGCAATGTTAAGTGATCGCTGAATCCCATTGGCGTCGGTATACTTCATGTACTCCAACAATCCCAAATTTTCCAGGTTAGTCGCAACGACAGAGTGCATCAGCACGATCTGGAATTTGTCCTTGTTCTGGCCACAGGCTTTCTGGATCGCCGAGTTGAGTGTTGAGGCCCCAACAGCGGTATTTAATTCGTATGTGTGGTTCGATGCGAAAGCAGCACTACCAGGGTCAGTTGAGGAATAAATCCCTTTGATCATGGAAAGCAAAACTTCCTGGTCGACTTCTTCCCAGTAAGCAGCAACTTGATTACCGACATTGGACATGAACTTCACGCCGCCGGTAATGTCTTCCGAAAAGTCTTTTTCGGTCCATGCTTTCGCCCGGCCAAAGACAACAACACCACGCTCAAAAGTAGCGGTGCTGGTTGCTGTGATATTGGTTTGCCCATCGTAGTTCAGGGCCTCGCCGCCCAGGTTCCCGAACATTGGGATGACCCCGTAAGCGGTGGTGGTCTGTGCATTAAACAGGGCTCTGATTTCCGCATTGGGTGTCAATGCTCTGGATTTCAGCAGCTCGTTTCGTTTCAGATTGGGTACTTTTTCAACATACTTCCCAAAGGCTTGGGGGTTGAATGATTTAGAATCAAATTTTGGCATAGTTTAAATCTCCTTTAATTTTTTATTATTCTTTTGGAAAAATAGCGCATAATTCCTCGTAGGAGGGATTAGCAGGGTTGCCTAAATTCTTAGGCGGTCCGTCTCCACCTTCAGCGGGGTTAATCCCTTTGAAGTTGGGCTTCGGGTCTTCTGCAACATCAAACAAAAACTTGGAATCATCACTGGTTGTCAGTGCCGCGATCTGATCGTCAAGTCCTTTGATACTGTCACCGTCCAACTCTACTTTTTCAAGATCCAACAAAGCTTTTACCGCTTTCAGGTTCTTTGCTTTCGCCCCGGATAATGCATTTTCAATGGCATTATTCAGCTTGATCTGTTTGATTTCTTCCTGGTATTTGGTCTCTGCGTCAATGTTCGCCTGGGTCATCGTTGCGATGGTTGTTTTCAGGGTTTCTACATCACCAGCAGAGTCTTTCAGCTCTTGTAATTGGGTGTCTCTGGTTGCGATGTCTTTTTTAGCCTGTTTCAGGTCGTTGCTGACAGCATTAAAGGTTTCCTTTGGCACTGCCTGTTTTGGGAACTCTGCGTTAACCTGGGCCATTAATCCATCTATATCAAGAACACCGTCATTAATCTTTGCTGCTTCTAATAATTTCTTTAACCATTCCATTTCTGTATCCTCCATAGCTTTTTATGCTGGTCGCTGCCAGCTGGATTCAGTTGTTCTTTATGCCCTGCAAC
>Ga0079303_10000062_pt1 | contig 22335 bp, 19 predicted proteins | sample Methanogen_OWC_FD_77073 | JGI IMG/M metagenome (GOLD analysis project Ga0079303, IMG submission 77073) | Enriched soil microbial communities from Old Woman Creek wetland in Ohio, USA - Methanogen_OWC | ecosystem: Environmental > Terrestrial > Soil > Wetlands | place: USA: Ohio | collected...
TATTCAGCTGCTGGCCGATGACCTCGAGCTGCTTGATGGCCGCTGGCCTGTATATGTCGCATGCCGCCATCATCGGGCGGTGGCCCTTCTTGCGAAGGAACGACGCGAGTTTTCCGCACGACGTCGTCTTACCTGAGCCCTGAAGGCCGCAGATGAGGATGACGTGCGGGATCTTGCCGCCCAGAATTATTTTCGCCTCGCTGCTTCCCATGATTGCCACGAGCTCGTCGTGGACGATCTTGATGACCTGCTGCGCCGGCGTGAGCGATTCGAGGACCTGCTGGCCGATCGCCTTCTCCTTCACCGCGTCGGTGAAGGCCTTGACGACCTTGAAATGGACGTCAGCCTCGAGAAGGGCGAATTTGACCTCCTTGAGGGCATCCTGGATGTTCTTCTCGGTGAGCCGGCCCATGCCGCGCAGCGAGCGGAACACATTTTGAAGTTTGTCGGACAAACTCTGGAACATGTTAAAATACCGCAATTTTTATAAAATTAAGCCAAAAGTAGCAATTAATTATACTTCATCCGGGGCCAAAAGTCAAGATATTTGACCGGGCGCATGAAATTAACCGATCCAAAAGCCGTTTTTCAGCATTTCAACCCCTGACGATCCGGGAAAGCGCTTTCGCCAGATCCGGATGAGCGAATTTGAATCCCGCGTCGATAAGCCGTTTCGGGTAAGCCGACTGACCTCCCGTCAGAATCGACGATCCTTCTGAATATGCGAGCCTGAGAACGAACTCCGGCACGGTAAAAAACACCGGCCGTGAAAGCGCCCTGCCGAGCGCCTCCGAAAACGCCCTGTTAGTAGCCTGCCCCGGCGCCGTGAGGTTGTATACCCCTCGCATCGCCTGGTTTTTCATTGCAAAAGAGAATGCCTCGAGAACGTCTTCGAGCGCCACCCACGAAAAATGCTGCGCGCCGGAGCCTATAACTCCTCCCAAGCCGAGGCTGAACGGAACGATCATTTTCTGAAGCGCGCCGCCGTACGAACCGTCCTGATTCCTTCCAAGCACCACGCCCATTCTGAAAACGACCGTGCGGATCCCGTGATTTTCGGCCGCCAGGGCTTCCGCCTCCCAGTCGCGGCAGACGCCGGCAAGAAAGCCATTGCCGTATTCCGCGTCGTCCTCGGTGAAGGTCCTCTTATCGGAATATATCCCAACCGCCGAAACCGATATGAAAACGGACGGCTTGTTTTTGACCGCTGCGAATGCCCTGACGATCTTCGCCGTGGTATTCACCCTGCTGTCATATATTTCCTTTTTGTAATCGGCGGTCCAGCGCGCGGCGATCCCCGCTCCGGCGAGATTGACCACGCAGTCCGAGCCGTCGATCAGGGCCGCGAACCGTTCGTCGTCGATCGAAATATCCTGCCTGCCTGCGCGGACGACTTCAGAACCGGAAGCCGATAATTTTTTTGCCAGATTCGAGCCTATGAATCCGCCCGAACCGGTGATGGAAATTTTCATGACTCATGAATGATATCATTTATAGCCTCTCAGTTCAACCCCGCGTCATCCGGCGGCGCGCGGCCGAAGGCTGGCATGTGACCGCTCCGGGCCGCCAGCGCGCGCCTGAAGACGAACTTCTTGCAAACCCGGGATGTTAAATGATAAAATATAATTCGCAATTTATATTGAGAGGGATAAAAATGAAACGCGCAAAATATTCTTTCACCGCAACCGCTCTTTTGCTTTTTCTGCCGGCCGCATTGGCCCTTGCGCTCACCGCGTTCTGGCCGGCCGGCGCCGGCGCGGCGAACGCCAAGGTTTCCTTCGACAACCTGCGAAGGACTATAGACAAATGCACGAAGGCGCTGTCTTATATCGCCGAAGTCCCGGGCGCGACCGAGACGGTCTATTCGCAGGACCCGGAAAATTTCAGAAAAGACGTAAGGTATTCCGACAGTTCGGCCATATCAATAGTCGTCACCGGGAAAAAGGGATGGACATACGAACCGGCGACCAAAAATATTTCGGACACTTCCGAAGCGGCCATAGCGGCCATAACGGCGAACGACCCCGCTGTCGTTTTTTCGTCGCTCGTCGCTGCGGGGGCGGAAATCTCTGAAAAACAGGCCGGAAGCCTTCTGGTTTACACGCTGATAGATAAAGCGAAAAAGACCCGAAGCTACAAATACGACTTCATGGTGGAACTCAATTCCGGTGCTCTCATCAGGATCGTAGAATATACCGATAAAAGCGAGACATCCGCCGACATAAAATTCCGGGGGCACAAGTTCGCAAGAAAATTCGACCGCGCGATGTTCAAAAAACCCGATCTTGAAAGCCTTGCTGTTAAAGCCAAAATGGCGTCCGAAGCGAAGGCCGCCGAAACAGCCGACGCCGGACAGGGAAACAGGAAAAAGTATGATCCCGTCGCGGCAAGAAGGGAATGCCTGAAAAATCTCGACGGCATCGAGGCCGCCGCGGCAAAATATAAAAAGGAAAAAAACGATTTCCCGGCCGACATCGAAGCGCTCGTTAAAGGTTCATACATGGCGGCAGTTCCTGTTTGCCGCGAAGACGGAAAATATGGCGTCAAAGGCATCAATGATCCAGAGGAATGCGCGATAGCCATGTGCTCCTTTCACGGCGCCGGCAAAAATGGGGACCATGCCAGACTGGCTTCGCTTTTTGCGTCGCGGGCATTGTCGAAATCAGTCAAGGGGGACCACGACGGATCGATTTCCGATTACGACAGGGCCATCGAGCTCGAGCCTACGAACGAAGTTCATTTCGTCAACAGGGGAACCCAGTATTACAACAAAAAGGACTTCACGAAGGCGATCGACGACTGCGACAGGGCCATACAGATTAACCGCGACTTTACTTCGGCCTATATCTGGCGCGGAGAGGCGCACCGGGAAAAAGGTGAACTCGATAACGCGCTGGCAGACTACAACCGGGCGATCGAACTGGACACAGGCGAATGTCAGGCGTATTACAACCGGAGCTTCGTGTACAAGCTGAAGGGCGAAAATGCGAAATCGGAAGCCGACATGAAAATATACAAGGAACTGACCGAAAAATCGGATGAAAAAGAAGAGCCGAAAAAACCATGAATATTAAAAATATCGAATATATCAAGGCGCCACTTGCTAAAATAGATTTTTCCGACGAAAGGAACCGGATAACTCTCGGCGACGCGGGCGGGTTCCTGAAAAAGTCGATCCGCGAACTCGGAATTATCAATCCGCCGCTGGTCGCGGAGAACGGCGCGGGCGGATTCAGGATAATCTGCGGGTTCAGGCGCGTCATGTGCGCACGCGCCGAAAGCGGCCATGAACCAGGTTCCGGCGTCCCGGATGTCCTGATCACTTGCGCCCTGGCCCGCGGATTTTCCGAGGCGGACGAGATCGCCGCTTCGGTCGAGGACAACGCCGCCTCCAGGCGGCTTGGCCCCGTCGAGATATCCTCCGCCATAGCCGGTCTTTCAAAATATTTCGACAAAAAATTCATAATCGAAAAATACTTCGATTCGTTCGGCATACAAAAATCCGAATTCGCTTTCGCGAGATATCTGGAGATAGCGTCGTTGTCCGATGCCGCCAGAGACGCTGTCGCCTCGGGAAAACTTCCCATGCAGGCGGCCTCGTTCCTGGTGGAATTCTCTCGGAAGCGGCAGGAAGATTTTATGCGCCTCGCGTCGGACTGCAGGATGGGCGCGAACCTCCTTACCGAGATGGCTAAAAATATTTTCGAGATATCCAGACAGCGCCGCGTTGCGATCGATTCGATTTTTGAAACGATAGGCCTTGAAAACGTCATTTCTGACGACAAATTGAATTCAAACGAAAAATCCGGCCTTCTCCGCGAACGGGTTCTCGACCTAAAATTCCCCGAATACCGTTCACGGCTCGGCGCTTTTCAAGAATCGGTCAAAAAACTTGGCTGCGCGGGCGTTATTTCCGTCAACCCGTTCCCTTACTTCGAAAAGGATGAAATAAACGTATCGTTTACTATCAAAAACGCTTCCGAAGTGAAAAAACGGATCGGCGACATCCGAAAATTCGAAAATTCTGATCTTATAAAGGAATTCGTCGGCAATGATTAGATATACGCCATCCGAGATAATCGTTCTCGACGCCGGCCGCGTCATAAATTCTCCCGTCACGGAAAATATCCTGAATAATCTGGCCGGGAGGGACATCCCGGTGTCCCGCCTTTCGCGCGAGCAGGTTGACGCGAGGATAGAGCGGTTGCGGTCACTCGACGATCCGTTCCGCGAAGGGAAAAAGGTCCTTTTGATAACTGAGAACGACGGAGAATTCCTCAAGCGCTGTCCGGGAACGAACGAATACATCTGCTGCGATTACTACATCATCGATTTCGCCCAGAACTGCCCGATGGACTGCACCTACTGTATCCTGCAGGCTTATCTGAACAATCCAATGATGGTCGTTTACGCCAATATCGGCGATCTGACCGCCGAACTCGACCGCAGGCTCCCGGCGACTGGCGGAACGATGAGAATAGGGACGGGCGAATTCACGGATTCACTTGCGCTGGAGCACCTCACTCAATATTCCGATTTGCTGATGAACTATTTCGAAAAAAAGCCCGAATATCTGATCGAATTCAAGACGAAGACCGACAACGTCGAAACATTCCTTAAAAGGAAGCCTCCGGCTAACGTTCTTCTTTCATGGTCCGTCAACGCAGGCAACGTTACATCGAGGGAGGAGCTCAAGTCCGCCACGCTCGACGAGCGCCTCGCCGCCGCGAAAAAATGCGCCGACGCAGGATACAAAATAACGCTGCATTTCGACCCTGTTATAGATTACGAAGATTTCGACGCTCAAATGGAAAAAACAGTGGAAAGCATATTTTCACATCTCCGTCCGGAATCGGTCAAATACGTGAGCCTGGGGTGTTACCGCTTCATACCGAAGCTCCGCGACATCGTCGCGGCGCGGTTTCCGAATACCAATATCATCTACAACGAATTCATAAAAGGGTATGACGGAAAATCTCGTTATTTCAGGAAGAAACGGGAAAGGCTCTTCAAAAAGCTTTACGATCTGATCAAAAAACGCGACCCCGATAACAGGATCGCGCTTTATTTCTGCATGGAAAGTCCGGAAATATGGAAAGCCGTGGCCGGCTCCTCGCCCGGCTCCGACGAGGAGCTCGGAAGGACGCTCTATGAAAATTGCGTCGAATGAAACGTGTGAATAAGGCACCGGCCACCGTCAGCCCAGCATGAGCACGCCGGCGATGATCATCGCGATGGCCAGCCCCTTGGCGATATTGAAGCGCTCGTTCAAAAACCACCACGACAGAAGAGTCACTATCGCAAGATAAGTGGACGACATCGGCACGATGATGCTGGCCTGCCCGATTGAAAGCGCTATCGTGAATGCCAGCCCGCCGATATTCAGCAACAATAATCCCATAATCGAATATTTAGACCTGACGGTCTCTATGTTGAACCTGCCGCGCTCGAAAACAAGTTTGAGAATTATGCCGACCGATATCTGAATGACGCCGAAATAGAACATGAACGTGGCGGGCCCCGTGTGGGTGACGACGAACTTGCTTACCGCGTCGCCTATGCCTATCAGGACGGCCGACAGGATCGATAAAAAAAGCCAGATTTTAGAGGCGGCGGGTGAAGCCGAGGCGGCGCGACCCGGATCGACGCCCGCCGACGACGCGACTGAGCAGCCGCCCGGATTTACCGAGAGGATGCCGACGCCGGTTATGACAAGAACGAGACCCACGATCTGACCGTTCGTAAGGGCTTCCCCGAGCATCAGCACCGCGAAAAGCACTGTGTACATTGGATAAGTTCCGAGTATGGCGCTGGCGACCGACAGTTCGCCGGCATTAAGCGCGTAATAGTAGGTGAGGTTGGTCAGCACGATGAATAACGTCATCGGAAAGAAAAACGAAAAATTCGTAAAATCGAGGCCTGAATATACCATATAAGGCCCGCCGACGAAAATCCCGAAAATCCCTCCGAGCAGGAATGAACTGATGGGGGTCGATTTCGAAAATCCGATTTTAAGAAGGGTCTGTCCGATTCCCCATGATATGATGGTTACGATAAGAAGATAAATGTGGGTCAAAAAACACTCTCGTTATATAAAATTCCGGGGCAGTAAGGTTTTGAAGCCTTCTGCTGCCCCGGTATGAAAAAGGATATTCCATTATTAATGCTCCGCCGATGACGGGCCACGTCGATACTTTATCCGTAAAACCGGTCCGGCGAACGAATAGAAGCGACAAGCGTCGCCGCTCTAAGCCATTTCTTTGAATTGCGCGCAGAGCGTGACGACCTTTTCCCTGACGGAAGCGAGTTTTTCAGGTTTATCGGTATTTTCAGCGGCTTCGCGTATGAGTGAAGCTATCGTCTTCATGTGTTCCTCTTTTGCGCCGCGCGTGGTGACGGCCGGAGTGCCGATCCTGATGCCGGATGTGACCATGGGCTTCTGCGGGTCGAAGGGGATCGTGTTTTTATTGACGGTTATTCCGGCCGCGTCGAGAGCTTTTTCAAGAGCCTTGCCCGTGAGGTTGCGTTCGACGAGATCTACGAGCATTAGATGGTTGTCGGTGCCGCCCGAAACCAGCTTGAAACCCTCTTTTACAAGAGCTTCTGCCAGGACCTTCGCGTTATTTATGACCTGCTGCGAATATGCCTTGAATTCTGGCTTCAGAGCCTCGCCGAAGGCGACCGCCTTGGCTGCGATTACGTGCATGAGCGGGCCGCCCTGGCAGCCCGGAAATACGACCCTGTCGACGTCCTTGGCATATTTTTCCCTGCACAGTATCATTCCGCCGCGCGGGCCGCGAAGAGTCTTGTGAGTGGTCGTGGTCACGAAATCGGCGTACGGGACTGGTGAAGGATGGAGCCCGGTGGCGACGAGGCCGGCGATGTGGGCCATGTCGACCATGAACACAGCGCCGCATTTGTCGCATATCTCGCGAAATTTCTTGAAATCGATGAACCGCGGATAGGCCGAAGCGCCGGCTACTATCATTTTCGGCTTGTGTTCCATCGCGAGCTTTTCGAGCTCTTCCATGTCTATCCTGGCGTCTTCCTTGCGCACGCCGTAGCTTACGATCTTGTACATGAGGCCGGAGAAATTAAGGGGATGGCCGTGCGTGAGATGGCCACCATGAGAAAGATTCATGCCCATGACTGTGTCGCCGGGCTTGCATACGGAGAAATAAACCGCCATGTTGGCCTGGGCTCCCGAATGCGGCTGGACGTTGACGTGTTCGGCGCCGAATATCTGCTTAGCGCGATCGATGGCGAGACTCTCAGCCTCGTCGACGTGCTCGCATCCGCCGTAGTATCTTTTTCCGGGATATCCCTCGGCGTATTTATTGGTCAGGCAGGAACCCATTGCCTCGAGAACGGCCGCGGAAACGAAGTTCTCCGAAGCTATCAATTCGAGATTGTTCTTCTGGCGTTTTTTCTCGCGCATTACGATATCGTACATGGCGCTATCGTCTTTTTTCAGGTGTTCAAACGGCATTTCTATCACTCTCAATCGTTTCTAATGTGTGAATTATGAATAATGATTATTGGTTTTTTTTGATTTTGTCGAGGTTTATCGCGTTGGTATAAACTTTATTTGTGAGCGCGGCCACTATCTGTTCGCATATCTGTATCGAAACGAGTTCCTGGGCCTCTTTGGTGGAGGCGCCGAGGTGGGGCGTGGCGCAAACCTTTTCGTGAGCGCAAAGCTCGAAGTTTTTCGTAGGCTCGTCTTCGAAAACATCCAGCCCGACTCCCCAGAATTTCGACGGATCGGACTTGAGAACCTCGAGGAGATCGGCTTCGTTTATCAGGCCGCCGCGCGCGCAGTTGACGATGATCATATTGTTCTTCATCCTGCCCATCGTTTCTTTGTTAATCATGTTCTTCGTCTGATCGGTCAGCGGAAGATGAAGGGTGAGTATATTCGATTCTGCTATTATCTTGTCGAAATCGACGAAAGTGAATCCCGATTTCTTCTTCGCTTCCTCGTTCACGTATGGATCGTAGCAAAGGACTTTCATGTTGAATGCCTGCAGGCGTCTGGCGACTTCGGAACCTATTCTTCCGTAGCCCACTATTCCGACGGTCTTTCCGTTGAGTTCCACGCCGACGAAGCTCTTCTTGTCCCATACCTTGTTCTTCATCTTGGCGTCGGCAAGGTTGATCTTGCGCGCGACGCTCATGAGAAGGCCGATGGCGTGTTCGCAGGCTGATATGGAATTGCCGAAAGGAGAGTTCATTACGACCACTCCGCATTCCGAGGCGGCCGCTATATTGATGTTGTCGTAACCGACTCCGGCGCGTCCGGCGACTTTAAGCTTCGGGATGCCGGCCTTCAATATTTTTTCGGTGATTTTCGTGGCCGAACGAACGATCACGCCGTCGTATTCAGGAATGACTTTTACGATCTCTTCCTCGGTTTTTCCGGTGAATTCGGTATATTCAAAACCCTGATTTTTCAGGTACTCGATTGATTTTTTGGTAATCGGGTCGCAGATGAGAAGTTTGAAAGCCATTATTCTACCCCCATATATATCATAAATAACTCTTGTTACTGTAATACTTGTTACGCAAGATTGATATATTATAAATCATTACCGTATAAAAAATCAACTAAATTTAAAAGGGAACGCCGCCAAAAAGCACAAAGTTTCGGCGCGCGCCGGGGCATGTGACTTATATCGCGTTCGAGCGCGCCACAAGACATTTTGAAAAAATATATAGGGACGCGCTCACTATTCGAGAGCGCCCACCCTGCGAAGGACTGCGGCGATTTTTTCATGTCCGTTCTTTTCGGCGAACATCAGCGCCGTTGCGCCGTTCGAGGCTTTCAGGTTGACGTCGGCCCCGTTTTTAATCAGGAGAACGACGATCTCGCCGTGGCCCCTTCCGGCCGCAAGGATGAGCGGAGTGCCGCCCCTGGCGCTGACGGAGTTGACGTCGGCTCCGTTTTTGATAAGAAATTTGACGACTTCGACCAGTCCATGGCCGGAAGCCAGCATAAGCGGCGTGATACCGTTTTTGTCCCGGTAGTTTACGTCTACGCCGGACTGGATCAGGGAATTGAGCGCGTCGATATCGTTTTCGACGATCTTGGAAAGCATCTGCTGAAGAAGGTCGGCCTTCAATTCTTCCGACTGCCCCTCCTCCGCCGGCGGTTCCGTTTCGGACGGCTCTTCTTTTCCGGAATCGTCCCTGGCTCCAAGAGAAAGCAAAAGCTTGACGGTTTTGTCGTTTCCTTTATCGCGGGCGACTTCCAGAGCCGAACGCCCGTCGGCGCCCTTGATGTCGATATTCGCCTTATTCGATACGAGGTACTGGATGATGTCCAGGTGCTGCCAGTACGAGGCGTTTATGAGGGCGGTCTTGCCGTCCCGGTCCTTCGAATTGATTTCCGCTCCCGATTCGACGAGGAGCCTGACCATCTCGATATTGCCCTTGTTCGCCGCCTCCATCAGTAGTGTCCAGCCGGATTTGTCGGCCTGACCGGCCTTGATGACGCCGGATTCGATCATTTCCCGTACCAGCCCGATATTGCCCTTGCCTATCAGTTCAATGACATTATATTTCGAATAGTCCTTTTTTTTCTCGGCCGCGTTTTCTTCTTCCGGTTCGGGGGGCTTCGCTTCCGTTTTTTTCGCGTCCGCCGAATCGTCAATATATTGCGATTTTTTCTCAGGGGCTTTCGGTTTTTCAACGGCTTTTTCCTGGCCTGCCGCCTGCGGATTCTCATTCGCCGCCGTTTTCCTGGAGGGCGTATTTTTCCCGGCGTCTTTGCCGTTCTTTTTGAGCATCGGAACGGCGTTCTTCACGATGATGCCAAGCACCAGAATGCCGGCGAAACCGGCGAGCGAATAAAGCAACGTCATATTCACTCCGCCCGAGGCCCCCGAGCTTTCCAGATAGGCCGCGACGTCGCCGTTTCCCTTGTTCCTGGCTATCATGACGGGAGTGTTGCCGTTTTCATCCTTCGCGTTGACGTCGGCGCCCTTTTCGACCAATATCCTGGCCGTCACGACGTCGTTCAAGGTGTTGACCGCGGAGCACATGAGCGCGGTGACGCCCCCGGCGCCGCGAGCGTTGACATCCGCGCCTTTTTCGAGAAGAAGCTTTACTATGTCGGCATAACCGTAAAAAGCGGCCACCATCAGCGCGGTATCGTTATTATCGTTTCTCGAATCGAGTTTGGCGCCCTTTTCAATGAGAGCCCTCACGTTCGCGACGTCGTTCGCCTCGATCGCGCTGAAAAGTTCGGCGCCCTCGCCGGCTTCGCAATTCAGCGGAAAGCTGAGAGCCGTTATCGCGACGACGGCCGTCAGGATACCGCAAAATATTATTTTTTTTGAATATTCAATATTCATAATTTATTTTTCGTCGTCTTTCAGTTCCCTCGCGAGCATCGAGCCCACCCGGGCGTTATCGCGAATAAGCGCGATGTTGGCCTTCAGGGTTTTCCCCTCGCTCATTTCATGGAGGCGTCCGAGGATATACGGCGTATATTTCGGGCCGGCGATATCCGAAGGAGACGCCGCTTTAAGTATCTTGTCGACCAGCTTCGAGATCATCGCCGAGCTCAGTTCCGACTTCACCGGAACCGGATTGGCGATAAGGAGACCTGAGTCGCCTAACGCGAAGGAAGCCTTTACGATCGCCGCCAGCTCCTTCATGTCAGACGCCTTCGTCCCGGCAAAGAAACCCGACTTGCGGCTGTAAAATGCCGGGAAATCCGAAGTTTTATAACCTATTATAGGAACGCCGCACGTTTCGAGATATTCCAGGGTCAGCTTGATGTCCAGAATCGATTTGACGCCGGACGACACGACGGCCACCTTCGATTTCTCGAATTCGCGAAGGTCGGCGGATATATCGAAAGTGTCCCTGGCGCCCAGATGGACACCGCCGATGCCGCCGGTGACGAATACGTTTATTCCGACGGCGTCGCATATCATCATGGTGCCGGCCACAGTGGTGACTCCGTGGCCGCCGGCGCCTATCACGGCCGCCATGTTATGCCTGGAAACCTTCGCTATGCCGCCGCGGTTCTTCGGATCGGCAAGAAACGCCAGTGTCGAAGCGTCCGCTCCGATTCTGATCTTTCCGCCGACTATCGAGATCGTGGCCGGGACCGCACCGTTTTTTCTCGCAATTTCCTCGACGCCCCGGGCGACCTTGAGATTTTCCGGATACGGAAGCCCATAGGTTATTATGGTTGACTCGAAAGCGACCACGGGCCTGCCTTTTTTCAGGGCCCTTCCTACCTCTTCGTTGTATACGACATAATCCTTGATATTCGCCATAACTTCCTTTCTCTCCAGTCCGGGCCACCGCCGGGGCGGCGCCCGATTCAGCCGGCACGAAGCCGGACCATTCAATTTCCCGCCGCGCCGCCGAAATTTTTATTCGTCCTGTAAACGAAAGCCAGGACCCTTGCGACGGCCGCGTACAGTTCCTCGGGTATCTCGGTTTCCTCGTCGAACAGGAACAGGGCCTCGCAAAGATCATAATCCCTGTACAGCGGGATATTGTTGTCGACCGCTATTTTCATTATCCGCTCCGCCACGTGGCCCGAGCCTTTCGCGGATACCTTCGGAACGCGGTCTTTTCCGTGATCGTAATCGAGCGCGACCGCCTTTTGTTTATCCGAATTATTTCGTCTTGTCATAAACCAGGCTTCTCCTAGGCGCTCAAATTGAAATCGCCCGCGCCGTAATTTTCGTGTATGAACCTGAACACTCCGGGTATGAAATCCCTCCGCTCGCCGGCTACGAACGACACCGACCCCGGCGCCTGAAGCATGCCGTCCCATATTCCGGAGGACGAGTCGTATTCATTCTTGAAAAATTTCTGAAGCCGCTTCGAGCCGACGAAAAAACATATCCCGAGCGCGTCGCCTTTTTTTTTGAAATTCACCCGGACTGAACCGACCTTCGTCATCGAAACGAAAACATCGACGGAAACCGTTCCATTCCTGGTTTTTTCAACTTCGAGAAGGGCCTCGCGGTCTTCGTTATCGATCCTGAATGGCAGCTTCGTGAAATATCTTTGCGACATAACGCCATACAGGCTCATCGCAGCGTAATTATCGAGAAATTCGAGGCACAAGCCGATGGCGTCGATGTATCGGCCCCGTCCTTCGTCTTTTTCGAAATCGGAGAGCTGGCCGGCGAGGCCGATAATTTCTTCGGCCAGAGACGATTTTCCGGCTTCGCCGGGAACTTCTTCCGCGGCGCCTCCCTGCAGCGCCATCTTTCCGAGGTCGCGAATAAGCGATATGCCGTCTTTTCCAGATGTTTTTTTAATATTGTCGATGATTTTTTTAGCCGAATCGGCGGTCTTTTTATTTCTCTTTTCGATGTCCGGGAGCGCTTTCTGAAGCTCGGCCGCCATCTGCAGAGGCGCGAGGCTGAATAATTTTGAAAAATCGCCGCCGAATTTTTCAAAATTCGAGAAAATCAGCAGCCCGGCGGCGAGCGTGTCCGCATTTATCGGGACCTTCGAATTCTGCAAGAGCGTTCCGACGTCAAAAAGCGCTTTCGGGTCCATTTTTCCGAGCCTCGAAAGCATTTCAGGACTTTGAGAAAGCTTCGATACCGCCGCGGACACCCTTTCCAGCGATTTCGCGTCGAGCCTCAACCCGAACTTCATGAACGAGTCCAGCGCCGCGCTCAATTCCTTCGACGATGTTTTCAAGCCCAGGCTTTTCAATAATTCCTCGCCGCTTCTGGTTCTTACGGTCCCAGCCTGCGAATCTCCGCCCAGGAGTTTAAAAATCAGTTTCCCGTCGGCATCGCGCTTGATGAGCTTCAGGTATAGTTCCTGCCCGACATGAAGTCCGGTATCGGCGCTAACCATGAACTGCCGGTTGTTGACCGTGACCGACGCCGAGCCTTCGGCGAATCCGGTTACCTTGCCCCTGTACGTATATCCTTCGCGAAAACCGTCGGCAGAATTACGTTTTGAAAGATCGGACGATTTTATCTGATTGACGCCCGGCACATTGTTGATTATGATATCAGACATGGCCCCTCTTACCCCGCCTAAAATAAAGGCCGAACGGATCTCCGGCAAAAATTATTCAAAGTTCTATCTTGAACGACCTGCGATGGATGGGACAGTAACCGTGCTTCCTGATGCTTTCAATATGCTCGGCCGTCCCGTATCCTTTGTGTTTCGAAAAACCGTATTCCGGGTATTTCAAGGAATATCCGTCCATGATGCGGTCGCGCGTAACTTTGGCCAGTATCGACGCGGCCGCTATCGATGCCGATTTCGCGTCACCCTTTATAACTTTGTGCTGCCCGACGTTTATCTCCGGTACTATCATCGCGTCGTTCAGCATGAAATCGGGTTTTTCAGCGAGCTTCGAGAACGCCTCGAAAGCGGCCCGGTATGTCGCCCTCAAAATATTGATGGAATCGATCGCCTCGTTGTCGACGATCCCCACGGACCATTTCACGTTCGAATCCGATGTCAGCTCCGTGAATACTTTTTCGCGCACCTTTTCGCTTACGCTTTTAGAATCGAAAAGGCCGTGCGTGTGATAATCCTGGGGCAATATGGCTATCGCGGCGACGACCGGGCCCGCCAGAGGCCCCCGTCCGGCCTCGTCAAGGCCGGCTATGCACTTGAACCCCATCCTGCGCAGCCTGGATTCAAAGAAATGCATAATATTGTCCTTGTTCGACAGCCTCTGCCTTTTATCGTAGGAAGAATAAATTATCTCTTCCTCCCCGCGGTCTGGTATCGCCGGTTCATTACCGAAAAGCATCAATTCGTCTCTCATGTTCACTTCCGGAATTTATTTATTCTTTCCCTTGTCCTTGAAAAGATCGTCCACGTCGATCTTGCTGTTGGCGTTCTTTTTGTCCGGCCCGGCCTCTTTTTTATCGTCCTTCTTCGCTTCGCCGCCATTGTCGTCTTCCGCTGGCGCCTGACCTGTCGAAGGATACATGAGGTCGAGGCCGATGATCTTCTTTTTTTTGCCGCCTTCTTCAGGGCCGCTGTATTTTTTAATGATGTCCGAGGGGGCGTTGTCCTTCTTGTCGTCCAGGTTCATGAGTTTGACCATTTCGCCGTTCGACTTTTTTCCGCCGGCCCCGACGTTCTGGTGGCCCTTTCCCTCTATGCCGTAATACTTGAATATAAGGCCGTCGGTGTTGGTGGCGGTTTTCTTCTTTTCAAGTATAGCCAGGACCTTTTCGGCGTTATCGGTCATCCTGTTGATGCGCGAGCGAGGTATGTCGGCTTCCTCCATGACCTTGGCGAACTGTTTGATTATTTTCGCTTTCCTGTCCTCGTCGGTTATTCTGAGAACGAAAAGGATGCGCGCGACCGCTTCCGAAAGCGCGACCGCCTCGTTGTCGCCTATATCGCCGTCGACGGAGGCATCGACTACGTCCTTCAAAAAACCGCGGATATCGTTTTCGTGCTCGGGAACGTCCTGCGTGGCCGACACGATAAATTCCTTGAGACGCTTGGTTTCGTACTTGAAATGCGCCAGGTTGGCTATGATCTTTTTAGGCGCCTCTTCGGCCGGAGGGTTCTCGGCGGCCTGCTTCGCTTCCTTCTTCACGGCCGGTTTTTCGGCGGGTTTACTTTCAGCGCTCTCGGCCGGTTTTTCCTCGGCCTTCGCAGGCTCGTTTTCAGCGGGCTTTTTCACTTCGGCCTTGGTCTCCGCCGGCTTGCTTTCAGGCACGGGCGCGGGGGTTTCAGCGGGTTTCTCCGGCGCAGCGGCTTCGGCCGGCTTTTTCACTTCGGCCTCCGACGTGCCATTGTCCCCGCACTTCGCGGTCGAATAAAACGCCGCCATGAAAGCGACGCAGCATGCGATAAAAATGAATATCACCGAAAATTTTCTGCTCATAAATGGCACCTCTGTAAATATTTTTTAATAAACTTTTGAATCCACAATTTTTCCCGGGCCGCGCATCGCGAAAATCATCAATACGTTTACGCCCTTCGGGCCGCGGCCCGTCATTCGCCGTCCTGCGGAGGCGGTATTTCGTAACGCTTGATATCGCGCTTGGATATGGAAACCCAGAAATTGTCGCCCATGATATTCCTTATCCTGTTGTCGTATTTAATCCGGAATTTCTTCGGCATCAGCACCTTGCCGTCCTCGCCTTCCTGACGGTTGAGGTTCTGGACCAGAAAATTTCCGAATACGGTTACGTCTTCGCCGCCGAATACGGAATCGCGTGAGTAAACCGAAGCCTGTATCTTTATCTTCGCGCTCTTGGGAATTATGACTTTACCGTTCTGTGAAACGAGCGTCAGAAGAGACCGATCGTTGATCTGATCAATGTTCCCGGAAACATAGATGTTCTCGGTCGCCATGAGTATTCCTCTGCCTTCCATATATCCCGATATCTTCAAATCGCCTTTTATCACCGTGATGCCGTCGAGCATGTAAGGCCTCTGCCTGGTCCCCAGTACGGTAAGGGAATGCGGAACGACCTCGGAGGCGTATATCTCGGCATTCTGTAAAATACTCTTCAGGTTTTCCGGATCGACTTCGTTGGGATATTGTTTGAGATAATTCGGAAAAGTGCTCCACCTGGTGTATTGTTCGACTTTTGGAGTAGGTTTCTGGTTCTGGATGACATAGGGAACCAGTTCATAATAATGTTTCTTGATATCTCCCTCGAACTTCGTCGCCCACGACATGAACCTGTCGTGAAGCCTGTTGTTGCAGAACGGATATCCCACTTCCGGCCTCTCGTAGTAATTGTTCGACACAAAATAATTTATGATGTCGTCCACCTCGAAAAACGGAAGATATATGTGGATCACCCCGTTCGTCCTGACGCGGCCGGCGACCTTGTACGCCTTGAAAATGTCCTCCATCTTCTTTTCCTGCGGTTTCGTGAATTTTGTCTTGATTACGAAATCGCGGACTATGGATATCATATCGTTCATCGAGCCCTTCAGGTATGGCAGCAGCCTCTGGAAATCGTCGATAAAGCCCTGGGCGATCATGATGAGATTGGACAGCCCGTGTTCGAGAATGAATTCGCCTTCCTTGACGTATTCGGTCTTATCGCCGGAGATAAACAGCGTATATTCGGGCGCGGGCGGAGTTAGATCGGCGACTTTTATGTCGCGTATTACGACGATCGACCTGGAAACGTCCCTGAGGGCTCCTGATGAAGTGACCATCTTTACGGTTCCGACGGAAGTAATTTTGAGTTTGCCCTGCCAGCCGCCGAGTTTTTTAGGATTGGCGTAGGAGCTGGTTTCCTTCTTGTACTGTTCGAGTTTCGGCGGAACTTCCTTTTCGCGAAGGTTGGAGCCGAAAGGCGTTTCCTTGAGGTTGAAGAACTCGACCTTGGCGGAATAGCGGGACCCGTCCTTCGCCGAAAGCTCGTCGGAAATATTCATCTGAAAATCCTGCGCCATGTGAAAATCGAGGATTTTCAGCAGGCTCTCGTTCACTTCGTTCTTTTCATTGACGAGCGGGGACCTGAAAATATTTTTCAGCTCGAAAACGGCCTTCTCTATGCCGGCTTCGGCAAGGTAATACGCGGCCTGCGACTTTCCCTGATGGAACGCCTGCGAAAATTCGGACAGAAACGAAAATAGAAAAGAGAAGCCGAGAATGAATATGACGGAAATCGTACCCAGCACGAGGACATAGCTCGATCCCCGGACGCGGCGATTGCCGGCAATATTGAATTTTTTTTCCGTAATTCGCGGCATGTCTTTTTTCATCGACGATCCGTCATCCTGAAAGTTTTTACAGAAGTTTCGATCTTACCTTTATAAGTTCCGTTTCGGCTTCCTCTGTCAGATCGGAAATTATTTTTTTTATGGGTTTGATGTCATTCATCAGCCCGACACTCTGACCGGCCATAAGGGACCCGGATTCGATATCGCCGTCAACGACGGCTTTTCTCAACGACCCCACCCAGAAGCTTTCTACCTCGTACTGAGCCTTTTCATGGTTTATCTCCCCGGTCTCCAGCTTCTTCAAAAGCGAAAGCTGGAGCCTTCCGAATTCCTCCATGGCCCTGTTCTTGATCGCGCGCACCGACACGACGTGGAGCTTCGAGTCGTATTGCGGAGTCGAGATGGCCTCCCTGGCCTTCGCCTTTAAAAAAACCTTCTTGAAATTCGGATGCGCGGTACATTCGTCGGACATTACGAAACGCGTACCGAACTGGCAACCGTAAGCTCCCATCAGAAGAAGATGGGCCATGGCCCGCCCGGTTCCGAGCCCGCCGGCGACAAATATCGGAAAATCGTTTATTCCGAACAACACCTGTTGAAGAAGGACCATCAGTGAAACGTGGCCGATGTGCCCGCCCGCCTCGCTGCCTTCAAGAATAAGCCCGTCGATGCCATAGCTGATCTGCCTTTCGGCGATCGATTTTTCCGAAGCGAATGAGATCGTTTTTTTCCCGGATTCCTTCATCCCTGTAATCTCAGGATTTTTTGGAAAGCTTCCGGCGAATATAACGAAGGGTACTTTTTTAGATTTCACTATCTCGTAATGGACCATGTAGTTAGGAGCTATCGTGATAAGATTGACGGCGAATGGCGATTTGATATTATCTATGCATTTGTCGATCTGGTTTTCCAGGGCGTCTGGCGGCATATTGCCCGCCGCGAGAACGCCGAAAGCCCCCGCATCGCAAACCGCCCTGACCAGTTCGTAGTTACTGATCCAGGTCATGCCTCCGGAAATTATAGGGTAATCGACGCCGAGGAATTCCTTTCCCCGGCTCCAGATTTTATCCAGCAACATTAAAATTCTCCTGCCATAGTAATTTCTTTTTAAAATGATTTGTGATATATTTTAACAAACTATGCGATATTATTCAATAAAGAATTTTCGGAGAGTTGACATGAAAGAGTTTTTTTTAAAATACATCGATTCTCCCGTCGGCGTTCTCAAGATAGCCGGCCGCGCGGGAGCCATCACGTCGGTGTCTTACGCCGGAGCAAGACCGGGAAGCACCAAGGAAAAAGCCCCTGAATTCCTGGAACGTTGCGCGAAGGAACTCGGGGAATACTTCGATGGAAAAAGGCGCGAATTCACGGTAAAATTATCGCCCGAAGGCACCGATTTTCAAATGAAGGTCTGGATGGAACTTTTAAAAATACCATACGGCGAAACTGTTTCATACCAGCTGATAGCCGAAAGAACGGGAAATCCGAAAGCCGCGCGCGCCGTCGGAATGGCGAACAATAAAAATCCTCTGGCTATAATCGTTCCGTGCCATCGTGTGATCGGAAAAAACGGGAAAATGGTCGGTTACGCGACGGGAATCTGGAAAAAGGAATGGCTGCTGTCTCATGAAAGAGAAAATATGGCGGTAAAAAGTGAATAAAGGCGCTTCGAAAATGACAGTCCCGGCCAGGATGGATTACCTCGAGCCGGCGGCCTCGTTCATTTGCGTTATTGCAGGACAGCTCGGATTCGACCAAAACGATATTCGTTCCTTCAACCTCGCGTTCGAGGAAATATTCGTCCTGATCGTCAACAGCGCTTTCGGCGGCGGTTCGGACGAAACGGTTGAAATCGGGGTCTTTGTTTCCGCGGCGAGCGTAAAAATCACGATACGCGAAAAAGGTCTTCCTTTTGACATTTCAACCCTTCGCGAATACAGCGGAGCCGATCCTGAAAAAGAATCCTCCGAAGACGGCCTTATGGTCTTCATCGCGCAAAGATCGGTAGACGAATTCACTTATTCCAACCACGGAAGGGAAGGAAGGGAATTCATCCTTACGAAGCACCTGTCGAACAAGCATATCGAAAACATCCTTTCCGCGGAAGAATTACTGCCCTACTCCCGCCCCGAAAAAGCAGCTCAAAAAAGCTTCGCCGAAATAACCGTCCGCCCTCTCGAGCCCAAAGAGGCCATCGAGATATCCAGATGCGCTTATAAAGCTTACGGTTACACCTACGCCGACTATATTTACTATCCTGAAAAAATAACCGAAATGAACGAGAAAGGCCTTATGAAATCGCTCGTAGCCGCGACGCCCGACGGCCATATCATGGGGCATGTGGCCCTGAAATATTCTTTCGCCGGCGCTTCCGTGGCGGAAATCTGCGCCGCCTTCGTCAAGCCCGAATACCGCGGAGCCGGCGTATTCGACCGGATAGTCGACGCCCTGCTTCAAAACGCCCGTGAAAACAAAACCAGCATATTCGCCGAGTCCGTCACCAGCCACATTTATTCGCAGAGGGAAGCCGCCAAACACGGATTTTCGGACTGCGCGCTGATGCTGGCTTATCTTCCTTCCGACACTACCTTCAAGTCTATAACCGAAAAAACCTCGCAGAAGGAAAGCTGCATCGTCTCGTTTTTACGATTCGCGCCAGACGAAAGGCGAAATATCTATCCGCCGCCGCGTCACGCGAATTTCATAGAAAAAATATTCGGCGCCGCGAAGATCGACGTCGCCGTCGGGGACCCCGGAAATTCGTCGAAAGCCGCCGTCGAAGAGCCGACCATCATCGAATCGCGGAAGATCGGAACCTTCAACGTGGCTGAGATAATCGTAAATAAATACGGAATAAACGCCGAGCACGAATTACGCGATCGGCTGAGGCTATACTGCCTTGAAAAGACCGATACGATATTTCTCTATCTTAATCTGTCGGACCCGGCTACATATTATTTCGCCGGCGAGTTCGAAAAAGCCGGGTTCTTTTTTTCGGGGATTATTCCGGACTATCGCCGCGGGTTCGACGCCATGGTGCTTCAATATCTGAACAACGTCGAAATAGACTTCGGAAAGATAAAAATCAATTCCGAAATCGGAAAACTGATACTAGATTACGTATGCTGCGAATATTCGCGAAAAATCTAGCCCCGTCCGAAGAACGAGCTTCACGTGCGCGTTAAGGGCGGGTGGCTCTATTGGGCTGTCATGGAATTGTTTTCACGGAGAACACCGTCCGAAGGACGAGCGTCGGGCGCGCACCAGGACATCTGACTTATATTGCGTTCGAGCGCGCCGCTATCGCTTGCAGACCTTTTTGCCCTGCCGGTCGACGTAGTAATATTCCTTTTCGTCGTCCACGTACACGCATGCGAGGCCGTTATAAAAGTCCGAGGCGTAATGAGAATATTGAGGCGGGATTATTATCCTCCCGGAAAGGTCGAGATAACCGTATTTACTGTCGATATTGACGCGGCCAATGCCTTCTGAAAAATCGGAGGCGCCGTCGAAATGAAGCGGAATGGCGAATTTCCCCTCGGTGTTTATATAGCCGTACTTGTTCTCGATCTTGACGACGGCCAGGCCCTCGCGGAACCCGCAGGCGTCGTCGAATTGCGGCATGATGACGAACGCGCCGCTCTTGTCGATGAAGCCGTATTTTTTGTTGATCACGACCGGGGCGATCCCGCCGGCGAAGAAAAGTCCTCCATCGAATTGAGGCTTGATGATTATCTTTCCGGATCTATCGACGTAGCCCAACTTGCCTTCCTGAAGAACGCGGGCGCAGCCTTCGGCGAAAGCCCATGCGTCGTCGAAAATCGGAGCTACGACTATGACGCCGTTCTTGTCGATGAAACCGTATTTGTCGTTGATCTTGACCGCGGCGATTCCTTCGGAGAAATTCCACGCGCATCCGAAATCGAACTGCGGGTCGATGACGAGCGACCCGGTTTTGTCTATGTAACCGAGCTTGCCCTCGTCCACCATTCCGCCGAAACCGACCTTGACCATGGCGAGCCCGTCTGAAAAATCATACGCATAGTCGAATTGCGCTTCTATCGCGATATCGCCCTTGCATGATATATAACCGTATTTGTGACCGACCTTGACCGCGCAGAGGCCTTCTGAATATTTCGAAACATACTCGAACCGAGGGTTTATGACGACCTCGCCGGAACGGTTAATGAATCCCCATTTCCCGCCGCGCACAACGGGAAAAAGACCGTCGTTCTTCTTTTCCTCTTCGCCTTCCGCGCCAAAAGCCTCCCGGCTCAGGCCTAAAGTGAAAAAAAACAGAATCGAGACGAAAATGGTTATTCTGGCGGCGGCATATCCGCTCATGTATAACGAGGCCGTTATCGCCGCCAAAAATACGAGAAAAAGACCCGCGGTCTTGATTTTATTCAGCATCGCGCCCTCCACTAGCCGGCAGGTTAAAATTCGATCAGGTGAATAGATTATCAGATTATCGATAAAAAATCAAACACTAATTCATTTCCTGAATGACTTCCGTCATCAACTCGATGCCGAATTTAATGTTTTCGACCGAGATCCGCTCATCGTTGCCGTGCGCGAGATCGACCTCGGCGTTGGTCAGCCTGTACGGCTCGAATCCGTAAACTGTCACGCCAGCCTCCCTGAAAAACGAGCCGTCTGTCGAAGCGGTGACTACGACCGGCACAACGGGTATTCCGGGATCGAATTTCCCGGCGCATTTCGTCAGTGCCTTTGTAAATTCAGTATCGAAAGGCGACTTGAATGAATCGGAATATTCCTGGACCACCACCTCCATCGATTCGTCCGCGACCAGTTTTTTCAAGCTGTCTGTGAAATCGTCGCGTTTCACTCCGGGCAGAAGCCTGCAGTCGAGAGAAAGCGACGCCTCGTTGGGTATAACGTTCGTCTTGTCGCTTCCCTTCATGCCGGTAATCGAGATCGTATTGCATATCGAGGCGTTGACCTCGGAAATCTTCGAGACCTCGTCGAGAAATTTTCTGTTTTTAAGCGATGTGACGAGATCTTTTTTAAAGCCGGGGATTTTTTTTATGTCCCGTTCAGCCAGGTAGGCGCCGATAGCGGGTATGAAATCGGGAATCACGATGAATTCGACGGGACGCGAAAGAATTTTATTCGCGGCTTTTATGGCCCTGTTCACGGAAGAATCGGGAATCGGTATCGAGCCGTGGCCGGGCTTTCCGAAAAATTTCAAGGTGAGCCACAGAGGACATTTTTCGGCTACGGACACGAAATAGGCGCTGACTTTTCCCGAATCGGTCTTCTCGACATTCGCGCCTTCGTCGATGAGGCATTCGACGTCTTTCAACAGGTCGGGGCGGTTCTTAACCATCCATTTTGTGCCGACGGAGCCTTCCTCCTCGTCGGAGACCGCGAAAATGACGATGTCTCGCTTGAGCGGAACCTTCATCCTCTTGAGGTTCACCATGGTCATGACGTCTATCATTCCCTTGCCTTTTATGTCGACGGTGCCTCGCCCGTAAACGTAACCGTCTTTTACCGTGCCGGAAAAAGGCGGAACGCTCCAATATTTCGGGTCCGCGTTTACGACGTCCATGTGATGCAGAAGGATCAGTTTCTTTTTGCTGCCATCGCCTTTCAGCCTGGCGATGAAATTCGCGCGACCCGAGCCGAGGTCGATTATCTCGTTTT
>Ga0079303_10000063_pt1 | contig 22153 bp, 18 predicted proteins | sample Methanogen_OWC_FD_77073 | JGI IMG/M metagenome (GOLD analysis project Ga0079303, IMG submission 77073) | Enriched soil microbial communities from Old Woman Creek wetland in Ohio, USA - Methanogen_OWC | ecosystem: Environmental > Terrestrial > Soil > Wetlands | place: USA: Ohio | collected...
TAAGGAATATACAAAAAATGCCGCGTATCGTTGAAATACGATACCCGGGAACCACCTTTATGAGGTGAAAAGACGCCGATCGGGAAGACGATATGGCCTGATCAAACGTCCGTCTGTGAAAGTGAGGACCCTGGTTGCGTTAATTGGCCAGGAAATGGTTCTCTTTCACGTTCTTCAGATGGATCAAGCGGGGAGGGAAAACACAAACCTGCTTCGTATCGGCGGTAGTATCAAATACCAAAACAACTCGTCTCTAACTAATTCTACTGATCTCCGGATGATGTGGCCAGACCCCCGCAGATTATTTCTTCAACAATTTTTCATGCTTTTCTTATCACTCGTTCCGCACAGTCGCCTGGCGACGCTGTTCATCATGAATGAGAGCCAGTGCCTGAGAGATATCCCGAAGTTCCATGACGGTCTGCTGGTAACGAATTTCCTGAGAATCGGATAATTCCCTGAACAGCTTTGCCTTTCTCATAAAGCCGCCTTTTTTTGGCGAGAGCCGAACCGGAATTTCGCCACCATCGACAAGTGCCACTTCGTGTCTCCCGGGTCCGGAAAAAGAGGACCGTGAAGTCTGAAGAAATGCAGCATCTTCATTTTCAAGCCGGATCTCATACAGTTTTGGCTTGAGCTGTGCAACGACAATGAAATTGTGGAGTGAGATAGAATCGGCACTCAGCCGTGCATGAAGCTCATCCTGTTTTTTCATGAGCGCGGTTCGCTGCTCTCCCAGTTGCCTGGTTCTTTGCATGGAAGTCAGACGGTCTTTCAGCGGAACCGAGTCAGGTAACACTTCAGACGCTTTTTTGAGGATGGCTTCTGCCATCTGCAGCTGGTGACGTTTCAAATACAGGTCCGCAAGTCCCAGGAATGCATCTTCATTTTTCGGAAATTTTCTGAGTGCAGTCTGAAAGTCGTCCTCGGCACCTCGCAGATCGTTCAATCCCATTCTGGCGCGCCCCATCCCCACAAATGCCTCAGCATCGTCAGGATTCTTCATGAGCATCGCCTGATACTCCGCAAGCGCCTCTCCGGGTTTTCGAAGCTGAAGATATGCTTCAGCTCTGGCCTGGACAATCCAGGAAGCTGATGGAAGCTGTGCAGTAACACGCTTCACTGTATCCAGGACTTCAGGCCAGCGATTTCTTTTTTGTTGGATACCGACCAGCTGTCGATAAATCTCGGCACTCGTTGCATCCCATTTTCTCTCGGGTTTGCCCAGTGCTCTCACAAGCGCCCCCTCGGCCCGGTCAAACATTCCAAGTTCACGATAGGCCATTCCGAGCATATACCCGTCCCCGGCGCTCAATGCAGAACTCCCGGGTGTCTCGTCAAGAAGACGAATAACCTCAGACCAGTTCCGGCCGGCAAAGGCAATCGTGGCCTGTTGGCGGATGACTTCCATCCCTTTTCCGGAAGTATCGGGAACAGGCGGATTTTTCCCTTTGACCACGAGGTCCCGATAAATATATCCCTCAATACATTTACTGTATTTTACTTTGTACCAATATTTACATTCGCTGACAATCGTCAGGCGAGCCTTCGGCGGAAGTTTCGAAAGAATGGGTGCCTTCAGGGAAGGTGCACGACGCAGATTCACTCTGACGTTTTTGGTTTCAGCTTCGACACTTCCCGAACAAACTGATGCCAGACCAGCCAGACAGATTGTAAGCAGAGCTAGGCATGGTTTCATGCCGGCCGGCCTGAATGAAGTCATAATGCGCCAGTCTCCTCAATATACGCAGAGCACGGGCGATGAACTCCTGAAACAGAAGTTCCTTTCCGCCTCTCGATACTGATCGACAAAGCATCGAAAAAAATGAATGCCCTGGTCTCTCTTCCCTGGCGAATAACTTGAAAATATCCAGCCGGAGCTGACGAAGCCCTGAAAAATATTACTTTGACTGGTCTGAAATACAGAAACCCGCGAGGAGTCTGTCAAAGAAATCCAACGAAAGCCGGCCTTTGGCCTTTTCCTGGAGAATTGGAATCAGCGAACGAATGTCGGCGATTTTTCCAAGCGCTTCAAGCGCGTTGCGATAAACGACGTCTTCACGGTCGTCCAGCAGTGCCAGAAGAGCCGGAACAGCCTCGCGATCGCCGATTTGACCAAGGGCGAAGGCCGCAGACGAGCGCAGCCACTTTGTCGCCTCCCTGGTCATCGCCGTCAGCGTCGGCATGACGGTCTGATCACCCATCTTGGAAAGTGCGATCGCCGCATTCACCCGAACGCGATCATTCGGGTCGCGCAGCAGTGGTTCGATACGCTTCTGCCATTCTTTATCGCGCACGCCAAGCCGCAGAAGCCCTTCAACGGCATTTGCACGCACACGGGCATCGGCCGAATTCAGCCCGGACTCGCACACAGGCACCTGTTCATCGCCGCCAAGCCTACTCAGCACCGACAGCAGAGAAGCTTTTACCCACGGATCCGTCTCTTGGCCCGCCATATTCATCAACAGCGGAAGGGCGTCACGAGCACCAAGTTTTGCCATCGCTTCCATGGCGTTCATGCGCATCCAGCGTTCTCTGTCACCGAGATGGGCTTGTACAAGTTTTTTTGCCGCGTCGCCGCCGATACCGCCCACGACGATCAGCAACTGTTCGCGCGCTGCCATCGGAAGCTTCGGAAACGCTTTCACGATGCGTTCGACGATCGACTCTCCCATGCCAATGAGCGCTTCGATCGCGATTTCCTTCAGGACTGGCGTTCCAGCGGTAAGCAACTTGAAGAATTCCGGATAAAGTCCGTGATGCTTTTCAGCGGCAGCGGAGCGCAGCAGAAGAGGCTGAATCGTTTCATCCCGCTCACGGCCCAGCCACTCGGCAAGGATGCACACCCGGTCTTCGTTTTTGAAGAGAGGAAGTCCCGACATTGCTGCCAGACGCACCTGTGGATGCGGATCATGGCAGAAAATCTCGTACAGTTCACGATCCTCGATCATGGCACGCTTCGACAAACCCTGCACCAGAGCAAGCCGGATCGGGTGAGCTGGTGATTTCGCCAGCCTCTTGAGATGGGTTCGTGCGCCCTCATCGCCGAGTCGCGACAACGCAAGCTGAGCTGCCATGGCGACTTCCCACTGGCCATTGTTGCCGAGCATCTTCAGGAGTGTGTGGCGCTCGGTTGACGGAAACCGCACGAAATACATCGAAGCCTCGATCAGGAGCCCTGAATCCTGTGTCTGCCCTATGATTTCCGTCATGACCGACGCAATGCGCGGGTCACGGATGTGGGCGACAAGAGCCAGCAGGCGCCGCCGCATCATCGGCGGCTTATCCGCGTCGGCGGTTTTGAGAATCTGGTCGAGCACCGGCGTCAGCTCGAAGCCGGCAAGCGCATTCAGAGCCCTGTCCGCCAGATTCGGCTTTGCCGCACCAACGAACTCGAGCACATACTTGACCGACCTGGGGTTTCCGATCCGGCCGAGCGCATCGATTACGCTGCCGACGATTTCCTCGTCAGTCGATGCCAGCAGGTCTACGAGCTGATCCGCATGCTCCGGGACTCTGAGGATGCCAAGCGCCATAATGGCCAGAAGTTTCTCCTCGCGATCTCGGCTCGAAAGCCTGTCAACGATTCCGGCATACCGCCTGGCCTCATGTTGCCTGGTCATCCTCTCACCTCCGATTATTTTCCGTTTCCGTTGTCTTCAACCCGTTCGATCGAAGCGCCAAGCGAGCGCACGCGCCCGACGAGGTCCTCGTATCCGCGGTCGATGTGATACACATTGCTTATTTCCGTCCGGCCTTCGGCCATAACGCCGGCCAGCACGAGAGCCGCGCCTGCCCGCAGATCAGATGCGGCAACCGGTGCACCGCTGAGCTTTTCCACGCCATGGACCATGACCGTTCGCTCGCGAATCGTCAGGTTGGCCCCCATGCGGGCCAGCTCGGCAATATGCATGAATCGGTTTTCGAATACCGTTTCCGATATCAGGGACGTTCCGTTGGCCAGGCACATCGCGGCCGTGAACTGCGCCTGCATATCCGTCGGAAAGCCGGGAAACGGGAGAGTCTTCAATTCAACCGGCTTGAGTCTGCCATCACAGCTGACTGAGACGCTGGTCTTGTCCACTTCAACCGTGGCTCCCATTTCGCGCAGTTTTGCGATCACCGCCTGCTGATGCGCAGGAATGATGTTTTGAACCGTGATCGGCCCACCGCACATGGCGCCGAGCACCATGAACGTACCACCGTCGATGCGATCCGGAATGACCGGATAGGTTGCTGATCTGAGCTTGGCAACGCCCTCAATGCGGATCGTGGGCGAGCCCGCACCTTCTATTCTCGCACCCATCGAGTTGAGGAAGCCGGCCAGATCATCGATCTCGGGCTCCTGTGCGGCATTCTCGATACGGGTGACGCCTTCGGCGAAGGTGGCGGCCATCATGAGATTTTCCGTGGCACCTACCGATGGGAAGTCCAGTACGATCCGGGCTCCGACAAGTTTGTCCGCAACGGCGACGGCACAGCCGCCTTCGATGGAAACCGTCGCTCCAAGCGCTTCAAAGCCTTTCAGGTGGATGTTGACAGGCCTGGCACCGATCGCACAGCCGCCCGGTAACGGGACACGTGCGCGCCGCAGCCGGCCGAGAAGCGGTCCCATGACGAAAAAGCTGGCACGCATGGCTTTCACAAGCTCATACGGTGCTTCTTCCTTGATGCCAGCGCCGCAATCTACGCACACAGTGCCGCGATCAAGCCATTTGGTGCGGGCACCCAGCGCCTGGAGCACTTTTTCCATCGTGGTGACATCGTTGAGGTGTGGTACGTTCTGCAGCGTGACGGGTTCGTCGCACAACAGTGTCGCAGCCATGATCGGCAGAGCCGAATTCTTGGCCCCGCCGATTGATACTGTGCCGCGCAAAGGGCGTCCGCCGTCAATGAGTATCCGAGCCATGATCAGTCGACCCCGATCCTTTCAAGTTTGATGTTGCCTTCACGCAGCATCTCCAGAGCCAGTTCGTCCGGATAAGAGCCGATGAAGACCACCCGCGTGATCCCAGCATTGATGAGCATTTTCGCACAGGTCACGCAAGGCTGGTGAGTGACGTAAATCTCGCTTCCCTTGAGGGAAACGCCGAAAGCAGAGGCCTGAAGGATCGCATTCTGCTCCGCATGCAGACCTCGGCACAGCTCCTGGCGCTGGCCGGATGGAATATGCATCGCTTCCCGCAGACAGCCGCCGGGCAGTTCAAAACAGTGAGGAACCCCGTTCGGGGCTCCGTTGTAACCGGTTGCAAGAATGCGCTTCTCACGCACGATTACAGCCCCGACGGTACGTCGAAGACACGTGGCCCTGGTTGCAACGAGCTGAGCGATGCGCAGAAAATACGTGTCCCAGGTAGGACGTAAAGCTCTCTGATGAGGTATCTGAACAGCTTCAACAGCTACCTGTGCCGCTTTTTTCACGCCTTTTTCCGCGGCTCCCTTTCCGTGCGAAGCCGGCTTTTTCTCTGAGACGGCTTTTCCCCGTTGTGCTGTTTTTTTATTTTGTGCCATACAGCCTGTCCCCGGCATCGCCAAGCCCCGGAAGAATATATCCATGCTCGTTCAGCTTCTCATCGACCGTGCAGGTATAGATATCAACGTCGGGATGCGCCTTTTGCAGGGTTGCAATGCCTTCCGGGCAGGAAACGATACACATGAAGCGTATCCGCCGCGCGCCCTTCGATTTGACGATATCGATGGCTTTCACTGTCGATCCGCCGGTGGCCAGCATCGGATCGAGGATGAAGACATCCATGTCGGCAATATTCGCCGGCAGCTTGCAGTAATACTCAACCGGCTGAAGAGTCTCATGGTCGCGATACAGGCCGACATGACCGACTTTGGCCATGGGCATGAAGCTGAGCAGTCCGTCAACCATGCCGAGTCCAGCACGCAGAATCGGTATCAGCGCGATCAGCTGCCCTGAAATCATATAGCCTTTAGCCTTCATCAGCGGCGTTTCGCAGTATGTTTCCTCGACCGGGATGGTGTGCGTCGCCTCGTAAGCGAGTAACATCGAAAGTTCGCGCATCAGTTCCCGGAACATGTGAACATCCGTGAATTTCGAACGCAGGAAGGTCATCTTGTGTTTGATCAGCGGGTGGTCGACGACGACGAGATTGCCCATCCGGGGTTCCTTTCTTGTGCCGGCAGGTGAGTGACTGCTGGCAGCGTTCAGATCATACATGTTCGATCTTGTCGACACGGCGCGCGTGGCGACCGCCTTCGAATGCTGCTTTCAAAAACGAGTTCAGAACATCGATCGCGAGTTCGTCCCCGACGATCCGGCCTCCGAGCACCAGGACATTTGCATTATTATGCTGCCGCGACAGAGCCGCTTCGAGTGAGTTGTGGCAAAGAGCCGCGCGAACGCCATGATGCCGGTTTGCCGTGATCGACATGCCAATACCGGAACCACACGTCAGCAGCCCGAGCGAATCTCTTTCGGCCGCCACTTTTTTTGCAACGGCGTGGGCGTAATCGGAATAATCACAGGAAGCTTCCGAGTCCGTGCCCAGATCGACAACCTCGTGGCCCTGTTCCTTCAGATGCTGCATCAATCGTCGTTTCAATGGAAGTCCGGCGTGGTCCGAACCTGTATAGATCTTCACGGATTTCTCCTGTCTGCTAGCTGGTCCGACGCCAATATACATGGCAGCGGGTACGGATTCAAGGAACCACTCACCGGCGGAAGGTATCGTACCGCTGAGTCAGCTGATCGTAAGCCGCCAACTTCGCTTCAAGCCGCTTTGTATCAGCCCCGTATCGGAATCGACCGGTATCCTCGGGGTATGCCTTCAGATAAAACTCGAGCCAGAACTCCTTGCGCTCCAGATTATATTCGGCGCGGGCTTCCCAGCAATGCAGATCACGGACGACCCCCAGCGTCAGAGGGCTGAATTTTTTATTGAGGTGATTGAAATTCCCATTCGCTGTAACTTCCCAGAGCGGGCGTATGACAGCCCGGTAATTCATGGAAGTGTTCGTGATTCGTCTGTATTCATGCGGGTATGTCACGCTGGTGTCGAACGACCACAAGCTACTGGCAAGCCTGTAGCGCATATTCAGATTTCCGGGTGTCAGCTTCGTCATATCCATCCTGCCGAACGAAACCTGGTCGGGCACGTAATCGCGGCGCATGAAAAACTCCCAGGTTCTGTATGCGTCCTGCCGTGATCTTCGAGAGTAATCCCAGTAGACTTGCTCGAGCCGCTGAGTGACGCGGTTGTAATTGAAGTTTATCGGATTGAGATTCCAGGTGTTTTCAGCCAACCGAAGTCTGCTGGAAAGCATATCCGTGCTCGTGAACGAGTCGAACTGGAATGGCGACTTTCCTTTTTGGGTCGAAACATTGTAATTGAACTCGAGGTTCGTGACTTTCGAAAACTTCTGGTTTGCACGAACCATCGTGGCGCCGTTTTCACGTTCGATTCCCTCGCTGTACCAGCTTTTGTCAAGGTTGTAGGAGGGTGTGAAGTCGAATCTTCTGTTTACCTGAACGGTTGGAACCGTAAAATTCGACCTGACTTCTTTCTTGTTGGTGTTCTTCTTTTTATCCAGATTGCCTTCCTCGTATAACCCATACATGCCGGAAACATTCACGGAAAGAGGCACTCCTGGCATGGTGTAGGTCGGGAAGGAAAAGTTCGCTTCGGGAACGCGGTTGAGAATTTGATACCCGGAATCGAGCGTATATTTGTTCCCGTCGAGATCGAAGAATTTACTCGCGGTAATGTTCACGGTCATCAGCGGCATGACCGGCGTCACGTTCATCTGAACATTCATATCCTGGTTTTCCGCATACCCGGTCACCTTGTCGCCGGTATAGGCAATGCTCGTGGAGATGGAATCACCCCGGGAAGATCGATAACTTTGCGATATGTTCATCTGCGTGTTTTTGTGCCCGCGCTGCGTTTCATCGAGGCTGTAGAGTGAGAACGTGCCGTTGCTGTTGGAACCGGAGCTGAAACTGCCGGTCATGCCGACTCCATAGCCACGTTTCTGAAAATAATCATACGTGAAGTTGCCCCTCGACTGGGGCGTCAATTCCAGGTTGGTCGCGAATTTTAAGTAAACACCATCGATCTGCGACAAGCCCTGGCGGGTTGTGAAGAACTTCTCGTTTTCGAAAAGATCCGATCGGTCGACTCTCTTGTGATAAAGGGTTCGGCCACGCCATCTGAAGGCCAGATCCCGCAGCGTCATCTCGTGGCCGGGAATGATTTCGATTTCCTTCGCCATGAGTCTGTAATGCGGATGTTCAACGTCGTCGCATGTCGTCTGCATTATATCATGAGCTATACTATATGCCGGACTGAGATAAACGTCCTTCGCGCTGAAATAATTTCTGTTCCGCCGGATCTCCGCGTCCCGCATCCAGCCTTTGCCGTTCTTCATATTGTAAACCATGAAGTCGCCGGTCGTGCGGTCATATCCTTTCCAGAAATCAACGTCGCCCTGGGCAAAAATATCCTCGTTCTTCGTATTAGCCTGGATAGTATCTGCCGCTATCCGCATATCCTTGAAGGTGATGAATGCACGGCCCTTGGTGACGACTTGGTTGGCCTTCGATCTGAACTCCAGGTAGTCGCCGTAAACTTCCACGGGAAACTTCTGGGAATCCATTTCGGGAACGTCGAATGCCCTAGCCGTCCGGTTCATGGCCATGCAGAAAACGAGCAGTATGACCACCCGCACCCATCCGGTGCGAATGAACGAGCCGGTTTTCATTCGAGGAAATCCTTCAAACCCGCTTCTCCCGTTCTTTTGAAGCTGCTGCGACTTGCCGGCAAACGAATACGGGACCACGCACTTCTCTGGTCCACGTAAAAGGTATCGGCTTCTGACCGGAAATATCCCAGCTCTGACCTGCTAAGCCGCATGTGATGTGCGGTTATGCAATAATCAGCGCATCATGGAGGCGGTTCATGGCTTCGCCGGCCTGGTCCGAATCAACGACGATGGTGAGGCGGCATCCGTCATGTTCCACCAGTTGCGGGACAACGCCGATTTCTTCGAGACGCTGCTTCAATCTGACGACATGACGGTCATCTTTAATCAGTCCCGTGCCAGATATTGTCAGGAAAACCACCCGCGCACTGAATCGCACTTCTTCGGCAGAAAGCCTGTCGGCCTCCTGCCACATCCAGGGCACGGCGTTGAACGAGTCCGCGGTTTTGAAACCAACCCGGATGCTGCCGCGAATGTTGTCGAAGCTGTGCCACTCTCTCGCCGTGACGGCAAACCCGCCAGGACCGGTTCCAAGTCGCGACATTTCACACGGTCCGCGAACACCTTCCATCATCATGACCGACTGTTTTTTATCGGCAGCCATGCTCTTCAGAGGAAGAGACGGATCACCGTCAGGACCAACAACACTGCCTTCATCGCGTGAAAAGCTGGATCGCACGTGAATGCGAATCGAAGATTCCTGTGCGTAAGCAATCGAGCGCGGGTGCAGAATGCCGTTTCCGTACCGGGCCAGTGTCTCCATCTCGGTATAATCCAGGTGCCAGACTTTTCTTGCGGTCGGTATCAACCTCGGATCGGCGGAATAAATTCCATCCTCATCTGTATATTTTTCACAAACCTTCTGCCCGAGTTCGCGGGCAAGGGCAACAGCTGTAATGTCGGAACCGCCGCGTCCCAGAGTCATGAGATCACCGTGGTCATTGATCCCCTGAAATCCGGCAACAACAGCCACACATCCTGGTTCAAGGAAGCGTGCAAGGTCAGGAAGCCGACTGAACGTTCCTATTTCCGCGGAACCAAAGGTACCGCCACCCTGAATACCAAGGTTGAATGCGTTATATGATTTAGCCCGTATTCCAAGCTTCTGAAGGGCGCAAGCAGCCATCGAGCAGCTGACAATTTCACCTGTAGCCATCAACTGATCCAGTTCTCTTGGATCTGGATCGGGAGAAATCTGGCGAAGAAGGGTAATGAGATCATCCGTCGTGTCACCCATGGCAGACACAACCACTGCTATGCGCTTTCCGGAACGGGCCTGTTCGGCAATGCGCTCTGCCACCCGAGATATGCGCTCGGGGCTGGCCATTGATGAACCGCCGAACTTCTGAACAAGAACTTCACCTGGCTGGAACATTGTTATTGAGCTCTTTCAGCCTTCGTATCTGAGACAGGTTCTGACTGCGGCCAGTTTTACCTCGGCTCTTACCTGTTCCAGCGTTCCATGGAGAACTCCATCGCTGACAGGAGCTGTAAATATCACCAGCTCAGTGTTTCCCGAAACTGTTTCTTGTGAAACAACGCTGCCATCAGGCTGTACAATGTACCGTATCTCTATCCCAGCGGCTGCAAAAACATTTGTGAGCTGAGCAAGCGTTGACATCGGGTTCATGAGGGTCATTCGCAGGTAGTATCCGGAAACCTGCATGTGTGAAGGAATCAACGAACACGGAGCATATACCTTCGAACCAGGCGTACCCTTTTCGATCATTTGCTGGTAATCGCGAAGCATGCCGCGAAGTGAAACTTCGAAAGAGGTTCCGGGTCCGACAAAAATATGCGAGCTCCCGTCAGAACACTGCATATATGCGGCTTCAGAGCCACCACGAACCTGCGAAAGCACATAGCGGACAGGAAGAAGGCACGGCCGGACCCATGCTTCAAAGCTGTCATCGTGCGCCTCAACGACACCAACAAGTCTGATACTGTAATTCAGGGACTTGGCAATGGCCGCATCCCGCACTTCTAGCTGGCCGAATCCTTCTGCTAGTATACGTTCCGCGGACAGGTTTATGCCGAAAACGGCGGAAGCAAGAAGGGCTAGTCTCTCGCGCGCGGCAAGCGCATGCAGGTGCCTGGTCATGTTTCCGGGTGCTACGCTTTGCCATTGAGCCTCACGTACGGCCTCGTCGAGTGTTTTACCGGATTGTTCCATTTCAGAGAGAACAAAACCGGCAACTCCATCGGTCATCGCAATAAGCCTGCGCGGCAATGGAAGAAAAAGGCTTTTCCCGCAGATATCGAGAAACGGAAATGTTCCGCCGATCGCTCCCCTCAGGCCTGTCCGGTCAGCCAGGTGATTTTCCAGACGGGCATTTGCAACTCCCGCATCGGAAGTGATGACCCAGGGAGTCCATTCCGTCGGCGATCGACATTCAGCAAAGTGAAAGCCTGTATCAACAGCCGAAAAAAACTCTGACGGATCAAGGGTGACCCACGGCGGTTCGGCATTTTCACTTCCCAGGACGGGTCGTCTGGCAAGGTCGTTCAGACCAAGTCTTTCAAGGGATGACCGCAATTCATCCTGCCTGGCCGGGAGGTTGAGAAAACCGACTGTCGGCATGATATTTTTTTTCAGCCGTGAACGGCTTCTCCGCTGGCCGAGGCCATCGCTTCGGAAAATGCTTCGGAAAGCGTTGGATGCGGATGGATGACCGTTCTGGCTTCACGATTCGGAATTTTCAACTCACTCAGCATGGTCGGCTCGATGATCAGATTACTTGCCTCGGGCCCCCAGATAATTGCACCGATTAGATGCCCCTTTTCGTCCGTCAGTGTTTTTACCTGTCCATCCGAGTCGCCGGCCGCCACTGCTTTTCCGTTTGCTGAAAAGAGGCTTCTGCCGACGTTGACGGGAACGCCTTTCGCTCTGGCTTCGTCTTCGGAAAGGCCGACCCAAGCTATTTCCGGATGGGTGTATACGCACGCAGGAACGGAGTTGTACGTATGGCGAATTTCGCGACCGCGCCAGATGTCAGCAAGCGTCATGGCATCATAGCTTGCTTTATGGGCCAGCATCGGACCTGGAATTGCATCGCCAATTGCATAAATGCCTGGTTCACTGGTTTCAAATTTGCTGTTCACGGCGATGAACCGACCATCCATGTTCAGCGAAACTCCACCACCTTCCAGGATGGAAAGATTTGGACGCCGTCCCATTGCAAGCAATGCTTTATCGAAGAAGCGCTTTTGACCGGCAATGGTAGCGGTCACACGACCATTTTCTTCGTCAAGAGCTTCGACTTTCTGGCCGGTGAATATCTCAAGCCCTGCCTTTTTGAAGACGGGAAGCAGACGTTTAGCTGTTGCAGAATCAAGGCCCGGCAGGATTTGCGGCATCATTTCAACGATTGTGACTTTTGAGCCGAAGCTGGAAAAGATTTGGCCGAATTCAAGTCCAATGACGCCACCACCTATGATGAGCAGCGATTCAGGTACATGAGCAGCGGAAAGAGCTTCATTGCTGGTCCAGAAAATACTTCTATCGACTGGCATACCTGCCGGTATTGATGGAACGGAGCCCGTAGCGAGGCATATTCGTTCGGCTGAGATTTCAACCGTGTTTTCCACAGATTCCACACGCACATTACGACCGGGAAGAAGCTTTGCATTTCCTCTGAAAAGAGTTACTCCAGCAGCTTGCAGCATTTTTTCGATGCCTTGGCGCAGGGTTTTTATCACCACTTCCTTGCGGTTCATGATCGCCGTCCAGTCAAAGCCGACTTGTTCAGCCTTCAGCCCCCAGAGTTGAGCGTTCTGCATCTGATGATATTGTTTCGAGGATGCCAGCAATGCCTTGGTCGGAATGCATCCCCAGTTTAAACAGGTCCCGCCGGCGGAGTCCCGTTCAATAATAGCAACTTTAGAACCATACCTGGCCATGGCAGTGGCAAGCGGATACCCGGCTGGACCGGCTCCAATGATGAGGAGATCAAAATGACTCATGTTCAGACTCCGATATCGATGTGGAACAGCGGTGTTCCCTTCTCAACGGACTTGCCGTTTTCAACGAGAATATGAACGATTTTGCCGGCCTTGTCGGCTTTAATCTCGTTCATCAGTTTCATAGCTTCAACAATACAGATGGGCTGACCGGCTTTCACTTCATCGCCGATTTTTACATATTGAGGAGCTGACGGTGATGGCGATCGATAGAATGTGCCGGCCATGGGAGACGCTATTTTATGCCAGGTAGCTTCTGGAACAGCTGGTTTTACAGGAGATTTTGCTGTTGCAGCCTGATGAAGCTGGACGGAACTTGATGCCGAAGGCTGTTGGACGAAAGACTGCGTTCCAACAGGAACTGAAGGGGAATTTTGCGTGGTATTTCCTGTATTTGAGTTTCCGTTTATCGAATGAGAAACTACTTGGCGCCTCAGAGCTATCTTCATAGCAGGTGTTTCCAGATCAAGCTCAGCCAAGCCTGTTTCGCCCATCAGGCGTATAATCCCGGCTACCTCTTCGAAAACGACTGGATCTGGTTTTGAGGAATCGGCTTTGGAATCTCTATCCTGATGTTTTCTATCTTTTGCCATGATTTGTGAAACCTCCAGTGAAATCGCCGCAGTATAGCAAACGAAGATTCACCCTGCAATGGACAAGAAGAGTCTGGCATGGATCACTTTCCTGGAAAACTCGGAATCACTATACTACCGACTATAATCATATTCGCCAGAACCGCAGTTCCAAAAGACAGACTCATTGGTGTACACTTGTTTGTCGACGTCTTTCTGGTGGTAGTTACAGGGGTGTTGGCTTTGTACACCAAGCAAGCCCAGGATTCAAGCAGATCATCAACTCGGATGCATTTGACTATGTACTGTTATAGTTTATTTAAATACGTAGAAGTAATAGTAGGCTTGTGGATGTTGGGGAAAACCCTGTGGATGTTGGATCTGATCGTTATTTTCCAGCTGTATAACTCTGTGGAAGGGAATCCGGGTTATTCCACATCTTCCACCGGATGAGAGAGTTTTCGTGTTATTCAGAAGTTTTCCACTGGTTATTCACGTGGAAAAACAAGCCTCTTATCAGTTGTTTGTTGGTTTTTAGAGCTTGCGGCGAAAGCCGGATTCTGATATCCTCAATACTACTTTCACCCACCCGAACAACCCCGATACCCGCTCTGTTTCGTACATCCCGGTGTTTCGAGTGTGTACACAGCAAGAGGACGATGCATGGAACCAGTAAATCAGTTGTGGTCACGCATTACCGGTGAAATTAGATCCCAGGTCAATGAAGCGAATCTTAACATCTTCATGAACTCGATCAACCCGATCGGGATTGAAGGGGAAACACTCGTTCTTGAAGCATTGAACGAAGTATGCCGGGATTGGGTTGAACGGCGTTATCATGGCATGATTCAAAAGATTCTTCAGGGCGCGACTCCCCCTCTTTCATGCGTTTTCGTAACTCGTGCAAGAACGGCAAACAGAGCGGCATTTTCAAAAAATCCGGTTCAGCCCTTTTTGCCGGCAATCAGTGGCCCCTCAATTAAAGTTGCCATTCCTGAAAAAAGCAGCCAGGAAAAGTCCCATGTGCCGGTTATGACCCAATTCAACGGGAAGTATACGTTCGACACATTTGTTGTGGGCAAAAGTAACCAGTTTGCTCATGCCGTTTGTCAGGCTGTTGCAAGCAAACCCCTTGGAACGGCATACAACCCTGTATTCATCTATGGTGGCGTCGGACTCGGCAAAACCCACTTGATGCAGGCTATCGGGCAGGAAGTTCTGAAAACGAACCCGAAGCTTCGAGTTGCCTATCTCTCTTCAGAGGCATTCATGAACGAATTCATCGAAGCAGTCAAAGATAGAAAGATGAACGAGTTCCGGGCGAAATATCGTCGTCGTGATCTTCTTCTGATTGATGACGTGCAGTTCTTTGTCGGGAAAGATTCGGTTATCGAAGAGTTTTTCCACACTTTCAACGAACTTTTCCAGAACAAAAAACAGATCATTCTTACTTCAGACTCGCCGCCAAAAAAGATTCAGCGGCTTGAAGAACGCCTCGTTTCTCGGTTTGAAATGGGTGTTGTCTGTGACATCCAACCTCCTGACCTGGAAATGCGTATCGCCATCCTCAAAAAGTCAGCAGCCCGGTCGATTGTGAAAGTATCCGATGAAATTCTGCTTTATCTGGCCGAAGGCGTCGTAACGAACATCAGAACCCTTGAAGGGGCCTTCACCCGTGTTGTTGCGTATGCAAGTGTTGTCCAGAAGCCGATCGACAAAGATCTTGTCGATCAGGTCCTGAAAGATTTCTTTCGCGAACAGACACCAGGCAAGGTCAACATTTCCTGGATCATGAAACGAATCGCGGAGTATTACGATATTCCCGAGATAGAGATGACAAGCAAGCGCAGATCAGCGAACCTGGTTCTTCCGCGTCAGATTGCCATGCGTATTTCCCAGATTCTTACAGATTCGTCACTGAACCAGATCGGTGCGAACTTCGGTGGACGGGATCATACAACAGTCATGCACTCCTGCGAAAAGATCAGAGACCGCATTGCGAAAGATCCCATATTTGCAGCCGAATTCGAACGACTACTGAGATGGGTTGATCCGCAGGGTCGATAAAAATCGTTTTATCGTCATTCTCGCAGGGGCGTCCGATCGGACGCCCCTCTTGCATAGAAAACATTTTCGGGGTATCATATTCCGCATCCCATCGCATTTGGAACGCTTTTACGCACAATTTCCATTGTCATTCTTTTCAGAGGTGACTGATCTGAGCATGAACGCAGGAACTCCTCGCTTCCGGGGCAACATGAAAGCTGCCGGAAGCGTTCTGTCCGATGTTCTTGCCAACCTGAAACGGCAGGTCTGGGAAGCCCGATATGGGGAACAGGGAGGGCGCGGCTTTTCGATGCGTGTTGCCCGTGCCGCCGGAACTGAAATGCTTCAGCTTGGCAGGCTCAGAAAAGCCTGGCCCACCATGGTCGGGCCTGATCTTGCCAATCATTCAGCCCCGGATCGTCTTTTTCAGGGAAAACTGTTCGTTGTGTGTAAAGATTCTCAATGGATGCAAACATTCACTTTTGTGCGTATACAGGTTCTTGAGCGTGTCAACCGGCTTTGCCCGGATTCGGGAGTCAAATCCGTCGTTGCAAGGCTTGGGCGTTTGCCGGCAAAGTCGCCTGTTGCTCAGGCCCCCGACTGGCCCGACTGGCATGCGGTGAAAATGTCCAACCTTCCGTTGATTAAAAACCGGGAACTGTACGACGCCCTGACCCGCTGCAGAGCGAAACTTCAAGCCCGCCAGGAAGCTCTCACACGAGCAGGAATGAAGCCGTGCCCGCAATGTAATGGCGTTCCGATTCCCTCGGGAGTCAGCGCATGCGCATCTTGCAGACATCAGGAGCGATTGAGGGACCGGTCGAAACTTCGCAATCTGCTTGACGAAACACCGTGGCTGACCCTTGATGAGGCGAGGGAACATGTTCCATCGATTTCCTCCATTGAGTTTGAAGCTGCCAAAAGCGACCTCCTTTGCGAAGTGAACCGGACCGTGGAGTCTCTTGGAGCGCAGGTGAAAGAGTCGTTTGATGAAACCGTAATTCCACGGCTCAGGCTTGAAATGCTCCGCTCGATAATTCTTCAGACCGGTGTTCGGCCTGATGTCATGACGCCTGAAGCCATTGATGCCATGTTTCCGGTTGACTGGCGGAATCTGCTTGAATATGCGGCAAAAAAAGAGTCCCGGGAGAACAGCGAATGCTGATTCATCTCGGGAATAACGAGTTCATTGATGTTTCTGAATGCGTCGCGATTGTGAGCCTCGCCACAATTGATCCGGCGACTCGGAATGTTATCCTGCAGGCTGTGCGTGGTCAGCTCGATGGAGAGCCTCACGCAGCGGTTCTTACGACAAATGGAAAATGGCTTGGATCGACCCTGTCGCCGGAAGCGCTTTCGCATCGCGGCCAGAGTCAGCTTTTTGATGAAGCTTTTTATCGCCGGCCGTTGCCGGTGAAGGAGGCCCTTGTCGATCATGACGGGGACCAGGAGATGGGAGACGAAGACGATGTCTGATTCTGACACCCTATTGGCAACCCAGGCCACAGCGGCCGTTAAAACCGAGGACGGCAACAGCCTCCCGGTTGATGGAGTTCCGGCCGAGTATTCCGCGAAGAACATCCAGGTTCTCGAGGGCCTGGAAGCGGTCCGGAAAAGACCCGGCATGTATATCGGCGGTACCGGCCTTGATGGCCTGCACCACCTGATCTGGGAAGTCGTCGACAACAGTATCGACGAAGCCCTTGCCAACTATGCCACGACCATCAACGTTCAGATGCACGACAACGGTTCGATTTCCGTGCTCGATGATGGTCGCGGCATGCCGGTCGATATCCATCCCGGAACCGGCCGGCCAGCGCTTGAGGTACTGCTCACCGTGCTTCACTCGGGGGGCAAGTTCGATAAAAAGAGCTATAAATTCAGCGGCGGTCTGCACGGTGTCGGCGTTTCCGTTGTGAACGCCCTGTCGGAGTGGCTTGAAGTGACGGTATGGCGTGACGGCTGTACGCATCAGCAGGTGTTCCGTCGTGGTGCCCCGGCAGGCGACATGACTGTGACCGAAGGAGCCGAGAGGCGCGGCACGAAGGTTCACTTCATGCCCGACAGCGAAGTATTCCCAAATATAGAGTTTAACTTCGAAATCCTGTCGAAACGCCTTCGCGAGCTGGCGTTTCTGAATCGTGGAGTGAAGATCGTTCTTCGGCAGACGAAGACCCAGAAATGCCATCTGTTCGAGTATCAGGGTGGGATCGCCAGTTTTGTCGAGTATCTCAACGAGACCAAGTCCACCCTGTTCCGCGAGGTGGTGCATTTCAAGCGTGAGCGGGATGATGTCGAGGTCGAGGTCGCGATGTCCTATAACGATGGCTATAATGAGCAGTTTCTGGCCTTCGTCAACAATATCAACACGATCGATGGCGGCACGCACGTTATCGGCTTTCGATCCGCTATCACAAAGGTTTTTAACGACTACCTGAAAAAAGACCAGTCGGTGCTCGGGAAAGACAAGGGAAAAGAGATCAAGCTGACCACGGATGACGTGCGCGAAGGGCTTGTCGGCGTCCTTTCGATCAAGGTTCCCGAGCCCCAGTTCGAGGGTCAGACCAAGGGCAAACTAGGCAATCCCGAAGTGCGGGGCATTGTCGATTCCGTTGTTTCCGAATTTCTGAGCGATTATTTCGAGCAGAATCCTCTGGTTGCCCGGCCGGTCATCGATAAGATTCTTACAGCCATGCGCGCACGTCTTGCCGCTCAAAAAGCCCGTGAACTGACGCGACGCAAAACCGCGATGGATGGCAACTCGCTTCCTGGCAAGCTTGCCGACTGCCAGGAAAGAGACCCGGCGAAGTGCGAACTGTTTATCGTCGAAGGAGATTCAGCCGGTGGCTCGGCGAAGCAGGGCCGCGATCGTAAGATTCAGGCTATTCTTCCCTTGCGTGGAAAGATTTTGAACGTTGAAAAGACCCGTCTTGAGCGCGTTCTTACGAGCGAGACCATCCAGGACCTGGTGACGGCCGTCGGAACGAATCTCGGCAAGGAAGATTTCGACATCAAGAAAGCCCGTTACCACAAGATCGTGATCATGAGCGATGCCGACGTCGACGGAGCCCATATCCGCACGCTGCTGCTCACCTTCTTCTATCGCTACATGCCGGAAATCATCGAGAAAGGGTTTTTGTATATCGCCCAGCCGCCCCTGTACAAGATCAAGAAGGGGCGTGATGAGCGGTATGCCTACTCCGACGAGGAAAAAATGAAGATTCTGGCCGAAATAGGCGCCGACGAAGGCACCGCGAACATCCAGCGCTACAAAGGTCTCGGCGAAATGAACCCCGACCAGCTGTGGGAAACCACGATGGATCCGTCCAAGCGCATTCTCAAGAAGGTGCAGTCTCTCGATGCGCTCGAAGCCGATCGCATTTTCTGCGTCCTGATGGGCGACAAGGTCGAACCCCGACGGCAGTTCATCTCCCAGTATGCCAAGCAGGTTCGGAATCTGGATATCTGAGGCACTGAATGGTTACCGACAACACTGAAAACACCAACGACACCACCCCGGAAAACCCCGAAAACACCGGACAGACGGCCGATATGGCAGCTGACTCCGCGGGAGCGGCGGTTCCGCCGCCCCCCGCTCCGCCGAATGACGGGGAGATTTTCGTCAATATAGAAGACGATATGAAATCGTCCTATATCGATTACGCGATGAGCGTCATCGTCGGCCGCGCGCTCCCTGATGTTCGCGACGGCCTCAAGCCGGTTCATCGACGCGTTCTCTACGCGATGTTCGACCAGGGATTCACGAGCAAGAAGGCCTACGTGAAATCGGCCCGCACGGTCGGCGAAGTGCTCGGCAAGTATCATCCGCATGGCGATTCGGCGATTTATGACACGATGGTGCGCATGGCCCAGGATTTCAGCCTTCGCTACCCGCTGATCGATGGCCATGGAAACTTCGGCTCGGTCGACGGCGACAGCGCTGCTGCGATGCGTTATACCGAGTCCCGTCTCGACCAGCTCGCGGACGAGATGCTTCGCGATCTCGATATGGAAACGGTCGATTGGATGCCGAACTTCGACGGTTCGCTCCAGGAGCCGATCGTTCTTCCCAGCAAGTTCCCGAACCTGCTGGTGAACGGGTCGTCAGGTATAGCGGTCGGTATGGCAACGAACATCCCCCCGCACAACCTGCGGGAGGTCATCAACGGCACCATTCGGCTCATCGATGAACCCGAGCTCGATATCGGCGACCTGCTCAAGATCATTCAGGGGCCCGACTTCCCCACCGGCGGCACCATCATGGGCCGTGACGGTATCGAAGCTGCATACCGGACCGGCCGTGGCAGCATCACGGTCCGTGCGATCACGACAACCGAAGAATTCGCGCGCGGTCGCGAGCGCATTGTCATTACCGAGCTGCCATATCAGGTCAACAAGGCGAGACTGGTCAAGCAGATCGCCGACCTGGTCCGCGACAAGAAAATCGATGGTATTACCGATCTCCGCGATGAATCGAACCGCGAGGGCATGCGGGTTGTCATCGAGCTTCGGAAGGGTGTGAACACCGAGGTTATCCTGAATCAGCTGTACCGCCACACCCCGATGCAGTCGGGATTCGGCGTCATCATGCTGGTTCTTGTCGACAACCGCCCGCTGGTGCTGGATCTCAAGACGGTTCTCGGGCATTACGTCAATCACTGCAGGGACATCATTCGGCGTCGGACGGCGTTCCAGCTCAGAAAAGCCGAAGAAAAGGCCCACATTCTCGAAGGGTTGACCATCGCCCTCGACAACCTCGACGCCGTCATCAAGCTGATCAAGGAAGCCGCCGACCCGGCAAAAGCCAAGGAAGGCCTGATGGAATCGTTCATGTTGAGCGAAAGACAGGCCCAGGCCATTCTCGAGATGCGCCTGCAGCGATTGACCGGCCTCGAACGCGACAAGATCGTGAATGAATACCATGAAACCCTGGCCCTGATCGATAAATACAAAGGCATTCTCGCCAGCGACACCAAAGTGCGTGAGATCATCAAGACCGAACTGACCGAGATCCGCGACAAATACGGAGACGACCGCCGCTCGCAGATCAGTTACTCGGAGGCCGAACAGCTCGGCATCGAAGATCTGATGCAGGAAGAAGACATCGTGATCACGGTCACGCGCAACGGCTATATCAAGCGCATTCCGCCGAACACCTTCACGCAGATCGCGCGTGGCGGCAAGGGCAGCTTTGCAATGGGCGTCAAGGAAGACGATGTCATCGAGCACATGTTCCTGGCCACGACGCATTCATACCTGCTCGTCTTCACATCGACCGGAAAGGCTCACTGGCTCAAGGGCTATAAGATTCCGGAAGGCGGCCGCCAGGCCGGTGGACGCGCGATTGTGAATCTGCTGAACCTGTCCGAGAACGAAAAGATCACGGCGCTGCTGCCGGTGAAGACTTTTGACGACAAGCGCCGAATCTTCATGGTTACACGGCGCGGCGTCGCGAAGATGGTTGAGTTGTCGGCATTCTCGCGGCCGAGTTCCAAGGGCATCATTGCGATAAACCTTGATGACAACGACGAACTGGTCGGCGTCAAGACGATTCGTGGCGGAGAGCATGTCCTCATAGCCACTCAGCGTGGGTATGCGATCAGATTCCCCGAAGACGAGATCAGGTGTATGGGCCGTGCGGCTCGCGGCGTGCGGGCCATCTCGTTCAAGGATCCGACTGATGTTGTCATCGGGATGGAAGCATTTACTCGCGCTGGCCAGACCGCCCTGGAACCGGGTGCAATTCCTGTATCCGGCGAGGGAGTGGTTGACGTGACCGGTGAAGAGCCGGCGGAAGGCGCTGTGGCACCTGTGACTGTGCCGGCTGTTGTGAAGGCTGATGCTGCTGAGCAGGCTGATGTCGCGGAAGCCGGCGATGGCGGCGATGATGAGATTCCGACTGAGTATATCCAGTTCGAAGGCATGCTGCTGACCGTATCGGCCATGGGTTTCAGCAAGCAGACCGATGTGAACGAGTATCGTGTCACGCATCGCGGTGGTAAGGGCGTCATCAATCTCCTGGTCAAGGAAAAGACCGGCGAAGTGCTGTCGATCAAGCGCATGTTCGAAGGCGACGAACTGATGATCGTCACCACGAAGGGAAAGGTTGTGCGCCTGAATGCCGATGAGGTTCGTTCGACAGGAAGAGCCGCATCAGGTGTGAAACTGATCACTCTCGGCGAGGGCGATCGGGTCATGTCCGTGGCGCGTATTCCGGCCGTCGAAGAAGTCGCGAAGTAATCTTGCGCGCAGCCGCTCCATCCGGGGCGGCTGCGCTTTATCGATAGAGCACGGACGACCCAACAGGAGCGGAACGGATGGCAGAAGACCAGCAGCAGCATGTCCAGGTGACCGGAACACCGGTGAAGAGGCGTCGGGTGCGCTTTGCCACCGAGATTATGTTCATTCTGTCCGTCGTTTTCTGCGTCGCGCTTTCGGTTATTTATTTATCACGATATTCAACAATCCGAACCCTCCTGCTGAAAGAAAACGAACTCAATGTGAAAATCGAGACGCTGGAACGCGAAAACAGACGGCTGAAACAGAATCTCGACACTCTTTCGACACCCGAGGGAATTGAAAGACTTGCCCGTGAGCGACTGGGGCTTGTCAGACCGGAAGAAATTGTCGTGTCGGCGGTTCCTTCCAGCAGTTCAGCTGAGATACGCACCGGAAGCGGAACTGATACACCTGTTTCGGGACACTGAAAAAAACTCTTCCAGCTTCGGTGGAAGACTTGCAATTCTGGTGTACCTATGTTATATTTTCTTCCGCGACCGCCGTGGAGGAATGGCCGAGTGGTCGATGGCGCCGGTCTTGAAAACCGGAAACCGAAAGGTTCGCGG
>Ga0079303_10000064_pt1 | contig 22071 bp, 24 predicted proteins | sample Methanogen_OWC_FD_77073 | JGI IMG/M metagenome (GOLD analysis project Ga0079303, IMG submission 77073) | Enriched soil microbial communities from Old Woman Creek wetland in Ohio, USA - Methanogen_OWC | ecosystem: Environmental > Terrestrial > Soil > Wetlands | place: USA: Ohio | collected...
CATAAGCAGGGGATCAGTAAACAGCTGATAGAATGCTATTTGAACGACCTGAAAAAAGATGGCGCCGGGCTCGAGTTCGTCGAAGTGAATTCTTCGCCATACGCCCGTGCGATCTATAAAAATCTGGGGTTTTACGAGGCATCGGAGCTGCAGGAAAAGAACGGAATAAAATTCTATTACATGAAGATGGATCTGGCAATTAACGCTAAGGCCATTCCATTACGGCCTTGATCGCGCCCCGGCGACGGAATCGCGGGAATTTCATCTCGTATTGAACAACTGAATTTAAACATTACATTGCCCGCGTTGAACTATCGATTACTCTCAATATTTTTTTTATAAGATCAACAATAAATTCTTTATCTTCATTACTTAAATTATACTTATTTTTGTTAATTAATAAATTACACGCACAATTTTTATAAATGAAATTGATTGTTAAATCTTCTTCTTGATGTATTCGAATCATCAATTCCGCTATATCTTTTCCGAATAATGATATGTAATCAGGCTTACATCTATTATATTCAAACAGGCGTATTGCGCGATAGGCTTTTTCAGAATTTTTAAAGTTCGAAAGTCTTAATTCGACAATTATGCCATTTTTATAATAAATTGTCGTTATGATCGAATCGTTTGTGATTACATCCATAACGGTTGTATAGCTAAGGCCTTCGTATAAATCAAAAATATTTATTATCTCACTGATTTTTGGGTGCCATACATCCCATCTTCCTATATTATAATAAAACTTTTCTATGCCGTTTGATAAATATATTTCTTTGAAATCAAATTTTGTCCATCTATAAATATATTTGAATATGGGAGTGTTATATTCGACCTTGTTTTTTAAAAAATGAAAAGTTGCTAAAACAGGCCATTCATTTGGTTGGGCATATTTTGCGGTAAGATGTGTATCATTTTCGAGTTGCCATTCCTTGAAACAATTCGTCGTATTGACGTTAATATAGAAATCTTCGGGATTGATTACGCCCCAAAAATAGTCCGGAAAATTTATCACAACTTCTTTCGAATCTTTACCCCAGTAAAACAAACCTGTTTCTGTTGACCGATCAATGTTTCCGTCTATTGCAAATCTAACGTTATTTGGAAGCCGTTTATTAACTTTTGATAACTGCTGTATAAAGTTTTTTAAATTGATTTTTTCTTTATTACAATTTTTGGATAATTCAAAATAATCAAATGAAGTTTCAACCGTTTCAGGACCTGAAGCAGTTAATTTTTGATAAGGCTCGCCAAAGTTAATAGTGACATTTGAATCTAAATAAACATTTTTATTGAAATATAAATGAAGTTTTTACTAATGTCATGTTATCCTTAATGCGGCTATAATATGCTTTAATATCATCTTCCGTTCCGGCTATTTTATCCGGGCCGTTTGAAAAAACCATGAATTTTTCCGAATCTAAATTATACTCGTTTTTCCAGGGATCCAATAGCGTAATTCCACTTCTTAAATAAGTACTCGTAATATATTTTAATAGTTTCGGTGCCGCCATATATTCAAGTGTATTAAATTGTCTAACAGCTACAGCGATATTTAAACAATCTTGTCTCGCTTTTAATTCCATTGATTTTTGGCGCTTGACTATAGTAACATGACGTAAATATATAATCGATATTACAATTATGAGTATAGCCGAAAGAATTTTATAGTAATATCTCTTATTAAATGTCATAATAATACCTCCGGAACGCATATTAAACTGCAAAAAATATGCCGTCAAATAATGTATATTTTGAAATTTAATTTTCATTTATCATACAAAGTTATTTTATAATGCAACATTTGTGATGCAAAACGCAACTGGTTTATAAGGCGCGTTTATTACATATCAGGCGAAAATCCAGAGGCCGGTTCGATCAACATCTGACAGGGTTCAAAAGGAAGATGCGTCGCGCCTGCCGGGCCGCTCGAATGCCGGTGAGTTTCAGCGGCACCTGCGCGGCCCTGAAATTTAAACGGTGTTTGCGCCGATGTTTTATGAAAAAACGGAAACGTTGACAAAGATCTGCGCGAATGATATATTTAGTGAAATAACTAAAAATACTCAGATTAATGGAGGAAAATTCCGATGAAGAAGCCTTTCTCACTTTTTATTCTGACGCTCATCGCGATTGCGATTACGCTTGTGCCGCAGTCTGTCACTCCGGCGACGGCCGCCGATAGCAATCCCAGGCTGACTTTTGTCGAGGACAACGGCAAGTACGGATACATCGACGAGACGGGAAAACTCGTCATCGAGAAAAAATTCGAGTTCGCCGCGCCGTTCTCCGAAGGGCTGGCTAACGTCAAGTCCGGCGGCAAGTGGGGCTTCATCGACGAGAAAGGCGAATTCGTGATCGAGCCGAAATACGATAGGACCGGGCCGTTCCGCGAAGGCCTCGGCTACGTCGCGCTCGGCGGGAAATCGGGTTTCGTCGACAAAAAAGGAGCGGTCGTGATAAAGATCGAGCACGACTGGGTCGGAGCGCCCTCCTGCGGAATGATACTTTTCAAGCGCGACGGAAAATGCGGCTACCTCGACCTCAAAGGAGGCGTCGCGATAGAGCCGAAATTCAAATTATCCACCGATTTTTTCGAGGACGCGGCTTTTACGAAGGACAAGGACGGCTTTTACTATTTCGATAAAAAAGGCGCGGAACTGTTCGCGGGAAAAAGGTTCGACGAAGTGTCGAACTTCGCGGACGGACTGGCCTGCGTGGCCCAAAAGGGAAAGGACGGGAAAAAATACGGATTCATCGACAAAACCGGGAAATTCGTTATTGAGCCCGCTTTCTTGATGCCTGCGTATTTTTCCGAAGGCCTGGCTTTCGTGGTGAAGGACGGGAAGCGCTCCTTCATCGACAAAACCGGAAAAGAGGCATTCCCGCTCGACCCGAAGATCTGCGACGCCGTCTCTTTCAGCGAAGGCCTCTCATGCGTCTCGTCGACGGACGGAAAGACCGGTTTCATCGACAAGACCGGAAAATTCGCCATCGATATGAATATCGAGGAGAAATGCTACCTGGGCTTCGTGAACGGCCTGGCCAGGCTCACATACGGCGAAGGCAAAAATATAAAATTCATGGACAGAAGCGGAAAGATTGTCTACGGAAAAAGCGATCCGGCGGTTCAGGATGAAGGATGCCGCAAGATGATGCACGAACTTTCAAAGGCGTTCATCGCGTCGAACCCTTCCACGACCTTCAATGAGGTCACGGCCACCACATGCGTCTGCCTCGATAAGCAGGAATATTCCGTTTCCGAATTATTGAAAGCGGGCGTTCTGAAAAAGGAGGTCAAGGACTCTCTTGATAATGCCATACAGGTCGAAAAATGCGTATGCCCGCTCGACCCTAAATCGGAATATGTGCTTCGCGTCTTGAACCCGCCCATCAAGGACAGCGACGAACTCGTTCTCACCGGCGCCGAAACGGTCGAGATATTCTGCCCCGCCCACAAAAAGACGCTCAGGGAGATCGAAACCGAAAAGAATTCCGTTTTTTTAATAAATGACCTGAATTTCGCCAACCCCGAAGGCGTATACATGGTCAGAAATTCCGGCAAATTCGGTTTCATAAGCTGCACCGGCGAAGTATTGCAGGAACCATGCTTCGATTCAGTTCAGAAGCTCGTCGACAGGTACAGGATCGTCTCTTATGAAGGAAAGATGGGAATGCTCGACAATTTCGGGACCACCGCCCTCGATTGTGAATATGACTCGATAGGAATATTCTTCGACGATAAGCCCGCGGTAATAGTCAAAAAAGGGAAAAAAGGCCTCGTGAGCGCGACCGGCGAGGTCGTCCTGGAGGCCGTTTACGATAATATCGGCAGTTTCAGTGACGGAAAGGCAGAAGCGTCAAAGGACGGCAAGACTATATGGATCGATAAACAGGGCAACGAGATCCAGAAATAAATTGCAGGGAGTGAATGATAATGCCGGAAACGAACCCCGTGGTTCATTTTGAAATGCCTTATGAGGACAGGGAACGCATGGCGGATTTTTACTCGAAAGCCTTCGGATGGAAGATGAACATGCTGGGCGAAAATATGGGCGGCTATGTGGTCGCTCACACGGCCGAGACCGACGAAAACAACATGGTGAAAAGGCCCGGCACCATCAACGGCGGTTTTTATCCGAAGAATAAAGACCTTCCCGCGCAATGCCCTTCCGTCGTCATCGCGGTAGCCGACATCGAAACGGCGATTAAAAATATAATCGCTTCCGGCGGAAAAATGCTGGGCGAACCCGTCGAGATCCCGGGCGTCGGAAAGTACGCTTCATTTTTCGATACCGAAGGCAACCGCTCGAGCGTTCTGCAGCCGAACAATATGTGAAACGCAGATATCTTTAACATCCCGGATGTGAGTGAAAAAGAATATCGGAACCGCGACGCGGGTTCCAGAAGGAGATCCTATGCCGTTTAATTTCAAAAAAAGTCCTGGCATTTTCGTATTTTTCTGCGCCCTGGCTTTATTTTTATCGACTTTATTCCCCGCGGCCGGCTTGTGCCAGGATAACCAGAAAGCCTATAACTCGAAACGACGGCCGTACCATAATTACATGAAATGCATGCAGCAGCTGACTAAAAAAGACTTCGAATACGTCGATAAAATTTCGCTATTGCTCGAAAAAACCGACCTGAAAAAAGAAGAGCTCGAACAGTTAAACGCCTGCGGCCGGATGATTTATGAAAAATACAGGACCGATATCGACGCGCTTATAAAAAATTATGATCGATTGCTCGACGAGAAAAATCCCGCGCCGTCCGCTAAACAGTATTCCGCGGCGCGAAGTGCCGGCGCGACTATCGACTTCTCATATACGCGGTCCCTCGCACGCGCGCTTGCGGTCGTTTCACGCTGGCTCGAATCCGAAAAACGCTTCGACGAAGCGTTAAAATTATCCACGCTCTCATGGCGCTTCGGACAGATTGTACTAAACGGCGACGGCGGCATGAGCTCCCTCATAATGTCCATGATCGGTATCGCCGTCAAAAATATCACCGCGCAAAACCATTTATGCCAAATATTAACCTCCGGCGATTTCAATGCTGAATTTTATCAGAAATATTCGAAGCGGCTTTTCGAATTAAACGAAGACGAAATGGACTCGGCCGCCGTATTGGAATGCGAACGCCGGACATTCATAAATCTCATCGAGTACGAAGTTTATGTTAAAAACAACCTGAAAAACGAATATAATGAAATAATTAAAAAAATCCCCGACGCCTATCTGGAAGAAGGGAAAAAATACGCGGTCGGCATTTTTAACGCATATTACGACAGCGCATCGGTGCTTTTGACGAAATATAAAAACGAGCCTTACATATTGAAAGAACGCCTTGCGGAACTGACCCGCGAAATCACGAAAAAAGGCGAACCCTCCCTGGGCCAGTTTCTCAATCCCGTAAAAGCGACGGGCGATATTTTACTGGCCATCGCGATGCCCAACTGCAGCAGAGCGCATGAGCAGTTCCTCAAGTCGAAATATTACTCATACGGCGCCGCGGTCTGCGCAGGCGCGCTCGCAGAAATAAAAAAAGGCGCAAGCCCGCCAGTTTCTCTCGAAACGCTAGAAAAACTTTGCGGCCTGAAATTCCCGCCGGATTTTTTCGACAAAAATCGAGGCCCGCTCAAATATAAAAAGACGAATGAAAATTTCACGCTTTATTCCAACGGCTTTGATTATAAGGACGACGGCGCAGATGCCGTGAAAGACGTCATTATATTGAGAATTCCGGTTTCCATTAAATAAGCCGCTCGCGGCGAATCAACTTTTTCGAACCGTTAATGCAACAGTCGAAATAATCTGCCCGAAACACGGCAAACTTATAAAAACGAAATAATGAAGGGCATAAAAAAAATGGCTTTGATTTAAAGCCATTTTTCGTCTATCGGACTTCGGTTATGCGCCACAGAACTGATCATTCGGCGTAAATGTCGACGCCGTTTTTGTTTCTTTCCTCGTCCGGCCTGGCCGCCGGAGCCTGACGCTCGGTTTTCTGGCCGCGCCTCGATTTTTCGCTCTGCAGTTTCTGGATTTCCCTGTCGATTCGCTGGATCTGTTTTTCAAGCTCCCTGATTCGCTCATTTTTTGTCTTGTCGTCGAGCTTTCCAGTCTTGATTTGCTGTATCTGTGTCATCAATTGCATCTTCTGGTTTTCCAGCGCGGCGATTTCGTCGCCGCCGCCTGATTGCGGTTGCATGTTGCCACCTGAAACCGGCGATATATTCATGTCGCACCTCCGGCGGAATGATTCATTTCCAAAATAGTTATCGGCTGACCCGGCCAAAAAAAACACTCGCCAGGAAAAATTTTTGAAAAAACTCTTCCTGAAATCATGATAGCATCCATCGCCGCGCTGAAAGTTACTTTTATTTGCATTCCCGCCCGGTGCGCACAAGCGACACGATATAAAAATTGCCCTCCACCCGAAATTTCAGATTCGCCGGGCCGCATCATCGCATTTGAATCCGGCGGCGTCTGAGCGGCCCTGAATTCGTCGCGGAAAATCCTCTGAAGCGTTCTTAATCTGATCACCGGATGCGAACCGGTTTTAAAAATTATGCGAAAAAAAGGAACATAAAAAGTCGTTTTGTAGTATAATAAACATTCTTGACTTTTTTGAAAATTATGTATTCACTAAAATTAATAAAATGAAGGAAGTGATCGTTATGACGAAGCCCGGAATTTTCCCCATTGTATTTCTTCTTTTCATATCGATATTCGTTTCAACAATCTCGCCGATGGCTTCATACGCCGAAGATAATTCCGCCTCGAGCGGCGGCAATTTGACTTCCCCGTTCGCCGATATGGCCGGCCAGGCGCCGACCGAAAAAAATAACGGCGCGGCATCCGGCGCTAACGGCTCCGCGGTGGGGAATTTAAATAATCAAATAGGCGGTTTATTTCAGCAGATAGGCGGGTTCCTTCAAAATCTACTGAAGGCCGTGTCCTCGATACTCAGCAATATTCTCGCTTCTCTTTCACAAATATTCGGCGCGCTGTTTCCCGACGGCGGCAATAACGGCCAGAACTCCAACCTCGCCGGCGATGACAACTCCGGCGTTTCCGTTTCAGATAATAACGGTAATACTAATAGTAATAGCGCCTCGAACGGTTCCTCTAATAATTCCACGTCCAATGGTTCCGCGTCCGCAAACAACTCGACGACCTCCGGCAACGCTTCATCGTCTAACGGCGGCGCGGCGGCTTCCAGCGAACCTGGCAACGGAAATAAATACGGTCGCCACGCGTTTTCGCCTACCAACGTAATATCCGACGCGGAATTTACCGATTCAGGCTATATGAGCCTCGCCGATATTAAAAATTTCCTGGCCAAAATCGGCTCGCAACTGGTCAAAAATATAGGCGGAGTCAATGTGGCCGAAGCCGTAAAAGCGGCCGCCGATAAAAATAAAATAAATCCTCTCGTGCTCCTGGCCACGCTCCAAAAGGAAAAAGGCCTCGTCCAGACAAAAAAAGCGATAACGCAAAAACAACTCGACTGGGCATGCGGCGTCGGCGCATACGACGGCGGAAACTGGAACTCCAAATACAAAGGGTTCGCCAACCAGATAAGCTCCGCGGCCGGCACATATAAAAAACTCTTCAACGGAGGCGTTCAAACGGTAAGAATAAACAACGGAACTTCCAGCGTCACGCCGAAAAATGCGGCGACTACCGCGGTCTACAGATATACCCCGCACACCGACGGCGCCAAGCTTTTCCACTCGGTTTATGAAGGCTATAAAAGCAAATTCGAGGCCATGAAAATCTGACGTTTTTAAAAATTCGGTATAAAGACTTAAATCGAAGCCCGCGATTAGAAGCGGAAGATAGAAGATAAATAGAAGATAACAGGAAAAATAACAGGAAGATAATGTAAAGATGGTGTAAAGATAGTAGAAAGATAAAGCACGATTAAAGGGAGGATTGTAAGCCATATCTAAAAATTATGGCCTCTGTTATGAAAAATTCACGCATCTTTTTTCACGTTACTTTCGTCTTAGCGATAACGATCATTTTCGGTTCTTTCTTTATGACCTGCCGGGCCGCGGCTGCCGCCGGAAAACCTGAATCCGCGCCGGCCAACGCCAGTCTCAATATCGATCAAAAGGTCGCCTATATCAAAAATCATACGAACCTGGCGGTATTAAATCTCAAGGACGGCTCCGAAATAATTTTCCCCGAAAAATTCAGCGAAATAAAAGCCGTGGCGTTAAACTCGAAAAAAGATAAGGCTGTCGTCGCCGGAAAACTCAAGAACGACGCCGGAATTTATATAGCCGACACGGCCGATAAAAAAATAGTCCCGCTCTTCGAAAAAAAAGGCGTATATTTCAATTCGCCTTCGTTTTCGGCGGACGGCAAATTCATAGCCTATACCGCCTGCAAAAAGGACGATCCCTTTTCTCCCGCGGACGTCATGATCTACGATATCGAAAAAAAATCGGAGAAGAACGTAACGAACCAGAAACCGCCCGCCGGAACCGGAATTTATTATAACTACCCGAAATTTTCGGCGGACCGGAAGTTTATAATCTGCTCGGCCGCCAATATCCCGGACCTCGAAACTCCGCGCTATGACACGATATTCATCGTTAAAGTCAACGCGCTGGGAAACGCCCCGGCCGAAACGCTGACGGGCGGAGTTACCAGTTACAACGACAAGGGCGATCAGAGCGGATTCAAGGCTTCCGTTCCGACAGTCCTCGATGACGGCAGGATCGGGTTTTTGAAACTGATCGACGTCGATTGCGCCCTCGCCGTTTTAGACCCTTCCAGAAATAACGAGGTCACCGACCTCGCCGCGAATATCGAAAACCTTTCGATGCCGACGTTTTCGAAAGACGGAAAATACGCGGCATTCGAAATTTTCAACGACGACGAGAAAAATCCCGGCTCGTCGATAAATATCATCGATTTTTCGACGAAGTCCGTCAGAAAGATCGCCGAAAACGGCTATAAGCCGGCGCTTTAATAATCAAACACGAATAATGCCGATTCGGCGGCCGCCAGGGCGGCCGCTTTCGGCTTTTTAAAAAGGAAACGTAAAATGATAAGATTAGCCGTTATAAATGACTACAAGGCCTGGATCGCTCTGGCTGAAGAAGTCGAAGAAATTTTCGGGCCGATGGCCGAAATAAAAGAGTTTCAGGAAGGGATCGCGGATTGCATAAATAATAAAAACGCTTATTGCGCCGAAGACGGCGATTGCGGGATCGCCGGATTCATGGCTTTAGACCGTGGGAAAAACGAAATCGCCTGGCTTGCCGTCGGGAAAGAATTCCGGGGTAAAGGTCATGGCGATATGCTGTTAAAAACGGCAATAGAAGAGCTTCGCTCCGGCGGCGACATATACGTTCAGACATTTTCACCAGAAGAAGAAAAAGGGAAAAACGCCATATCTTTATACCAAAAAAACGGGTTCGAATTTCTAAAAGAAGCCGGCTTGAATCCGGCCGGGGTTAAAACCATCATAATGGTCAAAAAAATTTGAAAATCAAATGATTTTATGATACCATTATGACGTATTAATACCGGGCTGCTCGCCGCCCTTGCGCCGATAACCACGCGTGAATTCTTTTTGAGAGGATTTATTTTATGTATAAAAAGCCCGCTCTCATTTTTCAAATATTGCTGGTCCTCGTGATGACTTTGTCCCCGGTCGCGATCCACGACCTTTACGCGCAACAGGATGACGGCGGGTTCGAACGGCTGGCCGGCGTAAAAACGCGGCTCGAGAACAGGCTTTCGGTCCTTGTCGAAATGATAAGCTCCGATTTCAGGATCGAAATTTCAGGGCCGGTCGAAAAAAAGATCGATAAATTCTCGTTCTTTCTCAACCAGGGCCTTACGCTCGAAGAAGCGAGCGTCAACGGAAAACCGGCGCGGACGGATAAAGGCGTATCGCCGAAGCGCGGCCCGTTCCATACCATATCGATGAGCGAACCCCTGAAACGCGGCGACGTCATAAATATTAAATACAGCGGAAAGATCGCCGGCGGACGGATAAAGGACGGTCAATATGTAGGAGAAGATTCGGCGTATTTTTTCAATTACTCGTTCTACTATCCGATCTTCGATGAGAAAGGGCGCCAGGAAGACCTGGTCGAAAAATACACTTTGAAGCTGGACTGCGATTGCGGATATAAGGACATCATCTTCAACGGCACCGTGAGTTCCGACAGGGCTACGGCCGAAGGGCGCCGCGTGGTATCCATCGATTTCGGCGATTTTAACGACTGCACCTTTTTTCTTCTGAAAAACGGCGACAAAGCGACGGGAAGTTTCGGCGGGAAAAAAATATCGATATTGAATAAAAGCGGAAGCGGCGACGACCGGAACATAACGCTTTATAGAATTTTACTGACGCTCGGATTATACGAAAAAATAATGGGTTCGCGGTTTCCATACGAAAGCCCCACGATCGTATTTGAAAAAGCCGAAAGGTTTGCCGGAGGATCGGCCCACAAGGGTTTCATACTCCTGGAAGACGGCGTTTACGCTCCGCTCGAACATGAACTCGGCCACATGTTCTGGATGTTCACGCGCTCGGACGCCGATTCCTCGAACGATCTGTTTTTCAACGGACCCATGTTTTTTTCGGAAGGGTTCGCGAATTTCCTGAACATGTACGCCGTAAACATGAATAACTCCTTCGCCAGGTTTTACGCCGGCGGCGTCGAAAAATTTGAGGATTGCTACGCCATATATTATAACATGCCGTTTCTGGGTTCCCTGAACCGGAATATCGAGGCGCTAAAGACTGGCGAATGCGCGATCGACGATCTGAAACGGAATTTCAAATTCAATCTTCAGCTTCAGACCGCGTTTTTATACGCCATGCACAACTCGCTCGGACCTGAAGCGTTTTTCGGCAAGACCGCGGATTTTTATAAAAAGATCAAAGCCGAGAAAACCGCCACGCTCGAAGATTTTTTCGCGACATTCGGCGACTCGCGGATCAGGGACGCGGCGGCAAGTCCCGAGAGCGCCGTCGCTTTCGTGAACGCGCATGCGACGATTTCCGATATGGCGGATTACTCCCATGAAAAATTGAACGCCCTCGTCGGATACGACACTCTCGCTAAAAATCCGATCATAGCCAATGTACTCGAGTCGCTGAAAAGGAACGCGATACACCGGAGCCGGAATTAACAATGCTATGACGAATACGCGTCCGGCGAGAGCCGATCGCTGATACAACACTGTCATTGGACGGCTATGATTTAAAATATAGTCGGAGCTTTATCATGATAAGTCCAATCGCGGGCAATAAATCCAGTCATTTATCCATCCAGCCTTTTACTTTTTCGATTTGCTTATTTATTCTTGGCGGCTGGATAGTATCGGCACTACATCACAATCTGTCAATATTTGAGACTCAAAATTCCAATCTGTTGTTAAGTTTTGGAGCGATAAACGGCGAATCCCTCAAGGCGGGGGAATACTGGAAATTGATCAGCTCACAATTCCTCCATGTTAAATTTCCTCATATGCTCTTAAATATTGCATTCATTTATTACATTGGAGCCAAAATCGAAAAATATTTTGGCGCTATGGTCTTTATTGCCGTTTATTTAGTGGCCGGCTCATTCGCTCAATTGGCAAGTGTTTTATCATATCCATATAACGTAAGTTCCGGAGCCTCTCAAGCTCTGTGTGGAATCGTCGGAGCATTTTTGGCATTATTTCTCTTCCCGTTGCGAATTTCTAAAATCACAATAATGTGGGCCGGCATATTTATTTTTATTCAGATATTTCTCGATCTTTTTTTTGCCGGGATTATCAAATCCGGTCATTCCGTGGGTTTTATCATAGGATTGCTTTTGGGGTTATTCATTAAAAAATTCAAACCTTGCAGCATCAATTAAGACCGCCAACGCTTCCGGCAGGCAGAGTTACTTGATGGTCGTTTTAAGCGACAAGGAAAAAATGCGTAAGATCTATTATACTACTGGTTCAGGAATTTATCGGCCCTCAGGGCGGCGTTCGCCCTGATGTTGTTGTAATATAAGGCGTAATCCAGATTATGGTAGATACCTTTGGCGATCAGGGCGTTTCCCGGAAATTGCGCGCCCGCGTCGATAGTGCTGCAGACCAGGACGCCACGGCTTTTACTGATCAGTGCGTCGCCGTAATTTAATACGTTTTTCGCCAGGACCTCGCCCGTCAAACTCAATGATAAAGAACCGAGATTTTCGGACGCCGGAGCTAATATTTCCTCGCGTGTCCAGCTGATCGGGTTGATGACGTTGGCGCCGGGCAGCACGACCGGATTAGCCATGGTAACCGTGGGCGCCTCCGTATTATATGATATTATTACTCCGGTATCGCCGGCGCCCGCCGCGAATTTCAGGTGCTGATTATCGGCGAGGAATTTGTTCGTGATAGAGTATCCGATGACATAGGCTGCGATCATCCTGGAGTAAACGTACGGATGCGTTTTCATATAATCCGACAGTAAATACAGCAATATATTCGAACCTTGCGAATGACCGGCTAAAATGAACGGGCGGTTGTTGTTGTAATTATTAATGTAATAGTCGAATGCGGCGAACACGTCTGATTTTGGAATGCCGCTCATGATCGCGTCGTGTTCTTCGTCCGACAGGTACAATGAATACGTGGCATCAACCTGCCTGTAATAAGGAGCGTATATATTCCCGACGGTTTCAAAAGCCGTCGCCTGCGATGCGAATGACACTTTAGATCTGTTCAGCATGACGGCGTTATCGATCGCGCAGATGTTCGCCTCGTTAGAATCGACCTTCTGGAATGCCGTGGGATAGATATAAAAAATATCGACTTTTTTGTTCGGGGAGGAAGGCAGGGATAACCAGCGCTCGGATTTTGAATAATCGATTGCGTATGAAGATCCGCTTTCGCCATTGGCATTATTCAACGGAAAACACCCGGAAATTGCCGCGCAGGCGATAATAACAAGAAAAATAAATAATCCGGATGTTATAAAAATTTTGGCCGACGCTTTTTTCGAAAGGCTTATAATTTCATTATTCATTGCTTCGTAACTCTCCTTGATAATGATATAAGAGGCATATTCACAAAAATCTTAATTTTATCACAGTTCGTTTTTTTTGACAAGAGATTTTTTTCATATAGCGTCAGCGATATAAAGTGAAAATAAAAACTCCCCGGAAATACGATCGATCTTCGGAGAGTTTTTTATTTAAATGTTTTGCGAATAACAGGACTATGTATTTTTACAATTTGGGTCGCTCGTCGTCATTACCGCCGCGCAACCAGGCTCTGTTTTGTGCACTACCGCGCTTAATACGGCGCAACCTATACCGACCGCGAAAATACTGACGCAAACGGCCGCGGCTTTCCTGCTGACGCCTCCGGCTACGTCGGCCAGGTCGCCGTCCGACAATTCTTTGCCCGCGTTGACCTTGTCCGTAAATTCAGAGCGGGCGGCAAAAAGGTCGTCCTTCGAAAATGTGAAGCCGGAGGTTTTGCCTAACTCGATAAGTTTTTCAGCCAGTCTGGTTTCGGCGTCCTTCCGGTGTTCCTGAATCATTACCGCGTATTTGTTTTTTAACGCCGCGTCTTTTTCCATCTGGCCGAACATCTGTTTTACGTCGTCTATACTCATTGGTTGTCACTCCTCGCTCTTCATTGGCGTGATAATATTATATCACATTTTGGCGAAAGTTAACCTATAATAATACGCTTAAAATTTTCATGGCGATAGGCGGCGGCTGACGAGAATTTTCGAGACACTTTCGGCCGGCGAACGTATAATCTTTAAAAGCGCGATAATATATGATATAATATCGCGGTCATCAATATCGCGAGGAGATGTGAAAATGAGCAAAGACAACGTAAAGAAGATGTTCGCAGTAATGCAGAAAGACGCCGGTCTGCAGAAAAAATATGCCGAATTGATTCAGGCGCATCAGAGCGAAACCGAAAAAATGGTCGCCGAAAAACTCATCGAATTCGGAAAAAATTCAGGGTTCGATTTTTCAAAAGACGATCTATTCGCAGCCAGGGCGGAACTCGTCGACAAAATAAACTCGAACGGGGAATTAAGCGACGGCGATCTGGCCAAAGTGGCCGGCGGAGGAGAAGGAACTACGAAAGCCGCTGTCGTATTGACCAGCGTCTTTACGGCGGGTCTGGCCTGCGCGGTCGCCAGTATCGTCGGCGCTTTCGATAAACAGGGCTGCCCTCATTTCATGACGGTGAAAGACCCGAACGATAAATAAAAGACCTTTAGACTTTTCGGTAGTGAGTGAAAGATGTCGGAAACACACAAATGTCCGGTTTGCGCGTTCGAAACTTCGATCGGCGATGAAAGATGCGCGCTCTGCGGAACGAGATTGAATTCGCGCGATCATCGGCCGAGCGCCGAGGGCGATCGCGCTATCGATATAGACCCCGACGCCACCAGCGAGCACCTTACCGTGTCCGGACTGTTTTCGATTATGCTCATGTCCCTGATCGGGACCGTCGCCGGAGGGATCGCCGGATTTTTCGGCGGGATCGCCGCCGGCTGGGTGGCGTTCAAAGTTTTAAGCTTCGGATTATCATCGCTGATAGAAATGGTTTTCGGGCCCGTATTTTTTTTCTTTTATAAAGAGGCGCCGATAATCTTGTTTTTTTCTTTTTTCGAGACGATGCTGGTATTCGGCTGCTATACCGGAGGCAGTCTCGGAAAAGCTTCATACCTGTCCAGAAAGTTAGGCGACAGCGGCTACTCGACAGATTATTCGAATTTTTTCAGGCGCCTTTTCAGAGAATGGGCTTATTCGATGGCCGGATTGGCGATCAATGTCCATTTATTCATAATAATGGACGCGATGACGCGCGGCTCGATAGCCGGGCGTAACAGATTGATATTAATAACGCAGATCCTGATAGTCTTCTTCACGCTGTTCGCGATCCGGCTGGCCAGAATGCATCATAAACGGACGCGATATTGAATAATTTATCGTAATCGAATATAATAAAACTCAAATTAAATTTATCAGGGTGCGGATCATATGAAAAAAAACGCCTTAAAAGCATTTCTGGTTCTCCTTTTTGTTTTCGCGGGCTTCCCGCCGGCACTGGCGGCCGTCGATAAAATTCCGGGTATCCCCAAAAATGCCGATTTTGTCATATCCTTTCATCCTACGGATGAAATTAAAGAAGCTATTATAAGGAAATTCGAGGTTTACAGGGGTACGCCGGAATATAAAGTGATGGCAGCCGGTTATGAAGAAGCCAACGGCGTCCCCTTTCCGGCCGGCTCAGTGGGGAAGCTGAAAAACCTCGTGAGCGTTTCGTTCGGAGTCGTTAAGTATTTCAAGACCACCGAGGAGCTGAACGCGGTCATCGCCCTGACGTTCGATAACGCCGATATTCCGTTGGAATTGCTGCCCTACTTAAAGAAGGTGGCCATAGAATCTTCGAGAAAAGACATGCAGCAGCCGATATTCGTGGACACCGAAGAGGCCGGCGTGACGACCATCATCGGCAATGAAAACAGCAACGAGATCAGGCTCATGGCTTACGCCAACTCGCTGGCAATAGTTGCCCAGAAGAAGTACCACAGGGTCTCCGGCGACGTCGCGGCCGCCCTCAAGGATGAAAAAGCCGCGGTCGCGGCCGGCGAAAAATTCGGACGCGCGATCGCGCGGCTCGGGAAAAACGTAACCGGCGTGATATTCGTGAATACGGCCGTCATAAACGGCATCGGCTTTCTTAAAAAATATTCGCGGTTCGTCAACTGTGCGGCAGTCGGCGTGGACGCTGCCGCGGACCTTACGAAAATATCATTATCCACCTTGTTTACATTCGACGAACCTGCCGGCCCGAAATCCGCCATCGCCCATGCCATTCTGAAAAAGGCCCTGAGCTTTGTCACCGGCACTGATGATCCCGGCATTTCCATTTCCTTTAACGCCGGCTTCGATAAAATAAAAGCGGCTTCAGGCTGGCTCTTTCCTTTCATCCGGAAGGACCTCAAGGTCGATTTCATTGAAAGGATATCTGCCGCGGCGTCTCTCACGAGCGGCGATCTGCTTTGTTCAGTGGCCGTCGGCCTGGACGCTTCGAAATTCAACTATGAAAAACTGGCGGCGTTGTTTCGATCGATAATGCCTTGATCCGCGTTTAGCCAACTGAAAAATTTTCAGCCATACTCTAATAGATCGTTATGCGATCTAAATAATACATGACGGAATTTTCGGGCCGCTCGAATGCCGGTGAGTTTCAATGGCGTTTGCGCGGCCCTGAAATTAAAGCCCGATATACCGTCAAGAGCGCTATAGATTATACAAACTTGCAATATTTATTTAACATGTTATATAATTTCCATATCGGAAATAGTTTGATGAGTTTCCATTCCGACGGCGAGCCTGCATAAATTGATTTTGAGTCAACTTAAAAAAATAAATTTTATTCTGAAGGAGTATTCATGAAAAAAATTCCGGCCTGCCTGATAGCGCTTTCTTTTATTTTGTTTCTGGCCTTTCCCGGCCTTGCCGAAACACCCGCGGCCTCGACCGCGGAATGCGGCGTGATGGTCTGGAAGGTCGCCGCAAAAGACAAAACGGCCTCCGCCTCCTATTTCATCGGAACCATCCACAACCTGGAACCCAAACATTTCACCAATATGGCCGCCATATTGAAGCTTATCGACAGCTGCGAGGTTTTCGTCATGGAGGCCGATACTTCAAAGGCCGCTTCCGAGGCGTCCGAACTTTCAAAATACACGCAATATCCCGAAGGCGGGAACCTCAAATCCGACCTTTCAGCGGATCTTTACGCGAAGACGATCGCGTTCATGAAGAAAAATTTCAACATTCCCGAAGAGCAGGTCGATCGTATGAAACCCCTGTGGGTGAGCATGCTGGTCCAGATGGGTCTTGAACCTCCGGTAGCGAAGCTGATGGACGATATTTTCAAGGAAAAAGTCGGCGAACGCGGGATCAAAACCGCCTTTCTGGAAAGCTGGCTGGCCGGTTGCAAGCTGCCTTCCTTTATTCCTCTGGAAGAACAGATAGGTTCACTCAAGGAAACCATCGACGCGCCCGAAAAAATCATTGAGGCTTCGGCAAAGTTGAAGAGCGCTTATCTTTCGGGTAACGTGGAGAAATTGACGCTCGCCGCGCTGGACTCTGAAAGCGGAAATAAATATCCAATGATAAGAAAAGCGTTGTATCCCGACCGTCACGCTCTGTGGCTTCCCGAACTTGAAAAGCATCTGAAGGCCGGAGGCGCCGTCATCGCCGTCGGCGTCGGCCACCTGATCGGGGAGTCGAGCCTGCTTGAATCCTTCAAGAAAAAGGGTTATACGATCGAAAAAATAGAATCCAAATAGGGGCGTGCCGGGCGCGCCCCGCGATCGGTCAATACTTCGATCGGCTATGAAAAATGCATGCGCCGCGGAATGAGATAGGATTCGCGCTATCATCGGCCGGCAATACGGCATCACAAGGAGAGACGATATGGATTTAAAGGACATTCCGTTCGAGACGTTCGACCTGCAAAAAATAGCGCCCGAAGAGCATTCCGGCGTCACCGGAAAAGCTTTCTGGAAGACCGTCAAAAAAGGGAACGTGCGTATCAGGATCGTTGAATATACTCCCGGTTATCTGGCCGATCACTGGTGCTCGAAGGGCCACGCGGTCTATGTGCTGGAGGGCGAATTCGATTCGGAATTAAAGGACGGCAGAAAATTCAGGCTGTCGCCGGGAATGTGTTATCTGGTCGCGGATAACGTCGACCCGCACAGATCTTATTCGGAAAAAGGCGTAAAACTGCTTATCGTCGATTGAAAAATTAAATTATGAAAGGAAACCCGGCCATGAACCTGCTAATAATAGTCACGGCCGTTCCGGCCGTCGCGCGGGCGGTGACATCGGCCGATGCCGGTGGGCTTTTTAAGGCTGGCGGCTAGTTTCAGTCTTTTGAAAAGATACGGTTTTCCATTGGCAAAGCCGATCTTAACAGGCCTGTAGTTCATTAGCAAGGAGCAAAAATGAAAAAACACCTGATAATCGCGATATTCATGATACTGGTTTTAAGCCGCGGCAATATCTGCGTCGCCGGTCAGATCCATGAGGCGGCGTTTAATAATTCCACGCAAGAAGTGGAAGCGTTAATCAATGAAGGCGCGGACGTAAACGCCTGCAGTATCGATGGTGAAACGCCGCTTCATTACGCGGTGTTTCCATGCGCGGAAAGGGACGATTGCCCTTGCTCGAAAGAAGTGACGGACTTGTTAATAAAAAACGGCGCCGATTTATACGTTAAGGACAATAAGAAAATGACGCCGCTTCAATACGCGCCCGAAGGCGGTAAAGCCCGAAAAATTCTTGAAAAAGCTGAAAAGCGGGAGTAATACGCCGATCCCACAAAACGCGGATTGCGTCAGTTTTTTTTGATTTGATGGCGGCCGTGTGATATAATATTTACTGGAATTTCGGTGCGCATTGGAGCATGATTTAAATGATAGATTTTATCGGAGCGAAACCTGGAAAAAATTACAATGGCGACGACGGGTGCGAATTTAAGGTATGGGCGCCGAACGCCAATAACGTATATGTGACCGGCAGTTTTAATAAGTTCGAAAAAAATATCGAGGAGCTGAAAAATAAAGGCTGCCAGCTTGAAAATATCTATAACGGCTATCACGCCGGCTTCGTTAAAGGCGTCAAAACCGGCGACGGCTATAAATATATACTCGAAACGAAGAACGGAAAAATAATAGAAAGGATCGATCCGGCCGCCAGGGAGACGGACCATTCAGGGGCCGGCGCGCCGAATAATCAAGGATACGTTATCGACCCGGCCTATGAATGGGACGATTTCAAATCTCCTGATTTCAGCCGTATAAATATATATCAATTGCATGTCGGTTCTTTCGCCGGGTTCAACGACAAAATAGCGGTAAATAACAATACCGCGAAAATAAGCCAGATAGAGTGCAAGCTGGATTATATAAAGGAAATGGGCTTTACCGCGGTCGAATTGCTTCCGGTTCAGGAATTCAGAGGCGACGTCGGAAAAGGTTACGCGCCGGCTTTTTATTTCGCGCTCGAATCGGCTTACGGGACCCCTGAAGATTACAGACACTTCGTGAATGAGGCGCACAGAAAAGGATTGGCCGTCATATTCGACGTCGTGTATAATCACGCGAATGACGACGAGAACGACGGTTCGTTGACTGAGTTTGACGGCGACGACGCCAATAGAGGAATTTATTTTTCTGAATATACCTATTGCGGCGGACGGGTTCCGGCGTTCTGGAAACAGGAAGTGAAGGACTTTTTCCTGGAGAACGCGAAAATGTATTTCCAGGAATATAACGCGGACGGGTTGAGGTTCGACCTGACGAATGAAATCCAGTCCAATTCGAATCACGGCGACGGGAAAAAATTTCTCCAGTATCTTACATGGCATTTAAAAAGCATGTTCCCGGATAAATATCTGATCGCGGAACATCATCCCGAGAGCGACGATATAATTCGCGAGGTCGGGTTTCACGCTAAATGGGACGCGCCTTCCCACCACGAATTTCAAAGGGCGATGAACGGCGAGGATTCGGTAAACAGGATAAAAAATATCATAGGGAAAAATTACGGGTACGGAAAAAATTATCCGTACCAGTGGAACCTCGTTAAATACGCGCTCGGAAGCCATGACGAATGCAACGACTGCGACGGCGGCACCACGGCCGATAAAGAAAACGAGAACGACAGACACAGATATTTCACTGAATTTTTCGGCGGCCGGGCCGACTCCGTAGCCAGAGCCAAAGCCAGGATGGGCTGGGCTCTGAACGTGGCGATGATGGGGACGCCTATGATGTTCATGGGCGGCGAGTGCCATATGTACGGTTACTGGAACTACGATGCCGACGCTAACGGCGACCACAGGTTCGACTGGTCGGTCGCGGGCGATCCGATCGGCATGATGATGCGGAAAATGGTCGCGAAAGTGAATTCGATAAGGCTCGCCGAGCCCGCGTTTCGAAGCGAAGAAATCTATTACGGATTTCACGACGATTTCGACAATAACGTTTTCGCCTTTAAACGCTGCTTCGAAAACGAACATGTCGTATTGGTCATTTTGAATATGAGCGACGTGAATTTTGAAGACCACCGCTACGGAGTTTCGACTGGCGAGCATGAAGGGAACTGGGAACAGATATTTTGTTCGCAGGACGCCGAATACGGCGGCTGGGACGGCGCCGGAAACGCTTTTTATGAGCCGGTTACGGACAGCGGGAAAATATATATAAATCTTCCGCGCTGGAGCGTCGTGATGATGAAGCTGGCGAATTGATCGAAACGCTTAAAGCGTAAAAGGAGCGGCCGTGAAAATAAAATATGCCGAAATTGGAATATGCGGTCTTTCATGCCTGCTTTGCCCGAGATATCACGCGGACGGGAAAAGCCGCTGTCCCGGCTGCAAAAGCGAATTCAGGATGAGCGCCGGCTGCCCTTTCATCACCTGCGCGGTAAAGAAAAAAGGGGTTGAATTCTGCCGGGATTGCGCTGAAAGCGCGACATGCGAAAAATGGCGGAAGCATAGAGAACTCGGGAAAAGGTCCGATTCATTCAAATGCTACCGGAAGCTCGAGGACGATATCGCTTTTATTAATGAAAACGGCGTCGACGAATTCGTGAAGGCTCAAAAAATCAGAGAACGACTGCTCGTAAAGATGCTGCGGGAATTCAACGAAGGCCGCTCGAAGAGTTATTACTGCATAGCGGCGACGGTTTTAGAGATCGGCGAATTGAAGGACGCCGTGCAAAAAGCGGTGAAGGACTCCGGAGGGCTTGAGCTGAAGGCGAAGTCCGGGACGCTCCATCGCATACTGGATGAAATCGCCATGCGGAAAAATTATCGTCTCGAATTGAGAAAATGAAGCGGAAAAGGGATAGTAATGGACATAAAATACAGGCAATTCAATGCCGCCGACAGCGAAGCCGTCGCCGAACTCATCCTGAACCTGTATCGGGAAGATCCGAGCGACAGGCCGATGCTTCGCCGGAAAATTCAGGACACTTTCGATTCGCTCTCGCGGCATCCGGACCGCGGCTGCATAATGGTCATCGAAGCCGGAAACGAGATCGCCGGTTACTCGATCATCATCAACTTCTGGAGCAACGAATTCGGCGGCAACATATGTTTCATAGACGAGCTTTATATAAAAAAACAATTCCGCGGCCGGGGGATCGGAACGAATTTCATAAAATATCTCGAGGCGAATAAATTCGGCGACTCGGTCGCCCTGCGGCTGGAAGTGACCCCGAACAATGAAAAAGCCAGAAAGCTTTATGAGGGACTCGGCTTCAGAAAGCACAAAAATGACACGCTCGATCTTGATTTATAATTAATAACATTAGGCGAGTGAATATGAAATCGGCATTCAACAGGGACAAAAGCGAAAAAAAAGAAGAACGTCCGGAAAGCATTTCGACTAACGTCAGAATCAAGGCCGACGTTTATACGACGCTAGAGATGTTTTTTCTGGGCTCTTCGGGGCTCCTTATTCTGGGTACGGCCCTTTTCTGGCTTTTCCTGGACGAGAAGATCGTAAAGGTTGAATATCCGTATACGGCCGTCTATACCGCGGTTTCGCTGGCGCTTGCGGCGGTTTCGTTCTATTGTTTCAGAAACACCGATAATTATTATATAATCGACACAGGCGCGCGGTCGGTGCTTTTTCATTTCAAGTTCTTCGAAACCGTCAGAATAACGCCTTATCTGGGATTCGACAGGATCGCCGCGGCAGGCGTCACCTGCCGCAGGATAAAACAAAAAAGCGCTTTCGGCGGCTATTCCCATTACTGGACCTACCAGATGGTGCTGCTGGAAAAGAGCGGAAAAATCATTGCCGTTAGCGACGCCATCTCGTATGAGGAAGGCCGCGTCGAGCTCAACGGGCGTGCCCGCGAGCTTTCTTCGGCGATCGGCTGCCCGGCCGCCGAATGCCCGCCCGAAAAAGTCCTGCTGCCCGTTCAATCGTCCGACGGAACTTTCGAACCCGAATTCGCCGAACACGACGGACTGGCCGAAATCCTTCGGACGA
>Ga0079303_10000065_pt1 | contig 22057 bp, 18 predicted proteins | sample Methanogen_OWC_FD_77073 | JGI IMG/M metagenome (GOLD analysis project Ga0079303, IMG submission 77073) | Enriched soil microbial communities from Old Woman Creek wetland in Ohio, USA - Methanogen_OWC | ecosystem: Environmental > Terrestrial > Soil > Wetlands | place: USA: Ohio | collected...
CGGCCGTCGGCGCGGGAGCGGGGATCGCAGGCTGCGCAGCGGCAGAAGCTGCGGCGGTCGTCGTCTGCGGGGCGGGCGCCACTGGAATCGTTCTGCTACCGCCCTGAACGAAGAAGACCGCGAGGATCACGACGAGACAAACCGCCGCGGCCGGAACAAGAAATCGCTGCCATGCCGGAACAGCCGGCACACCTGCCGTATCACTCGTATTGTTCTGCACGTTTTCAAAGACCTCCTTCATTTCGCTGACTGAACCATGAATTCCAAGTATCTCGTTTCTGAAGCCCTCGAGCGACTTCAGTTGCCTCCCGCACTCTGCGCACCCTTCGACGTGCCGGCGCAACTCGTCCGACAGGCGTCCGAGCGAGACGCACTCGGCTTCGGCAATCCAGTCATTCAGCCGGTTGCAGTTCATTGCTCGCTCCTTCCTCACGAAGTTTCGACAAGCCACGGGATACGATCTGCCTCAGATTTTCTTCCCGGAGCCCAGTAATAGAAGCTATTTCAGCATACGTCATCTCTTCGACGACCCGCAGGACGATGATTTCACGCTGCTCATCGGTGAGCCCCGCGAGTTTCTCGAAGGGTGCATTCCCTTCCCTGGCAGGCAGTGCAGGAGCCTTTGCGGCGGCAGAAAGCGCAGCCGGGCTGCCTGTCGTTCTGACCACCTGCCGTTTCACCCGATCCGCGGCAAGGTTACGAATGATGGTGAACAGCCAGCCGCGAAAACGCCCCTGCATTTTGTATTGCGCGGCACCCCGATAGACCCGCACAAACGCATCCTGGATCAAATCGCAAGCGTCTTCCCGGTTCCCGCACAGCAGGGAGGCATACCGGAGAGCAGCATCGTAATACCTGGAGAAAAGTTCCCTGAAAGCACGCTGATCGGAACGCTGCACCTGCGTCATCAGCGAGTCATCTGTATTCTGGGTCGTCGGAGGCCTTGGATCGGAGGACATCGTTCTCATTTCCTGAAAGGTTCTATTATGTACAACGACGGGGCGGGGCGATTCGTGACATCCATCATGCAAATTCCTCGGAAATCCGATCGGCAACGAAGGTCGCATGCGTCCATAGAAGGGCATGGCCGCCGTCGGCAATCTCAACAGCATGAGCTCCCGGAATCGCCGTTTTGACTGTTTCCTCGCCCGCCTTCCCGGCAATCTCATCTTTCGTTCCGGTGACGATCAGGAGGGGACACCTCAATGAGACAGCACCGGAGACGACCTGCTTACAGGTCGCAAGAAATAGATTTTTATCCCTCATCATCGCCGTCAGAGACGCCACCGTCGAAAACGTTCCGATCAGATCATCGAGGAGAGCCGGGGAAGCGGTTGCAGGCCTGAATGTGGCCTCAAGATGCCGTCTGATCTTTCCACCCGCGAGAACCGGCATGGCCAGCCCAAGCATGGAGCCCAGAACGGGAATGTTCAGCAGTCCCGGAAGGCCTGACGGTTTTTCACTCTCATCGCGCGGCATCAGATATGGCGCAACGAGGCCGACACCGGAAACCAGGTCCGGATACCGTTCCGCCAGGTCAAGGGCAAAATGGGTTCCCATGGAGTAACCGATGACAACGGCTTTCCCGCCTGCGCCCGATCGAAGAAGCGTTGCATATGCATCGGCGGCTCTTCCGGCTTCAACGGGAAGAACACTGCTCTTCCCATGGCCCGGACGGTCCACGGCCAGGCAGCGGAAACCGCGCCCGCCAAGGAGCTTCGCCACGCCGGCCCAGTCTTCGCGATTGCCTGGATTCCCGTGCAGAAGCAGCAGCGGGATGCCTTTTCCGAATTCACCGAAGGAGAGCACATTTCCCTCCGGCAGCGTGATGCTCCCGTTATTGAAGACACTCATCCCGGTCCTCCTTCGTTATCAGAGGCCTAATCCCTTCCGGCGCAGCCCAACGATCTGCGACGGAGTCGGGTTGCGTCTGTAGTCCACCTTTTCCGTGCGATTGGGAATGCCCACCCACCGGCCCTCACGCCGCACCTTTCCAAGAACTTCGGTCAGCGCATCGGCTTCGATCCGGCTCGATGCCTGCGGAATATCGAGGTAACAGCGCAGACCGCGAACATCCACCTCCCGCCGGACAAGAATATCGCCATCATCGATTTTTGGATTCATCCAGTGAATCGTGAAACCGACCGGACGGCCCTCGGCCCAGGCCCACAGATCGCACATCGTGCCGCGATTCTCAGGGAGAATGCCGTGATGGATATTGATGCATCCGATCTTCGGAAGTCCCAGAATAATATCTTTATAGATATTACGCGTACGCATGTTCACGATCAGGTCGGGCCGTCTTTCCCGAAGCCATTCAACAGCTGACGGCTCGTTGACGCTCCTGCATCTGAGAACGGGAATCCCGGCCGACTCGGCAATGGCAGGCCTCGGATCCCGCATTCCGGCTCGCATCAGATTTCTCGCGAGGGTGAAGGCGAACTGCGGAGCTCCTACGAACGGCAGGCCGAGAATGTTCTTGAGCAGCACGGCACGGCTGACGGTCAGCAGAACCAGTCCGACGGGCTCAACACCCTCCGGAAGCAGTTTTCTGTCACAGACACGTCTGACAAGCGCATGGTAATTGTCCCGGACATAGGTCACGTCCGAGGTGACGAATACCACCCGCAGTATGCCGTCAGGCATTGCCGCCGCTCTTTTCATTTCTGCCGCCGCTGCGACCGTATTTGGCATGGGCGCCTGCAAACTCATCCGCCGCCATTGCGGCGATGAGAGAGATCTCCCCGGCAAGAACCGCCGCCGCGACGATTTCGGCAAGTTTGCGCGATTTCCGCGGCCCGTCGCATTCCAGAATCTGCAGACAGGCCTGCTGCGTCGGAAGCCGCGTTCCGCCGCCGACCGTGCCGACCATCAACCCAGGCATTGTCACCGAGACGGCCAATCGGTCACGGCGCATTTCCAGGCTGGTCACCCCGGTAGCCGACTCGGCAACGCACGCCGGGTCCTGGCCGGCCGCTATGAATATAGCAGCCAATATATTTGCATAATGAGCCTGCGAACCAAATGCGTGGGCATGCAGCGAGGTCATCATGGAAAGCTGGCTCAGCCGCACCATGCGCTCGGCCGAGGTGTGAAGGTGCTTCTCGACCAGCGCCAGCGGGATATCGACTTCCGCGATAACCCGCTTCCCGCGATTCCGGGTGAAGTTGACACCGTTGATTTTTTTGTCGCCCGACAGGTTCGATTCAAGGAACCAGTCGATCATCGGCCCCTGGTAATGCGATTTGATCCATTTGACGGCCTCATGTGTGGCGATGGTCGTCATGTTCTGACCGGATGCGTCGCCCGTCGTGTATACGAACCGCAGGCACACCGTCGAGCCCATCGGAAAAGGCTCGATCGCCTCCAGGCGGCCATGGCTCGTCGTCGACTCGGCCGCCGCTTTCAGATCGTTGTAATGCTGTTCAATCCACTGATTGAACGCCATCATGTCGAACAGGGTTTCGAACACGAATATCGGTGCTCTCACCAGGCTGTCCGCAAGCACCTTGACGCGAGCGCCACCGGAAAGCGTGATCATCTGCGCCCCGCGCGCGACGGATGAAACAAGGGCTCCCTCCGTCGTCGCAAGCGGGATGTAATAATCTCCGCGTGCGTGATCGCCCATGACCTTGAGAGGTCCGATCACCCCGATCGGAATCTCGCCGAAGCCGATGAAACCCTCGATGTTGCCGCTCAGCGAGCGGGCATCTTCCGGCCGTGGAATACACCGCACCTGTGCACCGGTGCGCTTCTGCAGAAATCTCTGCCGGGCCTTCACCGCATCGGCACTGTAGTCGAGCAGGGGCGGCAGCCGCCCCTCGTGCTCGGCCCCATCGAACACCGACTCGCCGGCCGCCACGCCGCCGTTGGCGATGAGAAGGTCGAACAGGGCACCAAAATCCTTTATCGCTTCGAGCTTCAGTTCCCGCATCGGGACCCTGAACTCTTCACACAGCTGCGAAACAAGGGCAATCACCCCGAGCGAGTCGAGCTGAAGAAACTCGTCGAACCGCCGTTCCCGGGGAATCGAATCAGGCACAAGATGAAGAAATCGACCGACGATCCTCTGAAACACCGTAAACTGATGCCCGATGTCGGCACCCGCCGGCGCAACCGAACCGGAAACGGACTTCGAGATCTCCGCTGCCCCGCCCGGCTGCGTGACACCATTCAGTTGTTCGGCAAGCCTGTTTCGCTGAACTTTCTGGCTTGCGGAGCGGGGAAGCGGGGCTGCCACCACATGAATGCGCCGGAAGCGTTCCCACTCCGGCCAGTCAGACGTCAACCGGCGTATTTCGGCTTCGATATGCGGCGCAATCTCCGCCGGGAGCTTTCCCTGCAAAGCGGATTTCGAAGGCCTCACGACAAGCGCCGGATACTCGCTGCCATTCTCAGAAAGACCCAGCACTGCATACTCTTCGGCGAAGGGAAGCAGACCAAGCCTCATTTCGAGCTCGTCCGGATACACATTGACCCCACCGGGGGGAATGATGACGTCTTTCAAGCGACCGCGAACGTGCACATATCCTTCGGAATCGATTTCACAGAGATCGCCGGTACGGAGAAACGGGCCGGAGAACATGGCTTTCGATTCCTCTGCGTTGCCGAAGATGCCACTGCAGAGAGTCGGCGAAGAGACAAGAAGCTCGCCGACACCTTTCGTCACCTGTTCGAGCCTGAATTTAACATCTTCAGATGCCCTGCCGACCGATCCGACCGGGCCGTCGGTGCATGCCACAATACCACCGGCCGTTTCAGTCATGCCGTAGCCCTGAAGCGCCCTGATCCCGCGCGAACGAAGAACTTCGATCACCTTTGGGTCACAGGCCGCACCACCGATGATCATTGTTATGTTTGGAAGGGGCAGCGGCTGGGTCATCTGCCTCAGCGCCATGGCGAAAACCTCGGCAAGTCTGGGCACAGCAAGCAGGAAGCTGACCCGGAACCGCGCAATGGCCTGAAGAATCTCGATCGGATTATACGATGCCGTCAGCACGATTTTCGAACCGATCGCAAGCGGGCAGAGGCCGGTGTCGACCAGCCCATAGACATGCGTGAAAGGCAGAAGAGCAAGCATCACGTCACTCTGCTTGAAATCCCCGAGCGACAGGCCAATCCGTATCGCGGCGCACAGCGCTCGATGGCTCAGAATCGTTCCCTTCGGCCGGCCGGTAGTTCCCGATGTATAGATGATTGCCGCGGGGTCTTCCGGCTCAGGCACCGCCGACGTTCCCGCCACGATATCTTTCTCCGGGCAAACTCTGACCAGATCGAAATGGAAATTCACAATGCTGCATTTTGCTTCGAGCTGATCCGCAAGCGCCACCGTTTTATCCTGAAACTTTTTGGAAGTCACGATGACACGAGGCTTGCAGTTTTCGATGACCCCGGCAAGCCGTTTGTCCGCAATCGAACCATCCACGGGCACTGCAATCGCACCGGAGCCGGTAATTCCGAGGAATACCGGAAGCCATTTGTAGTGGTTTTCCCCGACGAGGAGGATGCGGTCACCCTTGCGCACGCCGCTTTCATGCAGAATGCGACCAACCTCACCGACGATCGCGAAAAGTTCGCCCCACGTCATGTCAACCCAGTGACCATCGCCGACATCACAGGAAATTGCTACGCGATCTGCTTCAAACGGCTGTTTCTCAATCCTGAGGATCTTCTCAAATAGCAAAGGGGGACCTCCTCCCTGCAATTGCACATCACCTTCTGTATTTCCTCAGTTTACTCAATGAAGCCAACGCCGGCAACCTTATCAGATGAGATGTGGAAGTATCCCCAAAATTCAGCCGCCCAGACTGATTTTTCCCGCGATGACCCGCATCTCCTTCACCGGAAGTGCTCTTTATTTTTGAAGCACACTCGCCCCACAAGCTCCAAACATAAATATATACTTGTGGATATTATTTCAATAATCTGTTTATCCATGAAACATTCAGTTCGGTAATTCGGAGACTCTGTGGCCCAGCAGCTTGTCGGCCGGGCTTTGGAAACATCCAGCGGAGGAGCGATGTGGTTCACAATTCGTTGTCAGAATTCGTAGCCGGCTCTGAGAGCGACATCCTTTTCGAGATCCGAACTGGCTCCACCGGATATCAGCGCAAACCGGAGTTCGTAAAAACCCCAGTCGACGCGCCTGTGAAGATGGCTTTCTACATTCTGAATGTTGGTATTGCCCTGCTCGAATCTGGTTTCGGCAAGCGTCAGGCCGATCCTGGTCCGCTTCGTGACGACCCGTTCGGCCGTGCCTGAAATGGTCCGGCTGACGGATGCCAGGCCGGTTTCGACGGTGTATCCGAGACCCACCGAATTTTCACCGAGGCGAGTGTTGCCCCAGGTAATGGTTCCTTCGTAGAAAGAGTTGTCGGGCTTTTTTTCCTTGTCGAAAAAGAACTGGCCGCCCAGAGCACCCTCGAAATACATCTGACCAGACTCGACGCCCGCGGTTGCCCGGCCGGTGCCGGAGTTGGTAACACCGTTCCGGTTGAGCCTGTAATCGGCAGTCAGATCGACGCGTTTCCCGTCGGAAAACTGCATTCCCATGCGCCAGGTGTCGGTGGCCCCGCTCGAGCGGTATTCCCCGAGCAGCCTGAGCGTATCGAGCACGTACCCAACCTGGGCGGCACTGTAACGGTCACGCCACTCCTGTTCCGAGAGAATCGTGAAATGGGTCTGCCCGTTCAGCTGGTAGTTCAGGCGGCCCTCGAAATAGCCGGGTTTGGAAGCCGGATCCTTCATGTCGGGCGTGGTGAGCTTGCCGGCTTCGAGAGTCGTCGAGAGCCGTCGGCCCCACGGATACGTCCATGAACCGCCGTCGATCGGTCTGAACAAAGCATTTCCGCCCCAGATCCGGCCGACGCTGAAACGCATGGGTGAGTTCATATTTCCGCCTGTGAATCCAGCCTGGTAAAGGAAATCACGGCCGGTTTTCACACCCCATGCATGTTTGAAAATGGCATGCCTGAACTGGAACTCGGATGCAAGATACGGCGTGTAATGATTGTATGTCAGCCGCTGTTCCGATCGTTCGCGCCAGGGACCGAACGGGGTCGTGACATTCCGTTCCGTGCGTTCAAGAGAGCATGGGGATGCCAGCTGCATCGGTGTCGTCAGAGCTGATGCAGGTATCAGCAACGCAAAACACCCGATGAGCAGCTGAATCGCCGCCCATCGGAACAATCGAATCAGACTGTTGTTCCGGTGTGCCTTCACATGACCTGCTACTGTATCGGCGTAAACAGCGTTCGACCTGAATCCTCCTCCCCCTCCGTACAGTGAGTATAATAATAGGTAATCCGTATGAGCAGCTATTACGATAGGGTCGATCTGAGCGACATCCGGTGGTTTTTCGCCGGATGCATTTTGTTGCTTCTGCCAATCCTGTATCTGATTTTCACCGCCGAAAAATCCGTCGACGACCAGCTTTTCTCATCGCAGGCGATCGAGAGCCGTACATCGGCGTTCGATCTTCTTCCGACAAAACTTGGCGTCACCACCGGCGGCGGAGCGGGTCCGACAACAGGCAACGTCATGGCTCACATCGAAAGCAAGCAGAGCGACATCGCAACAGAGCTTGACAAGGCCTGGTCCAAAATCCAGACGGCACCGCGCAATCACAGCTACCCCCCGGACATGACCCCCGAAGCAATAAAGATGTCGGAAGTCAGCGAAAACCAGGACCTGACCCAGGCCAATTCATGTCTTGACAGCGGCGAGCTCAAAGCGGCGGAAAGCTTTTATCAGAATGCAGTTGCGCAGGCCAAAGACAATGCATTTCTCGAAGTGGAAGCGTATGGCGGGCTGATGGAAGTTTACAAACGGAATGGCAACCTCGCCGAGTTCGTGAAAGCATTCCGGAATTACGCCCTGGCCGCGCAGAAGCTCAAGCATGTTTACGGCCCAGTGGCGGACAACATCGCACGAGCATCTGAAATGTTCGCGCAGCTCGCAAAGGTCGATCCGGGCAGGTTGCGTGAAGAGCTCGTCAAAGGCAATCTCGCCATGGGAACGAATGTTGACGTCACAGCGTTCATGAAAGCGATCGAGGAGGCGCGGAAGCTGCATCCGACCGATCTCCCCGACAGTGAGTCCATTTATCCGAAGAATCCGGGCGGCTGATGGCGGCTTCACCGCGCAAGGTCCTTCAGGGGAGGAATGACATGCATACCAGGATTTCACGCACGAGGCAGGGAAACATTCTGTCGGTTGTCATTGTCCTGCTGTCTCTGATATTCCTCGTGTCGATGTATCTTTCCAACTCCACCGTTGAGCGCGGCAAGCAGACCCGGCGGTCGCTCGGCGGCGACCAGGCGGCCTGTCTCGCGGAAGCGGGCCTCAACCGCACCGTTCATATCCTCAGCAAGGCGATGAACAATCCGGACATGTTCAAGGCGGATGCCAATGTCCAGAATTTCGCGATTCTGTTGAGATACCCGCTCAAGGTTGCCGCGAATAACCCGTACAAATTCGGTGGAGATCTTGGAACTGACGATCTTCTCGATGTGAAGGGCTTCGAAAACACGCCGTTCAAAAACAAGATAGAGCTCACGACAAAAGATCTGCGCATCAAGCCTCAGGGCGAAGATACGATGGACAAGCTCGTCAATTTCATGGGCGACGGGCGCGTCAGGGATTACGAAGTCACCGTCACCGTGGAAGTGGACAAGGCATTCCGCATTACCCCGAAAAAGCCCGATGAAGGCGAATATAAAGTACCTGGTATAGATATCGAATTCTCGACCCGCCAGGACATCCTGGACTTCCTCGAAAACAAGGGCCGGATGGCCTTCCTGCTGTATTTTCCCGACTGGCTGAAGCTGTTCAACTTCGCGATCCCGGTCAAGGTCTGGATTCCGCTGATCAACAAGGAAATCACCCTGGCGACGATCGATCCGACGCCGATCATCGACATGGCGGTGCAGCCTCTCACCAAGGGCAGCGAGTTTGCATCGAACTGCAACCGCCCCGAAGGTCTTGGGATCAACGATTATTTCACTCTCGACGTCATTGCGCGCATGCTCGCCCAAGCATTCGGCAAACCGAACATTTACCCGTTCAAATGGCTGTATGACGAGAACTTCTTCCCGAAGGTCGCCGATCTCTGGCCTTCCGGCATCGGGACGGTCCCGATCGGCTTTGAGTATCACGTCGAAAAATACGGCGAAATCAAGATGAAAGCCGTCGCCCGCATCAATTTCAACGACGGCACGTCCTCCGAACGCCGCATCGAGGCCACGAAAGAGTTTAAAGTTTCAGACATCCAGCCAATGGCGCCGCTTTACAGCTTCTTTGCCGCCAATCTCACCAATGACAAGATGAATTTCAACGATTACGGCAGCAGCTTCTATGTGAATAACAGCGGCGGCCGTATCCAGGACAAGGAAACACGCGAGAAGAACAAGGAAACCGGCGGCCAGATCCGCATCAACTATATGCCGGACGATTACAAGAGCGACGAGGAACCCGGCACGCCTCTTCTGGTCAATTGCTCTCTGATGGGCGATTGGAAAGGCCCGGAGATGGCCAAGAATGGCATCGCAAACACCTTCCTGAATCTTTCGGGCGGAATCGATGGGTTGATGATGCTTGGCCGCGACCAGGACATGGTCGTTTCCCAGGCGAACTACAATGTCGATCTGACGTTCTATACAAAAACGAAGAAACTCGATGCGGAAAAGTATGGAATTCCAAGCACAAAGAGCCTCAAGTTCGAAAAAGTGAAACGGGGCTTCTCATTCTCTTCAGACGTGGCTCAAAACGCAAAATTCCTGAACAAGGATGCAAAATACCAGGAAAACCGCGAGACCTGGCGTTCGAGCATCAAGCGCGTGAACGCAGGCAAATGGTGGGCTCCGGAACCACCAGCCGAAGCACCGGACAAAGACAAGAAGAACGGCATCAATTTCATTCCGGATATTTCGAAAGTCAGCTCCACCATCATCCATTTCGGCATCTCGCTTGCCATGCGCGGGCTCGGCAAGGCGCTTCCGAATGCGGCGGTCACGTTCGGCGACGACACACAGCAGGATGACGCGTTCATCGACTTTGAACTGCCCTGGATGGGAACCCGCAACAGCGTTTACACTCTCCCCACCCTGGGCTGGGGGCAGAACAAAACGCACTTTTTCGGCGTCAACAGTGTCTATCCGACGCTTTCACGCGATATCGAAGGCATGATCGCCAAGCGCTATCGCCAGTGGCATGTGACCATCATCGGGCTCACGCAGACCGACCGGCTTCCGCTGCTGCCGTTCCCGCCGCCGTGGTGTTTCGTGCCTCCGATCCCGATCCCTGTCTGGTTCTCCGACGAAGTCATAAATAAATACGATTATAATTTGTGGTTCCTCAAGCCGTTCGATGTCGAGACGAATGCTGCCGACACGGCCTTGACAGCCTACGACCCGGCCAAGATGGTCAACTGCCCGGCCAACTTCTACGCCATCGAGCAGTATGCGAAGAAGGCGGCCTACTACTACCCGAACGACGACGCGTTCGTGAAAGACCTGCCCAACCGCATGGTCGACACCCCCCAGGGAAAGGCCTTCCTGCTGAACGGCGTCACCTTCATCGCCGGCTCGATCGGCTCGAACGACAAGGAGTTCGCACCGGCCGAGGGCGATACGTTCAACGTCATCGGAAAGGGCATGATCGTGTGCTCGGGCAACATCCATCTTGGCTGCAACATCAAATGCCTCGATGATGCCACCGTTGCCGAAAACCCCGACAAGCGCACGGTTTTCAGCCTGATCGCGCGCAACGGCGGTCTGATCGTCACCAAGGCCGGCAACTGGACGTTTGAAGGCTCGCTCTACACCAACGTTGGCCTGTATGTTTCGCCAAACGCGTCTCTCAACATCCAGGGAAACTGGGTCACGAATCGCGTCGATAAAATGCGCATGCAGGGCTCCGTCATGGTCGACTACATTTCATCACGCGTTCGCGCATCCCTCGGCAGTCTCCATCCGCAGACGGGAAAGTTCGACCCGCGCCGGTACAACCTGACGCTTTCACCGAAATGGTCGACCTGGAGGGTGGATTAAGCATGCGAGGAACCTATCGCCCGCATCGCTACGGCATCACCATGATCGAGATCATGGTCGCCGTGACGATTATTGCCCTTGCCGTTATTCCTCTCATGAGGCTCATTTCCGGCACCTACACCGCCACCGCGAAAACGAGCAACCAGTCGAAGGCAGCTGCCATTCTCAACAGGCTGATTGAAGAGGTCAAGCATGTCCCGTTCACGACCTACGTGAAGGAATGCCCTGACGTGATGCAGGAAAAGGCATTTGCAATTCCCGACACGTATTATCCAGAAACCATCGCGGCGCTGGATGAGCAGAAAAAGGCGGGCGACAGGGAGTTTTGGGTCGAAACAACGATGATGGGCTCGAAAAACGAGTCGAACCAGTTGGTCGAAATTTACTTCGAAGCAGAGATCAGGTGGCACGACATGGGCGGCAGGAATACGCAGAATCAGCCTGAACGAAGGCTGAGGGCATCAGCATTGGTGTTCAATCCCGAAACGAAATTCCTGTGATTTTCCGATAGGCTTTCCAGGCGCATGAAACGAGGTATGGCCATGAAGAACGAACGCAGACAAGGATTCACCCTGGTTGAAGTCATGGTGAGCATCATCCTGTTCTCGGTCGTCCTGGGCGTCACGATGAATCTCTGGAGCCAGGCCCAGCGAAACATGGCGCAGACGACCACACGCCAGATCCTGCAACACGAGAGCCGCCTGATAACTCAGATGCTGACCGCCGATCTGAAGGCGGTCAAGGCCAACACATTCAAAACCCAGGCAGAGCCACTCTCGATGGAGTTCGAGCGCTTTTCCTCCGATGAAAAGGCGATGGAAGGCGAAAAGCTCGCCAATGAGCGAACGATCGCCGTCAAATACACGCTTTCAAAACCGATCCTGCATCGAGAACTTGCCGGAAAAGGCTCTCGCACGCTTTCCAGCCATGTCGAAGCGATCACTGTCGCGAAGAAAGCGCTTTCCGCGGAAGAAGCCGAAGCCAATCCGCAGCAGTCGGCGCGTGTGGATGTCGCCGTGACGCTCAAGATGCGCGTTCCGGGTTCGAAGAAAGATCTTTTTCATACCGAGCGAACATCGGTGATCATGCGTGACGATTATTACCAACTCGTGAACAAGAGTTATGCGAGCAATCTGCAGACGGCCTCTTCGATCAAGGAAAACATCGACGAGGCGGAGAAAAGCAACTGGTTCGACCAGGAGCTGACCGCCGACTCCCTGAAAAACCTGACGAAAGATCAGCTCGAAAATATGAGCACAGTCCAGGCAGACATGATCAAACAGGCCAACTCCGATCTGAAGGATCTCGATAGCCAGATCAAGGATGTTGATACCGGCAAAAAGTGGTACAACTACGCGTTCGGCTGGCTGACCGGAACCGATCCCGACGTCGAGTTCGCCACGACCATGCGAAATAAACTTGCCGATATAGAATGTCCCGGAGACAATCTGCCCGAGAAGGGGCAACGGCCGTCCGACAAGGCTGACGAGCTCATCAGGGAGGTCGACAAAAAGATCCAGGAGGACGAAAAAGAGTTCTTCGGCAAATCATTTGCATCGATATACGACGAGAACAAACAGTCGGAAAAAGAGCTTGCGGCCTCGCAGAAAAAGGCCTACGAAATGAAACTGGCCGATCGACAGATCGAGAAAGCGCTCGAAAAGATGAGTGAGGCAGACAAGAAGGACCCCGAAAAAATGAAGCAGTTCACCAAGCTCATCGACCAGTATCCGAAAACGACGGACGAACTGCGGGCAAAAATGACCGAGGATCTTCGCCTTTCAGAGAAGTCGGCTGATGCCCGGGCTGACCTCGAAGTCCTGATCGATAAAAAGTGCAAGGAAATGGAACAGGTCAAAGCCGAGTATGCGAAGTGCGACCTGAAATGGATGGACGACAGCTCCATCGAAAAGAAAGTCAAGGCATACGAGGCCAACAAGCAGGTTTACAACTTCGGCAAAAGCAAGGTCGAGACGCTGCGCACGAAGGAAATGTCGATCGACAATCAGAAAGTCATCGACGAAGCCATGGCCAACCTCGCCTCTCCAGGAAAAGGAAAAGGATAAGGCCGGTTCAGCTCATGCGCACATGACAGCCGTCGGTGTCGGCGGCTGTGACGGTCGCGCTGGTGATCGTGTTGTGCAGATCAGCCCCACCCAGTGTACGGCACGGCACGTATTCGCGGCTGAGGCCATGCCAGAAGCCGTCCTCCTGCGTTTCCCACAGTACATCGACGGTTCGGCCGATGAACCTCTCGTGGAAAGCCCCGGCCGTCTTTTTCCAGACCGTTTCGATGGCTTTCGCGCGTGCCTGCTTGATCGCATTCGAAAGCTGGCCGGGCATCGAAGCGGCGGGTGTTCCGTTTCGCGGTGAATACCGGAAAATATGGATTCTCGAAAACGCCATCCGCTCGACGAATGTGCGTGTTGTCGCAAACTGCTCATCCGTCTCGCCCGGGAACCCGACAATGAGATCGGTGCTGATGCCGATATCAGGCATCCGTGCACGAAGTTTCTCAGCCAGAGTCGCGAAAGCTGACGTGTCATACGGACGGCGCATGGCACGCAACGTCTCATCACACCCGGACTGGAGGGGAAGATGCAGATGCATACAGGCTTTGGGATCTCCCGCAAGCCATTCGGCAAGGTCGTCTTCCACTTCGATCGGCTCGATCGAACTCAGCCTGATACGGTCCAGTCCGTTGATGTCGGATAATTCGCGCAGTAGATCTACAAGGCCGAATGCATATCGCCCGACATGAATACCGGTTATGACGATTTCACGGCGGCCCGTTGCAACGAGATCCCGGGCTTCCCTGATGATTTCATCTCTCCCGCGTGATGTTTCAGGACCACGAAGATGAGGAACAATGCAGTAGGAACAAAACTGGGTGCAGCCATCCTGAATTTTGAGAAACGCTCTGGTCCGCTCGCCGCCGATCAGCTCTTCAGGCAGATGCGCCTCTTCGCCGTCAGTCCGGATATCCGGCTGAGCGACCATTTCAAGCCTCTCCAGAAGTTCGCGCACGGCCGAAGCGGTAGCATACGGCAGGGTGCCATCGGCCTGCACAGGCGCTTCGCCGTCGTCTTCCGTTTCCCGTTTTTCGGCCAACCGGGCCTCACAGCCGGCCAGAATGATTCTGGCGGCCGGCCACTGGCGCCGGGCGGCGCGCAGCGCCTGACGAACCTTCTGGGACGCACGGCCTGTTACCGCGCAGCCATTCAGGATGAACAGATCAGGGGCCTCATCTTCACCCACCGGACGCAGGCCGCATCCGATCAGATACCCGGAGATCTGCCTCCCGTCATACTGGCTGACCTTGCACCCCAGCGACCGCAAAAGAAACGAATATTTCATCGTATATTTGCAACAATATATCAGGTGTTCAGCAGCCGGGAGAGAGCCACGACCGGGGCGGTGTCCGCTTTGAAAAGTCGTCTGCCGAGCCAGACGGCCTGCCAGCCGGCATCGAGAAACGCCCGCACTTCGTTCGGGTCGAAGCCGCCTTCAGGGCCTGATGCAATCCATAGCTCCGGTCGTTCGGCGATCGGCAGCGCATGCAGGGAAACAGCCATCGGAATTTCGTGAAGCAGCACTGGCAGGATGCGTTCGCCCGGGATCGGCAGTTTTTTGAACGGAAGCGGGTCGGTAACTTCAGGCACCATGCAACCACCACACTGCAGCATCGCGGTCACGGCGATCTTGCGCCATCGCTCGATCTTCGCAGGGCCGGGGGTTCCGGCGACCACACGCGCGCTGAGCAGCGGAACAATCCGTCTGACGCCCATCTCCACGGCCTTCTCGATCAGCCACTCGAACCGGTCGCCCTTGGAAACAGCGCTGAAGACTGTTGTCTCGAATGCCGGTTCCCGCGCCGGTTCGGTCCATTCCTGGAGCCGGAACGCCCCCTTCTCCCCGAGAACGGCAAGAGCTTCGCGGCCCGCTCCATCTGTGACGGTGAATGCTTCATCGGGCCGCAGTCGCAGAACCCGCTCGAGATAATGCCGGTTTTCGTCGCTCAACATCCCATCGGCGGCGGGTTCCAGAACCCGGGCATGCGGGACCAGAACCTGATCGCTCATGATTCGACGGGAATCCTCGCGGCATCGCTCCACAGATCGTCGAGAGCGTAAAACCGCCGGGCATCGGGCTGGAACAGATGAACGATGAAATATCCTCCGTCGATCAGCACCCAGGTGGACTGCGAGTCGCCCTCGACAAGGGCACCCTTCACGCCGGGCACTTTGAGCAGCATAGCGACCGCATCAGCCATGGACTGGACATGCGGTGCGTTGTTGCCGGTGCCGAGAACAAAATAATCGGCGTAGGAAACCAGTCCCTCGACATCGAGCAGGACAAGATCGACGACTTTTCTGTCGGAAAGCGTCCTGACGACTTTTTCAAGAAGTTCGGGAAGAGGCTTATTCGATCCCTTGCGTGGTGCGGCGTGCTCTCCGCTTCTCGCCTTCGGTTCAACCTTTCGCCGGGGTGCTCTGACCGTGCTTGCGCTTTTTGCGGCCGCGGCCGTTCTGGAGCGTTTCACCAACCCGGCAGCACCGGTGGTTCCAGCGGTTTTCTTTGTGCCAGTGGCTTTCTTCGTGCCGGCGGTTTTATCCGCCCTGGCCGCGCTCGTCGTCCTGGTGGTTTTTTTTGTGGTTTCTTTCATGGTGTATTTCGCCTTCTTGCCATCGGGAGACGGTTGCACAGCCTCCGTTGAAAATAAGACGGTTCCGCCTGGAGACCGGTCAGCCGGCCGTTCCGGGGCGGAACCGCGCGTTGAACATCAAGCGTTGCTGCCGATCCCCTTGAACACGGAGTAGACATACCGGCCAAACATGTATTTCTTTTCCGTCACGAACTGGTAGCCGCGTTCAAGCGCCTTCAGATTCGTATCGATCAGCTCTTTTTTCGCTTTCGGAGTGATTTTGGGCAGGTGTTCAACCATCGCGTCGTAGGACACGAGCTTGCTGAACTTCGCATAGGCGCCCGCCATCACGAGATTGGCGACGCGCGCATTTCCCAGCTCTTCGGCGATTTCGCTCGCCGGAACCTCGACGAGACGGATATCATCACGGAACTCCTGCCGTTCGATCAGCGACGAGTTGTACATCAGCATGCCGCCGGCCTTGATGCGCAGGTTAAAACGGGTAACTGACGGACGGTTCATCGCGATAACCGTATCGGGAACCGTCACCAGCGGCGAAGCGATCGAATGCTCCGAGAGGATAACCGTGCAGTTCGCGGTTCCACCACGCATTTCAGGGCCGTATGAGGGCAGCCAAGACACGTGCTTCCCGTTCCGCATGCCGACCTCGGCGAGAACTTTTCCCAGAAACAGAATGCCCTGTCCGCCAAACCCGGCCAGGATGATCCGTTCAACCTCTGCAGACATGCATGAGCCTCCTCGGAGATATGGTCAGTTCTTTGATTTTACATCACATTCGCCCGAAATTCCACAAGTATGCTCAGGATTTCTCAATTCGGGCACCAGTTTGCTTGTCGCGGGTAAAACGCCATCGGACGGTTGAAAGCTCTGCGAGGAAACGGGAATCGTGGCTGACAAGAATCAGCGCACCGGGAAAGCTCTTCAAAGCTGTTTCCAGCAGCTCGACCGCGGGAAGGTCGAGATGGTTTGTCGGCTCATCCATGACGATCAGATGCGGCTTATGGGCCACGCCGAGCGCCAGCAGAATTTTCCTGATCTCGCCCGGGCTGGGCATGTCGCCGCGAAGCAGACGCTCAGGTCGTGTCCCGAGACAGCTCACGAAAGACATGACACGGCCGAGCATCTCCGGTTCTAGACAGCGCACGTCGTTGATCAGCTGTTCACCTTCAACGATCGGAATTTCCTGCGGAAGATAAACGAACCGGTCCGGCGGCAGCATGAGGCGTTCAAGAAGATAGCGGATAAAACTGCTTTTCCCGGAACCGTTCGGGCCGCTCACGCCGATTCTGTCTTCCGGCATGACCATCAGATCGGGGAATTCAAGCCATTCCGAAGGCCCCAGGGGCAGCCGGCCACGTTCTACCCTGATCAGCACATCGCGGCTCGATTTTTCCCCTTCGATCTGATAGGCAAGGTCATACTCCTTTTTAAAGCCGATCGATCCGAGTTTTTCCTCAGCCTGGCCGACCCGCCCCCGAAGCTGTCGTGCAAGATTCCCGGCAACCGCATCCTTGCCGGTCACCCGCGCCAGATCGAGTTTTGCCCGGCCATCAGCGTCGTTCCGGTGGAGGTCACGCTTCGAGCGACGCCTGTCCGACCGGCTCGCTTCGGCAAGTCGCCGGGAAGCCTCTCTTTGAAGCTTTCCAAGCTCATCACGGGCGGTCTGCCGTTGTCGCCGCTGGTTTTCTTCAGCAAGGCGCTTCTGCTCCAAAGCTTCGGTATAGTTCCCGGAAACCGCGACAACATCGGGCGGCTCGACAAATATTATCTGCCCACATATATTGTCAAGGAGGTCACGGTCGTGACTGACGAGGATGCCAATGCCATGATACGCAGCAAGTGCCGACCTGACCATCGCTCCGCTTTCCGCATCGAGATGATTCGTCGGCTCGTCAACCAGCATCATTTCAAAATTCTGCCACAGCGCGACCGCAATCTGAGCGCGTTTCCGCTCGCCATGGCTCAACGTATCCCAGCGGTCCCACCAGTCAGGCAGGATGCCGAGCACACCTTTTATTCGTGCTGCACCGGCATCAGCCGCGTCCCTGAAATGCTCCCATTCATCGGGCCTGAAATCCGTTCGCTGGTGACAGAGGGCGGCAACGCCCTTCCGGAAGATTCTGCCTGAGTCCGGCTCCAGATCGCCGGCCGCAATTCTGAGCAGCGTCGTCTTCCCCGAACCGTTCGCCCCTACCAGTCCTGTCCAGCCAGGGGCAAAATGCAGGCTGATGCCCTTGAACAGAGGTTCAGAAGCATCTGAATGCGTAAATGTAACGTCGATAAATCTGATCATATCGCAAACATGCCGGAACCGTTTCCGAGAAGCGGCGGCGCCCTTCAGTGAAAATGAACAGCCGGCAGATCTGATATTTCATCCAAATCTGCCGGCCGTAGTATATTAGATCAGATAAATATAAAAACCCGTCAGTCTTGCGAGTATTCATAGCCTCTGGCAAAGGCTGCCTCGACTGCGGCCAGCCGGTCTGAGAACCTGTTCGTTCTCTTCAGAAAGACAAAAACCTGTGAGGATCGGCGCTCCTCCATACATTTCTCATGCAAATCATGCCAGTCACAAAGTGAAGAATCGGTGTTGATCTCTTGAAAAATATTTCAAATCAGCCTATTGCCTGTTCTAATTATCATGTTTGCATGTGTTCGCATGGCTGATTCTCCACATGAACAGTTTGGTGTCCGCTATTGCCGACCGACAACCTTCCCTGCTAAAACGTGGCACAACATTTGGAATTCCTTGTGTCCCTGATAAAAATACAGGTCACCTTCATTCTTCCATTCGTCATCGCCAGTGTTAGCTCTTGCCGCTTTAAAGCTTTCAATAGTATCTACAAGGAGAGGCTTGCATTTACTCGGCATGCTGATTCCCTTAAGTGCACTAATTATAATGTCCAGAGCTGCAATCTTCTCTGTGTCATATTTTGCCTTTCCAACCGTCTCAATGGCATTTGCCACCGATTGAAGCCGAGCTTCCAGCACCGCGAGGCTTTCAGATGGATTCGAACGAGAATTACCCGCGTAATCCTCTGCGAACGCTGGAACAAAAGATATAGTAAAAAGGAACACCAGCATCAGATCAATCGATTTCTTTACTAGATTCATCTTTATTCTCCCTTAGGAACTTTTGATACAAATAGTTGTGCAAAGAGCATACCAAAACGCATTTTCAACGATACTCAACTTTAAATCCCATTAAATCGATGCATATAGCATCGAGGTCATCGCACGTCTGTTTAATAAGTATGAGGGCCTGATCCCAGGAGCCATGGCACACTTCAAATTCTGCGTTTTTGCAGTTTTTAATCATAGTATGAAGGAAAGACTCCCATTTCTTCGGCAAGCTGAGTTCTTCTAATACCATAATTGCGTGTCTGAGGGGATAGAGCGTATCGTCTATATAAGGGGTTTGATATAGCAACTTATGAAAGTCACGCGCCACCACATTAAGTCGAGCCCTCTGCAGCATGTAGCATTCAGGGGTCTTTGAGCAGTTCGAACAGCCTGGGCATTTCGAATCTTTCGGACCGGCTGCGAATGCCGGAACAAAACATATAGTAAAAAAGAACACGAGCATCAGGCCAATCGATTTCTTTACTAGACTCATTTTTATTCTCCCTTGGGATTTTTTGATGTAAAAACTTAGCAAAGCGCGTGCTAACAGATGAAACTCTTTTATGATAGCCAGTCTTAAACATATAGGATAAAAACAAGGTTATGCAACCTTTTTTTCTGTATACAAAAGCGTACTGGAAATTGTTTGAGGTTCAGAAGCATCTGAATACGTAAATGCAACATCGACAAATCTGATCATATCGCAAACGTGCCGGAACCGTTTCCGAGGAGCGGCGGCGCCCTTCAGTGAAAATGAACAGCCGGCAGATCTGAGATTTCATCCAAATCCGCCGGCCGTAGTATATCAGATCAGATAAATATAAAAAACCCGTCAGTATTGCGAGTATTCATAGCCTCTGGTAAAGGCGGTTTTGTTCACGGCAAGCATTTCTTTCTTTTTGGCGGGGGTAAGGCGCTCGATCTGTCTGAGAGCCTGTTCGAGGGTCATGACGGGGCAGGCGCGCAGGAAGGCGCCGGCCATGACGACGTTGGCGACGCGCTCGCTGCCGAGATCACCGGCAATCTTGCTGGCGGGCACGGGAATGATCTTCACATCGTCGCGGAAGTTCTCATCGGGAATCAGCGTCGAGTTGTAGATCATGACACCGCCTTTTTTGATCTTGGACAAAAACTTCGTCACGGACGGGCGGTTCATCGCGATCAGCAGATCAGGCTCATTCACGATCGGCGATGCGATCGGCGTTTCCGAGATCACGACCGAACAGTTCGCCGTTCCGCCGCGCATTTCGGGGCCATAAGACGGCAGCCAGGACACGTTTCTTCCGGCCGCCATGCCGACCTCGGCAACCACCTTCCCGAGGAACAGCACGCCCTGGCCGCCGAAGCCAGCCATGATCACTTCTTCCTTCCCCCGATGAGTATTCATGTATTCTCCTTTATATATCATAAGGGACATCGATTCGCGGAGACGCAGAGACGTGGAGTTCTCTCTGTGCTGAAATCACGGTTTTCGAGGATGAGCCCAGAGAAGTTCCTTGTTTTCAACCGATCCGGATGCAAAACAGTCACTTCTGTGCCTCGGAGTCTCTGTGGCCCGTTGTTCCGCCGTCGATACCAAGACAAAGGGCGACCCGTGCGGGTCGCCCATGTCTCATATTCAGGACTGGATGCGATGCCGTGAGGCATGCGCGGCCGGCCGGTATCAGGCTTCGATCTTGTGCTTGTCCTTGAAGGTGCCCAGCGGGAAGACCGGGATCATGTTCTCGGCCAGCCACTTGTGGGCCTCGACGGGAGGCTTGCCCCAGTTGGTCGGGCAGATGCACAGCACTTCGACGAACGAAAAGCCCTTGCCTTCTTTCTGAAGCTGGAAAGCGTTTTTGATCGCCTTCTTCGCCTTCATCAGGTTGGCCGGGTTATTGATCGCGACACGCGTGACATAAGCCGGCGCATCGAGAACCGAAAGCATCTCGGAAACCTTGATTGGATTACCGGTAAGAGACGCATCGCGGCCATACGGCGAGGTTGCCGTCTTCATGCCCACCAGGGTTGTCGGGGCCATCTGGCCGCCGGTCATTCCATAGATAGCATTATTGATGAACACGACCGTAATGTTCTCGCCACGGTTGGCGGCGTGAACGATCTCCGCGGTACCAATCGCGGCCAGATCGCCGTCGCCCTGGTAGGTAAACACGATCTGGTCGGGCCGGCAGCGCTTGATGCCGGTCGCGACGGCCGGAGCCCGGCCATGAGGGGCGGATATGAAGTCGAGATTGAAATACTCGTAGGCGAACACAGAGCAACCGACCGGCGCAACGCCGATCGTCCGGTCCGCCAGACCGAGTTCGTCGATCGATTCAGCCACGAGCCGGTGAGCAACGCCATGGTCACACCCCGGGCAGTAATGGGTCGGATTCGCGCTAAGGCTCTGCGGCCGCGAGAAAACTTTCTGCATTTGCTTCGCTCCTTTGTCTGCGCGGCGCCGTCAGTCGGGGCGCACAATCTTGTCGACTTCATTGAGAATCTCGAAGTCTGACGGAATGGTTCCGCCGGTTCGGCCGAAAAAGTAGACAGGCACTTTCCCCTCGACCGCCAGTTTGATGTCCTCAACCATCTGGCCACACGACATCTCGACGACGAGGAATTGCTTCGTCTTCTTGGCAAGCTCGGCAACCCGGGCGCTCGGGAAGGGCCACAGAGACTTCGGACGCAGCAGACCTGCCTTGATGCCCCGCTTGCGGCATTTTTCGACGACGGTTTTCAGAATGCGGCTGATGATGCCGTATCCGACGAGAATGATGTCGGCATCCTCGCACTCGTGCTCTTCAACCGACAGATCTTTCCAGGAACCCTTTTCGAACTCGTCGCGAATGAACTGGTATTTCTGGTACAGATGCCAGTTGTGTTCTTCGAGATGTTCGACATCCATGAAGATCGTCGTGCAGAGATTGCGCTCTTTCTTGTCGGCTCCGCGATACCCAAGAGCCCACTTTTTGGAGGAGATGTCGTAGTTCACCGGCTCCGGCAGGACAACCGGCTCCATCATCTGGCCAAGAACACCGTCACTGAGGATCATGACAGGATTCTTGAACGTATCTGCCGCTTCGAACGCTTTGGTGGTCATGTCGGCCATTTCCTGGACCGAGTTGGGGGCCAGCACGATCAGGTGATAATCACCGTGACCGCCGCCCTTGGTGGCCTGGAAATAGTCGGACTGGGCCGGCGATATATTGCCGAGGCCCGGGCCGCCGCGCATCACGTT
>Ga0079303_10000066_pt1 | contig 21977 bp, 33 predicted proteins | sample Methanogen_OWC_FD_77073 | JGI IMG/M metagenome (GOLD analysis project Ga0079303, IMG submission 77073) | Enriched soil microbial communities from Old Woman Creek wetland in Ohio, USA - Methanogen_OWC | ecosystem: Environmental > Terrestrial > Soil > Wetlands | place: USA: Ohio | collected...
AAAACTTTTATAATATTTTTTTTTTCATCCTCCTAACGAATTAAGTTTTCAATAATATAATATATAAATAATTTTTTATTAAAAAAAAAGAAGAATAGTATATAATACTATTCTTCTTCAATTTTCTTTAATTTATTTCTTTGACGTTTAGTAAAATAACCATGGCGTTTCATTTTATTATCGGTTTTATCAAATCCACTATAAAAATAACTATTTTTCGCTTTTTTCTTTTTGTTTAAACTTCCCATTATTTTACTCCTTTAAATTAGTAGATATATTTTTATAATATATAAATATAAAAAATTATATTAAAAAGAAGAATAGTATATAATACTATTCTTCTTCAAATTCAATTAATTCATATTCATTTCCATATTGATCTATTGCAAATTCTTGAGAATCATCTCTTTTTATTTCCAATATTGATAGATTATCTTTATATTCATCGTATACAATATAATTTTCATCACATACTAATGGTAATAAATTGGAATTGTCAACTAATATATTTAAACCATTTTGATTAATAGCTTCTATAAAATTAATAATTGGATTAACTTTTTCAATTTCTTCTTCAATTATTTCATAATCATCTTCTTCATTTAATTTAGCTTCAATTAAACGATCAAGTTCATCATCATTATTAAACATATTAGGATCAATTTTAATTTCATTATTATTAATTACTGAACTATTATTTGTTGAAATATTCATCAATAATTGTTTCATAATTTCTAAATCATTATTTTCACCATTACTTTTATTTTCTAATTTAAGTTTATAATTCTCTATTTCAGTAGATAATCTAATCTTTTCTTTAATGGTTGCTAATTTTTGATTCTTAATTGAAATTAAATTTGCAGTTTGAGAAGATACAAAAACATAAGTAATTTTAGGTTTACTATATTGAGAGTTAATACTATTTCCAGTACTTACTTTCTGATTTAAATGATTATCTAATACTTCTTTAGTTTCTATATATAACTCATCAAGTTCTTTAAGTACTTGATTTAGTTCATCTCTTTCATCTTCTAAATAATTTTTATTTCCATCATAACCCATATATTATAAAATCTCCCTTATATTATATTAATCTCTAGTTAATGAAAATAATGTTTGAATTACTTCAATTCTAGGACCACGAACAGATTCTCCATTATCATTAACTATCATTGATTTAGATAAGATAAATTTTTCTGCTTCTAAATTTGCTTCAACTGTAAATACCCCTCGAATTGGAACACTATCTCCATCGAAGTCAGCTCCGAGTGCTTCTGTAACACTTGCATTAAAAGTTACACTATCTTTAAAAGAAGATTCTGGAACCGGATAATCTGGTATAATCTTTGGATAATTTTTAAGATATCTATCTTCTATTTGCATAGGAGTAGTTTCAACAGTAGTTTGTATAGCTATTCTAGAAGGATATATACTTTGACGACTAGTAACTGGATCTCGTGTAATATATACATGCTTATCCGCTAATACATCAACTGCAGCTAAATATAGTAAGTCAGTCTTGGTAAAATTTCTCTTAAGATTTTTATAAAAGACTTTTAATGGATATTTATTTCCTTTATCATCTTCAATTTTAATACTATCAAATCTATGTTCAGGATCTTTTATATAAGCATTAATGATATTCTTCTTAATTTTTTCATCATTAAATTGTTGCTTAATATTCTTAATTAGAACTTCATTTCCTTCTTTATCTGTAAAATGAGTAAATTCTTTTACATATTCGTCAACAAAATCATTAATCCATTTTAAAAAAAAAGGATAAAATAATGCAACACATTGGGATAAAGGGATTCCAGTACTTCCAAATGGAATAGGGTTTTCATCCCATTTATTAAAATTAAATCTATTAGTAGTAATTACTGAACGAGTTACATAATCTACTGATTTACCTAATAATGATTTATTTATTAAACCAGTCTTATGTGCCATGTATTCTGATAAATAATCAAAAATATTATTTAAATTTTTCTGAATATTTGATTCAGTTGATGAAAAAATAAGATCTGAACCAAATCCTAAAGTCTTCTTTAAGTTTTCAGTATTTCTAATTATAATTGAATAGAAATCATTTATTTTATCAACATCGGCAATTCTACCACCTGAAGCTGAACTTGGATTAAAGTCTCTCAAGTATGCTGGAATAACTATTAATTTACTTGTGAATATTTCAGCTTTAGTTGTTTTCTTTAATAAAGCTAAATTATTTTCCCTTGTATTACTTCCAGTCTCTTTAAATTTAAATTTTTCATAATTTCGATAAAAAAAAGAGATTCCTGTCTCTCCATTAACATCTTCTTCTAATTCTCCTAAATCATTTAATTTAAAGAATTTAGAACCATTAAATAGATCTTCAAGTTTTCTATTCATAGATGTAAACATCTTATAGAAAATAGGTCTAATGAAAGGTTGTTTTAAATCTATATATGCATATTGTCTTTTACGTCTATCACTACCAATTTCTCCAAATATATCATAAGAGAACAACCCATCGGATGTTGGGTTGCTCCCTAAATTGAAATATACGGAATTGGTAACTTGTTGTAAACTTTTTTTAATTATAAAGTTTTCTTCATCTAATAATTGTATTTTCACAAGCTATCAAATCCTTTCTTATTTTTAATTATTATATTTCATTTTAAATGTTTCTTGAATTTTATCTGTATATTGCATGAATTGTCTTCTGCTGAAGACATCTTCATATTCATTCTTAATAAATAAATCCACTTCATAATTTAAAAATACATCTAACTGCATTTTTTCATTTTCAAGAAACTCTTCATCTCTTCCTTCACGTTTTTCAAATATTTCACTTGGAATAATTCTTATTAAAATATATTCATATTTATATTCATGGTCTTCTGAATCATTTAACATATTTAAGATATTTCTACCATTCATATAACCTAATGTATTTACAATTGCAATATTAATAGTATTATTTTCTTCATTTTTAACTAAATTCGATAATTCAGTTCCATACCAAGTATTATTAAAATGAGTGATTGCAAACATTTCATCTTTATAAATTTTCTTAAGCAATTCTTCTTTACTTAAGAAATTATATCTTTCATGTTCATCTTCACTTCTAGGAGATCTAGTTGTGGACTGTTTTAAATTATGAAAATTTACATCTAATGATCTTAAATGATTATTATCACATAACTTTCCAGCAATATAATCTTTACCGCCTCCTGATACTCCACAAATAAAAACTACTTTAATTAATTTTTTTTCCATATATTATAAAATTCCCCTTAACTCTATAAATTTTTTAATTTTTATTAACTACTTCATTGTATAATATCGTGAATTCTCTATAGTCTTTATCTAAAACCTTAATGTAATTATAATCTGGATGATTTTGAATTACTTTATCTTTAAGTTTTTCTATTTCCAAATCTCTTTCTCTATAATGTTTATTAGTACCTGATTTAATTTCTATAATTAAATTTAAACTACTAATTAGGAAATCGGGCATATAAAAGTGCTTTTTATCCAAGTATTCATATTCAAATACTTTAGGACAAGGACAAAATAGATCTATAGATGGTAATTGAATTACTTTATCTAAATATTCGAGAAAATCTAATTCATAACTTCCAACATAATCAAATTTTTTACCATCTGACCATGTATATACTCCTGATATTTTTCTGTTTTTTAACATTTTTGCTTGAAAATCTGGATCATCAGCTAAACTAGTCTTCCCATATTTTTCTTTCATTTTTTTATCAAAATCATCTTTATATTTTTTTTTACATTTATCTGAACAAAAACGTTCATAACGTTCAGTAATTTCATTAAATTCTGTTTCTTTTTTACATATTACACAGCTTCCATGATCTTTCTTATTTCTGAAATTAAAATAAAAATGAGCTGGAGATAAACCATTTAATTGATCGTTATGTAATTTTTCAAGATGTGAATATAATGCTGGTTTAGATATATAAACTAAATTACAAATAGGACATTTAAATTTTTTTGTTGCCAAAATATTATTTCCTCCTTCTATGTAAGGTTATAATATTTATTTAAAAAATTTTTAAATAAATATTATAATAATGTTTTGAACTAATGAAATTTTAAATTTTGTAAAATATACATGGATGACAATAAAATTGTATTTATAAAAAATAAAAATGTTCGAAACATGAAAGTATAAAACACAAAAATTAGCAGAAGGGGGCAAAGTTATGACATGAATCAAGAAGATGAAAATTTTATGAGAACCAAAAGAAAAAATAAAAATATTTTAAAAATTATAGGGGGAATTATTTATGTCTAAAATTATTTTATATACAACGGATTGCCAGAATTGTAAGGTATTGGAAACTAAATTAAATGAAAAAAATATTGAATATACCACTTGTCGAGATCGAGAATTAATGGCAGATAAGGGTTTTAGATCGGCTCCTATGTTAGAAGTAGATGATACAACTTATACTTTCTACGATGCTGTTCAGTTATTAAAGGGGATGTAATCTATGACAAAATTAATCAGTGACATTACAAAAAGATTTAATCATTATAATCTTGATATTGATCTTAAATTAGATAAAGATTTTGTAAGAGCATTTAAAAAAATGAAAAGAAAATATGGTGAAAAATTTGAAAGAATGAATGGTTTTCATAATGAGAATTTAAATTTCACCGATTTTATTGATAACTTTGTAGATGAGAATAATAAGACTGCAGATGTTTCTATTGATGCTAATGCTAATAGTAGTAGCAGTGATATTAGAACACTATTCTCAGATATGATGAAACCACATACAAAATTATTAAGCTATAATAAAATATTTTATGAATTAAAGAAAAAATATGATTTAAAAACTGCTAGACAATGGTTAGAATTGGAATGGAATGGTTCATTATATCTACATGATGCTGCAAGTAGTACATTCATGCCATATTGTTATGCATATACATTAAAAAACCTAGCTGAAAAGGGGCTATATTTTATTGATAAATTCAAAGCTCTTCCTGCCAAACATTTAAGTAGCTTTAATGATCATGTATTAGAAACAATTAGTTGGTTAAGCAATAGATCAAGTGGAGCATGTGGACTTCCAGATTATCTAATTTATTCATATTATTTCTGGAAGAAAGATATTGATAATAATTTCTATACTAAAGATCCAATTTATTATAGAGATCAATGTTTCCAAAAATTTATATATGATTTAAATCAACCTTATCTTCGAGTTTCTGAATGTGCATTTACAAATATTTCAATTATGGATAAAAATTATTTAGTTGAATTATTTGGAGGAAAACAATTTCCAGATGGATCTTTTATGATAGATTCAATTGATGAAATTTTAGATTATCAAAAAGCTTTTATGGAACAAGTATCTAAAATTAGATCTGAAAAATTAATGACTTTTCCAGTATTAACATATTCTTTATTATACCAAAATGATAAATTTGTTGATGAAGAATTTGCAAAATGGTGTTGTAAACATAATATGCAATGGAATGATTCTAATTTCTATATGGGAGATGATGTAACAAGTCTAAGTAATTGTTGTAGACTTATTTCAGATACTAGTAAGCTTGATGCATTTATTAATTCTATTGGAGGAACTGCATTATCAGTTGGTTCAATTAAAGTAAATACTATTAACTTAAGAAGAATCGCTTTGGAATCTGGAATGGATAAAGTTAAGTATTTAGAAATTTTAAAAGAAAAACAAGATATCTGTGTTAAAACATTAGATGTAATTAGAGGAATTATTCAAAGAAATGTTGATAAAGGTTTACTTCCTAATTATACATATGATTTAATTGAAATGGATAAACAATATAACACTGTTGGTATTACAGCGGTATATGAAGTAATTAAAGATTTTGGTCTTATTGAAGTAGATGATTTTGGTAATCATTTCTATAAACAAGAAGGATTAGATTTTGCAGGAGAAATTTTAGATCAAATTAATAAACAAAAAGATTCTTATGATTTTGATTATAGTATTAATGTAGAATGTATTCCTGCTGAAAGAGCTAATGCTGTTCTTTGTAAGAAAGATCATGAATTATATCAAGATAAAGTAGAAGAATTTATTTACAGTAATCAATGGATTCCTTTAATGGAGCAATGTACTATCCAAGAAAAAATTAAATTAGGTGCATTATTAGATAAGAAATGTGGTGGAGGTCAAATCTCTCATATTAATATTCAATCTCAAATGACTAATTTTGATCAAGCTTGGGAATTATTAAATACGATTGCGAAATCCGGTGTAATTTATTTTGCATATAATACTAAGATTTCGGTTTGTGAAAATGAACATGGATTCATGGGCGATATATGTCCTAATTGTGGACAGCCAGTAATTGATACTTATCAAAGAATTGTTGGTTACCTAGTTCCAAGTAGTTCTTATAGTAAAGAAAGAAAATTAGAATTTGATAATAGAAAATGGTTTTTATTAGAATAATATATAAATAAAAAGGATTTAAAAATATGAAAGTTAAAACTATTGTCGATGAAACTTTTCAAGATTATAAAAAATCTGCAATGTTAATTTCTGCTTGCTATTGTGATTGGAAATGTGAGAATGAAGATGAAACTAATATATGTAAATGTCATAATTCTGAATTAGCAACTTCTGAAAATATTGAAATAGATGATAAAGAAATTGTTAAACGTTATTTAAATAATCCTTTGACTAATGCAATTATAATAGCTGGGTTAGAACCATTTTTACAGTTTGAAGAGGTTCTTCATTTAATAAAAAAATTTAGAAAAAAAACTAATGATGATATTATTATTTATACTGGATATTATGAGAACGAAATCTCAAAATATATAAAAGAATTAAAAGAATATAAAAACATAATAATTAAATTTGGTAGATTCAAACCAAATCGAAATAAAGTTTTTGATAAAGTATTGGGAATTGAATTAATTTCTGAGAACCAATATGCAAAAAAAATAAGTTAATATAAAAGAGCATGATGAATTTACTTTCATCATGCTCTTTATTTTTTTTTTATCTTTTCATCTCTATGATATCACATTTAATATCTTTTTCAATCAACTCTTCTTCTTTTTTCATTTTTTCAGTATTACATTTAATACATTCTTCCATTAGATCTTCAATAGAAGTATTTTCAATTTCTTCTAAAGATCTACAATTTAAACACTCACAGGCAGCTTTTTCAATACTTTTTTGCAATATTTCATCCATTTTTTTTATCCCTTCTATATTTTATTTTCAAGGTATTGTTCAATATTATCATCACACCATTTTATAAATCCATCAACATCTTCAGTGTATATGATTTCATCCGGCAAATCAAATTCATATTGATAAAGTTCTCCTCCACAATCATATTCACCATAGATATGAACTTTATTAGCAATTAAATCAAATGTGATCCATGCTGCTTCATGACCATCTGAATATACATTGGAATATCCAACATTTCCAACACAATCTCTTTTAAATTTATAATTAAGTGATTCCAAATGAGCAATAATTGGAGAAGTTTCATTTGTTCTAAAATGACTCATTTTATTTTACCACTTCTTTCCAAATAAAGCTTCTTTTAATGTTTTTTCACCAATTAAAAAACTTTTTAAATTTCCTTTTACAACTTGTTTTGAATATGTTTTTATAGATTTCTCATTTCTACCTAATATTGTCATAGCTTTATAAATTTTACTAGGTTGAAAACTAAACATATCAAAAATATTATAATTGAATAATATTCCCTCTTCATGAATTTCCATTTGAAAATCTCTAGTTCCAAAATTATCAATCAATTTTTCAGTCGTTTTACTACGAGGTCTTTCACACCTTAGTTCGGCATTTAACTCTTCTAATCTAATCACCACTTCATTTACAATTTCTTCTTGAGTTTGTTTTTTCTTAAACATTTCTTTCTCTCCTTTATATTTTTATTTTATTAAAATTCCATTTTTTCATAAACTTTTTCAATGATTTCCATTAATAATTCTTTATTTTTTGGAACACCAAAACCAGCAGCATGATAATGACCTCCACCATTATATATCTGGGCAATTTTACTAACATCAATATCTTTTCTTGATCTTATTGAAAAATTAATTGGAATATTGATAACTAAATTAATATCAATTTCTTCTTCATCAAGTGTATCGAAAATATGTTCTGATACATTATTATGAAATCGATCTAAGAATACTACTCCAGTCTTATAACCATGGAAATCAATAATTTTCAATGATGCAAATTTTTTACTAACATAATCATTGATTTCTTTTTCATTCTTTTTCAACAACTCCATATCAGTTTCATCAAATAATGGTAATTCTTTATTTTTATTACCAATATGATTTCCTTCTAAAAACAAATCCAATATTTTTTCTGTAAATTTGAATTTACCATTGATTCTGAAAAGTTGATTGAGATTGTATGCTTCAATCGTATTTTCTTTTTTCCAATCCCAAGTATCAAAGGATCTCACTAAATCTACAAACCCACTGATAGTTTTATTATCAGATAGATTATTTTTTAGTAATAGCTTATAAACTAAACTAGTACCAGATTCTTTAATACCATCTTCATTAACTGAAGTAACCACTGCAAAATTATAATCATTTAACCATTCAGCAGTGACATGATGATCAATCAATCTTACAGTCATACCAGAATTATTAATTAAATCGATTATTCTTTCATCTTTAAATGAAATATCTGTAATGTAAAGGTAATCAAAATTTTTAATATTTTCTTCATCTGAAAGAAATTCAAAAATTTTTCTATCTACATTATTGTAGTCAACATAAGAAATATCAATTTTACAATTTAATATTTCTTTATAAATATATTTCAATAAAACACCGCATCCAATTCCGTCTAAATCACTGTGAGTAAATACCTTTACATTATCTTGCAACATTTTAAATCTCCTTTATTTTTTGTTATCTGAATTATTTTTAATTGGTATAAATTGCATACCATCAATCTTAACAGTTCCATCATTATTCATTGTGACTGTCATCATATCCCCAAATTTATTTCTAAATTGAGTAATTTCTTTAAAATGTAATACTAATCTCGTTGTACCATTTGCATCTGGAATCATTTCAGCTACGAATGTTCCATCTAAGTAATTTGATAAACCACTAGGGTTAACTCCATTCAATAACCAATGAACAGTTCCTTCATTTTCAGATGTTTGTTCAAAAGTATATTCTGAAATAAAAGAATTATTTTGATTTTTCCAAGTAGACTCTGTTAATTTTTTAAGAATTGAATTTGTTTTATTCTTGTTATCAACACTACTATCCTTTAATTGAGGAGAATAGAGAGTTGTAACAGTATTAACTCCTTTATCATTTACCGCTTTAGAATCAGCTGCAGTATTTCCAGCAGGAGCTTTTCTTTCAACTGTATATGAAGTAGTTACAATATTAGATTTTTCTCCTTCTTCATCAATTATAATACATTTTAACGTACAATCCTCATTTATAGAAAATGTATTATAATAAACTTGACTTTCATTAGTTGGATCTTCTCCATTTAATGTATAGTAAATAGTGCCATTTCCATCATTTATATTCTGAATTCTAATAATTTTTACATCATTAATATTATTAGCTCTTTCAGAAGATACTGCAGGGTCTAAATATTTTGGAGGAGATTGAAAAGCTTTAGATGATGTTGTAAAACTCACTCCGAAAATTAATAACCCAATCACACAAACAACAATACTACAAATAATTAATCTTTTTTTGTTTTTCAACAACATTTCTTTCATTTTCTTTCTCCTTTAAATATTTTTTTTTTTATGAATTAGGGTAAGAAATATAACACTCCTTACCCTTTACAACAGTTACTTAGAAAATATTACTATCCAGCATTTGAGGAAGACGGTTAATATGTTGAAATAAATCATCAATCTTATTAAACGCTGTAAATTGAAAATTACTTTTTTTATCATTAGATAGAAGATGAACTGAAACATTTTCATCATTTTTCATTTCTATCTTTAAGATATTTTTCAATGGATCAATTAATGAAATCTCATATGCATTATCGCCGCCGATAACAAAATCTGAATCAAAATTCCATTTTTCATTTCTCTTTTTGATTTTATTAAAAGCTTTTTCACATTTTTTACAATCTTCACTGATAATCTTTTTCATAATAACTTACCCCTTATCTTTCTTTAAAATTTAAAGTTTAAAACATTTATCATATTCTTTTTCAGAAATATAATAACCTGCTAATGCTTGAGACATGTCCTGTCCCAATTCCCAATTATCAGTATGAACTTCAAGCCAATTTCCATTTTCATGATATTCACACTCTGCTTCAGTTACTTCTTTAAATTTTTCAATACCATATTCGGTTATTTTACAATTATCACTCCAAACTAAATCTGCTGGCATATCAACATCACCTATTACCATAGGACAATCAAAAAATTGTCCACTATTTAATAATTCATGAAATTTCATATTAATTCCTCTTTCTTTTAATAATTATAAATTTTTTTAGTAATTACCTTTAGACTATTATGATCAATATTAAAATACCAATTTATTCTAGTCGTATTATAAGTATCAAATCCTGCTTCCTTCATTGCTCCTTTAAATTGACCGTTAGTTACATAAAACCCATCTTCATCTTTTTCGAAGAGATGTTTTAATTCATATGACGAAAAGCTATTATTTTTTTTCTTTGATTTAAGGAATGTTTTTTTACACCATTCCACTAAACTTTTTTTACTCTTGTCATCCAACTTATTAAATCCTTCAATACTATTACAATCTTCCATTTCCACTACCTTCTTTCATTAATAAAATATTATATTACAATTATAATATATATTTGAATCTACTTTTCAATACATTCTGAACAACTATATAAAATATTATGAGGGGAATATAAAAATGAAAAAAATTAAAAAGCCTGAATCATTTGGAAATATTTTAAGTATTAATAAAGATGATCAATTATTATTAATAGAAAATTTTAATAAAGTTATAATAAATTCATATTACATTAATTCTTTTCAATCTGATACTAAAAAATTACATAAATTTATTAAACATGTTGAAAGTAAATTTAGAGCAAGCGAACAGTACAAGAATTATTTAGGATTTATAAAATATGAATTTGATCTTACAAATTGTTCGATTCTTGGAAATATTGATGATGATGATGCTAGTATTGAATTACATCATTATCCATTTACATTATATGATATTACTGAAATATGTTTAAATTATCATTTTAAAAATAATATAAACTTAAATTCATTTAAACTAATTGAATACTTGTTAGAATTACACTACCAAAATCTTATAGGGCTAGTTCCTTTATCGGAGACTGTTCATGAATTAGTTCATAACAAAGATAGTGGAATTTTTATTGCAAAAGAAAGTATATTTGGAAATGTAAATAAGTTTGTAGAGATTTATAAGGATTATATACCAACTGATACATTAGAAAGTTATAATAAAAAACTTAATAATGAGAAAAATGATAATGTGAAAATATTAAATAAGACTAATATAGAAGTAATTAAATAAAAAAAAATAAAAGGGGAATGGATCAATTAAGATCCATTCTCCTTAATTTCATTGTATATTTGAATTGAATCTTTATAAACTTTCCTCACAAACATTGAAATACATAGAATTCTGATTCCTTGATTGATTATCGCTAAATATATCATTTAAATTTCCTCTTAATCTTTCTTTAAAATAAAAACTTTTCTATTACTTCACCAATTCCAAATGCTGCTATCGTTATAGTTAAAATTACTAATTCTGCCATGTTATTTTATTCTCCTTAAATTTTAAATTTTAATTTTTTACATTTCAAATGAATCTTTTCAGGATCTTGTTTCATAAGTACTTTAATGAATCCTGGCATCTTGTTTAAAAAGGAATTTTCATTCTCTTTAGCAACTGGTCTAAATGAAATTAATATTTCAACATCTTCTAATTCCAATTCACCTGTTTTAATTTTTTTCATCATTTCATCCATTTTATTTACTTCCCTTCCTTTTTAGTAATTTCCATTGAATCTAACCCTGAATTCTTGTGAATAACGGATATTGTAAATAATATTCCATTAATAAAAGAATCCTCCATGATATAATCTCCAAATGAAATTGTATCTTTTTTCTTTTCTTCTCTTTCAGCAACTTCTTTTAATAATTCATCAATTATTTTTTTAATCATTTCATCCATTTTATTTAATTCCTTCCTTATACCTTATGCGGTATAAAACCAATCTAATAATTTACTAAGAATTACCATATCACTAGTTCCAAGCATCCCACGTTTAAGAATTGAAGCATAAGTAATATAATCTACTTCATCGGAAAGACCTAAATTCTTTTTCAATGTTCTCCACATATCACTTCTTTTTTTACAAAGACTTCCTGATAAAAATAAAGAATTGTAAATTTCTCTAAATGACTCTTCCATTCCTTTTGTAATTTCACCATTTCTAGTTACAACTACATGAGGATGTCTATCTTGATCATACCAAACTCCACATGGGTCATCATCTAGTTTCAACATTCTAGAATGACTCCATAATCTTTCAACCTTCATTTCATCTTCTTCAGTTACAACATAATTTCTACTCATTTTAATACTCCTTCTAAATAGGATCTCATAAAATTTTATAATCATATTACTTATTACGTATTTAAGTAGTATATTATAAGTTATCCTATCTTTATTACAATTATAATATGTATTCAATTTAATAGTTTAATACGGTTTATTTTTAAATTGAAATATTAAGTATATATTATATAATTGAGTAAACAACTAAAAAAAAAGGAAAGAAGGTAAATTTAAAATGAAAATTTAAAAGAATATATTATTATAACAATAAGGTTTAACAAAATAAACTAGAGAGGTGGTATGTAATATTTGAAATTAGAAATTATTGATTTTAATAAAATATTTGATCCTGAAAAAGTTATAACGTCTTCCACTATGTTGGAAAAAACAAGAGAAAAAAAGAAAGAAAAAAAGTTTGATGAGAATTCTATATTTTCTGAAAGAATATATGGAGATCCAGAAGATCCTGATAATATTGATATTTTAGGATGGATAGATTTTGGAGAAGGAGAAGTAATTAATCCAATAGCTTTCTTTAGATTAAAAAAGTTATTTAAAAAAGAAAATTTAAATAAGATTATATCATTTAATAAAGAGACTAATTCTGAAGGGGAATTTATAGAAGAACCTATAGAAGATGCTAACTTAGGTTTAATTGAGTTTAAAAATAGATTCCTTGAAATGTTTGAAAAATATGCAAATAAAAGTAAACCTGAATATAAGGTTATTAAAGATATGTATGACAATGGAACATTATTCATAAGTAAATTTCCAGTATTTAATCCAAGGATTAGACCAGCAGTTCTACTTCATAATACTCTTATATATGATGATATAAATAAGTATTACAATTTAATTATAAAATATAATAATGAGATCAGTAATCTTAGATTAGAAGAAACTGATAAAGAAGATGGAATTTTAAGTAAATTAGAAATATTATATCAGATTCAATTTAATTGTAATAAAGTAGTTGAAGCAATTATAGAAAGTTTCCTTAAAGGTAAAAGAGGTCTCTTTCGTAGGATAATGATCGGTGCTAGATTAAATTTTTCATCTAGACTTTTAATTGTCCCAAAACCAGATGGATCTTTAGATTCAATTGATATCCCTTATGTGGCATTTTTGGAATTATACAAATATTTTTTAGTAAATTTAATTTATAGTACTGAAAATATTAGTCCTAATGAAGCTCTTCAAAGAATAGAAGATGCTAAGAATTACTTTGATCCTAAGATATACAAATATATGTTAGAATTAAAAGATAAGACTAATTTAGGTTGTCAATTTCTAATTGATAGAAATCCAACAATCAATATTGGAAGTATTATATTAGTTAAATTGGATAAAATTAAAACAGATTATAATGATCTGACTATGAGTTTATCTAACAATGTTTTAGCCTGTTTGGGAGCAGATTTTGATGGAGATGTACTTAACTTGATACCCATCTTCACTACTGATCAAAAGAAAGCATTTGAAAATTTTAAACCTTCTAAATTAATCATAAGTAAAAATGATGGAAAATTCAATAGAGATTTCCAATTCGATAAAGATCAAAAACTAGGCTTATGGAATTTAGTAAATAATTAAACATTCAATCCTCATTAGTATTTATTATACTAATGAGGATTATCATATAAATATTTTATTTTATAAAGGAGAAAAAATAATGGGTATGTCAAGAAAAAATTATTTAAAAGGAAGAAGATTTGGAAGTCTATTAGTAATTGAAGATTTAGATGAAAAGGATAAATTTGGAAGATATTATGTAAAATGTAAATGTGATTGTGGAAATGAAACTAAAGTATTAAATATTAGTTTATTAAGGTTAGTTACAACTAGTTGTGGGTGTGGGGCTAGATTAATGAAAGAAGTTCATATTGATAATACTAATATTAGAATAAAAAATTTAAATCCTGCTAAAAATAATACCAGTGGTATTAAAGGAGTAAGTTATAATAAAAAAATTAAAAAATGGAAAGCATATTTAACTTTCCAAAAAAATACTTATTATGAATTTTTTGAGGATAAAGAAGATGCAATTAAATATAGAAAGGAATTAGAAGAAAAATACTTCAAGCCTAAAATTGAAGAATGGAAAGAAAAAGGAATTATTAAATAAAATTATTTTAAAAGAGGTGAAAATAATGGCAATTAGAAAGAATTATTTAAAAGGTAGACGATTTGGGAAATTATTAGTAATAGAAGATTTAGATGAAAAAAATAAATTTGGTGAATTCTATTCAAAATGTAAATGTGATTGTGGAAATGAAATTAAAGTATTATCTGTAAATTTATTAAAGAATCATACAACTAGTTGTGGGTGTATAAGATCTGAAAAAATTTATCCTAATAATTCTCAAATTGCAATAAAAAATTTGGAAAAAATTGCAATTAATAATACCAGTGGAATTAAAGGAGTAAGTTATAATAAACAAAATAAAAAATGGATTGGACATTTAATGTTTCAAGGAACTCGTTATTTTAAAAATTTCGATGATATAAATGATGCCATTAAATATAGAAAGGAATTAGAAGAAAAATATTTTATTCCACAAATTGAAGAATGGAAAGAAAAAGGAATTATTAAATAAAATTATTTTAAAAGAGAGGGTGAAATATTTTGTTAAAATTTCCTGATAGTCTAATAGGGAAAAAAGTTGGTAAACTAACAGTTAAAAAACTTATTAAATCATATATTCCTAATTATGGAAATTATTATAATTATGAATATTTATGTGAATGTAGTTGTGGAGGAACTAGAGTCTTAAATGATTATGAAATATCATTTCCAGAGTATCATAAAATTAGAGACTGTGGAGGAAGAATTCATAAAGGATATATTGATTTAACTGGAATGAATTTTGGTAAATTAAAAATAGTTGAAAAAGTAAGTGATAATCAATATCGCTGTGAATGTAGTTGTGGAAATGAAATAATATTAAAAGATCTACAGTTAACTTATGGAGCTGGAAGGGTAAGTTGTGGCAAGTGTTCTATAGCAAGTAATTTTAATTTAGGGAGACCATCACTTATCGGTAGAAAATTTGGAGAATTGACTGTAAAAGAATTTGATAAAACTGACCATAAGAAAGTTGTATGTGAATGTAGCTGTGGTAGAATTTTACCAATTAGAATAGGATCTCTTGTTTCAAAAAGAAGAATATATTGTGGAATGTCTCATTTTGAAGGAAAAGATATAAATGATTTTATAGGTAAAAAAGTTAATAGACTTAAAATTAAAGAAATAATTAATAATCATAATGTTATATGTGAATGTGATTGTGGTAATGAAAAAAGCGTTCAATTATTTGCATTTTTAAATGGTCAATATGATAATTGTGGTAAGTGTAGAAGTACATATAAACGTTATTCACTTGATTTTAATAGAAATAAATTAACTGAAGATGAATGGGATAAAGTAAGATTTCTTACTTCTATTGAAAGAAAATGTCGAGGCTGTGAACATCTTAATGGTTGTTTAAATGGAACTGAAAGATGTTTTCATTTAGATTTAACTTATTAAATATATAAGGAGAAATAAAAATAATGAATGAATTTTATAATGTTGAAAATAAAAGTATTATGGTTGTAAAAGATCTGAATCATAGTGAAGTACATTCTGCAACAATTATAGATGAGGAAGATATTGTTAAATTAAAAAAAGCAGATTGGATATTAGCTACTGGGGAAATGTTAATTAGAACAGTAGATTTCTCTCCAAATATTTTGTTAAAAGATTTCATATTAGATAAATTACCAAATAATATCAAAAATGGTGAAGTATTTTATCTAAATAATGATGTATTTGATAATACTAAAAGTAATTTAGCATGGGGAGATATTGATGGTTGGAATTATTTACAAAAAGGAACTATTGAAGGAATTCATTGTTCTATTGAAGATGGTGAAAGATATTGGATATGTGATTTAACAATCAATAATAATAAATACTATGAAAAGATTAAATTTGAAAAAGAAATGAATGGATGTGAAAGATTATTTTATTATAATAATTCTTACAAATTTACATTCTATAAAATATTTAATTTTTATAAAGAATGTTATGAAAAAGAAGAAATACAACTTCCTAATTATAATGCAATTTATAGACGAGAAGAATTAAATATGGATCAATCCTTAATAGCAGTAATTGATAAAGTTAAACAAAAAGTAACTGTCCAACCAAAAAATAAAAAAGAAAAATTCGATTATAAGAAAGTTACAAACCGAAGAAATATGTTAGAAGAAGATGATGTCAATTATTATAAACGTTATAAATTAATTTCATTAGGGTGTTTTTTAATTACTTTATTTTTAGCTTGTTTAAGTTTATATCAATTAAAAACATCACATATGGTGTTTATGATCGTTCCAGCAGGGTTATCAATTTTAGGAAGTTATAAATCTATTGAATTGATTATCCATTGTGTAAAAAAACTTAAAACTAATACAGAAAATTTAAAATTAAATAATACTCTTGATAGATATTTAGCTCATAGTCTTTTAAGAACTAAAGGATATTGTAGTATTGAAGAATTGGTTAACTGCTCTTTAGAAAATAATTCTTTAAATACTACTTTAGAATTAAATCGTTTAATTAAAGAAGGTTTAATTCCATATGGTTATATTGATCAAAATAATGATTGTATGTATTTAGATTCTAGAATTCGAATTGAACAAGAAGAAAAAGAAAATAAATTAAAAGGATTAAACTCAGCTATACGTCATTTAACAAATAAACCATTAAAAGAAAAATGTAAAAAATTATATGATATTTTGGAAGAAATATATGAAAATAATTCTATACAAAAATTAAATAAAAAAGACATTGAAAAAATTGAAAAATATTATTTACCATCATTAATAGATTTTATCATGAATCATTCAAGATTATCTAATATTACTGTAAAAAGTGAAAATATTGAATCTTGTATGAAAGAAATTGAAGATAGTATTGATGACAGTATTAATAGTTTCAATAGTATTCTTAAAGAAAATCTTGATTATGAAATCATGGATCTTTCTACGGATGTAACGGTATACAAACAAAAATTAAAGTTAGATGGTTTAATGGAATAAACCATCTAACTGAATATATATTATAATTATAAGGAGGAATATATTATATGGGAGTTTTATTAAAAATTTTGTTATTTATAGTGGTGATAGGGGCTATGTATTTTTCAATTAAAACTTTAGTTGATAGTATAATTTCATTATCATTATATTATGATAGAGGATTTAAAACTGTTGCTAATCGAAAAATAACTTTAGTCATTTTTAAAATATTACTTAGTCTTATTGGAGGGATTTTAAGTTTATTTTGTTTAATTGGATATATGGTTGCATATATGCAAATACTATTCAAATTTATATTAAATTAGAGAGGAGTGATATTATGATGTATATTAATCGATTTACTAATAATGTCATTGAAGCGGTTGAATTAGGAAATTTTGAAAATGAAACTATTATAAATATAGTATCATTAGTAAAACCGAAACCAAAATTCTTTATTAAAGAAGAAAGGAGTGATGATCCATACAGGTTTGAAAATCTTCAAAAAGTTTTGTATATACAAGATGATGAAGAAAATATTATTCGTATGGAAAAAGGAGATTTTCTATTAAATAATAAAGGAAAAGTTTACGTATTTAAACCAGAAAGTTTTCATTCAATATATAATATAATTAAAGAATATAAATAAAGGAGATTAAATGTTGTCAATATTTTGGATAGTTTTTATTGTTGGGAGTGTGTATATAATATGGAAACAATCAATGTAGTGGAGGGAAGTAAAATGAGTTATAGTTGTTTATGGGGAATCAGGAAAGATCTTACTGCTGTTAAAATTAATGTTTATAAGACAAATGAGACAGTCCGAACTATTGGTAATAGGTTGTATTTGAAATATGGAGAAGAAAAAAATTATAAAGAATTTGAAAAAAAGATTTTAGGAAGTAAAAATTTCGAAGATAAAATATTATTTTATTTCTTGACTTCAAACATTTTTCAGATAAAAGATCAAGTATTACTTTCTAAAATAATTACAACTATGAAAACTAAAGATGTATTAGAAGGTAATATCAATAACATATTAAAAATGGCTTCTGATGTTTTTAAATTATCTGAGAACCATTTTGAATATTTTGTAATAACAAATGATCATTTTGATATTGAATGTAAATGTTTTCTTACTAAAGATAACAAAATGAATTATAAGGAGTATTCTAATAATTTTCGAGACAATGCTAATTCATTTATTGAAATTCAAGATGATCGAAGTATTTTAACATTTCCTGCTAATTTAAAAATTAATAAATTTGAAATTACTAGAAATGATGGGTTTTCTGATGAAGAAGGAGAAATTAAAGATTTACTTGATTTAGCTGAATTAAAGTTTCATAATATGAGAAAAGAAATTTCAGATTATGAATATGATGAATTTTTAAGATCTATTCAAAATGCCAAATCAATTTTAATGAGGAAAATTGTAAGAAGAGATCATCCAGACGGATGGAATTAAGAGGGGAAATAAATTATGAATACGTCTAAAATTGAAAATCAATTATCGAGAATCAATCAAACAAATTTACTTATGCTTTCTCATTTAGAATGTATAAGTGAAAAGATGGGTATTACAACTGAAGAATTGCTTGTTAAAGTTGCGAAAAATACTGATGAATTATATGGATATAAATTGGAAAATGGAGAATTTAAAATAACTGATTATAATAAATTTAAAAATCTTTAATTGAAAGGAAGAAGTTGATTATCTATGAATTATAAAGAAATTAAAGGAGATTTATTTAAAAATATAAATAAAGAAGCTTATTATGCTCACTGTGTTTCATCTGATTTCAATATGAGTGCTGGAATTGCGGTTAATTTTGAAAAGCGGTTTAAAATAAGAAATAGATTAAAGAAACAAGAAGAAAAAAGAGTAGGACATGCTGTTGTGATGGACAATACAATCAATCTAATTACTAAAAAATATTATTATAGAAAACCTACATATGATACTTTAACAAAAGCATTAATTTCAATGAAAGAATTTTGTATAGAAAATAAAGTAAAAGATTTAAATATGCCTAAAATTGGTTGTGGCATTGATCGTCTTCAATGGGGGAGAGTAAGTAAAATTATTCAAGAAGTATTTAACGATTTAGATATTAATATTACAGTATATTCACTAACAGTAGATTCTAATATTGTATATCATGAGAATTTAAAACATACATTAAGAAATTAATTTTATTAAGAAGTATATGGTTAAATAAATAACCATATACTTCTTAATTTTTTTTTTTATTATTTTCTTAAATATATATTATTAATTTGAAATAAACTAAACTAATTAAAGGAGAGTAGTATGAATAAACAAAGAAAAAATGAAGTCATTAGTGACAAGTGGTTCAGTAAATTTGAAAATGTCAATCGGCTATATCATGAGTACAAAACCCATGGGAGGTTAATAATTGCACTTGATTTTGATGGAACAATTCATGATTTTCATAATGAGGGAAATTTGAAATATGATAGAGTTGTTTCTTTAATTAAACGATGTGTAAATTTAAATTGTCAAATTGTAATTTTTACATGTAATACAAATTATAAAAATATTAAAACTGAATGTAATAAGCTTGGAATCAAAATTGATGGAATTAATTATAATATCCTTCCTCAATTTGATAATAGTGAAAAAAAGATATTCTATAATATTCTATTAGATGATAGAGCAGGTTTATTTGCCGCCTATGATATTCTTAAATCAACTATTGATAGAATTGAAATGGAAAACATTCAACAAGGTAATTTCCTTTATACCCTTAAAATTAAAGATACTCGTCTTAATGATTTTAATGATGAAAAAACAATTGAAGTAAGATCTAGTAAATTTAAAAATGAATTAATTAAATGGTATAATAGTAATTACAATCAATTAGTCGATGCTGGAATTTATAAATATGAATTCTACCAAGAAAATGTTGAAAATGAACTAGAAGGAAAAGTTTATTTAGATATTGAAGGAAATATTAAACTTTAAAGAAAGAGGTAAATAAATGATTAAAATTGGAGAAGATTATATTACATTTGAAGAATTTCCTAATAAAGAAGTTCTTCTAAAAAATCATTATGATATCATTGAAAGTAATTTAATTCATACTTTAGATGAACATAAAGGATTTATTGATTCATTAAATATTCTTTTTAAATTTGAAAGTAATTCAAGTCTATTTGAATTATATCTTCTTAAAAAAGAAATAGATGAAGTATTTGATGGAATTGATAAAGTTCGTTTATGGATGATGTATTGTCCATATAGTAGAATGGATAGAGGGAATTCAACCACATGTTTTTCCTTAGAATATTTGGCAAAATTTATTAATGAACTAAATTTTTGTTCTGTTGAAATATATGAGCCACATTCAGATGTATGTATATCTTTAATTAATAATTCAAATGAAAAATGGATTACTCCATATTTATTTCAAAATTTTATTAAAGATTGTAATTTTGATCCGGAAAAAGATGGTATTTTATTCCCAGATAAAGGAGCAATGAATAGATATTCCAAAATATTAGATCGATATATTCCCCCGTCAACATCAATTATGTTTGGAGAGAAGAAAAGAGATTTTGATACTGGTAGAATTGAAGGTTTATTAATAACTCCTCCTATTAAGAAAATTGATAGATGTATTATAATTGATGATTTATGTTCATATGGAGGGACATTTAAATTAGCAATTGAAACATTAGAAAAAATGGGAATTAAAGAAATATATTTGATTGTAGGACATTGTGAATCAAGTATTCTTAAAGGTGGTTTATTGGGAATGGATTCATTGAAGAAAGTATTTACTACTAATTCAATTATTAATGAAGAAAATGCTAGTGAAAAACTAGATATTTTAAAAGTAATATAAATAAAAAGGTGGGGTTAAAAATGAAAAATGAATTAGAAAGATTGGAAATAATCAATTCTAAATATGGCAGTATTAATGATTGTGCTTATTTTAGAAATGAAAAAAATGAGATACAATTAAATGAAGGATTTCTTAAAGGTAAAATTTTATATAATTCATATAAAGGAGTAAAAGGGTTTCCTTATGGAATTATAACCAATTTTAAATATTCTGAATCAGATAGTAATCCAAGAAGATTTTATTTTACAGTAAAACCATTAAAAGAAATAAATGGTATTAAAAATACTAATTGGTGGCCACTTAGTGTTAAAATGGTTTTAAATAAAACTTTAAATCTTATAACTGAAGAACAGCTTAAAGAAATTGATGAAGATAATTTAATTACAAATATTTATAATGAACAAGTCAGTGATATAAATTTATTAACTGATAAGAAA
>Ga0079303_10000070_pt1 | contig 21037 bp, 16 predicted proteins | sample Methanogen_OWC_FD_77073 | JGI IMG/M metagenome (GOLD analysis project Ga0079303, IMG submission 77073) | Enriched soil microbial communities from Old Woman Creek wetland in Ohio, USA - Methanogen_OWC | ecosystem: Environmental > Terrestrial > Soil > Wetlands | place: USA: Ohio | collected...
TCATGGTTCTCAGCGATTGCGGCAGCCCGAAGCCGCTTGTAAGCTGGCTATCGCTCGGTGATCTTGAACGACGGACGACCTACCGACGCCCGGCCTCCTGGGTTGCACCCACCGTGCAGGTGGAAAAGGAAGTCGTCATCATCGATTCCGGCTTTTGGTGGCCCGGCTGGCCCCACCCGCACAGACATCCTGGCCCATCCCCCCGAGGGGGTCATGACCGCCGTCACGATCAAAGCCACGAGCGCGATCGGCATCATTAATTAGTAGCAGGCTTCATTTTGCACACGTAAATCTGCCTCATGGATTCAGAATCGAACGATCCTTCTTCAAATGTGCCGAACTTGTGCAGAACCTCAAAGTGATTGTATTTCAGAAGAGCATCCAGCTCCAACGGGAAATAGCAGCGCATATTGAATTCCTCGATGCTTTCCGTTCCCTCGATGTCAAAATACCAGCGCACACGATTGATCTGGGCCGCCGCATCGTATTTGCATCGTTCTCTTACGGTGATGCGTTTTCCACTCGATGTTTTGAAGTCGAATGCTTCCGTGAACTCCTTTTCCCGCTGCACCATCAGGTGAATGCTGGGGTTGAAAACATCGAACAAAAACAGTCCATCGGGTTCGAGATGTGCCCTGACATTATTTAGCGTCGATTCAACATCCTCAACGGAATAAATATCCTGGAGCGAATTAAAAGGTATAAATATTGCAGAGTATTTTTTATCCACCGAGAACCGCCGCATATCGTCCCTGAGAAAGAGCAGATCCAGATGTTCTTTTCCGGCTTTGGCGCGGGCTGTTTCGAGCATGGAATCCGAAAGATCCAGTCCTGTGATGTCCAGCCCCGCCTTTTTAAGCGGGATCGTCAGTCTTCCGGTCCCGCAGCACAGTTCCAGGACAGAGCCGGTCCTACTGCCACACCATTTTTTATAAAATCCCAGATCGAAGGAAAAGAAGTTGATCGCGTCGTAAATTTCACCTTTGTAAATCAGGCGGTAGTCGTTCTTCGGCTCCACGAAGCCTCCCCTAATATTCACAATTACATTATCTAAAAGAGACGCGTTTCAGGCAGTCAGAACCGCTGACGGGCGATGTTTCAAACAATCGAGATCGCTCCGAAAACTTCACCACGGGTTCTCCGCCGCCGCACGTGCTGCTACAACGCAAACAAGTTTCAGGCCGATTCATCAGCCGGATATCATCGATCTGTATATCCTCCTGACAAACAGATACACCCCATATATGATGACTATTTGGAATATCATCCCAAATATTCCATAAAAAATCATTGTCGTTTCGAACGAGTAGGATTCGCTTCCGCTCCCAAAAATTTCCTGTTCGGGTGAAATGAGCTCAGCACGGCTTGCCAGGTCTTCCGCGGTGAACGCCATCAGCTGTGCATTTCCAGCCTGATCGACCTCGACATATTTGAAAGGCCGCCAGATCCGGGAAGGCGTCCCGGAAGCAAGCCGGTATTCCCCTGCCACAGTGTTGTCGATCATCACCCGGACGACCACATCCGACTCATCGAGACGAGCGGGAAGGCCACTGTAATTGTGAACCCAGTAGCTGTAGCTTCCAGGTATCGGCTCGGGGAGGGTGATCGTCTCGGGGCCGCCCCCATCGGTGTCATCGACGTCCAGTGACACCGTGTGACCGTCCATGTCCGCAGTTTTCTGGCTGAAATAGACATGTTCCGGCGTTTCTCCGCGCGAGCAGATGAGATGAGCGTCGACATCCCTGGCCTGATGCTGATCAGAGCCCCAGTTCAGGATGATCTGCACGCGACGCGGGGCGCCGGGACCAACCTCTTCCATCATCAGGGAAAGCGTCACGGTTACGACACTCGGCCTGCCGGCGACGACTTCGACGACGGTGTTGGCAAGCGGAATGTAGCCCCGTTTGCCGAAGCTGGCAAAATACCGGCCCGGAGCCAGCTCAGCGACAAAGCGCCCCGACGAGTCGGTTTTCCCCTGAACGAGGAGATCGCCGGTCTCGCTGGTGCCAATGCCGACGCTGACGTCGGGCAGGCTCTTGTCCTTGACGACGGCGTCATTGATCTGGAACGTAATCGGCACCGGGCCGGCTCCACTGGGAGTCTGAGCTTCCAGCCGTCCGGTCAGGGCAGGCCAAAGAACCAGCAAGGCCAGCAATAGCAACAGCAGGCTTCCGCAGAATATTCTTTGTCGCTTCATTCAGTCCTCCCAGGTTTCTCTCCTATTTTGAGGTTCCCCGGCCACCGGCGCGAAGGATCCCGCAAAAAGTTTACGACAAGATGAACAAGGATGCACGCCGAATCGCCCGGACGAGGGTAAAACCACGCCGCTGCCGTTCACCCCTTGATGACACCGAGGGGGCGCAGTTTGACGATCGCTTCAACGAGATCCCGCTGGTTGGCGATGACGGTGTCGATATCCTTGTAGGCCTGCGGGGCTTCGCCGAAATCGTATGTCCCGCCTTTTCCGAAGCGCTTCCCGTGGCCGCCGGTCTTGTGCCAGCGGTCGTAGACGATTCCTTCCATGGCCCTGTCGCACTCTTCGAGAGTCAGGCGGCGGTCAGCCTCCTTGCGGCCCATGCGGCGTCCGGCGCCGTGCGAACACGACGTGAACGAGTCGGGGTTCCCCAGGCCGCGCACGATATAGGAAGACGTGCCCATGCTTCCCGGAATAATGCCAAGTTCACCAACCCTGGCCGAGGTCGCGCCCTTGCGATGCACCCAGACATTGCGTCCGAAATGGTTCTCGATCGCGGCGTAGTTGTGATGAATATTGATCTCTTCGGTGAACCCGATTCCGGGCAGATGGTCGGCCATCACTTCCCTGAAAACCTCCATCATGCGACGGCGGTTTTCACGGGCATACGCCATCGCGAAATTCATGTCACGAACGTATTTTTGCCCTTCTTCGGCATCGAGAGGCAGAAATGCCAGATCGGGCGAGGGGATCAGCGTGCGCCACTTGTCGTTCAGACTGCGCGCCAGCCGGTGATAGAAGTTCGCCACCCGATACCCCAGGTTGCGCGATCCGGAATGCAGCATGAGCCAGATGACTCCATCCGTATCGGCCTGAAGCTCGATGAAGTGGTTCCCGCCGCCGAGCGTTCCGAGATTCAGGCGGTCGCGATGCAATCCGGAATCGCCGATCCAGAGGGGGGTATCTTCCCCGGCGATCGAATCTTCATGCTCCGTGAATCCATTCCAGCTCTGGGCATGGCCGTGGCCGCAGCCCTCGCCGACCGGAATCCGACGTTTTATTGCTTCCAATATCCCACGTATTTGAGAGGGATCGTTCAATCGGTCGATCGTTGCAGTCGTGCGCACGGCGCCCATGCCGCAGCCGATATCGACGCCGACGGCATTCGGGATAACCGCATCTTTGCAGGCGATGACGCCACCGATCGGCATGCCGTATCCGACGTGGCAGTCGGGCATCAATGCCACGTGTGAAACCACGGCAGGGTGGGCCGCCAGGTTCGCCGCCTGCGCCAGCGCCTCGGCCTCAGGATCGGGGCACCATGATTTGAGCGGCACCCGCGCTTCTTTGGAAATTTCCGTTTTATTCTTTACCCATTCCATGGCTGCTCTCCTTTCATGAAGGCTGTTTCGAGACCTCGATCCGCCAGACGCCGCGGGCCTTTTCGGTGCAGCTGATCTCAACATCGAGGAACCGCCGGATGATCTCGATGTTCGTCTTCGTATGAGGCGTCGGATTGCCCGTCGTGAAGCAGCCGCCGCCCGCCAGTGCCATCGGAATCAGCAGTTGATCGGCGAGGTGTTCGTCGACCGCGACGCCCGCCCCGTATAGTCTGTTTGCAGCATCACAAACCTGCCCTGCCACGGTTTTCCGTGAGACGCCGAGTTCGCCGAACCCCGTGAAGAACGCGGTTCCACGCTCGAACTCCAGCCACAGCATCACCACATTGCCCGGGCCCGGCGACTCAACGTTTTCGGCCCGGCATTGATCGATCGGGAACGCCGCCCCGCGTGTGATCAGCCTGCACTCGTCATCGGCAACCTCCCACGGCACACGGGAAACAGCCGCAAGAACTTCCGCCCGTACCAGCGCTCCACGCTCGCAAAGATCGAGACGCCCCAAAGCCCCGGCCGCAGGTGTCACGCTCACGCGCATCCGGCCGCCACCGGCCGGATAGAACCCCCAGGTGGTCAGTTCGCTTTCAATTCCCGCCCCCATCTGAACAAGCACCGGGAAAAACGCTTTGTCGAGGAAATGAGAGGGTGGAGCCCAGGCATTGTGCGTACCACCCTCCAGATGCAGGGTCGAAGGAGCCCCGGCGCAGAGCAGCGGCGGAAGGATCGTCTGTAAAACCAGCGTCGCGCTTCCCGCGGTTCCAACCGAGAACCGATACTCATCCGGCTTTACCTGGCCTGGAACAAAGGTCAGTTCCTTTGAATCGATTTCAACGCCAGTCACTTCCGCACCGCAAATCGTCCGGGCAGCACCCACCGCGGTCAGATGCTGCCTCATCAGTCCCGGCTTCTTTCTGTTCGCGCGGATATTCCCGATATGAAACGGTTTTCCCGTACACATCGAAAGTGCCAGAGACGTGCGAAGAATCTGACCTCCCCCCTCGCCGCCCGCACCATCTATTTCAATCATTGTATATTTCACATTATCCTCTCAAAGAAGGCTCATGACCCTTTCGGTCAGTCCCTTTTCGCCGAGAACCAGATTCAGTTTCGAATCCTTCGCAATCCGCTCCAAGACCTCGAGTTCACGCAACCTCATCAGCACCGGATTCTGCTCGAGCATTTTCGCGGTGTTGCACTGACTGCGCGTCGCCGCCGTCTCCTCACGCCGGACGATCTGGTTCGCCTCGGCTTCCTTCTGGGCCGCCACCACCCGGTTCATCAACTCCCGGATGTCACCCGGCAGAATCAGATCCTTGATGCCGAAATGCACGATCGCCAGCCCAAACTTTTCCGACCGCGTTTTCAGAACCTCGACGATCTCATTCGCCAGGGCATCCTTGTCACTCAGCATATCATCAAGATTGCGGCTGCCGATAGACGACCGCAGAATGAGCTGACACTCGCGATACAGCGCCTGCTCCGGGGCCTCGGACACCTCGAATGCCTTGCGGGAATCGGCGATGCGATAGCTGATGATCGCATTCAGACGCAGCGTGACCTTGTCGAGCGTGATAATTTCCTGGCCCGACATGTCGATGACTTTCTCGCGCTTGTCGACACAATGCAGTTTCACGATCCCGGAATCTTTCCAGAAAGCATGCAGACCGGGCCCAAGCTCGCCGACGAATTCGCCATCCCTGAAATACAGGCAGGTCTGGCCCTGCTCGACCTGTATCGTCCGCAGCGCGGCTTCACTGCCCGAAGCCTGGGCGATGCGCACGAGTAGCCGGTGCCTGAACTGCGGATCTTCCGCCGAAACGCGCTCGACATGCACATCGCGAAGCCGCTTCCAGACCGCATATCTTCCGGGGGGCAACACATGCTGAAACCGGCCTTCGATCCAGAGGAGGGCCCGTTCGTTGTCTTTCAGGTCGATGATCTCGGCATACTCGGCCAGCAACCCGCTGCGGATGATTTCATCAAGATCGGAATGCCTGACAAACAGTTCTTTTTCCGACAGCACGTCGATGCGTTCGCCCAGCAGCGTTTTCGCCAGATACCAGCCTGGCCGAAGCGCTTCTGTCAGCCGTTCGTTCACGAAACGCAGACCGACCTGATGTTGATTTACCTTCACGAGTTTCAGCATGATTTTCCCTCCTTCGATTCCATCTTCGGTTTTCCTCAAAGCCGGTCTGGCTTTTCTCTTCGACCGGCAGTCTGAACAAGGGCCTTCAGAGCGGTCACAGCCTCCCGCCGGCACCGCTTCCGGTGGGGAGTGCCCGCGCCCGGGATCTTCCGGAGTCCGGCAATGCCCGATGCGCAATGACGGGCCATTGACGCATTCCGAATCGCCATTCCGCCAGATCGATCGCCAGGCGGGGAAGGGCACCCCGCAGAACCCTGGCTGGTGCTGCCGTGTCTCCGGAAAAGGCCTCCGATACCCGGCACGGCGTTGCGGCCTGACCACCCCTCCGGCGATGCTCGTGCTTTGCAGCACGGGTGCTGGTGCAGGAGTCGAACCTGCGACAGGCGGTCTTGAGACCGCTGCTCTCCCACTGAGCTACCCAGAGGCGTCGGCCTCGTCTTCCAGATCCTTGCCGGAACCCCGTCACCTACAGGCCGGGGCCGGCGGTTCGAATCAGCCGACGCAGTTCGTTATTGCATGCCCCATGCCAGCCCGCCAAAAACGCCGACAAATCCTGTCTTTTTACCTCTGGAAGCAGATTCGCCAACCACCATCCCGAAAGCCGTCGCCGCACGGTGAATAGATAATTGGATATATCTCTAGAATATTGTATAGTTTCTGTTAGACACTTTCGCTCCTTTTGGGATCCCCAGGCATCTGCACATACAACCAGGATGGAGCACCGCAAAAACACACGTGCGCGAGGGACGGATGAACAAAGTCGTGATCGGGTTCCTGGGCTCGACGCTCGACCGCCGGGGAACCGCCACCCGGTGGGAAGCGTGGCGCCCGTCGGTCGGGATGTGCCAGCACGAGAATCTGCTCGTCAGCCGGTTTCACCTGTTGTATCCGGGGCGGGACAAAGCTCTTGCCGAGCAGGTCCGGAATGATATCGCCGCGATTTCCCCTGAGACGGATGTCGTTCTCGAATCGTTCGATCTGCGTAACCCCTGGGATTTCGAGGAAGTCTTCTCGCGGCTGCTCGACTACGCGCATGAATTCGATTTCGATCCCGAACACGAGGAATACCTGTTTCACATCACGACCGGCACGCATGTTTTCCAGATCTGCCTGTTCCTGCTGACCGAAGCTGGTTTTCTCCCGGGAAAGCTTCTGCAGACCGGTCCCGGCCGCAGGAACACGCCGCCAGGTACCTATGAGATCATCGATCTCGACCTTTCCCGCTACGACTGTATCGCCCGCCGGTTTGCACAGCAGGTCGAAGACGACCTATCGTTTCTCAAATCCGGCATCAAGACCCGAAATGCCGCCTTCAACCGCCTGATTTCGGAAGTCGAGAAAGTGACGATTCGCAGTTCCGCGCCGGTTCTGTTGTCAGGTCCGACCGGGGCAGGCAAGTCCCGGCTGGCTCGGCAGATCTATGCGCTGAAAAAGCAGCGGAACCTGGTATCCGGCCCGTTCGTCGAAGTGAACTGCGCGATGCTGCGCGGCGACACAGCCATGTCGGCGCTTTTCGGGCATCGCAGGGGGGCCTTCACCGGCGCGGTTGCCGACCGGCCCGGCCTGCTCAAAACAGCCCATCAGGGTCTGCTGTTTCTCGACGAGATCGGCGAACTCGGTCCCGACGAACAGGCGATGCTGCTGCGGGCTATCGAAGAGAAGCGGTATCTGCCGCTCGGATCGGATCGCGAAATCAAAAGCGATTTTCAGCTCATCTGCGGAACGAATCGCGATTTGAAGCTTGCCGTATCGAACGGCCGTTTCCGCGAGGATCTTCTCGCGCGCATCAAGTTCTGGAGCTTCAGGCTGCCCGGCCTCGCCGAACGCCCTGAAGATATAGAACCAAATATTTTATTTGAACTGCAGACCCTTTCCCGCGAACAGGGTAAGCCCGTCACATTCAGCCTGGAAGCCCGGAAAAAATACCTCTCATTCGCAACCGCGCCTCAGGCAGAGTGGTCCGCCAACTTCCGCGATCTGAACAACTCGATCGCCCGCATGGCAACGCTCGCGGAAGGAAACCGCATAGGCACCGGGGAAGTGGCGGACGAGACAGCCCGCCTGCGCACGGAATGGTCGCCGCCGGCATCGGGCACCGGCATGAACCCGCAGCCCGATTCATGTTCCGACACAACGGAAATAATCCGGTTACTGGGTTCCCACGCCACAGAAGACCTCGATCTGTTCGACCGGGTCCAGCTCGCCACGGTGCTGCGCGTTTGCCAACAATCTGCAAGCCTCGCTGAGGCCGGCCGCAAACTCTTCTCGGAGTCCAGAAAAAACCGCCGCGCCATCAACGACTCCGACCGCCTCCGCAAATACCTCCAGCGATTCAACCTGACCTGGGACCGGATCTCCGCCACCCCCTGATACTTCCTGCAGATATCTTCTGCAAACCAGACCAGGAATGGCCGGGCCGGAGCTGATTCGCTCAAATGATCTCCTGAAGGCCGAGGGAAAAGACCTTGAGACCTTCGCGAACCTCATCCCGCCTGTATTCACAAGCCCACGTTTTGAGAGCGGCGGCTGGTTCGGGTGCCAGGGCGACGAGATAGAGGGTGTTGACACCCGGCCATATTTCGTCATTCAGACGGGTGCCACCGCCCTTCCCGGACCCGACTACCTCGGGAATCCGCGTGTAGGAAGTGATACCGGCTTTTTCGAACATGTCCATCACCGAGTCTTCCAGTGTGCTGCTGCACACGATCACCAGCAATTCCATGACGGTCCTCCGTTCAATGTTTCGCGTTCATCCGGGCCTCTGAAATCAGATGTTGTCGATGTGCTTCGCACCCAAGGATTCACGCGGCACTGTCCAGCCCGAGGGCCTTCAGCAGCCGTCGACTGAATATGGAATACAACACCGGCATCAGCACCATCGTCATGATGGTGGAGATGACAAGGCCGCCGATAACGCTCAAGGCAAGCGGGACCCAGATCTCCGAACCTTCTCCCGTCGACATGGCCATCGGGGCCATGCCCAGGATCGTGGTGATCGTGGTCGACAGCACCGGCCGTAACCGGCTTTTCCCCGCAGCGATCAGGGCTTCATGCAAGGGGATTCGGCGCTGGATCAGGATGTTGATGTAGCTCACCAGCACGATGCCGTTGTTGACGACGATGCCGATCAGGATGAGGAAACCCAGCAGTGAGACAACCGAGATGCGGTAGCCGGTCAGGGCCAGGAGCTGAACCGCCCCGACGAACCCGAACGGCACGCTCAGGAAGATGATGAAGGGCGCCAGCAACGACTCGAACTGGGAAGCCATAACCATGTAGACCAGAATCATGCCAAGAATGCCGGCCTCTACCATCAGGAAAAAGGATTCCTGCCGCTCCTCCTCGTTGCCGGCGAATCTCCAGGAGAACCCGGGCGGGACCGGCACCGTTCTGATCACCTTCTCGGCATCCTTCGCGACCTCGCCCGTGCCTCGGCCATACACCTGGCCGGTGATCTGGATATACCGTTCCTGCTCGTTGCGTGTGATGCGCGTCGGGCCGAAGCCCTGCGTGATCTTCGTCACGTTGTCCACCCGCACCGTCTGGCCGGTGGGGCTTTGCAGGGGAACCTGGGCGAGGTCATCGAAGCTCATCCGGTCCGCCTCGCGCAGCCGCACCTCGATGTCGTATTCTTCCCCGCCTTCCCGGTATTTCACCGTATCATCGCCGCTGAAGCAGAGTTCGACGGTTTCGCCGATGTCGGTCACGTTCAGGCCGAGACTCGATGCCTTTTCTCGGTCGACCCGTATCTGCAGTTCGGGCTGGGCGAGCTGCTGGCTGATATCGAGATCTTTCAGGCCGGGAACGGTGGACAGCAGCTTCATCAGGTTCTGCGCATATTCCAGACCGGTCTTCAGATCGTATCCGTACAGGTTGAGGGTGAAACCGGCGCCGCCCATACCCATCATGTTGGCCATCGGATCGCCGGAATCGAATCGGGTAACAATGCCGGGAATATTCTCCAGCTCAGGCCGCAGATCTTCGATGATCTGCTTGACGCCGCGCTTCCGCTGGTCTTTTTTCGACAGCCTCAGTTCGACCTGGCCGGTGTGGGAACCTTCCTTCGAGCCGGTGATGGCCGCGCCGATGCTGTCGCTGCTTCTCCCAAAGCGGACGACCACCGTCTTCAGTTCGGGAACCTTCGCACGGACGATTTCCATGATCTGTTTTCCGATCTGCCCGGTGATTTCATAGCGCGTTCCGGTCGTCAGTTCGTAGCGGATCACCATTCGTCCCTCATCCTGCTCGGGGATGAACTCTGTCCCGACCATTTTCATGAGTCCAAGTGAGGCGACAAGCATCCCCATCAGCACCGCCACGACCGGGAGCTGATGGGCAAGGACCCAGGTCAGCAGACGCTCGTATCCATCCCCGATCCGCTCCAGCAGTTGAGGAGCTCTGGCGGTGGGTTTTTCCCCGCCCGATGCCGTGGCAACCGGTTCGGGTTTGAGAAATTTCGAGCACAGCATGGGGGTCAGCATCAAAGCCGAGATCAGCGAGGCGGTCAGGGCCATGACGACGATGGAGGCCAGCTGCCCGAAGATGATCTGGGTGATGCCGCTGGTGAACATGATCGGCAGGAAGATGACGACGGTGGTCAGGGTCGAGCCCATGACGGCGGCGCCCATCTCGACCGAGCCCCAGATCGCGCTTTCCCGGGACGACACTCCGCGCTCCAGGTACCGTTTGATGTTGTCCATGATGACGATGGCGTTGTCGACCACCATGCCGATGGCGATGGCAAGACTCGACAGGGTGATCTGGTTAATAGTATAATTAGCCATATACATCAGTAAAAATGTGATAATAAGCGACGTCGGGATGGTGGTGCAGACGATCAGGCTTGCTCGCAGATCCCGTACGAAAAGCAGGATGACAAAGAATACGGCCACCCCGCCGAGTAACACGGATTCGGTGAGGTTGTCGATCGTGCTGCGGATAAAATCCGACGAGTCGAAAACCACTTCGAGTTTCACGTCGGCCGGCAACTGGGCCTGGATGACGGGAACCGCGTCGACCACGGCCTTCGACACCGCCACGGTGTTGGCTCCCGACTGTTTCTGTACCATGACCCCGATGGCCCGCTTCCCGTTCAGCAGGAAGTCGCCGCTCTTCTCGAGAAACCCGTCCCTGATCTCGGCCACGTCGCGCAAGCGCACGATGCCGGGCGTCTTGGCCACCACGACCGAGCCGATGTCGTCGACACTCCTGAACTCCTCGGGAATGCGGATCAGATATTCGAACTGCCCGCTGCGAAGATGCCCGCCGGGATTGTCCAGGTTCTGCCGTGACAGCATGCCAACGATCTGCTTGCCGGTCAGTCCCGTGGCCTGCATTCGTTCCCGGTTCAGTTGACAGAGAATTCCCCGTTTGTCGCCGCCCCGAAACATGGCGGTGGCCACGCCGGGAATGCGCTTGAGCTGCTCGACGACCTTCTTGTCCACGATCCGTTCGAGTTTTTCCCAGCTCTCATTGGCCGAGACGCCGATCACGACGCACGGGATCATCGAGGTGTTGAACTTGAAGATCATCGGGGTCTCGGCCTTCTCGGGAAGGGTTTTCGAGACGAGGTCGAGCTTGTCACGCACGTCGTTGGTCGCCTCGGCCAAGTCGATCCCCCATTCGAACTTCACCGTCACCACCGAAACGCCCTCGAAGGAAAGGGAAGTGACCTCGTCGACGTTCTGCACCGTCGAAACGCTTTCCTCGATCGGCTCGGTGATCCGGGATTCCACTTCCTGCGGGCCGGCCCCCGAGTAGGAGGTGATGATCGTGACGGCGGGAATCTCGAAATCGGGCATCAGATCGATGCCCACCCGGGTCCAGGCAAATCCGCCGAGGATGACGACGGCCAGGAAGATCATCAGAGTGGTAACCGGCCACCTCACGCCGAACCTGGAAAGATTCATGGCCGGCTGTCCGGCACGATCGCCTTGACCGGGCTGCCGATACGGATGAACTCCAGGCCCTGGGTGACGATCAGGTCTCCCGCCTTCAACCCGTCGAGGATCTCGACGCGTTCATCCTGTATGATGCCGGTGCGCACGGGCACCTTTTCGGCGATGCCCTTTGCATTGATGCGGATGGCAGCCCGATCGCCGTTGTGGGTGAGCAGAGCGTCGCGCGGGATCACAACCGCGCCCTGCGCGGTTTCCAGGAAAAGTCTGATATGGGTGAACATGCCTGAGCGCAGCGTCAGATCCGGGTTTTCGAGGATCACCTCGAACTGGCCGGTGCGGGTCTTCGAATCGATGGCAGGGTAGGTCTTGGCCACCTTGCCGGCGAACTCCTTCTCGAGGGTGTCGACCCTAACCCGGGCCTCGGTGCTGCCGGGCTCGAGCAGCAGAAGATTCTTCTCGGCAAGGGAGCCGATGACTTTCATCTGGCTCATTTTTTCGAGCCGCAGGATCGGCTGACCGGGGCTGGCCATGGCGCCGGGATCGACATCCCGTCGGGTGATGACCCCGGAAAAGGGGGCCCGGATGAAAGCGTCCTCGCGCTGAACCTCGACCGCATGGAGGTTGGCTTGAGCCTGTATCAGCTGGGCCTGCTTCATCTTCAGCGTCATCTGGTTCAACCGGATGCCGTCTTCGGCCTGGTGGATGGCTGAGGTGGCGGCTACCAGCTGGGCTTTCGCGGAATCATGCTGGGCCGTCACGTCATCGAGCTGCTGTTTGGAAATTGCGCCTTCCCTGTAAAGCATGTCCAGCCGAGTGCGACTGGCGGAAAGGTTGGTCGTCTGTGCGCGGACGGCGTCGGCCTGGGCTTTGGCAGAGGTCAAGCCCGACTGGGCAGTCTTCACCATGACTTCCTGCATGTCGATCGCGGCCTGAGCGACGGTGAGAGCCGCCTGCGCCTGCTCGAGCTGGGCATCCTGGATGCGGTGGTCGATCTCGGCCATCAAGTCGCCTTCCTTCACCAGGGAACCCTCACTGACGTCGAAACGCATGATCTGACCGCTGATCTTGGGGTAGAGATCGACTCCCAGCAGCGGCAGGATATCACCGGATGTCAGGAGCTGACGGTGAATGTCTCCGGTCGTCACCTTTTGGGCAACGACAGGGGTGGCCTGCTGGTCGGCCGCGAACAGCGCGCACCTCCAACCGCTTTCCCCGCCGGGGATCATCTGAACGGCCCCTGCGACGAAACCAAACAGGACGGCGAACCGCGCCAGGACAGGGAACCGGAAGGGTCGTGGACGGGCAAAAGCGGATGACATGGACGGCTCCTTCATGGTCGGTCGGCTGGCCGAGCGGATCTCGACCCAGCTTGCCGGTGGTCAGCAGATAGACCGCACGGGCCTGGTGATAGGCAACACGGCCTGCCGGCTAAAGGTGCGGCCCCTCTCCAGGAACGCGGATAGGCTCTCCTCCGCCAGCTGGCGCCACCCGGCGTGTCACGCACCAGGCAGTCACAGAACAGGTCTAACGGCAAGCAATCCGGAAGCGGCGGCCAGGATCTTTTCGCATCTCTCGGAAGGGCGACGCCCCATGCGATGACTCCCGTGTCGACCAGCCTGTCGGCTCTCTTTTATGACTGGTCAGGCAGTTATATATCATGCCTGTCCCTGATGCGTAAACTCCTGAGCCGGAGGACGCACATCCGTTCAAGCCACGCCATCGTCTGCTCAAACTTCCGAGATTGTCCTGAAAGAACGCCAACATGCCGATACGGGGAATGGATGAAAGAACTCTGGGCAAAAATCCGAATGCCGGTGCTCGTCATCACGGCGGTCTTGTCGTTTTCAGCGCTCGAAGTCGTGGCGAATCCGATACGAAACCGTATCGACCCGTTTGCAATGACGTTCTGGCGGTTTCTGCTGGGCGGGCTGTTCATGCTGCCACCTGCGGTAAGCCGCATCAGGAGAAAGTGGCGCGCGTTTTCCTGGAAGGTTCTGGCCTGGCTGACCGCGCTCGGCGTGTTGAACATCATCATCGGCATGGGCGCCCACGCGCTTTCCGTCAAGTATGCGAAGGCTTCCACCGCCGCGATCCTGATCGCCGCGAATCCGATCGCGGTCAATCTGTTCGGCTGGGTGCTGCTCGGGGAAATGCTTTCATGGCGCCGCGGCATGACGCTAGTTCTCGGTTTCTGCGGAGTTCTGCTGGTTGCAGCCCGGCCGTCGGTCGGCGAAGACACCGGGTTCGGCATCGCCGCGGGCCTGGTGGGAATGGCCGCATTCTCTCTTTACACCGTTCTCTCCAAACGGTTTATCAGACGTCTTGGGAGTCTCGTCGTCACGGTCGTGACGTTTTTCACGGCATCCGCTGTTTTTCTGCCACTACTGCTGATCGGCGGGGTGAAGATCTGGCCTACCCCGGATGTCTGGCCGCGCCTTTTGGCACTCGGCTTCATCGTGTCGGGCCTCGGTTACTACTCGTTTTTCAAGATTCTCAACGAGTTGCCGGCCGGGCGAACCAGTCTGCTGTTCTTCGCAAAGCCGCCTGTCGCCATCATTCTGGCCTGGTTTCTTCTGGGTGAGACCGTAGCCCCGGGCGCCATGGCCGGAACAGCTCTCATCATGGCCGGGATTCTCTTCGACCGGCGGAAAGCCCCCCAGGAAAGACCCGCTCAAAAAAAAGATTCCGCCAAAATGGCCAAGCCGGATGTCAGGGCTTGAGGGTTTGCAGGCGCCTGGCCAGGCGGCGGACATGCTCAACGGTGAGCGGCCGCTCGCGCCATTCGAAGGATTGAAATGCGGGTATCTGATCAGTCGCGTGAACTCCCCAGCCAGCGTTACCGGGAGGCATGACACCGATGATGCTTATTCCATCGGGGGTCAGCCGCATGATCTGAACATCGCTTCCGCGATTCATGAACGGCGTGAACGATGCCGGAGGCGACATCGTGGGCGCACCGACATGGTTTACGCCCGCGAACTCCATGACGGGGCAGGGAAGCAGCGGAAGCGGTTTTCCGTCTGAAGCAAGACTTCCGACGGCCGCATTGAATGCATCGGTTACGACGTTTTTTACGGGCTTCCCCCCAAGGTAATCGTATCCGGCCGTGCCATCCATAACTCTGTAAAGAAGCGAGGTCTGGGTCCATGTCGGGTCAGAAGCAACCATCCAGACAAACTCCCCAAGCGATCCGGAGAAAACGGCCCCGAAAACTCTGTTCCAGAAGGCATCGAACAGGCCCGCGCCGGGGTGGTCCATGAGCCCGTCGCCATTATCATCCCTGCGCTGCCCGTTCCATTCGATCATCTTTGCAAGAGCGTCGCGCGAGGCCGGCGTGAGACTCGAATCGTCAACCAGGCTCGCCAGGACACCCCGGAAGAACCAAGCTCGCAGATCGGTAAAGGCCATCAGCCGGTCGAGTTCTTTCAGATACCCGACGGACCAGCGATCGCGGTTCTGAGCGAGCTGGGCGGCGAGAAACGCCGTGCGCTGATCGCGGCCCCAGCCGGTCTGCATGTCGCCATCACGGTATCCGTTCACCGGGGGACTGTTCCAGTTTGCATAGAAGCCCGTCGCGGGATCGGTTCCGGCCAGCCGCGTGTCGGGATACGGAAAAACAGTCGGCTTCCCTGTCGGGAGCCGGTCGTCCCCGAAACTTCGGCGGCTCTTTCCGCAGCCGGCATGCGTGTAAGCGATGTGACCGCCGCGATCCGCACCGAGCCAGTTGATGGAAATCGCCATGCCATCGCCTGCGGCAAGCCATTCATCGAGGGTCTTCGCATGATTCGATGCGAACCACGCCGCATAGGAGTCCACCAGATGGCCTTTCCAGGCACGATTTTTCACATAGACGACCGGGCCTTCAGCCGCAATCACCGGTCCGATCGGAGTTTCCTCGATCCGTTTTTCCACCGGCTTCCGCTGCCCCTTGACGGCAATCTTTTCGATCCGTGACGTAATCGAGGCTGTGAAACCATCTCCGATCAGCATCGCCGGATCACTTGCCATACGGGTGAGCGTGACGACATCGACAATGTTCCCGACACCCGCCGTCGCGGAAAAGCCAAGGTCGCGGTTTGCTCCGAACAGGAACGCCATATACCCGGCCGGCGTCGTGCCGACGATATCGAATTCGGGCGTATGCAGACCGATTTCATACACCGCCGACGGCGAAAAATAGCCCATCTGAGGCCCGCCGTAAAGAAACGCCTCTCGTTTTCCGGCAGGAAGACCGGACATGACCGCGGCATAGCTGCCCGATTTGTCGGGAATCCCGATGGTCTTCAAAAGGTTGTTGCGCTTGCGTGATCGCAGGGAAGGCGATTCGTATGGCGTCGTGCCGGGAAGATACGATGGCATCCTGGGCGAACGGCGCAACTGATGCTCTATTGCCGGCGAATCGCCAAGAGTCGTGTATACATGGCGATCCTCGAGAAACACGACATCCTCGAAAATCTGGGAAGCCTTTCGGGAACCAAATTTTCTGACCATTGCCGAAAGCAGGTGCAGGTTGTCGAGCTCCTGGGTGAAATCGTTGTATCTGGCACCCATGGTGCCGGCGAATATTTCGAGCACATCGAGCGTTGTGAATGGCGTCGTTTCGATGCCAAGCGCCATGAATCCAGGGTCAGCCAGCAGCTTGCGAGTCCGCATTCCTTCGATCGCCCGGTTGAGACCTGCCGTGAAAGCGCAGACAGCCGCCCTGAATGCCTCTGGAGACCGGCTCAGGCCATCGTTCAGCTCGCCTTCCGGCACCCGGTCGCGACGCGCCATGGCATCTGCCTCGATAAACTCTTTCCCGAAAAGCTCCGCCAGCGTGCCACGACATGAACGACGCAGCAGTTCAAGCTGCATCAGCCTGTCCTGGCCCATGCAGTAACCGAACCCCCAGTAAGCCCCCGCCGTCGAACTCGCAACCACCTGCGGCACCCCGACAGCATCACGCCAGATCTGTATCTCCGCACCGGGCATCGGGTATCGGTAGGTCGAAAGTTCCGGGGACTCCGCGGCCAAAGCGACGCCGGGAGTTCCCATGACCGAAGACAAAGAAACTATACATAGCATTATTATTATTTTAAATATATGAAACTTCATGTGTCTGTCTCCTTCGTCTGTGTATTCTGACGTTGTTCTGTCATCGATCTTCGTCGTCCGGCGTCCTTACGGCAAAGCATTTTGTCCGCACCCGTCGGAGCAATCCTCGGATGCCTGCCTGCTTCATGGAAAAGACCTGCGGAGCTCGCCATTAACGGAAAGCCCCGCAGGAAAGACGCAGATTCAGATTTTTTCGAACTGGTCTTTGCCGACGCCGCAGGTAGGGCAGACCCATGAATCCGGGATTTTTTCGAACGGGGTTCCGGGGGCAATGCCGCCATCCGGATCGCCGACGGCCGGGTCATACTCGTAACCGCATACGGTGCAACGATACTTCTCCATGTGGAACTCTCCTCTGGTTGTCGTTATATTGATTCATTCAGATCTAATACGAATTTTTCACTTCCGCGAGCGACCGGCGCTCGTCGGCGCTGAGCAGAACCTCGATTTCGAGCAACGGCAGCAGCTTTTCGCCGACCTCGGCGACTCGCGCACAGCCGGCCATGAGAATCACGCCTTCGGGCGGCCGGGCAGGCACTCGTCCATCGGCAAGACGCAGGGAGACGTCATCGATGAACATTCCCAGCAGGCCGTTATCCGATCGGAATATCAGCAGCCGACTTTCGTCTTCCGCCATCGCCGCGTTCGTATCGAGCGCGGGCGCACCGATGCGCGATCTGACATCGAAAACCGGGATGATGTTTCCCCTCACGTTCACAACCCCGCTCAATAGCGGAATTGAAGCCGGCACCGCAATCAGGGGCGGAGCGATGAGAATTTCCGCAACGTTCAGAGCATCAACGGCAAACTGCATACCGCCGATGCTCACCGTCACAAGCTGCAGATACCGGGTGTCTTCAGCGGTTCTCCCGCCCTGTTTCCGTATGCGGTCAAGAATATCGGAGTCACGCCTGAATGGAAGCACTGGGGTCATGAGTTTTTTTCTCCAGGGTCGGCAAACAGATTGAGTCCGGGCAAAGAGGCCCGGCTTGAGGCTCCGGCAGCAGGCGCCTTTCCGATCGAGGCACGTTTTGCCCTCGTCGCGGCCCAGTCCCGCAGCCCGGCGATCTGTTCGCGCATCGTCACCGCAAGCGGCACGGTTTCCGTCAACGATTTGCGCAGATCCCCGGTCTCGAGATCGCGGCCGGCATGGAAGGCGTCGAACATGGCGCTTATCACGGCCTGCTCTATTTCGGCGCCCGAAAATCCCTCACTGACGCCTGAAAGCTCAGCCAGATCGAACTTTGCAGGGTCGCGATGTCGCTTCTTCAGATGAATGGTGAAAATCTGGCGGCGCTCCTCGTCCGTCGGCAGATCGACGAAGAAAATCTCGTCGAATCGCCCCTTGCGCAGCAGCTCTGCAGGCAGATCGCGAATATTGTTCGACGTCGCGATAACGAACACGGGCACCGTCTTTTCCTGCAGCCAGGTAATGAAACTTCCGAAAATACGGCTGCTAACGCCACCATCGCCACCGCTGCCACTGGAAACGCCCGCGAATGCCTTCTCGATCTCATCGAGCCAGAGAATGGTCGGCGAAAGGGCCTCGGCCATACGGATGGCTCTGCGCAGGTTCTCTTCAGACTCGCCGACATACTTCCCGAAGATGGCGCCCACATCGAGCCTCAGCAGCGGAAGCCGCCACAGCGAGCTGATCGATTTCGAGATCAGGCTTTTCCCACACCCCTGAACGCCTAGCAGCAGGATTCCCTTGGGTTCGGGCAGGCCGAATTCACGCGCGCGGGCTGTAAACGCCTCGCCGCGCTTGACCAGCCACTCCTTGAGTATTTCCAGGCCGCCGACGTTGGCCAGCTGTTCCTGGACCTCGTAATACTCGAGCAGACCGCTTTTACGAATGATCTGCTTTTTTTCGGAAAGAATGAACGGCACATCGGTTTCATCGAACCTGAGATCATTCACGATCGCGCGATTGAAAACGTTTTCGACTTCCGACTGGGTGAGCCCGGAGACCGACTTGACGATGCGGTCGCGGGTATCGTCGCAAAGATCGATCTGCACTTTGCTCCCATGAATGCGCTTCACTTCGGCAATGACGTTGTCGAGCAGCCCGGCAATCTCCTTCTGGCTGGGAATCGGAAAATCGAAAACCGTGATCTCTTTCTCGAGCTCATGCGGCACGCGCAAAAGCGGGGAAACCAGAACCAGGCTCTTATAGCTAGTCCGAAAGGCAATTGCTATATCACGCAATATACGACGGACCTGCAGCGGATCGACCAGGTAGGCGGGCATCGGATCCTCAAAAAACAGGTGCAGGTCCTTGAACACGAATAGGGCGCGTTCCTGCGAGCGCAGGGCATATCGCAGCGCCTTGAGCGGGCTCACAATCGGCTCGCCCTTCGGGTCTTTGATTTCGGCGCCCTTCGGGTCGACAAGCCCGTCAGAAGCCGACCAGACCCACATGCTCTTGCCGGTAACCGCCGCAACTTCGGCTAAAGCCGTCATTGCCCTCGCTTCCTCACCGGTTACGAGGTAAAGCACCGGATAACGCGCCCGGATATGATCGCTCAGCTCCTTGATCAGGTCCATTGTTCCCCTTCTTTCATGGGCCTATTGTATCAGATTCCGCATGATGGACAACCACCGGCTGACCCGGAAGGTTCAAAAGTACGCCGGAAAGGAAATTTGCTATATTGGAATATATGGATTTTAAGAATCTCCTGAGTTGGATCACCGGCCGGCGAACTGAAGATGCCGTTTCGGAGCCGGTCCGCACGCAAAGCGAGAGGCGGCGGTTCCAGAGGATCGGTCTCGAAGACGGGCTCGTCTGGCTTCGAGAGCACGGTCCGTTTCCCATCTTGAATCTGAGTTACGGGGGGATCAAATTTGAACTGGCACAAAAACCGGCTGAAATGCCTTTTCCGGAAGCCGGCCAGACAATAGAAGCGCATGTCCAGCTCGGAAACGCCCGGCTCAGCACGAACCTGACCGTCCGCAACCGTTCTGGCACTCTTTTCGGATGCTCGTTTTCCGGCCTTACGCCTGCCTCGGCAAGGCTCGTAAGCGATTTTTTGAAACCCCGCATCATCGGCGCTTCACTGGCGGAAATCGACAGCACCCGGCTCCAGAATCAGGAGCCAGGCCTCAGAATGAGATGGTTTCAGGGGGAGGAGGGAACCCAGATTTTTCTCTGGCAGTCTCTCGATGGCGAAATCGTCAAGGAAGAATATTATTTTTTCGACTATATAATAACCTGGCACCAGCAGACCCAGAAGCTTCAGACAGGCCGACTGGAATCGAAACAGGGCAAGACGGGTTTCGGGAGAATCGACCCGTCAACGGTCGTCTTTTTCAAGGTTCCATCCCACCGAGCGCTCAGAATCGGCCGCAAAATTCTTGAATACGCGACGATGCCGGCCGAGGCACGAGATCAGATGCTCGCAAACCTCATGCGCGAGGAGAGGCGGTTGTATCAGCGGTATATCGTGCGAGCCGGCGACCAGGCCCCGTATTTCACTCCGGACGGCGCCCACCACCACCACCTTGTTGTCGCCAATCTCAGCGCAAATGGAATCGCGTTCCTGCCTCCGGAAGAGGGCTTCGGAATGATAGGCGGCCGCGGCGAGCTGCTGACCGGCCGCCTCGAACTTGACGGCTCCGCGCTGCCCGTCCATGTCAGAATCGTCTATACCAGCCGCCAAATGATCGTGGGCACTCTGGAACTGAGCGGAACGACCGGCATCGATGAAATCGCCAGATTTCTCGCCCCACGCCTGCTCGGCCAGTCACTCGAAGAACTCCCGACTCCGCTCGACGAGCTGCCGCTGAGCTTCAGGAGCTCAAGAGCATACCTGCATGTCGGGCTCCACAATACTCATGTCATATCGGTCGTAGCGCCGGACGGCAACCTGACCGCCGGCCGCATCGTCTTCATGGACCATGTTCTTGTCCGGGAATGCAGCGCGACAACATCCTGGAAATGCCCGGGCGGAATCGTTTTTCCCCGTGACTGGGAGCTTCCACTTGATATTCTCGAGCACCAGACGGCCGTTCCCGGTCATCTGGTCGAAACCTGCCGGGAAATGATCGATGCTGCGCCCCTTCCAGCCGAAGTCACCACGGCCTGGAAGCGGGCATTTTCATGAAACCGCCTCTCAATTCAGCCACCAGCAACGGGATCAGCTCCGGCGAAGGCCGATAATTCTTTTTCTTCAGCCAGTGTTTTCACCGACTGGCAGTGAAATTACCGCTCGAAGAGCCTCGTAACGATATCTGGCCTCTCCTATTTTGATGCCCAGAGAGCCCGACGTTTCCGCCCAGACTTAATATTAAAGTGATAATATTAATT
>Ga0079303_10000071_pt1 | contig 20919 bp, 7 predicted proteins | sample Methanogen_OWC_FD_77073 | JGI IMG/M metagenome (GOLD analysis project Ga0079303, IMG submission 77073) | Enriched soil microbial communities from Old Woman Creek wetland in Ohio, USA - Methanogen_OWC | ecosystem: Environmental > Terrestrial > Soil > Wetlands | place: USA: Ohio | collected...
CTCACCGTCCTCATACTCGCCCGTCAGCTTCAACTGGCGCACAGGCGTGTACCGCACTTCATAATTCGTGCGGTCGTTCAGGGACACGAGCAGACGCGTTGCCCGGTCTTTGAGGTCTCGACGCTTCCAGTCGAACGTCGTTTCGAGCCTGTCCCCCGAGCGCCAAGAGGTCGTGAAGTTCGAAGTGGTTTTCTGCACGGGATTTTCGAACCTCGTCACGACCTGATCCTTCTCGTCCTGGGTCAACGGCAGGCTTGTAGGTACAATATATTTCGTGGGATCGAGAGACGGATCCCGGATGATTTTTGAAGTATTCTCAACTTTATATTTGAACTGGTTTGTCCAGTCTCTCGTCGGCTGGTATCTGATGCGCGAATCCGCGATCTGACCAGCCTGATGCGAGTTCATCAGAAGATCGTCCTCCGTCCGCCATTCGAGAATGCCACGGGCATTCAGGGATCTGGCCGGTTCGTAATTCAGATCGAGAGTGTAATTTCTCGCATCGGAGCGAAGTTTGTCGCGATCGATATCATCATCGACCGTGACCCGGGCCGCGCCAGCAGTCCAGGTCAGTTTCTTGTCACGATCGCTGCCGAGGCTGGTTGAAAGATTCAGCACCCGCGAGCCGGATGCATCGTGCAGCGAGTCATCGTAGGTCGTGTGCTCCAGTTTGCTCTGGGCAAACAACGGACCGAATTCGTGATCCCAGACGACCGCGCCAACGCGTTTATCGCGGTCCGTGACAGGCCTGTGAAGGCTCTCTTCATCGGTCTGGATGCCATAGCGAGCCTCGAGTCTGGATTTCTCATGGAACGAGAATGCCGCACCGCCGTTCATGTCCCGGAACTCGATACGCGACATGTCCGGGTCATTCGAAAGGTTCGTTTTCGACGACTCGAGCCCTGCAAACAGCTGCAGCTTCTGGCGCGCCTGCCAGGTCACGCGGCCCGTTCCCTTCAAAATGTCACTTGCCAGCCCCCGCTCGCCGAGTTCCGTCACGCCACCTTCGCGGCCAATCATTTTGAAATCTTTTCCGATGCGCCTGAAGCCGAGATCACCGGTCAGTGTCTCGTTTTTCGCATGCAGCTGGAGCCGCAGCGCATGATCGCTGATGATCCGGTCCGGTGAAGCTGTTTCCGAGAGCCGGTTCGGATCATACAGCGAAAGGGCCGTTTCACCCGAGAGGCTCAGCGTGTCATTCAGCCGCCAGTCGCCGTCGAAGCCGACCAGATCATGCTGCATCGGCCGGGCCGTCGCCGAGCTGGTTTCGGATTTCGGCGTGTCGCTGTCCAGTTCGCGCAGCCAGGTCAGCCCGATGCGGCGCCCCTCGCCATGCTGTGAAAGCAGGCGGGTTCCGAACAGATTGCGCTTGAATGCCATCTTACTGTCATTGACTTCATACTCGATGACAATCCAGCTCGTCACTTCGATCGGAAGCATGTGCGGCAGGAATTTCACCACGCCGTCCTCATAATCGATCAGGTAATCGCTGCCTCGTGTGACGGCGCGACCATCAATCGTCACCTTTTCAGAGTTCTGCACCACCGGCATGGCGATCAGGCGAAACTCCTGCTGCTGCCCGGCCCCGCGAAACTGTTCGCGCCGCGCGCGGCCCTTGGACTGCGAGTAGAGGAACATCCCCTGCAGGTTTTTCGTTATTCCGCCCTGCGCCATGATGCCGCGCACTTCCTTGCGGAACAGCTGAAACTCGGTATCGGCAAGGCCGAGCGGGAAGTCGCCCATCGTGAGATCCCAGACCGGGCCGTCGAGATTGATCGTGAACCGGCGGTCTTCGTCTTCCTTGTCGTCGAGAACCGCGTTCACCTTCGCATTTCGACTGATGTTGCCGTCGATCTCCAGGTGCATGCTCTGATCGATATGAAACCCGGGTATCGAGTCGAAATTCTCGGTCGAAAAGTGGCCGATATCGCCCTTCACATCGGCTTTCTTCACTTCGAACGTTTTTGTCCCCGAGATGTTCATCTTCCGCTCTTCTGCATCATCTTCGGCATCGGAAAGGGCGGCGGGAAAGGGCGACGGGGGAAGCGCGGCAAGGCCAGGCTGGCTTTGAAGCGCGACGGCGATTTCGCCCGGCGTCGGCGGAGCCGCAGGAGCTGGGTTGAGAGGGGTTGAACATGGCACCAGGACGGGATCCGATGCGGCGGGAATCTTCGGCGTGAACGGGCTCGAAAGCGGTAGCCTGGGATGGTGCGGCGGCAGTTTCACCTGCCCCGTCGAACTGGCAGGTCTGAAAACATGCGGATCAAGCACCGGAAGCCGGGTCGAAAAGTAAGCCCGGGCCGCTTTCGGTGATTTCCAGGGCCTTGTCCGCCGGGCGGTTTCGATTTTTTCCTTTTCCGCCGGAGAGCTTGCGCATGCGGCTGTGCTGCCGACAGCGAGGGCAGATTGACCTCTATCAGCCACCTCGCTCGCACGGGCTGCCTGCATTGCCTGCAGCAGCCGGATCGAATCGGCCTCGAGAGCCGGATCTATCTGAATGACAGGCGGCGCTGCCAATGCCGAGAGAGCGGAAGCAGCCACGGGCATGTCGTTCACCATGGATGCAATGCCGCTTGCCGGAACGGTCACGCCGGAAGCGATGGCATCTGTAACGGCAGATCCCGTCGCAGATGTGAAACAGCCTGCCTCGTCCGCCTTAACAGCAGAAGCGGACAGGCTCGCGACGCCGGATATGCACCCAGATACAACATAAATTATATTACCATAGATATTTTTTACAGCCGTGCTGATACCTGTCCCTTTTTCCAGCACTATTCCGGAAGAACCCGACCCGCACGCGGTGGAAAGAGGATTGCCGACACCCGGATGGCGCAATTCAGGAAGGCCGGCCTCCATCAAGGAAGCCGGCGCTGAAGCAGGAAGGGGAGCAGAGGTCGACGAAGCGCACGGGGGATGGGGTATTCCCAGGTCGGCCCAGGCGCAGGCTGCCGCGAGAAGGAAGCTCAGCAAAAGAGCGGCCTGGGCTGCATATATCCGCGCTTTTTTCATCCGCTCATCGGCCTCTGGGGTGAGCCTGGCCGTGAATACGCTTCAGATCCTGGCCGGTGAGATGCGTATAGATCTGGGTTGTCGAGACATCGACGTGGCCGAGCATCTCCTGCACCGCAATGATGCTTGCCCCGCCTTCGAGCATATGCGTCGCGCAGGAGTGGCGCAGAACGTGCGGAGAAACATGTCTTGCAATGCCGGCCGCCACCGCGTATTTGCGCACGATCTTCCAGAGGCCCATCCGGGAAAGCGGCTTGCCGAAGGGGTTCAAAAAGAGGGTCCGTTCGACGATGTTTCCGCCGATCAGCTTGTGGCGGCCATCGCGCAGATATGCGTCAACCGCCTGCAGGGCGAAGGTCCCGACCGGCACGATCCGCTCGCGGCCGCCCTTTCCGATCACATGCACGAAACGACCTTCGCGGTTGATGCTGCCAAGGTCGAGCGCGATGAGTTCGGATTCACGGATGCCAGTCGCGTAGAGAATTTCCAGAATCGCGCGATCGCGCAGACCAAAGGGATTATCGAGCGTCGGGACCGCGATCAGAGCCTCGACTTCGGCAATGCTGAGGACTTTCGGAAGCGGTCGTCCGATGCGCGGAGGCTCGATGATGCGCGTCGGGTCAACGACGACTTTGTTTTCACGGCGCAGAAAACGATAGAAACCGCGAAGTGTCGATGCCTTGCGGGCAACCGAACGCGGCGCAAGGCCCCTGTCGTGCAGGTGAACCATGAACAGCGCAAGCGGACCATCCGCGCCCGGTTCATCGGGGCGGCGACCTTTTTCCTGAAGAAAATTCAGGTAATCAAGCAGATCCCGGCGGTATGCCTCGAGAGATTTCGGCCTAAGACCTTTCTCCACGGACAAGTACGCCAGATACTGCTCCAGCAGATCGGACACCGTTTGCGCTCCTCATATCTGAAACACCTATGAGTGAAATATCGGCGCAAACACACGTTTCTCGAAGAATGCTCTTGATCGCGGGGAAAAACTCTCCCTCAGGGAGCGGATTTTAAAAGGCCGGGGCAGGTATGAATCGCCTCAAACAGTTCTTCGAGTTTGAACGGCTTGACCAGGCAGGAGGAGAAGCCATATTCGGCCGGATGCGACATGACCGGGTCGTTGGAATACCCGCTTGCGGCAATGGCGCAGATTGCAGGATCAAGGTGGCGCAGCTCGGCAAGAATTTCGCAGCCGCCCTTCCCGCCTGGAATCGTCAGGTCGAGAAGGACCATGACAAACGGCTTCTTTTCATCGCGAGCAGCCCGGAATATCTCGATCGCCTCATCGCCGCCGCTCACGCAGGTCACACTGAAACCGCACTCTCCGAGAAGTTCCCGGCAGATGTTTCTGATGAACTCCTCGTCATCCATGACCAGAACTTTGCCCTCTCCCCGCGGTGTTGGCACGCCGGGAACGACGGCCCCCGTTCCGCGGACGGATTTCTGATCTTCTCTCGCCCGCGGCAGATACAGGAAAAATGTGGATCCGACACCCATCTGCGATTCCAGATCGACGAGACCTCCATGGCGTTTCATGATCGAATACACCATGGAAAGGCCCAGTCCGTTCCCGGACGGCTTGGTCGTGAAGAACGGGTCGAAGATCCGGGATCGCAGCTTCGGATCGATTCCCGGGCCTGTATCGCGAATGGAAATGCGCACCGTATCGCCAAGATCGGTGGCAGGAAGCCCCGGCGACCCGGCCGGCACATTTTCCGCCGTGATCGTGATCTGCCCCCCCTGAGGCATAGCCTGACGGGCATTCAGAACCACGTTGTCGACAACCTGGGCAATCTGATTCTCATCGATATAGCAGAGCCACAAATCAGCCTGCAGGTGCAGTTCACAGGACACGTTCGAGCCGCTGAGCATGAACGTCGGCGACCGGCGCAAAATAGGTTCGATGGACATCGTCTTTTGTACCGGCATGCCACCCCGGGCGAACGTCAGAAGCTGGCGCGTCAGATCCTTGGCCCGGGAAAAGACATCGAGCGCCGCGCCAAGCCGGGATATGGTCTTGTCGGTCTCACCGCGGCGACAGCTGATCCTGGCAATTTCTATATTACAAAATATACCACTGAGAAGATTGTTGAAATCATGGGCGATGCCCCCCGCAAGCACGCCGATAGACTGGAGCTTGTCGGCATTTTGCAGGATTTCATGAATTTTCTGCTCCCGTGTCATGTCGCGGAACACCAGAACAACGCCAATGATCCGTTTTCCCTCATCCCGGATCGGTGACGCTCCGAAGGAGATCGACCGCTCACGTCCCAGAACGTCAACCAGAATATATGGCTGGAGCGACTCATACCCTTCGCCGGAATCAAGCACCCGGCTGACCGGATTCACGCAGGGCAAATCGGTATCCGGAGCCAGAAGCCTGAAGATCTCCGACAGCGGCCGGTTCTCCGCCTGCGCTGCCGGGTAGCCGGTCAGGCTTTCCGCTATCGGATTCACAAGGGTAATGTGCCCTCGCATGTCGGTGGTGATAACACCTTCTCCAATACTGCGCAGCGTGACGAGCAGGCGTTCTTTTTCTTCGGCCAGCGCGGCAACCGCCTTGCGGCGTTCGCGCCTGACCTCAGCCTCGCGCAGTTCCCGCCCGACGGCTGGGGCAAGCCGGGAAAGACTGCCTTTCGTGAGATAATCCGCCGCCCCTTCCTTCATCATCTGAACGGCGATTTCCTCGCCCATCATGCCGGAAACGACGATGAAGGGAATATCGAGTCCCGACTCTTTCAGGATGGCAAGCGCACCCGGCGCATTAAAATCTGGCAGCTGATAATCGGCAATGACAATATCCCACGGCTGGCGTGCGAGCGCCTCCCTGAGAGTCGCGGCGGTTTCAACCCGTTCGCTTTGAACATCGAACCCGTTTTTGATCAGAAGACGAAGAATCAGCGCGGCATCGCTTTCTGAATCTTCGATCTGAAGGCAACGCAAACGGATCATCCCTTCTTCACCATTGGTGGCGGTTCATTCAATACAAGCCAATATAAACCAAGATTCTGGACCGACTGGGCAAACTGCTGAAAATCCACAGGCTTGCGTATATAACTGTTGGCGCCCAGATCGTAACTGGCCGCCACATCCTCTTCTTCCTTCGATGACGTCAGTATGACCACGGGCATCCGATGGGTACGAACATCGTTGCGGATCTTCCGGAGAATTTCCAGTCCATCGATCCGGGGAAGCTTCAGATCAAGCATGACCAGCATCGGCAGACCGTTATCAGCCGCGCCGGGTTTCCCGTTGATTCCATACAGATAATCGAGGGCCTCTTTGCCATCTTCCTTGACAACCAGTTCGTTGTAAATCCGACACTTTTCAAACGCGCGCCGGGTCAGATCGATATCATTCGGATTGTCTTCGACGAGCAGAATCGTTTTATGGTTCATGTATTTCCCTTGAGTGTAAATTGGAAAGACGCGCCTTTATCCAGTTCAGATGAAGCCCAGATGCGTCCTCCATGGCGATGAATTATTCTGGCGACTGTAGCGAGACCGATTCCCGTGCCGGGGAATTCAGACGTCTTATGCAGGCGCTGAAAAGCCCCGAACAACTTTTTGTAATACACCATGTCGAATCCGACTCCGTTGTCACGAATCAGGAATGCGAACTTCCCGTCAACCATGACCCGGCCAAACTCGATATGAGCTTCCTCTCGTGTTGAGGTAAATTTTACCGCATTATCGAGCAGATTGTTAAGTGCTATTTCCAGAAGAGCAGGATCTCCATTTGCCGTTAATCCTGGCTCAATGTGGAAATCCAGCTTCCGGTCAGGATTACTTTCGCGCAGCCGTTCAGCGATATTCTGAGCAATCCCCGACAGATTCACCTCCTGTTGTTGAAATGGAGACCGGCTCACTCGTGACAACTGCAGCAGTTCGTCGATCAGCTGGCCCATCCGCTGAGTTTCACTTCTGACGCGGCTCAGATACATCCGCCCCTGCTCATCGAGTTTTTCGGTGTAATCCTCGAGAAGCGCAAGGCTCCAGCCATCAATGCCGCGCAGGGGTGCCCGCAAATCGTGAGAAACCGAGTAGGCGAACGATTCGAGTTCATGATTCGTTGATTCAAGCTGGATGGTCCGGTCGTGAACCCGCTGTTCCAGTTTGGCCGTGTGCTCCTGAAGCGCGTCAGCCATCTGGTTAACCGACTGACACAAAATGGAAACCTCACCCATCGTCCCCGGAACGTCAACTCTGATCGACAGATCGCCTTTGGCAATATCCCGAATCTTGTCAATCAGGTGAACCAGAGGCATTGTCACCCAGCGTTCAAGCAGAACGGTCACCAGCAAAGCCATGAACGCGAAAAAGACCCCCGACATCGCAATGACATGTTTCGTCGCAAGAAGCTGCTGCTCGATTTCGGCCCGCGAAAAGCCCAGAACCACGTTTCCGATGAACCGGGTCGATGAAGCCTCTCCGTAACTCGGCGCGAAACTCGTCAGGAACACAGGCTCCTGCACGACAAGGCCCTCTGGCATATTCGTAACGAAGGATGAAGTCGCCACTCTCTGCTGATAACGCGGAATCATCGCGAGTATATGCCGTGGAGCCGCCGGCATGATGGCAGAAAGAATCGTCGATCCAACCTGATTCCGGAAGCTGATGAACCCCAGTGAAGGAATATCAGACGACTGTGTTGCCAAAGTCTGCAGCTGATCAACATCTTCCGAGAAAATAAAGGGAATCGCCTGCCGAGCAATCTGCGCGGCAAACGTTTGAGACGCCTGTTCAAAACGTGTTTCCATCAGCCAGCTCATGTACCGATAATGCCAGAGGCCCAGGCCGGCTTCAAGAATGAACATTGCCACGATGAACGACACCAGGATTCTTGTCCGCAGCGATGACATGTGCCCTCTCCCTCAGAGTTCTTTCGTCGCCAGATTGCGGATCTCGGCGGAAGGAGAAAGCTGCAATTTGTCGAGGATCGTAACATTCAGTATCAGATCCCAGTTGTCGAACGGTATATCGTGGCCTCGCGGACGATTCCCATCACCGTAGGCCTCTACATGGTCAACCAGAAAATCCACCAGCCGGTGGGGGTTCAATACATAGGCAAAAGCCGCTCCCTGTTTGGCTATTCCCTCGGAGAACCCAACGACGACTGTCTGAGAACGAAAAGCGGCAAGCATGACCGGGCTGATGATCGCGTCGTTCATGATGCCTGGATCTGGCGGGAGGATGGTCGCGGTCGTCTGATTATCCAGCACCCGTAGAGCCCTCGGCAGCACGCGCGGATCCTGCAGCCGGTCGGCCACCAGCTTCAAACCGGCCGTGGCTGCGGCACGAGTAAGGGCCGGCGTTGGTGCGAACGCTTCTCCGGCAAACGGATACCAGATCGTCTTGAGATCTGGACGCAGCTTCATCAGCAGCTCAATCTGGCGCTGATGGGGTTGTGGGACATCGATATCAACCACTCTGGTGTCGGCCGGAAGCTCATCGACAAACGCAGCCAGGATCGGCACGTTCCAGGTCATGGTGAGAGCCCTTTTCAGGCCTGCATCCCCGAGCGCAATGGCCATTTTCGGGGAGTGGCTGTCGATAAAGCTCGAGCTGGTCTTTTCAATCGGACAACTCACCAATTGCCGCTTCAGATGCGCTTCAAGCTGTTTCATGACGGCGATGTACAGCGGAATATCAGACCTGTAAAACGCCCAGATCTCCGTCTCTGCCAGGCATGGCGGAACAGCTGTCAGGGCAGGAATGATCAGCAGAAACAGCGCCGGAACCAGGCGCCGCAGGCTGAATCTCGTATGGTTCATGATATCGCCTTTTCCGTGACCTAGAGGTCCCAGGACATCTCCAGGCTGATTTGTCTGCCAGGCTGGGGAAACTCTTCAAGCATACCGTTACCTATATAAAGCGGTGACATCGCATAAAAGGTATTCAGGACATTCTTGATTCTCAGGATGATCCGGTCGGCCGGACCGGGAAATCCCTGCTTTTGTACCGTCATATTCAAAAGTCTGAGCCCGGGAAGAGATTGTCGCGAATCTTCCCAGTTTCTCGGCCGGCGCGACGTCATCGTGGCCCATAGACAGGTTTCATACGAGTTCACGTTGAGGGAATACCCTATATTGAACTTGTTGTGAGGCAGCCCGGGAGCAATCAGAGGCGGAGTCGTCTCTTCACACAGTTGAAATGTGGAAATATTGCCGAAAAGCTCCTGACCCTCGCTGAATCTCTTGCGGGCTTCGAACTCCATACCGCGGTACTCCGTGCGGCCGATATTGGTATAGTTCAGGCCGTCGGCGCTCTGTATCCGGTCTCGCAGATGGTTCGAAAACAGATTGATCTTGGAAAACCAGCCGGGAAAAGGTTCTCCAAGCAGCTGAACTTCCCTCGTTCTGATCGTTTCGCTTTTCAGATCACGGCTTCCGGCCATTTCGTGAAAATCGGGATTTCTGTAGGCTTTACCGCACAGCAGTTTGCCGGTCCAGCGCGAACTAAACCGGTAAATCAGCCCTGCGCGCGGATTCCAGGTGCTGCCAAAGACGGAGTGATCGTCATACCGGGTTCCGAATACCAGCCGGACGCTTTTTGCGAGAGCAATGTCATCCTGCAAAAGCAGCGAATTGTTGGACATACGCTCAGGATCGGGATAGACACCGGGCAGATAGGCCAGCCGGCCCGGATCAGCAGGAAAGTCGTAAGAACCATATACAGCCGATTCGGCAAGATCGATGAAGGTTTTTTCCCCGCCGATGGAAAACTGGTGCCGGCCGATTGGAGCAGCCTTGTAGAGGAAGTCGAGACCCCAGACGGAATCGCGGGAAAGGTCTTCCTCCATGGCGCCGAGCGGGTATATCACGTTGTTGGGAACAAAGAGGCCACCGGGACTTACGGCCTCGGCCCACTCGCTGTCGAGAAACCGGTTATAGAAAACGCGGGTCATCAACTCGGCACTGTTTCTGAGTTCTCTGCGATAACTCAGCGTGAGCATATCGTTCGAGCGACGGAAAAAGGTTTTCCCGTTCAGGTTGTCGAAATACCCCATGTAGCCTTCGCGATGTCCTTCGACATGGTGCGCGAGAAACGTCAGACCGCGCGGATCCGTGATTTTCAGCATCAGGTCTTTCTTTGTAAAGCCATCATGCGTCGCGCCGCTCTTGCCGTAGCGGTCTACCTCGATAAAACGGTCCTGGCCGTCGGTCGATTCGCCTGAAATATCAAGATCGATGACGGTCCGGCCGGCGTTCCAGGCCTTGCCGAAGGCGATCCCCCGACGTTCAAAAGAACCGATGGTCGTTTTGAGGTATCCGGAACCGGCGGCTGAAGAGTCAGTAATACAGTTGATGACAGCCAGAAAGGCATTTGAACCGTAGAGAGCCGAGCCAGGACCACGGATGATCTCGATGCGCGAAAACCGGGAAAGATCGAGGAGATCGTAGACCCAGTAGGGAGAGCCCAGAAACTGGTTATTGATACTGGTTCCATCTATCATGACCATGAAACTGCGATTGGAATCAAGGATTCCGCGAGGGCCCGGCCACCAGTCACCGGCTCCGGAGCGCCAGGGATTGAACCCGGGAACGAACTGCAGCAGTTCAGGAAGTGTGTTTACGCCCAGCGAGCGGATCTGCTGACTGGTGAAAACCGACATGATGGCCGGCGACTCGATTGCCGGCTCTGAAAGCCGGGTCGCGGTAATGACGGATTCCGGTTCATAAAGCAGCGACAATGATTCTCGTTCGAGATCGGCTCCATGAACCGGCGGAGCAGATCCCGTAACCAGAGCCAGTATCAGAAAACAGACGCCGAAAATTCGAAAACCGGATGCCACCCGCATGAACAGTGTCCTCTTCAAGCCAGAATTGCTTCCCCGCTTCGTTGGGATGCTTCAGGATGATCGGGTGGAAAAAGACAGAACCACTGTTCCCATTGAAATCAGAAGTTCCTTCCTGCCCGGTCGAATCGCTAGATGATAAATCGGGCAGTATGGAAAATCAAACTTATTCCCAGCGCGTGCTGACTCCGCCGACGAAACCGATGTCGTGGCCAAAGCCCCAGTCATGCTGGAGACTGACGGGCACGCCAAAACTGGCCTGCCAGCGCCGGTTGAAAATGACCGCGCCAAGCAGCAGATCGAGCACGCCTCCGTCCGGGCCGTCTGATGCGGCCCAGTAGGTTCCATTGAGTTGCCCTGTCAATGCAAGGTTCTGGCCGATACGATAATCGAGCGAACCACTGTAGGCGAGGCGGCTCATACTGTCCTGGCCATCGTATGCATATGCAAGATTCAGGTGGGACATCCAGCTTTCGTCAATTCTTCGCGAATAGGCGCTACCCGCTTCGATCCAGCCGCCACGAGCCGCCCAGGCCGGTCCGACCCGAACGCCGGTCCGCGTTTTTCCCGAAAAGTCACGATAGGGTGTGTCGTAGTTTCCGCCGGGAATTCTCCCCGTCAGATGCGCCGTCACAGCCTGTGAACCATCCGATTTCATCCAGATCTGGCGCGCAGCACGAAGCTCCGTGTCATGCAGCCCCGAAAGGTTCACGGAAGGTTTACCGCCGGCATCAGCCGTCGCTTCCCAGTTCTGGAAGGGAACGGTCAGGCCGAACGACCATTTGTTACGGTTGTAGGCAACACTGATGGGAAGCAGCTTCTGGCTCCCTTTAATAACGTTGTCATCACCGTCAAGATACCGATATCGATCATATCGATACTGGAACCCCATGTGCCATGCCGATGTGGTCGGAACAAGTGCGTTTTCGGTTGAAAAAAGTCCATATCCGCCCTGGCTCATGGCGCCATAAGGCCGGCCTTCTCCCACATCGCTGTCATCTGGAAGCCTGTAATCAGCTTCGACAAACATCGGCTCGACCTGGGAAACGCTGGTCGAATCCGTTTTTCCGGTGAATCGCGCTCCGGTCTGCCCCAGGGGTGCTTTCGCGGCTGGAATACCTGTATCGCGTGAATTCACGGCCGCAAGAATGACCGCAAGCTGGCTAAATGAGTCTTCTCCACGAACGATCGGAGCCAGAGCCGCCGACCCCACGGCAAGAGCAACGGCTAAAATGCTGACTCGAACGAGCACGCCCAGGAATTTCCCGTTCAACGCCTGCACCTCTTCTGGCCGAAAAGAACCGGCCGCCATTTAAACCTTGATATTTCGCCGTGCATAGTCCCTTCATTCATCGGCGTGCTTTTCGAATAAATGAAGCCATTGCAAAAATTATTCATCGGCATGTCGCAAGGGCAAACAAAAAACCGCCCGAGGCGGGCGGTTTTTCACACAATCAATTCTCGTGTGTTCAATTACGGGACGAGTGCATTCCAGGGAAGTGCATATTGAGTCGTATTGCCGGTTCCTAATTGGTTGTAATCATTCATCCCCCAGGACCAGGTTCCATCTGATCCCGCTGCAAGCGAATGACCGGCATTGTTCGCATCGTTTACATTGCGCACTCCTGCGGAGATGGTGGTAATGCGATTCAAGCCCCAGGTTTTTGTTGGATATTGTTTCGTTGCCGTCGTATAGTCACCAAGCTGACCATTGTAATTATATCCCCACATCCATACGGTGCCATCATTTTTCAGCGCCATGCTGAACCCATACGGATAGCTGGGACCGCCTCCACCGGCGTCAATTTCAACGACTCCTGTCAGCGGCGTTGCAGGAGCAGCAAGAACCTGAACGGCATAGGATCTGGTTGAACCTGTGCTGTCGACTTGGTAATACCCATTATATCCCCAGCTCCAAACGGTACCATCAGCTTTGAGCGCCATCGAGTGACTTTCCCCAGCTGCCACAGCGATCACGCCGGTCAACGGCACTCCCGCCGCTGTCATAACTTGCACCGGGGTACTTCTTTGAGTCGTCGTGCCATCGCCCAGCTGGTTATACGAATTATCACCCCAAGCCCATACCGTGCCATCAGCTCGAACGGCAAGACTGAAACATCTCGAGGTGGAGACTCCGCCCCCTGCAATATCAACAACATTCGCAGCTCCCGGCATGAGCACCTGAACCGGAGCGGAGCTGTTTCCTGTCGTTCCGTTTCCAAGCTGCCCATATCCGTTATAGCCCCACGCCCACAGCGTCCCATCGTTCTTCACCGCGAGAGAGTGCATCGGACCCGCGGCAACTTTGATCACGTTCGGCAATGACGCAATCCAGGTAGGATTGGCATAATAGGCTGGTGATGTCGTTCCCGTTCCGATCTGCCCGTAGGTGTTATTTCCCCAGGACCAGAGAGTATTGTCATTTTTCACCGCCAGCACATGACTATCACCACAACTGATTTTCTTCACATTCGACATGGCCGCAATCAGTTTCGGAGCATTCGTTGCCGTAACAGATCCATCGCCAAGCTGCCCCACATTATTATAACCCCACATATACAACTGCCCGGTATTGGTCACGGCACCCGAGAACATCACACCCGCGGATACCTGCCCAATATTCGGAAGATAGGGCTTGTGATTATTTAGGACGGTCAGTGTTGTCGCATAGTTATACGCTGTACCAACGGAGTTGGTATCCGAGGGGACAAGTCGAAGTTTTACCGTCGCGGTCGTATTATTCGCAATATTCAAATACCCATACCATGTCATATCCCAGACACCCTGAGCGAGATTCTGGCTGCTCCCTACCACATTGCTTGCAATCTGGTAGGTAACACCACTGTCACGGGAGTAATACAAATCGACATTGCAAAGATCCGAGTCGGGGTCTTGAAGAATATAGTTGATGGAAAGAGTGCTTCGATAGGTGGTTCCTGAATACGCTCCCGAAAGAGTCATGTTGGTAATCGACGGCGGGGTGTTGTTCATACAATCGATATTCGCCACTGCAGATGTTGTTGTAGCAACACCGTCAGTGGCGGATACCCTGATTTTCACATTCGTCTTTTTCCCGCTGAAGTTGGGTGCGGAATTCCAGGTCAGAGTTTTTCCGGAACCGGTAGGTACGTTGACGAGCGATTCGGCCACACTGGTTGAGGTCGCCCAGGTTGTGCCGCCGTCAGTGGAATAGCCGAGCGAAAGCGTTAAAGAAGCATCATTTGCATCTGCCAGATCAAACTGGATGGACGCAATGGCGCTTGTCACAGTGCTTGTCGCGATGATGCTTGAAACGACCGGCAAAAGATTATTGTTCACAGCGAACGAATTGGACATCCCCAGAGTTCCGTAAACAAGACCATCGTGAGGCGTGAGTCTGACCTTGACACTCGACTTGTAGGCCGTGAAGTCCTCGGAACTTCGCCAGACAATGCCACGCCCCGTTCCCGTCGCCACTCCGGTCAGGGTTCCATCGAATTTTGTCGATGCAGCCCAGCTGGTACCACCATTGACCGAGTATTCGAACGTCAGACTCGAAACATCTCCATCCCCGTCATTCAGATCGTAAGAAACTGTGATCGGGCCAGAGGCTCCGGTCGTTGTGACATTCGTGACGATCGGAATGTAATTGTTCGTGACGACAATCGTGGCAGAGTCATTCCCGGTACCTGCCACATAAGGATCGGACGGAATGATACGAACGCGAACCGTGTTCTCAACCCGGTGGAAATCGGCATACGAATTCCATGTAATCGTCTTGCCATTTCCCGGAAGGATATTCGTGGTCGAACCTGTCAGGTGGGCTGTTGGAACCCAAGTCGCCCCGTTATCAAGGGAATACTGGACGGTTATCGAGCATGGATCCGTATTTGCATCGACCAGGTTGTACGTGATGGGGATATCGCGGATTCCATTTGCCGCATTCACCGTATTCACACTCGGCATCGTATTGTTGTCGAGAATGAATTCCGGTGAAACTCCTGGTGTTCCGACATCGAAGGTGTCATTGGGAGTCACTCTCACCTTCATATGCACAGAACGACCGGTAAAGTCGGTAAGCGAGTTCCATACCACTTGGCGTCCGGAACCGATGGAAACGCCATTCGGTGCAGGCACCAGATTTGTTGCTGCTGCCCAGCTCGTTCCTCCGTCGCTGGAGAAATGGACCGACATATTACAAGGATTACTGTTTCCGTCGGCCAGATTATAGGTAATCGTTACGCTGTTTCCCGCAACGACTGTCGACACACTGCTCACAACCGGGAACGAGTTGTTATTTACAGCAAAAAGAGGGGTTACTCCTGTTGTTCCGTCTCCCAAAGCATCGTTCGGTTTTAGGCGAATTTTGACATTCGCTTCTTTTGTGGTGAAATCAGCAAGGGAGTTCCAGGTAATCGTCCGGCCAACACCCGGAATGACGCTCGTTGTAGAGCCGGTGATGTTTGACGTTGTCAGCCAGTTCGTGCCGCCATCTTTCGAGAACTCGGCGGATATCGAACACGGATTGGAATCAGAGTCCGTCAGATCATACGTCAGCGTAATGGCTCCCGATGCTCCGCTGGAACCAACGCTCGCTATCGAGGGCAGATGATTGTTGCTCACCGTAAACGTTGCCGTCTCGGCGCTTGTACCTGTCTCCTGGTCGTCAAACGGAGAAACGCGAAGTTTCACGCTGGTCTGATTGTCGGTGAAGTCCTCATAAGAACGCCAGACAAGAGATTTGCCCGTGCCGTTCGCAATTCCGGAGACAGTACCGGTCAATTTTGAGGTTTCCGCCCAGGTGGTCCCTCCATTCAGCGAGTAGAACACTTTCACCGAACATGGTGTGGAATCCGGATCGTTCAAATCATAGGTCAGAGTAATGTCGTTTGCGCTGCCGGACTTTACCAGATTGGTCACGATCGGCAGATGGTTGTTGTTGATGGCAATGACGGAAGAAATCCCCCCGGTCCCGTTTCCATACGAGTCGCCGGGAACGATTCTCACTTTTACATTCGTCTCGTTGCGCTGAATATCGTCCATCGAGTTCCAGACAACCGTCCGTCCGGTTCCCGGGATGAGGTTGCTGATGAGTCCGGACAAATTATATGTACGGGTATAGCTGATGCCGCCGTTCAGGGAGTAGAACACCCCGATGTTGCACGCATCCCCGTTGGCATCGGTCAGGTCATATGTCAGCGTAATATCCCCCGTCGTTCCGCTTGCAACGACATTCGCAATGCTCGGCAGACTGTTGTTGCTGAGAATGAATGCGCTAGAAATGCCCGCGGTTCCGGACGCATATCCGTCATTTGGTTCGACCTTGACCTTGATCTGGCCATAGTTCCCGGTAATATCGAGATTGGACAGCCAGGTCAGGCTTTTGCCTCCGCCCGGAATGATCGCCGTTGTAGAGCCTGTCACATTCACACTGCGCTGATAATTGGAGCCATTGTCGATCGAGTAGTACAGGACCACGCTGCACGGGTTGTTGTCGGCATCCGTCAGAGTGTAGGTGACACCAATGCTGCCGTTTGCGCCCGAGGTCGTAACGGCGGAAACCACCGGTATCGAATTATTGGTGATGGAGAAGTTTGCAGACTCGCCAGGAGTGCCAGTTCCGCTACCATCGCTCGGCACAACCTTGATCTTAACCATTGCTGCACCAGGCACATTCGTCGCGCTGTTCCAGGTAACGATTTTGTTCGTTCCGATCGGAATGCTTGATGTTGCACCGGACAAGGCCGTCGTTGCCGTGTAGTTGACGCCTCCGTCTGTCGAGTAGAAAACGGAGATCGAGCACGGATCGCTATTCGGATCAGCCAGATCATATGTAATCGCCACTGCACCGGTCGAGCCGGTCGTGCGTACATTGGAAACCGTCGGAAGCCCATTGTTCGCGAGAGCGAATGATCCTGAGATTCCCTCGGTTCCGGCTGTGATGCCGTCGTTGGGAACCAGCTTCACCTTCACGGTGCTCTGCGTGCCACTGACATCGGCAGCGGAGTTCCAGATGAGAGTCTTCCCGGTTCCCGGGACAAGGCCGGTGACGGTCCCGGTCAGGTTTGTCGTTGCCGTCCAGCTCACGCCATCATTCAATGAGTAGAAAACCCCCAGTGAACACTGGTCATTGTTGGGATCGGTCAGGTTATAGGTAACAGTGATATTACCAGAACTGCCACTGACCAAAACGTTGGAAACGGTCGGCGCGGTGTTGTTATTGACCGCGAAGGGTGAAGATACTGCCGAACTGCCCGCCCCCGTCCCATCATGAGGGATCAACCGAATGCGCACGGACAAGGCATTTCCGGGAATATCCGCAGACGAGTTCCAGGATATCGTCCTGCTTGATCCAGGCATTACACCGGTCGTATCGCCGGAAACACTGGATGTCGTCGTGTAGTTCGAACCATCCGTCGAGTAGGCTACCGCGACCGAACATGCATCGCTGTTCGCATCCGCAAGGGTATACGTAATGCCTATCGATCCGGATGTTCCGGTAATGGAGAGACCGCTGATGACCGGCAGATTGTTATTTACCACCGAGAATGTCCCAGACTCCGCCGTGGGACTGTCGCCGTATCCATCATTGGCGATCAACCGAACCTTCACGCTTGGCTGATTGCCACTCAAATCCGAAGCCGATCTCCAGGTGATAACCCGGCTGTTCCCGGGCGCAACATTCGTAACCGCGCCGGAATAATTCGTGGTCGAGTTAAACGTGCCGCCACCGTCCAGTGAATACTGCATGCGCACGTTGCACAGGTTGTTGTTGGCATCTGTCAGATTGTAGGTAATGGTGATGTCCCCTACACTTCCCGATGTCACGACTCCGGAAATAGCCGGCAATGTATTATTGTTCACCGTGAACACTGCTGATTCGCCGGGAGTGCCGTTCCCGCTTCCGTCATTCGGCGTAAGTTTAATCTTGACCGCGGTTGAGCGACCGGGAATGTCCGTCGTCGTGTTCCAGGAAATCGTCTTGCCGGTTCCGGGGGTAACCCCTGTCGTCATGCCGCTTATATTGGATGCTGCTGCATACGTTACGCCGCCGTCGACGGAATACTGGACGGATACGGCTGAACTGCCGCCATCCGCATCAGCCAGACTGTACGAAATCGTGACCGTTCCGCTGGAACCGATCGTCAACACGTTGCTGACAACGGAGAGAGAGTTATTGTTCACCGAAAAAGCCGCTGAACTGCCGGAATTTCCCGCCCCAAAGCGGTCGGAAGGAGTCACGCGAACCTTTACCGCGATCTGGTTCGTCTGGAAATCTTCAGATGACCGCCAGGTGAACGTTTTCCCGGTGCCGGGCGCCAGTCCTGTCAGCGTGCCGGTTATGTGTGTCGTGGCTATCCAGTCCACGCCATTGTTTATGGAATACTCGATCCCGACCGAACAGGCGTCTCCGTTGATGTCGCTCAGGTCGTATCGAACGACGATATCGCCTGAGTTTCCGGTATATGCCACGTTGGAAACGGTCGGCGACGTATTGTTGTTGACCGCAAAACTTGTCGATTCGCCAGCCGTTCCGTTGCCAATCCCGTCGGACGGTACGAGTCTCAGTTTTACGGAAGGCTCGTTTCCGGGAATCACAACCGTGGAATCCCAGGTGATACCGCGGTTCGTTCCGGGCGCAACATTGCTTACCGAACCCGTTACGTGCGTCGTTTGCGTCCACGTGCCACCATTGTCCATGCTGTAATACACCTTGATCGAGCACGAAGCGCTATCAGCATCCGCAAGGGCATAAGTAACCGTGATCGCACCTGAATTTCCGCTCACCAGGACGTTACTGACCGTGGGAAGATTATTATTGTTCACGGTAAATGCTGTTGAGGTCAGTGAAGCGCTGTCCTCATACCCATCGTTCGCCATGATTTTGACCTGGACGTTCGACTGGAGGCTGCTGATGTCTGCCGCGGAATTCCAGACGATGCTGCGGCCGCTGCCGGAGGTGATTCCGACGGCACCGCTGATATTGCTGCTTTGCGTCCAGGTCGAGCCACCGTTGGTCGAGTAGGAAAGCTTGATCGAACACGGGTTGCCGTCCGCATCAGCCAGGGTAAACCCAATGTTGATATCCCCCGTTCCACCAGTCACACTGAGGGCCGAAATCACCGGCAGATGGTTGTTATTTGCCGTGAATATCGGCGATTCACCGGGGGTTCCATTGGCTGTGCCATCATTCGGAATGAGTTTCAAACGGGCATTCGAGCCGCTGCCCGGAACGTCGATCGCCGATTGCCATACAATCGTTTTGCCGCTTCCGGGGGTTATTCCGCTTGTGACACCGGTAATGTTCGAGGTCCGAACATAGTTGGCGCCACCGTCGGTCGAGTAGTAAACGTCGATGGATGATGCGCCGCCGTCGGCGTCAGCAAGAGCGAACGTTACGGTGATGTCCCCGGAAGAGCCTGATGGAGAGACCGAACTGATAACAGGCAGGCTGTTATTATTGATCGAAAATGCCGAAGACATCACCGAAGCGCTGTTCGCCTCACCGTCATTGGCTACGACACGCACCTTGATGAGATCCGTATAATTTCCGATGATATCGGCAGCGGAGTTCCAGATGATGCTTTTGCCGACTCCGGATGTAATACTCGCGGTTGTACCAGTCAAAGCCGTGGTCGTGGCCCAGGTTGTTCCGTCATTGAGCGAGTAGGCCACGCTGATCCGACACAGGTCGCTGTCAGCATCCGTCAGAGAGTATCCGATGGTGATATCGCCGGAAGAGCCGCTCACATAAACCCCTGATACAACCGGCACATCATTAACACCCATGATTGAGAACAGTGCCGAAGTCCCTGCAGGACCGGCTCCAGAGCCGTTGTTCGCCACAACACGGAGTTTGACAGTGTTCTGATCACCACTCACGTTTTGAGCGGCATTCCAGACGATCGTCTTGTTGGTTCCGGGCATGACTCCGGTGGTCGTGCCGGTTAACTGAGTCGTAACCGTCCAGGTGCTGCCGCCGTTCAGGGAATACTCGACCTGTATCGAACTTGCCTGGTTCGAGGATTCAGCGAGATCATAGGTGAGCGTCACCGTCTGAGCGGTGACGGACGTTCTCACATTGGTCACCGTTGCCACAGAAGCGTTGTTTACCGCGAACACGCCGGAAACACCCGGGGTGCCGCCGACCTTGCCGTCATTCGCCGTCAGCCTTATTTTGACATTTGCCTGGTTCGTCGAGAAATCGTCACTCGAATTCCATGTGACGGTCTTGCCGGTTCCCGGCATGACACCGGCCACAGTACCCGTGACATGCGTGGTTGCTGTCCACGTGGACCCGTTGTCCAAGGAGTATTCAAGGGCTATCGAACAGGCATCGTTGTCAGCATCGGTAAGCGAGTAGGTGATCGCTATGGCGCCGCTTGAGCCTGCGGGAGTAACGCTTGATACAACCGGGGCGTTGTTCGGAGCACCGATGATGAAGGTCCCAGTCATGCCAGGCGTTCCCGGAGCAATGCCGTTGTTGGGCGTAATGCGAATCTTGACGGTGTTCTGAGGCACTGTTACATCCAGGCCCGCGTTCCAGGTGATGGTACGCCCCTGACCGGGAACGATTCCGGTGGCCGGGCCGGTAAGCCTCGTCGTGGCGACCCAGCTCGAGCCGTTGTTGATGGAGTATTCAACCCCGATCGAGCAGGACAGATTTGAGGGTTCGGAAAGATCGTATGTGAGCTGCACATCCTGGCCGCTGACCGCCGCCTGAACATTGCTTACAACAGCCGCTCCGCCGTTCTGGAGCGCAAATACCGATGATGTCACCGGAAGGCCGCTGACTTTTCCGTCGTTGGGAGTCAGCCGAATCTTCACCGTTGCCTGGTTCGTACTCACATCGGAGGATGAAATCCAGACGGTCGTCTTCCCGGAGCCAGGTGCCACCCCGGTGACACCGGTGACGTTCGACGTCGGAGTCCAGCTTGTGCCGCCGTTCGTCGAATACTCGACCGAGATCGAGCAGGCATTCGTTTCTGCATCGGCAAGTGCATAGTTGATCGTGATATTGCCACTGGTACCGGTTACCGTGACACCGGAAACGACGGGAGCCGTGTTCGCCACACCGCCGTTAGAAAGGGAAAACACCCCTGTTCCGACAGCAGCGCCGTAAACCTTGCCGTC